>Ga0070741_10011208_pt1 | contig 16622 bp, 14 predicted proteins | sample Coa_R1_4_FD_66440 | JGI IMG/M metagenome (GOLD analysis project Ga0070741, IMG submission 66440) | Surface soil microbial communities from Centralia Pennsylvania, which are recovering from an underground coalmine fire - Coalmine... | ecosystem: Environmental > Terrestrial > Soil > Unclassified ...
AATTATCGTGGATACTCACGCGCTGAAGCCCCAGGGTGCTTGCCCATACGGTTGCCAGCATCTCCTCCAGTGCCGAGCGCGGGGCCACAAACTCGTGAGCCATGTCTTCGTGTACAGGATTTGGCAGCGTCTTGCGGTCTACTTTCCCATTGGCGCTCAAGGGTAGCTTTTCCAGGAGCATATAGGCGGAAGGGAGCATATACTCTGGCAGGCGTTCTTGCAAGAATTGACGCAGCGCATGAATAAGAGAAGATTTGTCAGACTCCCCGCTACCTGGCGGTGAAATATTGACTGAAAACTCGTCGCTCCCTTCTATCCCATCTGCTGTAGAGGCCGGGCTTGTCTCTGCCCTCTGCCTGGGGACCAGATACGCGATGATGCGTTTCTCGCGTTCTGCGTATTCGCTGGCAATCACTACTACATCCTGAACAAGTGGATGTTGGCTGAGCGTCGTCTCGATCTCACCAAGTTCGATACGGAAGCCACGGACCTTGACCTGTTGATCAGCCCGCCCCAGGAACTCCATGTTGCCGTCTGCCCAGAAGCGGCCCAGATCGCCGGTCCTGTAGAGGCGCGCGCCGGCTTCTTCGCTAAAAGGATTGGGCAGGAATTTCTCAGCGGTCAGCTCGGGATCATTGCAATAGCCCTCAGAAAGGCATTGACCGCCTATGTACATCTCTCCATCAACTCCGGTGGGACAGGGCTGGAAATTGCTATCCAGGATGAAATAGCGGGCGTTTTGGATCGGTTTGCCATAGGGGATACTGGCCCAGCTAGGATCAACCTCGCCAATAGCGTAATAATTTGACCAGACGGTTGTCTCCGTCGCACCTCCAAGATTGACCATTTGAGCCCGCGTAAATACTTGTCTGATCCTGTCTGGCATCCCCAATGGAATCCAGTCACCACCAAGAAAAATCAATCTGAGTTGCTGCGTGCCAGGACCCTCTGCCGTAGGTAAAAATGGTATGACCTGCTGCAAGACCGGGGGCGCTGAATCCCAAAAAGTGATTGGTTCATGGCAGAGGAGGAAAAGCAACCGTTCTGGATCATGAATGTCCTCTTCAGTCGCAATCTGTATGGAACCTCCGGCGGCCAATATGCCAAAAATATCATAGACCGAGAGGTCGAAGCAGAGAGAGGTCACAAATAGAAGGCGATCCGCGGCCTGTACCTGAAATGTTGTATTAACCCACTCGATTACATTGAGAACGGACTGATGGCTCACCATCACACCCTTTGGCGTCCCTGTAGAGCCTGAAGTAAAAATCACATAGGCCAGGTTCCGTGATGAGCCCAGGACGGGCAAATTGTCTGGCGGGAGACCCACCAGTTGAGAACTCGTCCACAGGCGGATTGAACTCTGCCGGTAATATTGCTGCTCGCCTACCTCATTGAAGCAGATCACATGCTCTAGAGCGGGGAGGGAGGAGAGGTCGGGCAATTTCGAGAAAACAGCCTGGTGGGTGATTACTGTAGGGATATGGAGAGAAGAAAGAATATGCAGTACCCTGGCCGGGGGAAAGCTGACCTCTAGCGGGACATAAGTCCCACCAGCTTTTAGAATACCCAGGAGCGCGGGGAGGAGATCAAGCGAGCGCGTCATATAGACCGCTACAAACACACCAGGACCAACACCCAGGGATCTCAGGTGATGCGCCAGTTGATTCGCCTGAACGTTTACTTCCTGGTAGGTTATCTGTTCTCCCCGGCAAAGAGCTGCCAGTGCGAGAGGCGCACGTTCAGCTTGAACTTCAAAGAGCTGGTGAATACGCATAGCGTTATATTCCATTCTGTCTGGCCCCATCTATCAGGCAAAACAATGGTTCATGCTACAAGCAGTTCTTTTGTGTTTGGAATCTTGATAACCTCGGGGGGCAACGCTGTGGTAGGCGTTTTCTAGCGACAATAGTTGTTGGCACAACTATAATCGCCCCTCTCCTCTCGCTTGCGCGTTAGGGGCCGCGTAAGCATAAGAGAGTCAACTTCTTTACTCCTATGTTTGTATCTACAGCACAATTAGTTTTCTTATAGTACTAACTGTTTCAATTGAAAAAAACATGTCCAGATATTTATTCTAACATATGCGTAATAAAGCGTCAATAGTTTAATATAAATGCATATTTGCATCGTTCCACGAGAAAGAGTTCGCCATTGATTTTGATACCGTGTAATATGCGTAAGCATACTAATGATTCTACCAAAATACAAAACATTTTGATAAACTTTTCATCTCATCAATTTTCCAGGTGAGTGATATCCTATTATCATTCAGACAAGGAGAAATACTCCAAATGGAAATTCAAAGCCAACTTCTAGATGTATGAGGTATTTGTGCAATGCACTTAGTCCTATAACCACAACGATGTGCAGTTCGTTGCGTAACCCGTGGGAACAGGCAGGATTTACGGGCTGACTCTAAAATACTTGACGACAGCTTTGCGATTCACGCGGCTAAGTCGTTCTGGCGTTAACGGCATACTCTAACCATTAGCGAACAGGCGCATCGAGGTGTTGATCACGCACGACGAACGAACTGGTTCGTTTGCCGACGAACCAGTTCGTTCTCCAATACAATTGAGAATCAACCCGTTTTGCCGATCAAAATTGGATGCCGGACAACAGCCGCCCTAGCTATCTTCATCCTCGCCAAATGGATGGAAGAGCTTGAGAAAGGCAAAGGAACGCTGTTTCAGGCCGCTGCAAGTGTCCTGGTCAGAAGGATTGCCCGGACAGGTGCCGTTATCTCGTGAGACCTCCCAGTAGGATAAGAAGCCCAGATGATGCTGCTGCGCGAAGGCAAGGACGAGGTGCCCATCATGCTCTGTGAAGATTTCGCCGGGCGAATCGTTCTGACCTATCAGGAGGGTGACGCCAATCATTGACCAGATCTGACGGTCCGAGCGGTCGGGGAAGATCTGCTGGAGTTGCTTAAAGAAACCGTTCGCTGACTGAATGGCCAACTGCCCCATCATCGCCTCTGGTGGCCCAAAGTCAAACGGCATAATGTTGACGATGGAGAACTTGACTCCTTCAGCTTTTGCGTTTCTCAACAGCCCAAGACTGTCATCAAGCAATCCCGTTGTGGCGGCTGGCAGAGTAAACGAAATGATGAGATGGGGATTGGCTTTCTGCAAGGCGGCAAGGGCAATATTGCGGCGCGTGTAGGAGGGCACATCTCCCTGTGTTCCGCCTTCGATATCGAAATCGAGACGGCTGACATGATAGGTGTCAATGACCCGCTGATATTGCGCCTGCAAACTGAGCGGATCTTGACAGGTCAGCGCCAACTCCGTGCCTGCGGCTCCTCCAAAGGAAATGATCACATCCCCGCCAGCATCGCGGACCGCATCAATATCGCTGCTGAGATGAGGCAGCAGCATCGCGGTCTGGTTAAAGGGGATCGATCCCGCCCATTCCGCATTGCAGGAACCGCCGCCGTTGGTAACGAAAGCCAGCGTATAGAAATTCTGTCCGGTCTTTTTCAAAACCGACTGTAAAACCGTGCTGCTGATCGTGACATCTTGATAGGGGGCAAAGATCTGCCTGGCTTCAGCCGTGTGGGCGGCTACACTGGGGACGTTGAACCCAAAGAAAACGCTGAAGAGAGCCAGGATTCCGATGGCTGGGAAAGCGAAGGTACGTAAAGATACTCTCATACATGGTTCCTTCCTGTGCCGGTGTGGGGAAAATACGCTCAAAAATCCTCTAATCCTTTTGTTACGTCTTCTCTTCCTCCTCTTCTCTGCTTGTCTACATGCATGTTCACCTGCCAGGAAGCAGGCAATCTTACAAAAAACGTCTTATCACTCCATACAAGTATATGCTCTAGTATACGTCTTGTCAATACAACTAGACCACTAGACCAAGAAATCGCTGATGATTGGCGGACCATTTCGACTGTGAAAAGTGCCAGGTCGGTTCATCATTTTTTCCTGACGTTGTAAGAGTGCGTCGTAACCAGAGTACAAAGCCGATAGAAAAAAGAAAGACCGGGCATTGAGGAGGTGATTTAGATGGTTGACTGGCGACTGCTGATAATGCTTCTTCGACGAGTTCTCGGCGGCTTTTATTCCGCTGATCAAGCCAGCCAAATCTGACTGACCATATGATGCTTGAAAGGGGTATGCGGTCGAATGAGGCAAAAAACGTCACACTGGAAGATGAAGCCGTCGATAGAGGGTGAGTTCTGACCGCTTTTGATGGTACCATGTTGAGGAAAGAAGCAGAAAGGCAAAGGGTGCAAAAACTTGATCTTGACAGTAAGGGGAGCAGAGATGGCGAATCAACTTCGGGTGACGCTTGAAATCGGACCGAAAGGCAAGAAGGTGGTGGCAGTGGCGCCGGACTGGCCCGGTCTAGAGCGTGGTGCGAAGACCGGGGAGACCGCGATTGAACGGTTGCAATCCTACCTTCCACGCTATGCCCAGGTGGCGAAGCTGGCTGGGATGGATGGAGAGTTTGCCGCTATCACCACGGTTGACGTGGTCGAGCACTATCCGGGCACGGGCTCAACCGACTTCTGGGGCATCTCGTTCGCGTTCTCAAGCATTGATAGGCAAGACATATCGAGCGGAGAATTGGAACGTGAACTGACCCTGATGCAGGCGTGCTGGGCGTTTTTCGACGACGTGCGTTTGCGCGTGTCGGCCCAGATGCGGAAGGGTCCGCGAGGGGGAGGGCGTGATCGGGATCACATCGTCCGTCATACGATTTGCGTGGAGCAAGAGTGGGCAGAGAAGGTCGGGGTGTCCACTCCCCAGGGTGCGATGCTGATCGACGAGGGTTTGCAAGCGCACCGCAACGCCTATTGTAACGCAATTCGGGCGTTCCATTCTGAGGGCAAAATGGCCCGAACTTGGCCACTCCGGTATCTGATTCGGCATACCGCGTATCACACGCTGGATCACGCCTGGGAAATGGAAGACAAAAACCTGACCGTCGGAGTCAGGTAGAGTGAGCCAGACCCCACAGAATCCTGGGATTTACATGGCAGATGAGGCCACAGAATGCACACACTGACGTTGCAATCCCACTCTCGAGAACCGCAAGTAATTCATTCATAGAATCTGCTGTTGGCACGGGCCGGTGATCGACCTGCCAGTTCCACAAATACCGTCGTAAGTAATTCCTCGCTGGAAAAGAAGGTGTTGCTTCCTTCAAAGAGAGAACCCACCTCCCAAAATATCACTGGACAGACACCCATCATCATTGGAATTGTTGCAATCCCACACTCGGGAAAATCGGCGTTCCGACGCCAGAAGAGCGCAAATATCCAATTGATACGCAAGATGTTGCAATCCCACACTCGGGAAAATCGGCGTTCCGACAGCGCATATTAGAACCGGGTCAGCTCCATAGAATGCTCGTTGCAATCCCACACTCGGGAAAATCGGCGTTCCGACTATCGTAGAACGCCAGCCCGACCATACACGCGTTATGTTGCAATCCCCCACTCGGGAAAATCGGCGTTCCGACTCCTATTGGAAGAGGGGGAAAGAGTGTCATGGTATAGTTGCAATCCCCCACTCGGGAAAATCGGCGTTCCGACACCAGAGCTAGACGAAGCACGCACAGAGATGACCAGTTGCAATCCCCCACTCGGGCAAATCGGCGTTCCGACGACGAAGACTAAAAGGGGGTTCGCACAATGATAGCTGTTGCAATCCCCCACTCGGGCAAATCGGCGTTCCGACTCCACGGGATTAATCAGCGCACGCACACAGCAAAGGTTCCAATCCCACACTCGGGCAAATCGGCGTTCCGACTTTATCTCCACGGTTTTTGTCTCTTTGCTCTGCAAGTTCCAATCCCACACTCGGGCAAATCGGCGTTCCGACCAATAGTAGGCTCTTTCTTTTCTGAGAAGTGAATAGTGTTCCAATCCCACACTCGGGCAAATCGGCGTTCCGACCGGGGTTGGGAACCCCCATCCCTCATCGATTTTGATGTTCCAATCCCACACTCGGGCAAATCGGCGTTCCGACGGGGCAAGATTGCCCCACGTTACCAGGGCTAGCACTGTTCCAATCCCACACTCGGGCAAATCGGCGTTCCGACGAAGTTCCAAATATCACAAATACAAGGGCCTTTGGTGTTCCAATCCCACACTCGGGCAAATCGGCGTTCCGACGATGGTTCATCAACGACACCATGAAATCTGGGCATGTTCCAATCCCACACTCGGGCAAATCGGCGTTCCGACTATGTGAGGAGGGAACGGACATGGAGAGGAAGCGCCGTTCCAATCCCACACTCGGGCAAATCGGCGTTCCGACGCAACTGGTCAGCAAGATCAGTACGGATTTTGCTGTCGTTCCAATCCCACACTCGGGCAAATCGGCGTTCCGACGCATTCCGAGCGATTGCTGGAGTGCGACAGAGAGATCGTTCCAATCCCACACTCGGGCAAATCGGCGTTCCGACCATGCTGTTCTTGTGTGCGCGTGGCAGTCCACGCATGTTCCAATCCCACACTCGGGCAAATCGGCGTTCCGACAGTACCGACGAATGGCACAGAGCTAAGAATAGATGCGGTTCCAATCCCACACTCGGGCAAATCGGCGTTCCGACGTTCTAAACCGCGTGCTTTAAAAACATCTCCTAATGTGGTTCCAATCCCACACTCGGGCAAATCGGCGTTCCGACGCCTTCTCCTCGCTGGTGCTGTCGGCCAGGTCCAGTCTGGTTCCAATCCCACACTCGGGCAAATCGGCGTTCCGACAATGACAGTGACATTGTGAAGGTAGGACAACCGTTTGTTCCAATCCCACACTCGGGCAAATCGGCGTTCCGACAAAAAGTACTAGAGGCATATGAATGGCACAAATCACGTTCCAATCCCACACTCGGGCAAATCGGCGTTCCGACTCAGGAGAGGCAGATCAGCCGTGTGGCGCGCGTCGTTCCAATCCCACACTCGGGCAAATCGGCGTTCCGACGCTTATCAAGGATGCGAATAAATTGAGCCATCGGCGTGTTCCAATCCCACACTCGGGCAAATCGGCGTTCCGACAGGATGATATTGGTCATCGCGACCGGCAAGAGGAGATGTTCCAATCCCACACTCGGGCAAATCGGCGTTCCGACGCCGCAGTCATTATCAGCCATATTGGCTCGATAGCCGTTCCAATCCCACACTCGGGCAAATCGGCGTTCCGACATAAAGCTCGCTTATCTCTGCGTTACCCCTTCAATAGTTCCAATCCCACACTCGGGCAAATCGGCGTTCCGACCGTGTTCGTCCATTTCATGGATTTCTATTGGGGACGGTTCCAATCCCACACTCGGGCAAATCGGCGTTCCGACAGCGGATCGATTTCCGTCTCATCAATGAGCAGATCGCGTTCCAATCCCACACTCGGGCAAATCGGCGTTCCGACGCTTTTTCTTGTTTTCTGGCGATTGCTGAAATTGGGTTCCAATCCCACACTCGGGCAAATCGGCGTTCCGACGTTTTCCAATAAAGAGCTAGCGTATTCCAGAGAATTAGTTCCAATCCCACACTCGGGCAAATCGGCGTTCCGACCTAACAGTTTTAGCAATTCCCCCTGGTTGCCTCCGGTGTTCCAATCCCACACTCGGGCAAATCGGCGTTCCGACGTCTGCTTGCCCAATGGCGCGTACCCGCGATCCCCTTGTTCCAATCCCACACTCGGGCAAATCGGCGTTCCGACGTTGCACGCCGCCACCACAAGAACGCGCTACGATTGAGTTCCAATCCCACACTCGGGCAAATCGGCGTTCCGACGTGCATCAGTGTTCTTGTTCCCGTTAAGCAAGCTATGTTCCAATCCCACACTCGGGCAAATCGGCGTTCCGACGCCCCGGAGCGCATTGAATGCGGCTGCTGCGTTGCGGTTCCAATCCCACACTCGGGCAAATCGGCGTTCCGACACCATGCCAGACGAACCAACAACCGGAGAGCTAGTAGTTCCAATCCCACACTCGGGCAAATCGGCGTTCCGACACCCAATCGGGGGATTTCTGGACGCCGTAGAGGATAAGTTCCAATCCCACACTCGGGCAAATCGGCGTTCCGACAACGATAATCGATCTGAATGTCCTTGACGGGTACAGTTCCAATCCCACACTCGGGCAAATCGGCGTTCCGACCCATCTATCAATCGTCGTTGCATTGTACCTATCGTTCCAATCCCACACTCGGGCAAATCGGCGTTCCGACTCCTATAGGTTGCGCGTTATATTTACCAGCTATATCGTTCCAATCCCACACTCGGGCAAATCGGCGTTCCGACTTTAGTCTCAGACATGACCGACGAAGACCAGATAATTGTTCCAATCCCACACTCGGGCAAATCGGCGTTCCGACCCTGAATAGGGTTAGAATACTGGGATGTCATTTTCCGCGTTCCAATCCCACACTCGGGCAAATCGGCGTTCCGACTCCTTACGCTGAATAAGGCTTGTCCAAGCATACACATCTTCCAATCCCACACTCGGGCAAATCGGCGTTCCGACGCTGTGAGAGCAAGCTGGGTAGCGTCGGCACTTTGGGCTTCCAATCCCACACTCGGGCAAATCGGCGTTCCGACGATGAAGGTATAATCGCCCACCGTATCGACGATAACTTCCAATCCCACACTCGGGCAAATCGGCGTTCCGACGCCGTCCGGGTGAGCCTGGGGAGCCGCTTTTTTTTCTTCCAATCCCACACTCGGGCAAATCGGCGTTCCGACTGAGAGGAGCGGCCTTCGCGTGCCGCTCCTTTTGCCGCTTCCAATCCCACACTCGGGCAAATCGGCGTTCCGACATCAGCAAGCGTTTCGCTTTGTCTGATCGTGCGCAACTCTTCCAATCCCACACTCGGGCAAATCGGCGTTCCGACCGCGCATGGTCGGCATGGTCAGAATTTCGCCGGTATACTTCCAATCCCACACTCGGGCAAATCGGCGTTCCGACGATTCGGGGCAATCCGCTGCCGCCAAAGCTGACTATACTTCCAATCCCACACTCGGGCAAATCGGCGTTCCGACTTATCGTGGCGGGACTGGGCATTGATGGGCACGGCCTTCCAATCCCACACTCGGGCAAATCGGCGTTCCGACTCTTCACCTTTGGGGCACTCAGCCAGTTCATGGGCACTTCCAATCCCACACTCGGGCAAATCGGCGTTCCGACAATCCCCTGTTTTTCCTCTTTCATCCGTAAGGGCTTCTCTTCCAATCCCACACTCGGGCAAATCGGCGTTCCGACCTCATCGATGGGCGCTACTATTCGCTGTATGATCCGCTTCCAATCCCACACTCGGGCAAATCGGCGTTCCGACGGTAGCGAGGAATATCTTGATCTCTTGAATGATGACGCTTCCAATCCCACACTCGGGCAAATCGGCGTTCCGACACCGGTGGCAGAACTGCCGGTTACCGTGAAGATCAGCTTCCAATCCCACACTCGGGCAAATCGGCGTTCCGACTCAAGCTCAAGGAACACCTGCGTCCTATCGTTCATGGCTTCCAATCCCACACTCGGGCAAATCGGCGTTCCGACCATGATATGCACAAAAGTTCACCGGAAGGACGACAACCCTTCCAATCCCACACTCGGGCAAATCGGCGTTCCGACCGGCGGAGATCTCCAGGCCGAGATACGGCTCATAGATCTTCCAATCCCACACTCGGGCAAATCGGCGTTCCGACATGTGCTCTTCGTCATCGGTATTGAGACTGCGGATCTTCCAATCCCACACTCGGGCAAATCGGCGTTCCGACTTTGGGATGCTTGTAAGTCTGTTTCGGGCGCATGAAGACTTCCAATCCCACACTCGGGCAAATCGGCGTTCCGACTCTGCATACAGCGAGTTGCTGTCGATGCTGTCCACCTTCCAATCCCACACTCGGGCAAATCGGCGTTCCGACGTCCACGAATTTGGGCATTCCTGATGAGATGGAACGCTTCCAATCCCACACTCGGGCAAATCGGCGTTCCGACGTGATGTTGCTATGGTCGTCAATTTGCTCTTTGAAACCTTCCAATCCCACACTCGGGCAAATCGGCGTTCCGACGAAAGCATGTCGAATGGATCAGAGCAGGAGTTGCTCTTCCAATCCCACACTCGGGCAAATCGGCGTTCCGACGTTTGACCGTATCGGCGGAGTTCGAGCGCGCATACGCTTCCAATCCCACACTCGGGCAAATCGGCGTTCCGACGCCAACACTTCGCTGGCCCATTCGTCGGGCGTGCCCTTCCAATCCCACACTCGGGCAAATCGGCGTTCCGACCTCCTTCACTCTGCCTTGACGCTGTTTATTGCGCCGCCTTCCAATCCCACACTCGGGCAAATCGGCGTTCCGACTTTATCAGGATGCCGCGCTGCCCGCATTGCGGGCGCTTCCAATCCCACACTCGGGCAAATCGGCGTTCCGACCTTTCAGATCGTTTTGCTGAGATGCAAAAAGCCTTTCCTTCCAATCCCACACTCGGGCAAATCGGCGTTCCGACTTTCACGGTATATTCCCACACTTCGCCTGATGGTACACTTCCAATCCCACACTCGGGCAAATCGGCGTTCCGACAGAAGCGAACCAGATAGCCCTGTTAGGGACACTTACCCTTCCAATCCCACACTCGGGCAAATCGGCGTTCCGACAGGAACGGTTAATCTGTCGAATACATGGTTACATCTCTTCCAATCCCACACTCGGGCAAATCGGCGTTCCGACATGTGGTGTACTTGCCCGGTGGCATCGCCAGCGTTCTTCCAATCCCACACTCGGGCAAATCGGCGTTCCGACGCTGTGGCTATAGTATAGCATAAGAGGCGGGAAAAGAACAGCTTTTGCGGGAGGCTCCTTTTTGGACACATTTTTGATGAGGGTAGTTCGGGCATTTCTGGTGCCTACCTGGGTCAGGCCGCCTGGGAAGCAGCGCGAGAGGCTACGCTCAGAAGGTCCGTCGCACCTGCCTCTCGCGGATACCGCCAGCTTGCTTGCAATGACGCTAGACGATGTAAAGCACGTCTTCGCTCGGTGGGGCTCCTCCAACCGTTTCGACTTTGTCCAGACAATTGGCACAGATGGGGTAGAAACGAACGCTGTCCTGGGTCTCCTGGATATGCCGGGCGAGCTTGGACTTGAGCATGACCATTTCTTTTCTGGAGAGGAAACACTCGAAAAGCGAATATTGCGTCCATGTCCCGAAACCCGAGAGGACTTTGTGGATTTTTGTTCGCCTGCGATCATCAGGAATATCATATGCTATCACATAACAGGTCGTTTGACCTGAAGCAGCTATTTTTGTTTTCATACTTGCACCTGCTTGTTCTATCATACTTCGGCAGCCTGGACGGAGGCAAGCCCCGCCCTAGAGGCAAGGGCGCTGACCTAGCGAAGGATCAGCGGGGGATAGTCGCTGATTTCTCCGGTGAGATATTTGGCAATCAGGCGCGCCTGTAGCTCGATACAGCGCCGGTATTTTGTCTTATAGCTAAAAACCGGATGGGTGACCTCCTCGTTTAATCGCTCCTCGAATCTGGTGAGGAAGCGTTTGCGCGGCTCGTTTTTCAGCCTGTAGGCTCCCAGTTCCACCTGAAAATCGTCTGCTGTGAGCATGCGATTATTGAGCAGGGTGAGGACAATGGAGTCAACGATAATCGGGCGAAACTCTTCCATCAGGTCGAGGGCGAGCGCAGGACGTCCATAGACAGAACTGTGCAGATAGCCAATATATGGGTCAAAGCCAACGATCTGAATGGCGCTGGCAACCTGACTGGTGAGCAGGGCATAGCCGTAGCTTAGGAGCGCATTGACCGGGTCGGTCGGAGGCCGTCTGATTCTGCCTGCAAAGGGCCATTGTTGCTGATCCACCAGGAGTTTTCCAAAGCACTGAAAATACGCAGCGCTCCCAGCACCCTCCAGCCCTAATACTGTTGCAAGAGCTGTTCCTTCAATCCCCACGTCCCCACTTGAGAGCGTTGGAGCTGGCCTGTCATCGCCAGAGAGGCTGGTGAGTTGACCAATAATGCTGGCTAACTGGTTGATCTGCTGCTCAAAAATTGGTTCGCTCTGACGGCGGTTGTGGCGTTGCAGGATGGTGCGTTGATTGGCGAGCTTGCCAATGACAAAACGCCGTGCCAGGTCGTAGCGTTGTTGTGGAGCGTTATGCGCACGATGCTGCGCCAGGCGCAACAACGCATTTTTCGAGAGTGCGGGCGAAAGATGGCCTTTGAACTGGCCGGAATAGGTCAAAAAGTGGATTTCGACCTTTTTCTCCAACAGTAGATGGAGAGCCGAGGAGGTCAACGTCACATCCCCCATTACCACAACATCATCAACTTTGACCAGGGGAATGCGTTTTTTATACGCAGCGGCCAGGACCGCGCCTCCCTCGCCTTTCCGTTCAGGCACCTGGATGAGCAGACAATCTTCGCTATCGCGCCGCACCAGCGCGTGATCTTCAGTCAGGTATAATGTGGGCATGGCGACCATCCTTCTTCGTCAACAACGTTACTTCATCAGGGAGGCAAAGCGGGAGCAGGCTGCAATCGCGGCACCGAACGGCGAGTTTCCCATCCAGAGGCGGCGGAGGTGTGGGCTGACTGGCAGTATGCAGGGCCAGTTCAATCGCAGCATGCGTGCTGGCCCGCAACGCCTCCGTAAAATGGACCTGGATGCGCTTGCGCGAGCCATAGTAAAAAATGTAGCCATAGGGGATGGGAGGCTTGTCTGGCTGTCGCTCTTCCAGGCAGAGCGCCTGCGCGCAAAGCTGAATGTGGTCGTTGAGCCATTTTCCCTCTTTGCCATGTTTATACTCGACTGGGATCAGGATACCATTCTCTTCCTCCACAATGTCAGCGAAGCCTGCCAGCCGGAGCGTTTCACTGTACAGGTACAGGTGGCTGATTTGCAACTCGCCATCCCGGTTCGTCTGCTGCCCGGGCTGATCGGCTTTCTCGTGCAGCAGCGTGCCCGCCAGAACAAATTCGTTTGTCAGCATATCGCCCTGCACAAACTCGTAATAGAAGCGACGCGGGCAATATTCAAGGGCGTTCAGGTAGGAAAGTGGGATAACCTCGGGAGCAGGATGCGTGCTCATGGTTCACGCTCCTTTGCGGCTCCGACTTCCTCGCGTTGCGCCTCTTTCAGCAGCGAGGTACAGCGGGCCTGTCCCATGCCCATTGTCGTTTTATAGCCAACACCGCTAAAGAGCGCGAAGCGAGCCAGAGTCGAGAGCCACAGCGCCTGGGGCGCAATTGGATTCCCTTTTACTTCATAGGTGACGTCTCCCAGAAAGCCGGTTTGACCAAATTTACTTGAGGGGAGATGGCGCGTTTCCAGGTGATAGCCTGTTACCATCACCATCTCCGCGCACCAGCTTGCGATATCGCGTGGTGAGAGACCAGCGTTGCTCAGACGTAAGTTCTCTGGGGCAAAACAGTTCCAATGGCGAGCCAGGCTTTCAAACACATCGGCAGGCTCAGGAAAGATCTTCAGCAGCTTGCCCCAGGACTTCTGACCCAGGCTAAAGGCTGTCGGGGTGGCAAACTCGAAGTGGTAGCGTTTATGGGCCGAACGCAGCGTATGCAGTTCCTCGAATGAGGAATAAGCCACCCATGATGTTGTGCCATGTTGCGCCTCAGGAACGCTGATCATGCGGCTCAACTCGAAGCGCGCTTCCCCGATACGCACGGTCAGCGAGCTGGCTTGAGCCAGCAGGTAGCGTACAAACGAGCGAAACACCGTTGCATCCAGCATGGTGATGCGCAGCCAGTAGACCTGTCCGGGGGTCACGGCAATGCTCTGATTGCGATTGATCGCCTCAGCCAACTGCTCAGGGGAAAGATGATTGAACCCTTGCAACAGGCTGAGCGTATACGGGCGACGCTGATTCGGGGCGTGCAGCCATTCCGCCAGAGCAGGCTCGCCCTGCCGCACCATATCCAAAAACGTCGCCTGCACCTGGTTGCCCGAGCCGGGCGAGACAGACCCGACCTCGACCGGGTGCAACCGCAGGAGCAGCGAGAAGAGTTCGCTGCGGGCGTTTTGAGGCGGATGGGTATTGATTGGTTCTATCAAGGAATGCTCCTTTCCTGGACTAACAAATCATCGGTGCATCATCTTCAAGTTGAGTTTTGCGCCGGTCAATGGCGATTGCTCGATAGGGTATTTCTGCACACACCTGAAAAGCCATTGTTCCCAGGATCACCAGGTACTGGCGCATTTTTCCATCGATGAACGTCACCTCCAGCCGTAACGAAGAGAAGCGCGCTCGTTGCCGCAATTTGCGGATCTCCCTCGCCGTCGCGCTCGTATTCTCATCCAGAGCGGCAAAGGCAGGCACGAATTGCGTCTGCATCAGAGTTTGCAGGTTCTCATCCGTGTCATGATGATCGTCGAGCGGAATAACTTCTAACCCATAGAGCGCAGTGACCCGATAAGCATGGCGCTCTTCCCATTCGTCCTGGGTATACTCTTTCGCATGCAGCTTCAACCCGAGTCGCAGTGGCTGATCGCGAAAGCCCACCAGCGAACAATAAACCAGCGCATCCTTTGCCTCTGGTGGCGCTTCCCTGTTTGTTGCCTGTTCCCACTCTTCTTCTGAGGCGTAAAAGCGTGCATGATAATATCTGGCAACATGCAGCGCGTTATAGAGGGCCACGTTTTTACTGGAGTGAAGCTCATCCTTATCGTAGACGAGAGCCAGTGGAGGCTGAAAACTATCGCGGAAACTAAAACGCGCCTTATCGACAAAGTACGCACAGAGGTCTCGCTGTACCCATTGCACCACCTCACGTTCATTCTTCCCTAACTGCGTCCCTCCCTTATGAGCATCGTTTAACCTATCGAGCAATGCTTGCACGCACCGCTCAAGTGCTGGCGCAAGCGACTCACCCTTAGACAATTTGTGACAGAGCGCGAGGCGTAATACTTCAAATGCCTCTTCGGGGATGGTTGTTAGCTTATCGTAATGCTTTTTCCGATCTTCGAAAATCTTCACTACTACTCGCGCTTGTTTGTAAGTAAAAGGTTTCTTCACTTCGAAGAGGCGCTGCATATCATCGAGAAACGCTTCTAAGGAGGGGATATTCGAGGCGGACGTGCCCTCGCCGAGGAATTTGATCGGGCGGAATATCTCCAGGATTGCCCCCGTCTTGATATAGGCATAAAGGTCGTTGCGCTTGGGCATCTCCTGTGCCGCCAGCCGTCCCAGCGCGGCACGCTCCATAGCATGCCCATCGTAATTTTTTTGTAGGAGCAGGTACACGGCTGGATCGACGACCGCGAGCACAATGCTGGGCTGGTCTCGCATCTCTTTCGCCAGCACACGGCCAGCACGCCCCAGCCGCTGAATAAATTCGTCCCCGGAGTACGCATCGAACAGCAGAAAATCGATGTTCTGGCGCTGCGGCTTTGTACGATCAAAATTGTAGCCAATATCAACGGTAGGCGTTGCCAGAATCAGGCGTTTCTCCTTAGCCAGGGCGCGATCTTTGCGCAATTGTGCTCCCGTAATGCGCCCCATCTCATCTGATGAAATGAGTGGCAGAAGCACCTTGTGAATGCGGTTGATGGTTCCCAGAGAGCCTGAGATGATTGCCCCATCCAGTTCCTGATTGAGCCATGCTCGGAGTTCCTGGCGCTGCCGCTCAACTAATGGCAGCAGTCCTCCTGCTAGGTCGCCTTGCTGTAGCTCTTCTGTGCTGTAGATATGCAACTGTACGGGAGCGAGCGCACGAACTTTCTCGACAGAAGCCTGATCAGCAGGCACTATTTCATCATCAGGCGTGATCCATTCAATAGGAATACCCAGACTATTGAGATAGCTGGCAACCTGTGAGCGCGGCGTGGCGGTCAGGATGCAGAACTGGCGCTGCTTGGCCGAGCTATCAATATAGCCGTAGTGTTGCGACAGCTTCAGAAAGAAAAGAAAGGCGGTGAGCTGCTTGGGATCGTAGTAATGAAACTCATCGATGATGATATAGTTGAACAGGCTGTAGATGTTGATAAAGAGGGCCGCGCGATCAAACCGGCTGTAACAAAAGAGCAGGGCATAATAGAAAATGTCAGGATTGACCACATACAACGTGGCGCGTTTACCGGTATCATCATCTACCTTGCTGGCGTCGTTAAACACGGAGTGGAGCACGGCAGCTCTGCGCATGGAGTCTTTGCTGAAACCCGGTTGATTCTTATAGGAATCCAGGTCCTCCTTCGTCAGCTCCAGCACACGGTATGGCAGATTGTTCTCTTCACAGAACTTTCTAGCATCCGCAGCATGCTGAGCAAGCAGCTCGTTTGTTGGGGCGATGAGGAGCGCATTATGCTGATTGGGCCTCAATTTATCGAAGCCGACCATCCGGGCGCGTTTGAGCAAGCGCAACAGAGCGGCTTTTGTCTTACCTGTGCCGGTATTGTAGGTATTCACAATGATAGGCGCTTCAGCATTATAGGTCCGCCACTGGTGATAAAGGGGATAGTAGCCTTTTTCGATAGGGAAGGTGGCGGGAGAGGGATTCTCTCCCAGCCACTGATATTCGTCCTGTGCATTGAGATTGATGGAAAGCATCGTGTGTTCTCCTTATGACGGCAGTATGTCAACGCCATAGCGCATTCCCGCCGGGAGAAATACCTTCTCCTTGTCTTTTGTTACTCCCTGCCAGAAG
>Ga0070741_10011209_pt1 | contig 16622 bp, 15 predicted proteins | sample Coa_R1_4_FD_66440 | JGI IMG/M metagenome (GOLD analysis project Ga0070741, IMG submission 66440) | Surface soil microbial communities from Centralia Pennsylvania, which are recovering from an underground coalmine fire - Coalmine... | ecosystem: Environmental > Terrestrial > Soil > Unclassified ...
TCGCGCAGCGCGACTGTCCGCGGGTCGAGCCCGGCGGCGACGACGGCGCCCACGAGCGTCTTGCGTGTGATCACGCCGACGAGCGTGCCGTCGTCGGCGGACACGAACACGGCGCGCATCTCGGGGCTGTCGGCGAAGCAGCGGCCGGCCTCCTGCGCACTCGCGCGCTCGGACAAGGTCGTCGGCTCGGGCACCATCGCGTCGCGGACGACGCTCACGGATAGATCCCCCGCGATTCGAGCGCGCCGGCGACCTCGCGAATAGCGGCCACCATCGCCGCCTGCCGGAACGTGATCGCCTTCTCTTCCGCCACAGCCCATACGCGGTCGAATGCATCGGACATCTTGTCCGAGAGCTTGAGGCGAATTTCCTCGCGGTCCCAGAACAAGCGACCGAGATCCTGCACCCACTCGAAGTAGGACACGGTCACACCCCCGGCGTTCGCGAGGATGTCCGGGACGACGGGAATGCCACGGTCGGCGAGGATCGCGTCGGCCTCGAGCGTCGTCGGGCCATTCGCGCCCTCGACGACGAGCTTCGCGTGCACGCGTCCGGCGTTTTCGCCGGTGATCTGGTCCTCGCGCGCCGCGACGACGAGCACGTCGCACGTCAGCTCGAGCAGCTCGTCGTTCGTGATCCGCGCGCAGCGGTCGTACCCCGCGAGCGATCCGTGCTCGGCCGCGTATGCGTGCAGCTCCGGAATGTCGAGGCCGTCGGGCGCGTGCAGGCCGCCGGAGACGTCGGAGACCGCGATGACGCTCGCGCCGCGCACGTGCAGCTCGGTAGCTGCGACGCCGCCGACGTTGCCGAAGCCCTGCACGACGCAGCGCTGCTCGGAGAGTCGGAGCCCCAGGCGCTCGCACGCGCGCTCGGTGCACATGACGACGCCGGCGCCGGTCGCTTCGCGCCGGAAGAGCGAGCCGCCGAGCGAGATCGGCTTACCCGTCACGACCTCGGGCACCGCGTAGCCCTTCTGCATCGAGTACGCGTCCATCATCCACGCCATCGTCTGCTCGTTCGTCGCCATGTCCGGGGCCGGGATGTCGGTCTGCGGACCGATGGACGCGACGAGCTCGGACGTGAAGCGGCGCGTCATCTTCTCCAGCTCGTGCGGCGACATCGAGTGCGGGTCGCAGCGGATGCCGCCCTTCGCGCCGCCGTACGGCAGGCGAAGCAACGCGCACTTCCACGTCATCCACGACGCGAGGGCCGCGCACTCGCCGAGCGAGACTTCCGGGTCGTATCGGACGCCGCCCTTCGTCGGGCCGAGGACGGTGGAGTGCTGCACGCGGTAGCCGGCGAAGACCTCCCACGTCCCGCTGTCGCGCCGCAGCGGCACGCTCATGATCAGCGCGCGTTCGGGGAAGCTCAGTCGCTCCGCGACCATCGGCGAGACGTCCGCGTGCGGGAGCGCCTGCTCGAACTGCGCGCGGGCCATGAGGAAGAGCGGCGTGTCCCACTCGAGCGGCCGTTCGAGCGGCGATGCCTCCAGGCGTGCCACGCGCGGAGTGTAGTGCGATGCGCCGGAAAGGCCGCTATGCGTGGACGGTGATCCGCCAGGCGACGGTATGCCTGCCGGTTGCGTCCGTGAGGGTGAGCGTCACCGCGTAGCGTCCCGCTCGGGCGACCGTGAAGGTGAGCTTCCGCCGTCCAGGAGTGATCTTCACCGTCCGCGTGGCGACCCTCGTGGTCGTGCGCTTGGCGACCAGCTTCAGGCTGCCGCGCTCGGTTGTGGCGAAGTGGAGGGTCACCTGGAAGCCGGCGGCCGTCTTGACGACGGTTGGGCGCGCGGTCGCGGCGAGCACCGGCCGCACGAAGGTCGCGTCGACCGTCTTCGCCGCCGTCATCGACACCGTGCACGACTTCTTCTTTCCGGCGCACGCGCCCGACCAGCCGGCGAAGGCGTAGCCCGCAGCGGGCGCCGCGGTGAGCGTCACGGTCTGCCCGATCGCGAACTCGTGCGTGCACGTGTTGCCCGCTGCCGCCTTGCCGGCGCAATCGATGGTGCCGGGCGCCTTCACGCTTCCGGCCCCGGTGACTGTGACAGTGAGCAGCGCGCTCGTGGCGGTTGCCGCCGTGAACGTCGCCGTGACGCTGCGCGCCTGCGTCATCGTCACCGTGCACGTCGAGACGGTTCCGGTGCACGCGCCGCCCCAGCCCGTGAACGTAGCGCCGGAACTCGGCGTTGCCGTGAGCGTGACACGTGCGCTCGCCGCCTGTGGGGCCGTGCACGTCGTACCGCAGTTGAGGCCGGCGCCGGTGATCGTGCCGCTGCCGGAAACCTGGGCAGAGAGCACGTACGTCGTGCTGCTGCCGACGAACCTCGCCTGAACGTTCGCGGCGGCGGTCATGGTCAGCGTGCACGTCGTCGAGGTGAACGCGGAGCATGCGCCGCTCCAGCCGAGGAAGTCCCCGCTCGTTCCCGTCGCGGGGGTCGCGGTGAGCGTCAGCGACGTGCCCGACTGCACGTTGGCCACGCACCCAGGCCCGTCCGCCGCGGTGCAGTAGACGGTCGCGCTTCCGACCGTGCTCGTCACGTAGCCGTCTCCCGTCACGCTGACGTTCAGCGCAAAGGTCGCGACCGGCGGCGGCGATCCGCCCGAGAACGTTGCCGTCACCGCGAGCGGCGACGTGCCTACCGTGACGGTGCACAGCGTCCCGGAGGCGCTCGAGCAGCCGGACCAGAAGACGACGCCACCGGTGTTCTTCGGGGTCGCGGTCAGCGTGACGGTCGAGTTCGGCGCCTCACTCGCCGTGCATGTCTGGCCGGAGTCGCAGCCGATCCCGCCGCCCGAGACCGAGCCCGTGCCGCTGACGGTCACGGACAGCTGCACGAGCGGCGCGAACGCCGCGGTCACCGTGCGAGCTGCGTCCATCTGCACGGTGCACGTGGTCTGCAGTCCGCTGCACGCGTTGCCCCAGCCGGTGAACGCGTAGCCGCTCTGCGGCGACGCAGTCAACGTGATGGTCGAGTTCGGGGGCTCCGGCGCATCGCACGTCGAGCCTGCGCCGCACGAGATGCCGCCACCCGAGACGTTCCCGCCGCCGCTGACCGTCAGCGTCAGGTCCTGCGACGCGGTGCTGACGAAGTTCGCGCTCGCCGTCATGTTCGCGCTCAGGTAGACGGCGCAGCTCACCCCCGTGCCGCCGCACGCGCCGGCCCAGCCTCCGAAGAAGTACCCGGCGTCGGGCTGCTCGGTGACTGTGAGCGTCGATCCCTGGACGACGGTCGCGCTGCAGGTGGTCACGGGAGGGCTCGCGCCGGGCTCGCAGTCGATCGGGGTGTTCGTCGAGCCGTTCTTGACGACGCCGTGATTAGCGGCGAGCGACACCCCGAACGTCGCGGTCTGCACCGCCGCGGCGGTGGTGAAGACTGCCGTCGCGGTGTTGTTGCCCGTGAGGGTCACAGAGCAGGTCGTGCTCGCCGCACATCCGCTCGTGTCGTCGGCCCAGCCGCTGAAGACCCAACCGGTGCTCGGCGTCTCCGTGAGCGTCGGGGCCTGGCTGCCGTACGCCGAGTAGCACGTGAGGTTCCCGGCTCCGCAGTTGATCCCGAGCCCGGTGACCGTGCCCAGCCCGATCACCTCGACCTTCAGCGTCGGCGGAGCGGCCGCGACCGCCGGCGCGCTGCCCGCGCCGAGCAGTAGCGCCACCGAAAACGAGGCGCATGCGACCGCCGCAGCCTTACCCCACATAGCCGCGGCAGACTAGCGTGGTTGGGCGCAATTTGCGATCTTTCGCGATGCCGGGGGCGGGACTCGAACCCGCATGACCGAAGTCACCCGATTTTAAGTCGGGCGCGTCTGACCAGTTCCGCCACCCCGGCGGCGCCAGCGTACCGCTGTGGCAAGGTCTCCCCGTGACGCACGACACGATCGTCGCGTATGCCGTCCTGGCCGTCGCCGGCCAGGCGATCGTGGCCGCGCTGGCGCTCATCGGGCTGCTCGCAGTCGTAGGCGTTCGGTCCCCGCTCGACCGGCTGCGCGCGGCGCTCTGGGGCTACGAGCTCTGGGCCGCGTTCATCGTCGCCGCGCTCGCCACCGGCGGGAGCCTCTTCTTCTCCGAGATCGCCGGGTTCGTGCCGTGCGACCTGTGCTGGTTCCAACGCATCTGCATGTACCCGCTCTCGCTGCTCACGCTCTTCGCGGCCTCGCACGCGGACCACAAGGTGGCGCGCTACCTGCTGCCGATCCCGGTGATCGGGGCGTGCGTCTCGGTCTACCACCTGCTGATCGAGAACAACGCGATCTCGGAGCCGACCTCGTGCCGCATCGGCGGCGCCGGCTGCGCGGTGAAGTGGATCAACGAGTTCGGGTACGTGACGATCCCGACGCTTGCGCTCACCGGCTTCCTGCTCCTCATCGGATTCTTAAGCCTCGCCGGGGCTGGGGGCGCGGAGGAGCAAGCTACCCTTCCGGCCGGTGCCTAGCGGGAAGAAGAGCAAGGAGCTGCGGCGCACGGCTCCGGTGAAGACGCCGCCTCCGGTTCGGTCGGCCGCCGGGCGCGGACGTCAGGCCTCGCCGCGCGCACTCGCCATCGGCGGCGGGATCGTCGCCATCGTGGCGGTCATCATCGTCCTGGCCGTCGTCCTCAACGGCGGGAGCAAGAACAGCGGCCTGCCGAAGAATCACGCCGCGGTCGGCAGCCTCGCCAACGGGCTCCCCGGCGCCTCCGACGTGGCCGCCGAGTTCAAGGGCATCCCGCAGACCGGGACGACCCTCGGCTGGCCGTTCGCGCCGGTGACGCTGACCGAGTACATCGACCTCCAGTGCCCGATCTGCCAGCAGTTCGAGACGCAGGTGTTCCCGGACATCCTCACCAGGTACATCCGGACGAAGAAGGTGAAGGTCGTCATGAAGGCATGGGCCTTCATCGGGCCCGACTCCAACCGGGGCCAGGCCGCGACGTTCGCGGCCGCGAAACAGAACAAGGCATTCAACTTCGCCGCGCTCCTGTACGACAACCAGGGCACGGAGAACACCGGCTGGCTGACCGACAACATGGTCTACAACATCGCGGTCAGCGTTCCCGGCCTGAAGATCGACCCGCTGTTCGCCGAGCGAGCGTCGGCCACGGTGAAGCAGGAAGCCGCCCAGGTGGCCGCCGACGCGCAGGCCCAGCAGGTGAGCGGCACCCCGACGATCTTCCTCACGAAGGGCGCCGCCAAGCCCGTTCAGGTCCCGATGGCGAACGGCACCGACGAGGCGACCCTCGTGAAGTACCTGAACGCCGCTCTCTCCTAGCCCGCAAATTGCGGGCTTTTCGTCCTTGACGGCCTGCCGGCACGCCGCATAAGCTCTGCGAGCCGGTTCCGATGGACCTTCGGGTTGGTCGGGGCCGGCATTTTCTTTGGTCCGTCCGACGGCGTCTCTAGCGTTCGTCGGCCCAATGGTCGTCGGACTCCTCATCGGCCTCATCCTCGGCGCCGGCGTCGTCTGGCTCGTCATGCGAGCCCGCCACGCCGCTCTGGGCGTGGAGCTCGCCCACGAACGGGAGCGCTCCGAGGAGCGGGCCACCCTGCTCGAGCGCACGAACGCGGAGCTCACCGCGCGGTTCGACGCGCTCGCCGCCGACGCGCTGCGCAAGAACAACGAGAGCTTCCTCGAGCTCGCCGCCGGCCGGCTCGGGCAGAAGGAACAGGCGGTCGAGCAGCTCGTGGCGCCGATCCGGGAGTCGCTGAAGCAGGTCGACGGCAAGATCCAGCAGCTCGAGGTGGCGCGCCAGGGCGCGTACTCGGAGCTGCGCACGCAGGTCGCCCAGCTCGTGGAGGCGCAGAAGGAGCTGCGCAGCGAGACCGGCAACCTCGTCGGCGCACTCCGCGACCGGCCGAACGTGCGCGGGCGCTGGGGCGAGATCCAGCTCAAGCGGGTCGTCGAGATGGCCGGCATGGTCGAGCACTGCGACTTCGAGAAGCAGAAGCACGTCGTGACCGAGGACGGACGGCTCCGCCCCGACCTCGTTGTCTCGCTTCCCGGTGGGAAGAGCGTCGTCGTCGACGCGAAGTTCGCAGGACAGGCGTATCTCGAGTCCCTCGGCGCGAAGGACGACGACGAGCGGCTCGCGAAGCTGCGCGACCACGCGCGCCAGGTGCGCGACCACATCACGAAGCTCTCGCACAAGAGCTACTGGTCGCAGTTCGACCAGACGCCCGAGTTCGTCGTCCTCTTCATTCCGGGCGAGACCTATCTCAGCGCGGCGCTCGAGCAGGATCCGTCGCTCATCGAGGACGGCGTCAACCAGCAGGTGATCATCGCCACGCCGACGACGCTCATCGCCCTCCTCCGCGCCGTCGCATACGGCTGGCGTCAGGAGACGATCGCCGAGTCCGCGCGTGCGATCAGCGATCTCGGCCGTGAGCTCTACTCGCGCCTCGGGACCTTCACCGAGCACGTCGCCAAGGTCGGGCGCGGGCTCGAGAGTGCGATCCGCTCCTACAACGAAGCCGTCGGCTCGCTCGAGACGCGAGTGCTTCCCAGTGCGCGCAAGTTCAAGGAGAACGGCATTGCACCCGCAGCCGAGCTCGCGCAGCTCGACGTCATCGACCGCAGCATCCGCCCCGTCTCGGCCGCCGAGCTCCCCGCGGCCAGCGACGCCGCCTAATACCGCAGGAGCGCAGCGAGCCCGCCGACGGGCTCGAGGTCGCGATGCTCGCGGATGACCTGCACGGTGCCGCCGTTCACGAGCGTCTTGTGCACGGCGACGTCGAGGCCGGTGTCGCGGTTCTCCATTGCGGTGCCGTCGATCGGACAGCTTCCGTCGGTCAGCTGCGCGCGGCCGCACTTCGGGCACTCGTACGCGGGATGCTCGACGCCGGACTGAACGAGCAGCAGGTCGACGCGGCCCTCGGACGCGGCCTCGAGGGTCTGCTCCCACCCGGTCGACGCGCGGCCGTTCGTCGCGGCCTCTTCGCGCCAGCGTTCGAGCATCGCCTCCTCGCGTCCCGTCCACCACCGGTCGAGGACGGGACGGATCGCGGCGAGGAGCCGCTGGCCGTCCGTGTGCGCCTCGACCGCGGTCCAGCCGACGATGCACGTGCGCGTCTCGTGCGCGAGCAGCGCCTCGAACTCGGAGCGGACCTCCTTGGCGCCGACGAGGACGATCGGCGCGCCGCGCATCCTTCGCGAGCACCGGTCGAGGGTCGCGGCGACGTCGCGCAGGTGACGGTCGACGATCGTCTCGATGTGCCGCTCGTAGTTCGGCTGCGACCAGCCGCCCTGGTCGTGCCGGCTCGGGACGTCCTCCGTCCGGTCCGCGATCTCGACGAGCCTGCCCGCCTCGAGCCGGAACACCTGGCCGCGCTCGCGGCCGACGGTCGCGACGAGGACGCCGTCACCGCGCCCGACGACAGCCGCGAGGGGCGCGAGATACAGCTCGTCGCCGACCTTCACGTCGTCGACGACCGGCTCGCCCACCTCGATCGCGCTCCAGAGGTTGTCGAGCCCGTCCGCGAAGACGGCCAGCCCGCGAACGCCGTCGCGGTCGAAGTCGGTGCGGAACCAGCGACCGATCCGCTCGATGTCCCCGCGCAGGGCCGCCCGGCACTCGTGGTTGAACCGGGCGCGGCCGCTCTCCACCCGGCACTCGGCCTCGCCGAGCAGCGAGCTGACCCGCACCTGGACGTCCCCGGCCGTCGGGGCGACCGACGGGTCGAGGTCGAGATAGAGGCTCACGGCGCAGCCCCGGGTCGCGCGGAAGGCGGCCAGTTCCCGCAGCTGCTCCCAGGTGATCGTTCCCGCCACGCGAGTCACAGTTGCCCGGGGGCGACGATTCTATTCCTGCCCTCCGGAGCCTCCGGGAACGTTCGACCGGCCGAATTCGTTTAATAGAGAGCACACCCTTTGACCAAGGACGGAAATGAGCGACACACGTGAGTTGATCATCATCGGAGGCGGCCCAGCCGGTTATACGGCGGCCCTGTACGCAGCGCGCGCGAACCTGCAGCCGCTCGTCATCGAGGGGTTCAACTGGGGCGGCCAGCTGATGGTCACGAGTGACGTCGAGAACTACCCCGGCTACGCCGACGGCGTCATGGGCCCGGAGATGATGGCCGAGTTCCGCCGGCAGGCCGAACGCTTCGGCGCCGAGTTCATCACCGACGACGTCACGCGTGTCGACTTCTCGGAGCAGCCGCACCGGGTCTGGGTCGAGAACGACGAGTACCCCGCACGCGCAGTCATCATCGCCACCGGCGCGAACGCGCGCTGGCTCGGCCTTCCCCGAGAGCAGCACTACCAGGGCCGCGGCCTCTCCGCCTGCGCGACCTGCGACGGTGCGTTCTTCAAGGAGAAGGAGCTCGTCGTCGTCGGAGGCGGCGACTCGGCGATGGAGGAGGCGAACTTCCTCACGCGCTACGCGACGAAGGTCACGGTCGTCCACCGGCGCGACGAGTTCCGCGCGTCGCAGATCATGCTCGACCGTGCCCGCGCCAATCCGAAGATCGACTTCGTCACGAACGCCGTCGTGGAGGACATCCTCGGCGAGACGAAGGTCGAGGGCGTACGCCTGCGCGACACGCGCACCGACGAGACCTCGGAGCTGCACACCGACGGCGTGTTCGTCGCCATCGGCCACGATCCGAACACGGCGCTCTTCGTCGACCAGCTCGACCACGACGCCGCCGGCTACCTCGTCACGAGGCCACACTCGACGGAGACGAACATCCCCGGCGTGTTCGCCGCGGGCGACGTCCAGGATCACGTCTATCGCCAGGCGGTGACCGCGGCGGGGTCCGGCTGTATGGCGGCGCTCGACGCGGAGCGATTTCTCGCAGCGCTAGAGGGGCACGCGGGCACGGCGCTGACGGCGCCGCGGGCCGAAGCGGCAGAGGTCTAAGCGCCCTCACGTCGAATCGCGGCCCGTGGCCGCAACATGGATCGACCTCCTCGATCCGAGCGCCGAGGAGGTGCGCGACAAGGCGCCGAAGGAGCTCGAGGACTCGGCGATCGAGCGCCTGCTCGCGCCACCCGAGCACGAGGACGAGCCGAGGCCGACGCTCCAAGGCCACGGCGATTACGTCTTCGGCGTCCTGCTCGTCGCAGTGGCGGTGCCGGACGAAGACGACGTCTTCTACCAGGAGATCGACCTCGTGATCACGCACGACACGCTGCTCACCGTGCGCAAGACGCCGCCCGGGAACCGCGCCGCGTGCGACGTCGCAATCGTGAAGAAGACGATCAAGCCCGACGACTCGGCCGGGATGATGGCCTACCGCCTCGTGGACGAGATCGCAGAGCGCTACCTCGACCTCGTCGACGCGCTCGACGAAGAGATCGACGAGCTCGAGGACAAGGTCGAGAACCAGCCGGCGGAACAGACGCGCACCCGCATCTCCGCCCTGCGCCACGACCTGCTGCACATCCGGCGGACGCTCTCGCCGATGCGCGACGCCGTGCGCCGGGTGATCGACGGCGTCGTCGACGTCGAGGAAGGCCCCGAGGTCTTCGACAAGGACGTTGAGGTCGCATTCAACGCCGCGTACGACAAGCTCATGCGCGCATTCGACGGGCTCGAGCTCTCGCGCGACCTGCTCGCCAGCGTGCGCGACTACCACCAGTCGAAGATCGCGAACGACCAGAACGAGGTCATGAAGCGCCTGACCGTCATCGCGTCTCTGCTCCTGCTGCCGACGTTCATCGTCGGCCTGTACGGCCAGAACTTCGTGAACATCCCCGAGCTGCGCTGGCACCTCGGCTACCTGTATGTCTGGGGCGTCATCCTCGTCACGACCGCGATGCAGCTCTGGTGGTTCCGCCGCGCACGATGGATTTAGGCCCCAGTCGAAAATGCTGCGCATTTTCGACTGCTGAAGGTTCCGCTTCGCGCAGCGCTCGCGGGCAAAGCCCGCGAGCTCTTCAGGTGTCGGCGAAGGTCTCATTCTGCGCCCGCGGTCGTGCCTTCGGCAGTACCGCGGGCTAGTCCGGCTGGAGCGAACGCAGGGCGTTCGCTCCAGCCCTTGATGGTCGCTTCGGCGAGCGGCTTACGGCCGGCTTCGCTACGGTCGAGCACTTGCGCATCTACCGGATCCCCTTCTCGACGAACGTCGAGCGCATCTCGCTCGCGGTCGGGCACAAGGGCCTCGATGTCGAGTGGGTCGACGTCGACCCGGACGACCGCACGCCGGTCGAGGCGGTGAGCGGGCAGCGGCTCGTCCCCGTCCTCGTCGCGGAGGACGGCGAGGTCGTTACCGACTCGCCCGTGATCCTCGAATGGCTCGAAGCGCGCCACCCAGACCCGCCCCTGCTCCCGCGCGACCCTGCGCGGCGCGCCGAGGTGCGGATCTTCGTCGACTGGTTCAACCGCGTCTGGAAGCGTGCGCCGAACGAGATCGCCGACCATGGCGCGACGGATGCTCTCGCCACGGACATGCGCCGCGCGGTCGAGCTCTTCGAGGCGCTTCTCGACGGACGCGACTACCTCTTCGGCGAGTTCGGTCTCGCGGACGTCACCGCTTTCCCATTCCTCAAGTACGCGAGCTTCGGGCTTCCTCCGGACGACGACGAGCTCTTCCACGAAGTTCTCGTCGAGTACCAGCCGCTCCGCGACGACTCGCCGCTGCACGCCTGGGTTCGGCGAGTCGAAGCGCACCCGCGTGGCTAGCCTTATACGGTGCCCTACTTCATCTGCCCGAACTGCAAGGAGCGATCGATCGACACCGACCGCAAGGAGGGGCTCTACGACGAGCCCGTCTCCTGCCATCACTGCGGCTTCGGCTTCCTCTTCGAGCTCCTCGACGACTATTACCCGGCGCCCGGCACCGGGTTCGTCGTGTGCGACAAGGAGGCGCGCATCCTCGCCGTGGGGCGCGGCGTCTACGAGCTGACGGGCTGGGGCGAGAACGACCTCCTCGGCGCCGATCTCGTCGACAGCCTCGGTCTTGCCGGCTTCGAGGAGGAGAAGAATCCCGCGAAGCTCGCGCTCGAGTGGGGCGTGCGACGTCTGAACGAGCGACTCCAGCTGCGCGCGCGCTCGGGACACACGAAGCAGGTGACCGGCGACTTCTTCCCCGCCTACGACGACGACGGCGGGCTCCTCGTCGCGCTGACGCCGCGCGCCGCCTGAGCGGATGCGCGCCGCCGCGGCGATAGCGGTGGCGGGCGCGATCGGCGCCCTCGCCCGCTACGGGCTCGAGGGACTCGTCAGCCGCCGCGCCCCGGGCGCGTTCCCGTGGGGCACGTTCGCGGTCAACATCAGCGGCGCATTCGTGCTCGGCTTCGTCTTCACGGTCATGACGGAGCAGTTCACGGTCGCGTCCTGGATTCGCGGCGCGGTAACCATCGGCCTCCTCGGCGCGTACACGACGTTCTCCACGCTCTCATTCGAGTCATACCGCCTGCTCGAGGACGGCGCCGTCGGCATCGCAGCCGCGAACATGTTCGGCAGCCTCGCCGCGGGTCTCGGCGCGGTCTACCTCGGTGTCATCACCGGGCGGGCGCTGTGAAGCTCGAGGGCGAAGGCAAGCTGCTACGCCTCTTCATCGGCGAGTCCGACACATGGCACGGGAAGCCGCTATACCAGGCGATCGTCGAGCGCGTTCGCGAGGAAGGCCTCGCCGGTGCGACCGTTCTGCGCGGCATCGAGGGGTTCGGCGCCGACTCGCGTCTGCACACGTCCCGCATCCTCCGGCTGTCGGAGGACCTGCCCGTCGTGATCGAGATCGTCGACACCGCCGAGAACATCGACCGCATCGTCCCGCTGCTGGACGAGATGGTGCAGGAGGGCATGCTGACGGTCGAACGCGTTCACGTCATCTCCTATCGGGGCAGCAAGAAAGAATGAGCGAGATGAAGTCTCTCCAGGGCCAGCTCCTCGTCGCATCGCCCGGCCTGCTCGACCCGAACTTCCGCCGCGCGGTCGTGCTCATCACGGAGCACAACGACGAGGGCGCTGCCGGCCTCGTGCTGAACCGCCCCTCCCCGGCGCCCGTGGCGGAGATCGTCCCGCAGCTCGAGCCGCTCGTCGAGAACGGCGAGCAGGTCTGGGTCGGCGGGCCGGTGCAGCCGAACGGCGTGCTCGTGCTCGGCGAGTTTCTCGATCCCGAGGATGCTGCGGTGCGGCTCTTCGGGTCGCTCGGCTTCCCCGCGCTCGACGAGCCGGAGGAAGTCGCGGCGCGGACCATCCGGCGACGCGTGTTCGCCGGCTATGCGGGCTGGGGCGCCGGGCAGCTGGAGGACGAGCTGGGCCGCGACGACTGGATCCTGGAGCCCTCGAGCCCCGACGACGCGTTCACCGAGGCGCCCGAGGAGCTCTGGGCCGACGTCCTCCGCCGCAAAGGCGGGATCTACGAGCTGGTCGCGCGCATCCCGGAGGATCCGTCCGTCAACTGAGCGGCCGGAAGGCCACGTACAGCTCGGTGACGTAGGGCAGCCGGATGGGCGTGGCGGCCTCGCGGGCGAGCTCGCGCAGTTGCTCTTCGATCTCCGCCCGCGCTTCCGGCCGCGCAGCGGCGACGAAGCTGATCGAGGTGAACCGCTCGACGAAGCCGTCCTCGTCGACGAGCTGTTCGTGATCGAACGTCACCCGTTCGGTCGGTGTGAAGAGGCCGCTCGCATCCAACACCTCGCCCCAATCGCGCTTGCGACCTCTCGGCGCATCGCCCTCCAGCGGCCGCAGAAGCTCGCTCGCGGCTACGTGCAGCGGATCGCGCTCGTCGCGCATGTTCCAGACGAGCGCCAGACCGCCGCCGGTTCGGAGGACGCGGTGGATCTCGGCAAGCGCCTCATCGGCCCGGAACCAATGGAAGGCCTGCGCAACCGTCAGTGCATCGACCTCACTGTCCGGGAGCGGGATCGCCTCGGCGGTCCCCTCGAGCGCACGTACGTTCTCGATCTTCGCGCGCATCTCGGCGATCGGCTCGACTGCGATCACCTCCGCACCGCTCGGCACGAGCAGCCGCGTCAGCTTGCCGGTGCCGGCGGCGAGGTCGACCACCGTGCGGCCCGGCCGGAGGTCGAAGCGCTCCACGAGCCATTCGATCGCGGCGGCCGGATAGTCGGGACGTCCACGCTCGTACGCATCGGCGGCGAGCCCGAAGCCCCGCGTATCGGGATGGAGATCAGACCCGGCTCGACGGGCAGAGGTCATTCAGCACACAGTCTTCACAACGAGGCCGGCGTGCGTCGCAGACGCGGCGCCCGTGCCAGATGAGCAGGTGCGGGAACCGCGCCCAGTCCTCGCGCGGCACGAGGCGCACGAGATCCTGCTCGATCTTCACCGGATCCTCCTGCTTCGTCAGCCCGAGGCGTTGCGAGAGTCGGCGCACATGGGTGTCGACCACGATGCCCTCGGCGTGGCCGAGCTCGGCGGAGACGACGTTCGCCGTCTTTCGCGCGACGCCCGGCAGGCGGATGAGCTCGTTCAGCGTGCTCGGCACTTCGCCGTCGAACTCCTCGAGCAGCATGTGCATCGTCCCGCGCAACGACTTCGTCTTCTGGCGGAAGAAGCCGGTCGCGTAGATGTCGCGCTCGAGCTCCTCCTGCGGCACCGCGAGATAGTCCTCCGGACGGTGGTACTTCTCGAACAGCGTCGCAGTCACGCGGTTGACGTTGACGTCCGTCGTCTGGGCCGAGAGCATCACGGACACGAGCAGCTCCAGCGGGCTGCGGAACGTGAGCGCGATGGCCGCGTCCTGGTGCTCGAGTGCGAGCCGCTCGACGATCGGGCGGATGCGCGCGCGTTTCGGCCCGACGCGCTTGCGCGCCTCGCCGACGAAGCTACGCGGCACCGACGAGCTCTGGGGAAGGCTCGCGCAGCCCCATTCCCGCGCACACGAGGTCGAGCGCCGGGCATCCGGCGCATGCGAACTCGCTCGGAGTCGGCCTGAACTCGCCGGTCTGGATGCGCGCGATTGCGGCAGAGAGCTCCGCCTCGAGCTCGGCCAGCTGATCGCGCGTGAACGTCGTCGACACGACGGCGTCCGGACGCTCGAGGAACTGGTAGACGACCTCGACCTCGTCCGCTCCGGCGCGGAAGCACGCGAGCGCGTAGACGAGTCGCTGCAGCCGGTAGCCCTCCTCGACGATCGCTTCCGGCGCCATGTCGCCGACGAGGTTCGTCTTGTAGTCCACGACGAGTGCCCGTGCGCCTTCCAGGTGCAGCACGTCGAGGAACCCGTGCAGAAGCACGCCGTCGTGCTCGAACGTGAACGGCCGCTCCTTCGCAACGCCGGCGAGCGACGCGACGCGACGCGAGACGTCCGACTCGCAGTACGCGGCGACGAAGGCGCGGATGCGCTCGATCTCCTCCTCGCTCGCGTTCTCGAGCTCGACGTCGGGCACGACGGGCGCCGCGAGGTCGATCTCCTCCAAGAGGCGATGGACGATGCTGCCGATCTCGGTCGCCGACAATCCGGCCGCACCCGTGCCGACGACCGTGAGCTCCTTCATGCCGATCGTGTAGCGCGCGTAGTACTTGTACGAGCACTGGTCGAACGTCGAGAGCGACGTGAAGGACAGGCGGCGTACACGGTGCAGCGGCGGCTCCGGAGGCACGTAGAGCGTGGGCAGCTCGAGCGCGGGAGCGGCGGCGAGCTCCTCGAGGGTCGCGAACAGCTCCAGCTGTCCGGGCTCAGCAGGCTCCGGCTCGGGAGCCCGGGGCGTATCGACCCAGTCCTCGCTGCGATGGCGATCGACGCGTACGAGCAGGTGCGCGTTGCCGCGCACGAGCTCCACCGGCGTGTCGCCGGCCGCGTTCAGCTCCTCGTCGGCGTCGAGCCGCGCGAGCACCCAGCCGATCGGCGTGGACGCGTCGGCTGCGCGGTCGCGATCGATCGCCCCGGACACGATCAGGCGTTGGCGTGCCCGCGTCATCGCGACGTAGTAGAGGCGCAGACGCTCCGCCGTCTCCTCCTCCTGGCGGGCCACGCGCACCTCCTCGTAGTCGAAGGCGCCGCGGCGCTTCGTCGTCAGCGGGTCGGCGACGCGGAAGCCGAAGCGGCCGTCGGAGAGCGCGAGGATCTCCTCCGCCGACGGCGGCGCCTTGTCGCGCCCTGCGTCGGCCACGATCACGACCTCGAACTCGAGTCCCTTCGCAGCGTGAATCGTCAGCAGGCGCACCGCGTCGGCGCCCTCCTCCTCGGCCACAGCCTCGAGCTCCCGCGCGCCGAGCGCCTCCTGCTCGCTCACGAAGCGGACAAAGCCTTCGACGTCGGGGCCGCGCAGCTCCTCGTACGAGCGCGCCAGGCGTGCGAGCTTGCGCATGTTGGCGTACCGGCGCCTTCCGTCCCACTGCGCCAAGACTGCGAGGTCGTAGTCGTGCTCGGCGACGATGCGCTCGCACAGCCGCTCGAGTGAGAGACGCGGCATCGCAGCGGCGAGGCGGTCGAACCGCTGACGGAACGCGCGCAGCAGGCGCACATCGCTCTCGTTCAGTCCCGGCGGCATCGACCGCTCGATGCCGGAGAAGAGCGGGCGGCGGAATGCCGAGCGGCGCAGGAGGACGAGCGCGTCGTTCGACACGCCGACGAACGGCGAGGCGAGCACGCTGACGAGCGCGCGATCGTCGTACCGGTTCTGCAGCAGCCGCAGGTACGCGAGCAGGTCGACGACCTGCTGCTGCCCGAAGTACCCCTTTCCCGTCGCGCGGTACGTCGGCAGGCCGGCTCGGCGCAGCTCCTGCTCGTACTGCTCCGCGTCCGTGCCCGCGGCGAAGAGGACGACGATCTCGCCGGCGGTTGCGGCGCCCGTGTCCACGAGCTCGCGCACACGCTTTGCGATCGCGCGCGCCTCGGCGCGGCGCCAGTGCACGCCGGTGTCCTTGTACGCGGCCTTGTCGGTGACGAGCAGCTCGACCGGATGGCCGAACACCGGGTCGGGAAACTCCGCCGCGGCCGCGAGCGGCTGGAACTCGTCGCCGAAATGGGAGCCGAAGAGCTCGTTCACTGCGGCGAGCACCTCCGGGCGCGAGCGATAGTTCAACGTCAGCGGCAGAAGCTGCGCCGCGTTCTCGCGCCGCTCGCGAAAGACACGAACGTCGGCGTGGCGGAAGCCGTAGATGGACTGGAACTCGTCGCCGACATAGAAGAGATCGGCGCCGCCGCTCGCAAGCAGGTCGACGAGCTCGCACTGCAGCCGGTTCGTGTCCTGGAACTCGTCCACCATGATCGAGCGGAAGCGCAGCGACTCGCGCTCGCGGATCGACGCGTCGTCGCGCAACAGGTTGCGTGCGTGGAGCTGGAGATCTTCGAAGTCGAGCGCGGACTCGCGCGCCTTCTCCTCGGCATAGGCAGCCGCGAAGCGCTCGAGCAGCTCCTGCAAGAGATCGCGGTCGCGCGTAGCGGCCTCGTCGAGCGCCGCTTGCTCGACGGCCTTGCGCGCCTCCTCGTAGACGACCGCGCGGTCGCCGCGCACGCGGAAGCCCGACAGGTCGATGAGCCGGTCCGCGCGCGAGTCGCGCTCGAGCAGCTCGAGGAGCTGTGCGGCCGTCTCGTGGTCGACGCCGCGCGCGGCCTCGCGCAGCTCCTCCACGCGCTCGGCCAGCTCGGGACGGTCGCCGACGCCGAGCACGAGGTCGCGGCCTGCCGAGCGCAACGTGGAATAGACGCCGGTGAGCATCCGGCGCAGGCCGGCGGCGCCGTACGTCGCGAGCAGCTGCAGCCGCGCGGGCTCGCCGCCGCTGCAGAACTCCGC
>Ga0070741_10011210_pt1 | contig 16621 bp, 15 predicted proteins | sample Coa_R1_4_FD_66440 | JGI IMG/M metagenome (GOLD analysis project Ga0070741, IMG submission 66440) | Surface soil microbial communities from Centralia Pennsylvania, which are recovering from an underground coalmine fire - Coalmine... | ecosystem: Environmental > Terrestrial > Soil > Unclassified ...
GCGATCCAGTACTACGACGCGCAGGTCGATGACGCCCGGTACGTCATGATGCTCGCGCGCACCGCCGCACAGTACGGCGCCACCGTTGCCACCCGCACTCGCGTGACCGGCTTCGTGAAGCAGGGCGAGCGGATCACCGGCGCCGTCGTGCGCGATCTGGAGAGCGGCCGGGAATTCAACGTCCGCGCGAAGCGGGTCATCAGCGCCACCGGCGTCTGGACCGATGACGTACACGAACTCGCCCACGCACGCGGCAACGTGTCCGTGCGCGCGGCCAAGGGCGTGCACCTGGTCGTGCCTCGCGACCGGATCAACCTCGACACCGGCCTGATCGCCCGCACCGAGAAGAGCGTGCTGTTCGTCATTCCGTGGGGCCGGCATTGGCTGATCGGCACCACCGACACCGACTGGAACCTCGACCGCAATCACCCGGCGGCCAGCAAGGCCGATATCGACTATCTGCTCGACCACGTGAACGCCGTGCTCGCCACGCCGATCGGCCGTGACGATATCGAGGGCGTATACGTCGGTCTGCGGCCCCTGCTTTCCGCCGGCGAAGGCCAGGAAACCGCGCAGCTCTCCCGAGAGCATGTGGTCGATTCACCGACGCCCGGTCTGGTCATCGTGACCGGCGGCAAATACACCACGTACCGGGTCATGGCCAAGGACGCGGTCGACGCCGCCGTCGCAGACTTCGAGCAATCAGTGCCCGCATCGGTGACGGACAAGGTTCAGATCCTCGGTGCCGAAGGATTCGCGGCCCTGTGGAACGAACGCCGCCGTATCGCACAACGCGCCGGATTGCACCCGTCGCGAGTTGAACACTTGCTGAACCGGTATGGATCGTGCGTGTACGAACTGCTCGAACTCATTTCGGCGGACGCGAGCCTGGCAAAGCCGATCGAGGGCGCCGACGACTATCTGCGGGTGGAGGCGGTGTACGCCGCTTCACACGAGGGCGCGCTGCATCTGGATGACGTGCTCACTCGCAGAACCCGGATTTCCATCGAGGAGCGGGACCGGGGCGTGGCGGCCGCACCGGAGGCGGCCGCTCTCATCGCGCCGATTCTCGGCTGGGACGCGGAAACCGAGCGCGCGGAGGTGGAGCGGTACCTCGGCCGGGTGAGCGCGGAACGCGCCTCTCAGGAACGCGCCGACGACTCCGCCGCCGACGAAGCGCGCCGCGCTGCGCCTGACTTGGATACCTCTGGTGTGACCGGGGCTTAAGGCGGCTGTAGGCTTCCCGCCGTTCGGCGTGGGGCGCCTCTCGTCGTGAACCCTGCGCCGCCGCCCCGTTCCCACCAGAAGGCGCCCGACTTGGAGGACGCTGGTACTCCCAAGTTGGCATGATCTGTCGGATTCGAGTATCTCGAATCCACCAGTTTTTGTGAGAACTTGGCTACAGCTCTTCCCGAGCGTGCCTCACGTTTCCATAGAATGCACGAATTCACCGCTCCGGCGTCGCGGTGGCCCTGCCGATTTCGCCCACTCGGCCGCGCAGCGCTGACCGGTGGAGCGATCGTGCCACGTTCGGAGACGTGGTGAGCACAGGGTGGGAGCGGCGCGTTGTCGGAAACTGATGCACAATGGCGGTTCCTCGCGGAACGCTACGAATTGCTTGGGCAGTTGGGCGCCGGTGCGGTCGGCGCGGTGTGGCTGGTACGCGACCGGGAAGGCGGCGCCGAATACGCGATCAAGATCCTGAAGCCTGAGCTGACGGCTTTCGCGGACGGGATCACCGCGCTGCGCTCGGTGCTGGACTCGGTGCGCGGCCTCGGCCATCCGAACATCGTGGCCGTGGACGACGTGTTCGCGCACGAGAACCGGGTGGCGCTGGTGATGCGGCCGGTGCCCGGCGAGGACCTGCGGGTCCTGCTGGCCCGGCTCGGCACGCTGGCGCCCGCGCACGCGGCGCTGCTGGTGGCGCAGCTGTGCGACGCGCTGGCCGCCGCGCACGCCGCCGAGGTCGCGCACGGCGGGATCAAGCCGGGCAACGTGCTGCTCGAACCGCTGCGCGACGCGGCGGGTTCGCTGCGGGTGGGCCTGACCGACTTCGGGGTGGCGCAGCTGGCCGCGTCCGCCGGGGTCACGGCGCTCGAGGACGCGATCGGCGAGTCGTTCTACGCGGCCATGCCGATCGAGTACCAGGCCCCTGAGATCGGCGTCGGCTGCATCAGCAGTCCCGCCGCGGACGTCTACGCGGTCGGCGTGCTGCTGTACGAGGCACTGACCGGCCGGCCGCCGTTCGCCGGCAGCCCCGAGGAAGTGCGGCGTTCGCACGCCGACGTACCGCCCCCGCGCATCCCCGGCCTGCTGGACGCGATGTGGCTGCTGATCGCTGCCTGCCTGGACAAGCACCCGCAGCACCGGCCGACCGCGGACAATCTGGCCAGCCTGCTGCGGGAGATCGCGCCCGCGATAGAGGCCACGCCGCAGTGGGTGGTGCGGGACGAGGCCGGGGCTCCGCCGCTGCTGACTCCACCCTCTGAGCGCACGCAGGCGTTCGGGCCGGGTCCGTCCACGGAGCTGGTCCTCGCGTCGCAGTCCGCGCTCCCGCCGAGCACCACGCTCGTCGCGGTCCCCGGAGCGAACGGCGCGGACCCGTTTCCCGACGCGGCCGGCTCGCCCCGGGTGTTCACTACGCCGCGGCGCGCGGAACTGGCCGCCGTCGTGGTCGTCATCGTGCTCGCCTTCGCGGCGACCTGGCTGTTCTCCTCGATCGGGTCTGCCCCGCCGGTGAAGGGGACCTTCGTCGCGGTGCCCACCCAACAGCCGTCGAGCACCCTCGCCGCCCTCGCCGACGGCGGCCCGTTCGGCACGGGTTCGCCCTCCGGCACCGCCTCCGCGACGGCTTCCGTCTCGGCGAGCGCGACCACCTCGGCGGGCGCCGGTGCGTCACCGTCGGGTGCGGCGGCTTCGCCCACGTCTGGCTCGCAGCCGGGCCCGTCCCACAGCGCCGGTCCGCCGCTGCCGAGCCCCTCGCCGAGCCAGGCCGGCGGCGGCGGGGGAGGAGGCGGTGGTGGCGGTGGCATCACGAACGGCTGGGTCGACGTCGTCAACGTCACCAGCGGGCTGCTGCTCGACAGCGGCGGCAACGTTCCGGCCTGGTCGCGCCTGAAGCAGTGGGATTTCAGCCCGAGCGGCAACGTGCAGTGGGAGTTCGTCGCCGTCCGCGGCGGCTACTACCGGATCGTCAACCGGACCAACGGCATGGTGGTCGACAGCGGAGGAAACAGCAACGACGGCGCCACCGCGACGCAGTCGCCGTGGAGCGGCAGCGACGACCAGCTGTGGTATCTCAACAGCGTCGGCAACGGCCGCTACCAGATCATCAACCGCGCCACCCGCACCGCGCTCGACGGCGGCGGCAGCACGCAGGCCGGTTCGAGCACCATTCTGTGGCACCCGAACGGCAGCACGAACAACGAGTGGACGATCAACGGAGCCTGATCCGCGACGCCGCGCGGGCCGCACCGGCCCGCGCGGGCCGCACCGGCCCGCGCGGCCGGTGCGGCCCGCGCGGGAAAATCCGGAACGAGGCACGAAAAGGCAGCAAGGCAAGAAAGCAGCAAGGCAAGAAAAAGGCCGATCCGGCGGGGTCGGAGCCGGATCGGCCGCTTGCACGCCTCCCGAAGCATCACCTCTTCGGGAGGCCGTAAGCCGTAGGGCTCAGCCCTCGGCCTTGTCCAGGATCGCCTCGATCTCCAGCGCGATGGTGACCTTGTCGCTGACCACAAGGCCGCCGGTCTCCAGGGTCGCGTGGAAGTTGACGTTGAAGTCCTTGCGGTCGATCTCGGCCTTCGCGGAGAAGCCGGCGCGGTAGCCGCCGTAGGCGTCCGGGCCGAAGCCGTTGAGCTCGAGCTTGAGCGGGACCTGCCTGGTCACGCCCTTGAGGGTCAGCTCGCCGTCGACGATCCAGTCGCTGCCGTCGGCGCGCACGGCGGTGGACTGGTAGGTCATCGTCGGGTAGGTGTCGACCTCGAAGAAGTCGGCGGAGCGGATGTGCGCGTCGCGCTGCTCCTGGTTGGTGTCGATCGAGTCGAGGTAGACGGTGGCGGTCACCGAGCTCTGCTCGGGGCTCTCGCCGGTCACGAGGGTGCCCTCGAACTTGCGGAAGAAGCCGCGTACCTTGCTGACCACCATGTGCCGCACCGTGAAGGACACGTCCGAGTGAGTCGGGTCGATGGTCCAGGTGCCCGCCTTGTAGCCGGGGATCTGTGTGGTCATAGCTGCTCGCCTCCGAGTAAGTTCAACTTTCAACTTTCTGTGTCTGAGGCGACCCTACGCCAAACTTATCAAAGTTTCAACCATCTGGTGGCAAGATGACCCAGACGAGCTAGTAACCAGCGAGAACAGGTCGGTCAGCCGGCCGGGAACAGCGCGTCGATGTACGCGTTGCGGAACTTGCCGCCCGGATCGTACTCGTCCATCAAGCGCCGGAAGTCCTGCGCGCGCTCGTACCCGTCCGCGATCTTCGCCGGCTCCACGGTGAAGACCTTCCCCCAGTGCGGCCGCGCGCCGAGCGGGAGCAGCACATCCTCGATGGCGCCGACCACCGGGGTGACCGCCGCCGCGTCCTTGACCCAGGTGAAGTGGAACGCGACGCTGTCACGGCCGTACGAGGGGCTCAGCCACAGGTCGTCGCCGGCCACCGTGCGGATCTCGGAGATCTGGAGCACCGGGGCGATCCGCTCGCCGAGCGTGAGCAGCGCGCCGATCGCCTGCGGGGCGTGCTCGCGCGGCAGCAGGAACTCGGACTGCAACTCCTCGCCCGCGCTCGGGGTGAACTCGGACCGGAAGTGCGGCAGCCGCTCCTGCCACGGTCCGGGAACGCCGCCCTGCTGCGTGCAGAACCCGGCCGGCATCTGCGGGATCGGGTGCTGCTGCGACGTGGCCAGGCGCGCGCCGAGCCATTCCGGCGCGGCGGCCCAGCTGTCGTCGTCACCGTCCGTACCGTCGACGGCGGCCGCCCCGGCCCGCAACCGCCGCTTCAGCCAGACCGCGCCCTCAGCCGCGCCCTCGCCCCCGGCCCACTTCGTGAACACGCTGACGCTGTATGCGGCCCCGGACACGGTCGCGAAGTTCGCGGCGAGCCGGTCGAGCCCAAGGCCGAGGTAGACGTACTGCGCCACGTCGAACGCGGGCACCAGGTCCAGGGTCATCCTGGTCACGACGCCGAGCGCGCCGAGGCTGACGACCGCGCCGGGGAAGCGCTCCGGATCGTCCCTGCGGCTCAGCTCCGCGAGATCGCCGTCCGCCGTGACGAACCGCAGCGCGCTGACCGCTGTCGCCAGCCCGCCGTTGCGGTCGCCGGAGCCGTGGGTACCGGTCGCACAGGCCCCGGCGATCGAGATGTGCGGAAGCGAGGCCAGGTTCGGCAACGCGAAACCGGCACGGTGCAGGTGCTCGGCCACCTCGGCGTACCGCAGCCCCGCCGAGACCGAGGCGGTCCCGGCGGCCGTGTCGATCTCGACGACGTTCGGCAGGCCGCCGACCGCGATCAGGTCCTCCGGCGTGTCCGCGATGTGGTTGAAGCAGTGGCCTGTCCCGAGCGCGCGCACCTTCCGGCTCGCCGAGACGATCTTGCGCAGCTCGGCGACCGAGTCCGGGCGGTGCACCCGGGCCGCGGCGAAGGCGATGTTCCCGGCCCAGTTCGTCAGGCTGCTGTCACCCGGCATTGCGTGTCCGGCTCCTGTTCCGCGCGGCTGTCGAGGTCCGATCGCCCGAAGCCGATCGTCAGCTCAGCGTACCGGTGTAAGGGTCCCAGCCCTCCGGCAGCTCCTGCGGGATCGGCGCGCTGCTCTCCACGTCGCGGAACTCTCCGCTCTCGGCCGAGTCGGCGATCGCGGCCATCGTCTCGAGCACGTGCTGCGCCAGCTGGCCGGAGGCGCGGTGCGGCTCGCCGGAGCGCAGCGCCCTGGCCATGTCCAGCACGCCGAGGCCGCGCCCCGCGACCGGACCGGAGACCGGCAGCTCGCGCCAGTCCTCGTCCTTCGGGCCGCGCACCAGCAGCGGGCCCTCGAAGGTGTTCGGATCCGGCACGCAGAGCGTGCCCTCGGTGCCGGTGATCTCGATCATCCGGCGGCGCAGCGGCGAGTCGAAGCTGAAGGTCGAAGCGGCGGCGGCGCCACCGGCCAGGTCGATCAGCGCCGTGACGTAGGTCGGGACCTCCACCTGGAACACCGTGCCGGCCCGAGGGCCGGAGCCGATCACCCGCTGCGCCCGCGCCTGCCGAGCCGTCGCCGCGACGCGCGTGGCCGGGCCGAGCAGCGCGGTGAGGGCGGTCAGATAGTAGGGGCCGATGTCGTACAGCGGGCCGGCGCCGACCTGGAACAGGAACTCGGGGTTCGGATGCCAGGACTCCGGACCCGGGTTCTGGATCACGGTGGTCACCGCGACCGGCTGCCCGATGGCTCCGGAGTGCAGCGCGCGCAGCGAGGACTGAAGCCCGGCGCCGAGGAACGTGTCCGGGGCATTGCCGACCCGCAGCCCGGCCGCCTCCGCCTCGGCCAGCAGCTTCTCGCCGCTGGCCGGGTCGAGCGTGAGCGGCTTCTCGCCGTACACGTGCTTCCCGGCCCGCAGCGCGGCGCGCGCGACCGGCAGGTGCGCGGCCGGGGTGGTCAGGTTGACCACGAGCTCGACCTCGGGGATGGCCAGCACGGCGTCCAGATCCCCCGAGGCCGGCACGCCGTATTGCGCGGCGACCGCGGCCGCCCGCTCTACGTCGAGGTCCCCGATGGCCAGGACCCGCACATCCGGGAAGGAAGTCAGGTTCTTGAGATACTCGCCGCTGATCACTCCGGCGCCGACGATGGCGACGCCGACGGGTCCGCCGGTCATGCCGCCCCGCCTTCCGCGCCGCGGCCCGCCAGCTCGGTGAGGTACGCGTGGCTCGCGGCCAGCGCCTCGAAGACGTCGCCCGCGCAGCTGTCCAGCTCCACCACCCGCCAGGCTTCCGGCCGCGCGGCCAGGATCTGCGGAACCGGCATCACGCCGGCGCCGACCGCGGTGTGCGGCTCGCCCTTGACCAACGGGCCGTCCTTCACGTGCAGCGCGACGACCCGGTCGCCGAGCCGGCCGAGCAGTTCGGGGACCTGGGCGCCGGCGATCGCCGCCCAATAGGTGTCGATTTCGAGGACGACCTGCGGGCTTAGCCGCTCGGCGAGCACCTCGAGGGCGTGCACGCCGTCGATCTTCGGCTCGAACTCCCACCAGTGGTTGTGGTAGCCGAGGGTCAGGCCGTAGCCCTCCGCCTGCTGCGCGAGCCCGTTGAGCACGTCGGCCGCGCGGGCGATCCCGTCGCGGGTGGTGAACTCGGCCTCCGGGATGCCGGCGGGCACGATCGCCAGCTGCGTGCCCAGCGTCGCCACCGCCTCGAAGGTCGGGCCCGGCTCGGGATCGCGGACGAGTCCGCCTGCGTGGGCGCCGGAGACGGTCAGGCCCAGCTCGTCGGCCAAGGCCTTGAACCCCTTCGGGTCGTCGGCCGGGCTGTACGGCTCGACCGCCTCGTATCCGAGGCCTGCGATGCGGCGCAGCGTGGCCTCGCGGTCCTCGGCCATGTGCTCGCGCACGCTGTAGAGCTGCACGCTGATGGGTTTCGGCATGTTCCCTCCCGTACTCCTGTCTCCGTACTCGTCGTCTGCTTTCGTCAGCCGGCCTACAGCGGTCAGCCGACGATCAGCGGCCGCAGTGTGCGATGCGCGATCTCAAGCCCCTGCTTCACTCGGGTCTCGTCGCCGCCCCAGACCGGGTCCTCGTGCTCGACCGAGAGCGTCCCGGTGAATCCGCCCTCGTACAGCGTGTCCACCACGGCCCGCCAGTCCACGTCGCCGAGGCCGGGCACCCGGTAGCGCCACCAGCCGACGTCCCACGGGTTCTCCCGGCTCAGGCTCTTGCCGAAGAAGCCGTAGCGCACCCGCGCGCGCTGGTTGATCTGCGCGTCCTTGGCCTGCGCGTGCGGAATGCGATCGACGTAGGGGCGCAGCGCCTCGATCGGGTCGATGCCGAGCCACAGCAGATGTGAGGGGTCGTAGTTGAGGTAGAGGCCCAGGGAGAACATCCACTCCCACAGCTCCGGCGCGTAGGCGAGGTTCCCGGGGTAGCCGTCCGGGTGCCAGCCCTCCATGACGCAGTTCTCGATGATGATCTTGACTCCGCGCTCGCCGGCGTATTCGACCAGCGGCGGCAGCACCCGCTCGGCCAGCGCGATGTTGTCCTTCACCGACAGGCCCGGGTCGCGGCCGATGAACGTGCCCACGTACGGCACCCCGAGCAGCTGCGCGGCGTCCACATTGCGGCGCACGTGATCGGCGATCTGCAGGCGGCGGCGCTCGTGCGGGTGCAGGTTGTTCTCGTAGTAGGCGAGGGCGGAGATCTCCAGGCCGTGCTGATCGAACAGGGCCTTGACCCGCTCGGCGTCGCCCTTGTCGAAGGAGGCGACGTCGATATGGCTCGCCTCGAAGTCCCGCGACCCGGTGGACGGCCAGGTGGCGACCTCGAGCGCCTCGTAGCCGTGCTCGGCGGCCCAGGCGGCGATCTGCGCGAGCGGCAGCTGCGGCAGGCAGGCGGTGAGAAAACCCAGCTTCATCGGGGCACCTCGATCCAGGAGCGGGACCGGGCGGAGCGCAGCACCGCCTCGGTCAGACGGACGGTTCGGGCGGCGTCGCCGAAGGTCGGGAACAAGGACCCGGAACCCCGGCCGGCGGCCGCGTCGGCGCGGATCGCGGCGTACACGTCGGCCACGAAGCCCGCGAAGCAGTCGGCGTAACCCATCGGATGGCCCGGAGGCAGAACGCTGAGACGAGCCGCCTCGGGGGAGAGCAGAGCGGGATCGCGCAGCAGCCGCGCGTTGCCCGCGCGCGAGCCGGCGAACAGCGACTCAGGGTTCTCCTGATCGAAGGCGAGGCTGGCCCCGGCCCCGTCGATCTCGAACCACAGCCGGTTCTTGCGCCCGGGGGAGACCTGGGAGACGGTCAGCGTGCCCGAGGCACCGCGATCGGTGCGGAAGAGCACCTGGACCGCGTCCTCGGTGGTCACCTGCGTGCCGCCGCCCGCTTCGCCGTGGCCCGCCCCTGCATCGGACCCGGTGAAGGTCTCCCGGGCGGAGCCGTAGCGCACCGGAAGCACGGTCTGCTTCTCGGCGATCAGCTCGCTGATCCGGTGCCCGCTGACCCACTCGACCAGGTCGCACCAGTGCGAGCCGATGTCGGCGAACGCCCGCGACGTGCCGCCCTGCTGCGGATCGACCCGCCAGTTGTTGTCGCCGGGCTCGGACAGCCAGTCCTGTAGGTAGTGGCCGTGGATCAGTCGCACGTCGCCGACGAATCCACCGTGCACCCGCGCCCGCGCTTCAGCCGCCATCGGGTGGTAGCGGTAGACGAACGGCACCGCCGCGATCAGGCCACTGTCACGGGCCAGGGCGACCAGTGCGTCCGCGTCCTCGCTCGCCGTCGCGAGCGGCTTCTCGCAGACCACGTGCTTGCCCGCGCGCAGCGCCAGCTCGGCGAGCCGGAAGTGCGAGGCGTTCGGTGTGCAGATGTGCACTACGTCCGCCGCGTCCGTCTCCGCCAGCTCCTCGGCGGAGTCGAAGGAGCGCTCGAGGCCGAATCGCTCGGCCGCCGCCTTCCCGCGCTCGGGCGTCGAGGCGCACACGCCGGCCACGTACGCACCGGCGCGGCGGGCGGCGTCCAGGTGTAGCCGGGCGACCATACCGGCGCCCGCGATCGCCACACGCAGCGGCGCCTCGGTCATCGCGACCTCCATTCGGTTCACCGGTACGTTAAACCCGGCTCTTTAGGTTGACAATGGCGCGCTTTCCGCTAAGTTCTGTCATAAATCAGCGAGGGGACGGCGCCCGGTGTAAGGAGCCTCATGAGCAGTCTCGGCGGCCGCCATCTCGCCGCGCTCAGCGAACTGGCCTGCCTGGTGGCCGACGGGACCGCGACGCGGCGCAGCCAGCTGGCGCAGGCCACGGGCCTTTCCAGGGCGGCGGTGGCGCAGCGCGTCGACCTGCTGGTAGCGCGCGGCCTGCTGGTCGAGACCGAGCCGGTCGCCACCGAACGCGGCCGCCCGCCGCTCGCCCTCCAGCTCGCTCCCGACGCGCTGATCTGCGCCGTCGACCTCGGCGCCACGCACTGCCGGCTCGCCCTCACCACGCTCGGCGGCCTGCCGCTGGTGGAGAGCGTGCGCGAGATCGACATCAACGAGGGCCCGCAGCGCATCCTCGCCGGCGTCCGCGAGCTGACCACCGAGCTGCTGGCGCGCATCGACCGGCCGCAGGCGCACCTGCGCGCGTTCTGCATCGGCGTGCCTGGACCGGTCGAGCATGAGACCGGCACGGTCATCCGGCCGCCGATCATGCAGGGCTGGGACGGCTACCGGATCCCTGAGTTCTTCGGCGCGCGGAGTCTCTCCGGCGAGCACTACGACCCGGGCGTCACAGTGCTCGTCGACAACGACGTGAACATGATGGCCTTCGGCGAGTACAGCCGGCGCCGCGATACCAAGCACCTGCTGTACATCAAGGTGGGCACCGGGATCGGCTGCGGCATCATCTCCAACGGCACGCTGCATCGCGGCGCCGCCGGCGCGGCCGGGGACATAGGACACATCCCGTTGCCAGGGCACGAAGACGTGCTGTGCCACTGCGGCAACACCGGCTGCGTCGAGGCGGTGGCGTCCGGCGCCGCGATCGCGCGAGCGCTGCGTGAGGCCGGGCTGCCGGCGACCGGCGGACGCGACGTGGTCCGGCTGGTGTCGGAAGGCAACCCGGTCGCGCGTCGTCGGGTCCGGCTGGCCGGGCAGCAGATCGGCGAGGTGCTTGCCTCCCTGGTCAGCTTCCACAACCCGGACGCGATCGTGATCGGCGGCAGCATCGCGCAGCTGCACGAGGATCTGCTCGCCGACATCCGCGGCGTCGTCTATCGCAGGGCGCTGCCGCTCGCCACGCGCACCCTGGCCATCGAGACCTCGGCGCTCGGCGAGCGCGCGGGGGTGGAGGGCGCGGCGCGCATGGCCGCGAGGCACCTGCTCTCGCCCGACGGCATCGAGAAGCTGCTGGTGCAGCCGGTTCGCTGAGTGCTGATTCGGGACGTGACCGGCAGGTCGGCGGCGGTCAGTACGTGCGGTAGTAGATCAGTTGCCCGCCCTCGCCTTTCGCCGCGCCCTCACCGGGAAGGAACAGGCTCACCGCCAGCGCACGTCGGCCGTCCGGCGCGGTAAGAGCCGTGACATGAGGATTGGCGAACGCGGTGCTGCCGCCGTCCGTGCGGATGCTCGTCGGATGCGCTTCACGGGATTCGTAGTCGTAGACGTAGGTTCGCCAGGACCCGAAGTCGCCCTTGACGTGCTGAGCCTCGATCACCGCGTATGAGTGCTCGAAGAAGGTCACCGGGTCGCGTCCGCCGATGTTGCCGCCGACCCGGAAACGCAGCAGCGCCTCGTCGAACCCGGGCTCTGGTGCGGCTTTCCAGCAATTGAAACCGGTGAGCGTGGCGCTCAGCTGGCGGTCCACGTCGCACTTCCACCAGTAGTGGCCGCCGAGCGTGATGACGGAGTGGTCGATATCAGGGTTCAGCTGTACCGAGTAGATGTTGGGTGTGCCCTCGGCGCAGCGCGAGAGCGAGCGCTTGGCGTCGAACGCGCGCAGCGCTTTGCCGTCGAACAGCGCGTCCCGGTCGGTGAAGTAGCGCAGCGCGATGTGGTTCTTCGGTTCCTGTTCCCATGCCAGCAGATAGCCGCCGCCGGGCACGGCCGCGATCGTCGGCTGCGAGCCGCGCGGGCCGAGGTCGCGTACGTGGCGCCAGTCGATCAGGTCAGGCGAGGTCGCGAGGCCGACATGAAAGCAGCCGTCGGCCAGCGTGCTGTGATAGACCGCGAGATAGCCGCCGCCGTCCTCGATGACCTTCGCGCAGTGCATCTCGCGCCCCGCGTCGTCCGTAACCGCGTATCGGCGCGCGTCAGCTGACGTCACCTCTTCGATCAGCGAGCGCAGCAAGTCGAGCACGCATCCATCCTGCGGCATCGCCCGCCTTCGTGCCGCGCGGCTCCGGCGGGCCGGCGGCGCCGCGTCAGTGCGCGATGAGCACGGAGCAGAACGCGTGCCGCGCCACGTGCTCCGCGGTCGAGCCGAGGACGCGGTTGTGCAGCTCGGGGTGGCGGCTGTGCCCGATCACCAGCAGATCGGCGTGCGCGGCCCGGGCGGCGATGAGAATCTGGCCGGCCGGATGCCCGACGCGCAGATCGGACGCGATCTCCACGCCGTGCTGCCGTGCAAAGTTCGTGGCCGTGCGAATCCAGTCCTCGGCGTGCTGCACGGCGCGGGAACGGGTCGAGGCGGCGCCGGCGGCGCTGCCGTTCGCTTCCTCTTCGCCGGATTGGCCCGACAGGTCGATGCGCCGCGGCCCTCCCGACGCGGCCGGGGCGAACGCGGTCACGTGCTCCGGGAACTCGTCGATCGCGATGACGGTCAGCCGCGCCTTCGGCAGCACGCCGGCCAGGGCGACGGCGCGGGACAGCGCGGCCCGGGCGCCCGCCGAGTCGTCGTACGCCACCGCGATCCGGGCGAAGCGGCTCGCGCCCGCCGCCGCGCTCACGGCGCCGACCTCATGACGGCCGGGCTCACGGCGTCGGGGGCGGGTGCGGCTCGGCGTTCACGGCCCCGCCTCACAGCGTCGGGTGCGCCGGGACGTGCGTGGCCGACTCGATGTGCGCGCTCGCCCGGGCCAGCAGCTGCCGGGCCAGGTCGTTGAGCGCGCGGGCGGCCGCCAGCTCCTCGCCCACCTGCGTCTGGACCGGATCGTTCGGGTGCTTGCTGGCGTGACCGTGCGCGCGCAGCTCGGTGCCGTCCGGGAGCTTGAGCAGCGCGGTCGCCCGGGTCTTCGGCCCGGCCTCGCGGAAGGTCACCTCGCTATGCCAGCCGACGATAGTCTGCATCGTCGCCTCACCTGCCTTCTGCGGTTCCAGACCAGCGTGCACCCGTCCGCGCGGTAACACCAGGGTCCGGAGCACTGGTGCGTGTCTGATGGGAAGAGGATGCGCTCGGCGGCCAATGCGTCAGGGCCGTAGCGTCGGAGCATGAGACTCTCCGCCGAGCACGCGCGTGAACGGTTCGCAGGCAGCCCGGTCGCAGTGCTCGGAACGTCCGGCGCGAACGGCGTTTCGCACCTCGTCCCGGTCACCTACCTGGTCTCGGGCAACAAGGTGTTCATTGCTGTGGACGGCAAGCCGAAGCGTACGCAAAACCTCAAGAGGCTGCGGAACATCGCCGAGAATCCGCAGGTCTGCCTGCTGGCGCAACGCTACGACGACGACTGGACCCGGCTGTGGTGGGCCCGCGCCGACGGCACGGCGCGCATCATCGAACCCGACGACGTGCCGTTCGGCGTGCTCGGCGCACTGACTGAGCGCTATCCCTGGTACCGCACGAACCCGCCGGACGGTCCGGTCATCGAGGTCACGGTGCACACGTGGTCCGGCTGGGCGTTCGCCGAAGGACCGCCCGCGCTGATGTAGTCGCAGGGACCGTGTACCGCACGGACCGCTTGGCAGGTGCACAGCGCCCGGCGAGCGGCATCATGGTGCTGTGCCCGAAGGCGACACGATCTGGCTTGCCGCACACCGGCTGCGCGAGGCGCTGGCCGGCGAGGTGCTGGTGAAATCCGACCTGCGCGTGCCCCGGCTCGCGACGACCGACCTGCGCGGCCACCGGATCGACGAGGTCGTCGCGCGCGGCAAGCATCTGCTGTTCCGCATCGACAACGGCCTCACCCTGCACTCCCACCTGCGGATGGACGGCGCGTGGCAGATCTACCGCACCGGCGAGCGCTGGCGCGGCGGCCCCACCCACCAGATCCGCGCCGTGCTGGCCGCGCCCGATCGGACCGCGGTCGGCTACCGGCTGCCGGTGCTCGACCTGCTGCCGACGGCGCGTGAGGACACCGTGGTCGGGCACCTCGGCCCCGACCTGCTCGGACCGGACTGGGACCGGGAGGAGGCCGTGCGCCGGCTGCTCGCGGCCCCGGATCGGCCGATCGGCGAGGCGCTGCTCGATCAGCGCAACCTCGCCGGGATCGGCAACGTGTACAAGTCCGAGCTGTGTTTCCTGCGCGGCGTGACGCCCTGGACGCCCACAGCCGACGTCGCGGACCTCGGACGCATGGTCGACCTGGCGCAGCGGCTGCTCGACGCGAACAAGGCGCGCCACGGGCACATCACCACCGGTGACACCAGACGCGGCCGCACACATTGGGTGTACGGCCGCGACCATCAGCCATGCCTGCGCTGCGGTACCGCCATCCGGTTCGCGGAGCAGGGACCGGCGGGCGAGGCGCGTGTCACGTACTGGTGCCCGACCTGCCAGAAGGGCCCGGGACCGGACGGCGGCTAGTGCGCGACGTCGCTGACGCCGAAGATCCGCTCGATCTTCAGCCGGCACAACATCTCGCCCGGAACGGCATTGCGCCGCCCGTATTCCTCGGCGCGCTCAGCCGGCACGTAACGCGCCGCCAGCCGCGTCGTCCAGGCCAGCAGCTCCTTCGAGCCCGCGTCCATCGAGACTGCGCCGCGCACGACCACGAAGTGATACGGGTACTCGTCGACGTCCACGGTCAGCGCGGCGCGCGGATTGGCCCTTAGATGGCGCCCCTTCACCGTTCCCTCGTGGGTTGTGAAGACCAGTTCGTCGCCGTCCAACACGAACCAGATCGGCGCGACGTGCGGCGCACCGACGGCCGAGGCGGTCGCGAGCTTGCCGGTGCGGGTGCCGGTGGTCAGAAAGTCGAGCGCCTGCTCTCTTGTCATCTTCGCCATGGCCCAAGCCTTGCCGATCCCCGCCGTTACCGCAGCTCGTCTTTCCCGCCGTGTCCGTCCCTGCCCTCCCCACCCGGGTCCGGCAGCACGTTGACCTCCGCGTCCGCGAGCCGGTCCATGATGTCGGCCGCGATCCGCAGCACCTGCCGCTCGGTCTCGCTCAGCCCGCCGAGCGCGGCGGCCAGCCAGGCGTCCCGCTCGGCCATGTCGTCGGCCAGCGCGCGCAGTCCGGTCGCGGTCAGTTCGAGCACTGACTGGCGGCGGTCCCGCGGGCTGCTCGTGCGCGCGATCAGACCGGCCCGCTCCAGCTCCGCGAACACGCGGGTGAGCGACTGCGGGCGCTGATGCTCGACCGCGGCGATCCGGCCGGCCGTGGTGGGGCCGTTGCGGTACAGGTGGCTGAGCACGGCCAGTTTGTTGGTGCTCAGCGCGTCCGCGGAACGCTCGGTGCGCAGCCGCCGGGTCAGCCGGTTCGCCGCACGCCGGACCTCCGAGGCGGTTCCAAGCAGGGAGTCCGCATTAGCGCTGGCCATATTACTAAGCTATCACGTACTATCACAGGACAGTTTGCAGCTGCTCTTCCTGCGAGGGGGCGCGCGATGAGCGGAAGGTCGTACGCAATAGCTCACGATCCCGAGCTGCGGGCCGCGATCGTCGCGATCGTCGCCGTCCTGCTGAGCTTCGGCTCCGGACTGCTGCTGGAGAACGCCGCGCGGCTGAACGTGGACGCGCCGCTGATCGCCGTCGTGCTCGCGCTGACCCTGGCGCGGACGCAGCGCGGCGCCGATCTGCGCGGGCGGTTGACCGGCCTGATCGTGCTGCCGCTGGTCGCGGTCGCGGCAAGCGAGATCGGCAGCCTGATGCTGCATCACCCCAACTATGGCGACACGCTCTTCGCACTCGCCGTCAGCCTGTCGATCTGGCTGCGCAGATTCGGCCCGCGCGCTGCGAAGGCGGGGACGATCCTCGCGCTGCCGTTCATCGCCATCCTGGTCACTCCCGTCCCGATGCCGCCGGGCCACGGCGCCACCGGCTGGTCTGCGGTCATCGCGCTGATCGCCTTTGTCTGCGTCTCCATCACCCAGCTCGCCGCGCATCGCCTCGGCTTTCTGCGCGAGCCTGGTCGCACCCGGCCGACATCCCAGCAGGCGGTGACCAGCCGTGACGGCGCGCAGCGTGATCAGCGCAAGCGGGTCATCCCCAGCACCCGCATGGCCGTGCAGATGGGTCTGGTTCTCGGCGCGGCTTTCGTCATCGGCCGCTTCGGGTTCACGCCGCACTGGACCTGGACGGTCATCACCGCCTTCGTCGTGTGCAGCGCGAACCGCGGTCGCGGCGACGTGGTGTACAAGAGCCTGCTGCGCCTCGCCGGCGCCGCCGGGGGCACGATCGCCGCGACCGCGCTGGCCAGCCTCTTCGGCCCGCACGACAACCGCTCGATCGTGCTGATCTTCGTGGTGCTCGCGCTCGCCAACTGGCTGCGGTCGTTCAGCTACGCCTACTGGGCCGGCTGTGTCACCTCGGTGCTCGCGCTGCTTCAGGGGTACTTCGGCGAGGTCCACCTCAGTCTGTTGGGCACCCGGCTGGAGGAGATTCTGGCCGGGGCGGTGATAGCGATCGCAGTGTCCTGGTTCGTGTTGCCGGTGCGGACGACGGACGTCGTGCGGCGGCGCGTCGCCGATGCCCTGATCACGCTGGGGGAGTTGCTTGCCGCACTGTGCGAAGACCCGTCAGTCCTCGAAGCGCTCGCCGTTCGCTTCGCCGGCAACCTGGCTCAGGTCCAGCAGGTTGCCACACCGCCCCGGGCGTATCG
>Ga0070741_10011211_pt1 | contig 16620 bp, 14 predicted proteins | sample Coa_R1_4_FD_66440 | JGI IMG/M metagenome (GOLD analysis project Ga0070741, IMG submission 66440) | Surface soil microbial communities from Centralia Pennsylvania, which are recovering from an underground coalmine fire - Coalmine... | ecosystem: Environmental > Terrestrial > Soil > Unclassified ...
CCCGCACCCGCACCCTCGCTGCCGCGGCCGCCGCCGGACTGCTCGCCGCCGTCCTGCCCGCCTCGGCCGCGCACGCCGCGACCGGCATAGCCGGCTGGACCCAGGTCACCCACTACCTGGAGAGCAGCCTCTCGGCGGACGAGGGGGTCGCGACCGTCAACCCGCCCGGCGGCTCGGCGTACGAGCTCTACCGCGGCGTCGCCTCGGTCCCACTCGGCGTGCTGGCCGAGGGCTGGAACCACGTCGGCGACCCGGATTCGGCCAACGGCTACATCTTCGACGCCTTCCAGAGCGGCGCCTCGTCTCCGACCTCGAAGATGTTCCGCGTCACCACGCCCTCCGGATCAACCTACGAATACACCCACGACCTGGTGCCCGGCGAGCAGTACAACAACTCCTTCGACGCCGTCTCCCCGGACACCCAGTGGATGGTCGCGGGCGAGTGGGGCACCATGTCGCACCTTCAGATCTATCCGACGCCGATCCTGAACCCGCAGACCCCGGCCACCGGCGGCAGCCTGGCGCTGTCCGGCTACGTCCAGCTCGACCACCAGGTCAACGACGTGCAGGGCTGCGACTTCGTCAGCGCCACCAAGCTGATCTGCGCCTCGGACGACAGCAGCCAGTCGCTCTTCCCGGACGCGAAGCCGCTGCTCGAAGTGGACCTGCCGAACGCGCTCGGCGGCGGCGACGTCGCCGGCCACGTGACCGACCTCGGCCCGATCCCGCAGACCAACAGCATCTGCTCGGGCAGCTTCGAGTCCGAGGGCGTGGACTACGACCCGGCCAGCGGCATCCTGCGGGTCGAGATCATCCAGCCGGGCGTGTGCGCCGTCGCCACCACGGTCTACGAGTACAAGGCGAGCTAGCGCTCAACGCGCCGCCCTCGCAGTTCCTGCTCGCGCGCTCAGCTGACCACCGGTTCACGTAGACCCATTCAGGTGAGCGCGCGAGCACAAGGCGCGACCGTTCCTTGCGTGCGCCGGGCTTCCGGAGCAGTCTCCGTGACAAGGACCTGCCGGCGGCGCACTCGGCTGCCGCCCGCTTCGTGCCGCGCTCCGCGGCGCCGCCGACTCGTCACGGCAGTCGGCGACGTCCGCCGGGCGTGGCCGAGGAGGGAGATGGTCCGATGCGCACGATGCTGACGGTGGAGCTGGACACCGAGGTCGCCAACAAGCAGATCGGCGACGGCAGCATGGGCAAGGCGGTGGAAGAGGTCCTGAGCACGCTCAAGCCGGAGGCCGCGTACTTCTACCCGCACAACGGGCACCGCGCGATGTTGCTGGTGGTCGACCTGCCTGACGAAGCGTCGATCGTGTCGACCTGCGAGCCGTTCTGGCTCCAGCTCGGCGCCCACGTCGAGCTCGTCCCGTGCATGAGCGCGGACGACCTGCGCAGTGGGCTGAGCCACCTCGGCTGAGGAGGCTACCCGGCTGCGGAGGCCATCTCCGCGAGCGCCTTGACGCTGTTCCAGTTCCGGCCGGTCGCGACGATTCCCTTCAGGCGGCCGGCCGGTTTCGCCAGCGCGGCGGCCAGCTCCGAGCGGCCGAGCCCGTTCGGCGCGTAGAGGTACATGACCTGTTCGCCGAGCCGGAACTGCTCCGGGAGGAAGGCCGGCTGGTCGATGTCGGCATAGCGGTCCGCGGTGACGTCGGTCGAGTAGAAGACCGCGTGCAGCTGCTTGCCTTCCAGCGTCTCCGCCGGAAACGGGCAGGCCTTGATCACGGCGTCGAGGTACGCACCGGTGCGCACCAGGCACGGCACCTCGAACCCGAACCGCTCCGCGAGCGCCCCCGAGATCCGGGTTGCGATCGCGGCCGGGTCGTGCGCGTCCGCGGTGCCGTGCGGCACGTCGAAGACCGCGTTTCCGCTGGCGAGGTAGGTGCGCACGTCCAGGTAGCCCAGGCCGGCGAGCAGGTCGCGCAGGTCGGCCATCGGGACCTTGCGCTTCCCGACGTTGACCGCCGCGAGCAGTGCCACGTACGTCGTGGTCTCGGCCGTGGTCGTCATGCCGCCAGTCTAGGGAGGCGGACCGACAGCGGATCGGCCCCGAGCGCCGATCCGCCTTCGATCCGATCGTGCGGCCGCGCCGCGGCAGCTCAGCCGACCGGCACCGGCAGCCGGACCTCGAACCGGCAGCCGCCGACCACGTTGCGCACGTCCACTTCGCCGGCGTGCGCTTCGACGATGCCGCGCACGATGGCCAGCCCGAGGCCGGCGCCGGCGAGCGGCTCCGGGGTGCGGGCCGCGGTGCCGCGCCAGGCCACCTCGAAGACCCGGTCCAGGTCCTCGTCCGGGATCCCGCCGCAGGCGTCCACGACCGCGAGTACCGCGTGCCCGTCCCGCTCGGTCGCTTCGACGCGGACCTCGCCGGCGCTCGGGGTGTGCCGGATCGCGTTGGCGACCAGGTTGGTCAGCGCCCGGGACAGCTCCCGCGGGTCCACGCGCACGGCCAGCGGGGTGCGCACGTCCGCCTCCAGGGCCACGCCGCAAGCCCTGGCGAGCGGATCGGCGCCGATCACCGCTTCGTCCACGAGATCGGTCAGCGGCACCCGCTCAAGGGTGAGCCGCAGCGCGCCGGCGTGGATCCGGGACATCTCGAACAGGTCGTCCACCATGCCGGCCAGCCGGTCCACCGACATGCGGATCTGGGTGTGGTAGCGCAGCGGGTCGGTCGCGACGCCGTCCTCCAGCGCCTCCGCCATCGCGCGCAGGCCGGCCAGCGGCGTGCGCAGGTCGTGCGAGACCCAGGCGACCAGCTCGCGGCGTGAGCGCTCCAGGGCCCGCTCGCGCTCGCGGGAGTCGGCCAGCCGCGCCGCGGTGACGGCCAGCTCGCGGCTGAGGTCGTCGAGTTCCGCGGTGGCGAGGGAGACCGGACCGGCCCGATCCGGCAACGGGCCCGGGGCCGCGTGCCGGCCGGCGCGGGACGACGGGAAGTCGAAGTCGCTGCCTTCGTCGCCGAGCGCGCGCATCGCGTTGCGCAGCGCGCGGCTGTCCGCGGTGACGCTGCGGGCCAGCGGTATCGCCATCGCGAGCGCGACGACCCCGGCCGCGATGCACACCACCAGCGCGACGCCGAAGTCGTGCTTGGAGAGGAACATCTTCTGCGCGGCGGCGAGCACTCCGGCGACCATCGCCAGCACGGTGAACATGGCCACCGCGAAGAGTTTCAGGCGCATCGAGCGGCCGCGCAGCATCCGCAGCACGAGCAGGCCCAGCACGCCGACGCCGATCGAACTGCCGCCACCGATCAAGACGATCAGGACGTTGTCGCTCACTGGTGCGCTCCGGAAGGCGGGCCGGGTCGGGCCGGGTTGGTGGACGGACGGGACGGGCTGGCCGGCGGGTGGTTGCCGGACGCGTTCGGGGACACGTCAGCCTGACCACGTTGGCCGCGCTGCGCCGGTTCAGTGCGGCCGGCCCCGGCGGGCGGCCCCAGCGCGTCCTGCGCCTCGGGCGGGTCGAGCCGGTAGCCGACGCCCCAGACGGTGACCAGCAGCCGCGGCTCGGCCGGGTCCTGCTCGATCTTCTCGCGCAGCCGGCGCACGTGCACCGTCACCGTGGACTGGTCGCCGTAGTCCCAGCCCCAGACCAGCTGCATCAGCTCGGCGCGGGTGAAGGCCTGGCCGGGGTGCGCGAGCAGGAAGGCGAGCAGGTCGAACTCCCGGCCGGTGAGCGAGAGCGGCTCGCCGCCCCTGGTCGCCTGGTGGCCGGTGACGTCGACCTCGAGGTCGCCGACCCGCCGGATGTCGGCGGCCTGGTCGGGCGGGGCCGCGGCGTGCCTGGCCCGGCGCAGCACCGAGTTGGCGCGCAGGGACAGCTCGCGCGGGCTGAACGGCTTGGTGACGTAGTCGTCCGCGCCGAGTTCGAGGCCCAGGATCCGGTCGTGCTCCTCGCCCCGCGCGGTCAGCATGATGACCGGAACGGGGCCGAGCCTGCGGATGCGCCGGTAGACCTCGAAGCCGTCGAATCCGGGCAGCATGAGATCGAGCACGATCAGGTCGGGCCGCTTGAGGTGCGCGGAGGCGACCGCGCTCGGCCCGTCCGCGGCGAGCCTGACCCGGTGGCCGCAGCGACGCAGATATGCGGCGACGACCTCCGACACGGTGGGGTCGTCGTCGACGACGAGCACGTCAGCGCTGGCTTCCATTCCGACCACTCTAAGCCGCGGCGCAAGGCCCGGAGCCCTCGCGGCATGCGGTTCTTTACTCCGTAAGAACTGGCGGACCTGGCGATTACGGAGCTCTTACGGCCGCCGCCGAAGACGGGCCTTCCGGCGGCGCGGCTGACACGGTGGTGCGCTATGGGCTCCACAAGATCTACCGGGCGAGGTTCGGGCAGTTCTCGGCACACCGACACGGCGCAGGCCGCGCCGCCCGGGACGATACCGGCACCGAGGTCGGCGCCGGACCGCCGCGACCCGCACGAGGCCGGCAACCGCGAGCCCGCGTCAAGGCCAGTGCCAGAGCCTTACGTTCCCGCGGAACAGAACACCCGATCCCGGCTGCGCGCGTCAGTGATGACGGTTCTGTGCGCCTTCGCAGTCGCGGGAATCGTCACCTGCCTCGCCGAACGCGTGCACCTCCCGCCGGCGCACGGCTCGGTCTGGCCGACGATCCTGCTGTTCGGCGGGGCGTGGCTCGCCTTCGCGGCCGCGGTCTTGCTGGTGCGCAAGGTTCCGGTACGCGCCGCCGTCGTGCTGATCCTGCTCGGCGGGCTCGCGGCGGGCATCGCCAGCGCCACCGCGCCCGAGCGCACCAGCGACGACCTTTACCGCTACGTCTGGGACGGCCGGGTGCAAGCCGCCGGGATCGACCCCTACGCCTACGTCCCCGCCGCACCGGAGCTCAACGGGCTGCGCGACCCCTGGCTGTGGCCGGAGGAGAAGACGCGCTGGTGCGTCGGGATGGGGCAGCCCAATCTGGACGGCGGCAGGCTGATCGGCGGCTGTTCGCTGATCAACCGGCCCGCCGTGCACACGATCTACCCGCCGGTCTCCGAGGCCTACTTCCTCGCCGTACACGCCGTCTCGCCGCCGGGCAGCCGCTACAAGCCGATCCAGCTGGCGGCGGTGCTGCTCGCCCTCGCCACGACGATCGCGCTGCTGCTCGCCCTGCGCAGGCTCGGCCGCAACCCGCGGCTCGCGGCGCTGTGGGCGTGGTGTCCGCTGATCGCCTTCGAAACCGGGAACGGCGCGCACGTCGACGTGCTGGCCGCGCTGCTCACCGTCGGCGCGCTGGGCTATCTCGCGCTGGCGGCGCGGACCGACCCGGGCAGCAAGCTCGCGCGCCGGCGCTACCTGATCGGCTCGTTGATCCTCGGTCTCGGCGTCGGCGCGAAGCTGACTCCGGCGATGGCGATGCCGGCCGTGCTGCGACGCCGGCCGATCCTCATCGCCACGACGGTCGCCGCGACCTTCGTGGCCGTGTACGTGCCGCACGTGATCGCGGTCGGCGCGAAGGTGATCGGTTTCATCCCCGGCTACATGCGCGAGCAGGGCTACCAGGGCGGCGGCGGATTCATGCTGCTCAACGCCGTGCTGCCGGACGCGTGGTGCGGCGCGGCGGCGGTGCTGATCGTCGGCGCGACCAGCCTGGCCGTGCTGTTGCGCGGCGATCCGCGCCGGCCGTGGCGCGGGACGCTGGTGATCGCGGGCGTGACGATGTTCGTCACGACGCCGGTCTTCCAGTGGTACGCGATCCTGCTCGTCGCGCTGGTCGCGCTCGACGGCCGGTGGGAGTGGCTGGGGCTTGCGGTACCGGTCTTCATCTCCCAGATCACGCAGCCGCTCGGCATGGACCTAGTCAACTCCCTGCGATGCGGTTACGGCTTCGCACTGATCGTCGTGCTCACCGGGACGGCTTTGCGCATACGGCGGCAGCGGCGCACGCCCGACGCGTCCCCTGCGTTCGACGCCTTCTCGGTCACCACCGATCACTCATCCGCCGCCGAACTCTCCCCCACTCCAGTCTTCGCTGCCGAGGAGCCCGCTGTGCCACTCGTCGATGTCATCCTGCCGTGCCTGAATGAGGAGGGCGCGCTGCCCTACGTCCTGGGGCGTCTGCCCGAGGGATATCGAGCGATCGTGGTGGACAACGGGTCCACCGACGATTCCGCGCGGCTGGCCGCCGAGCTCGGCGCGCTGGTCGTGACCGAGCAGCGGCGCGGGTTCGGCGCCGCCTGCCACGCCGGGCTTTCCGCGGCGACCGCGCCCGTCGTCTGCTTCTGCGACTGCGACGGTTCGCTCGATCCCCGCCAGCTGCCGCGGGTCGCCGACCCGGTGCTGAAGGGTGAGTCAGACCTGGTGCTCGGTCGGCGCCGCCCGGTCGGCGCCGGGGCGTGGCCGCCGCACGCGCGGTTCGCGAACCAGGTCCTCGCCTTCCGGCTGCGGCGCGCCGGAGTGCAGGTGCGCGATCTCGGCCCGATGCGCGCGGCGCGCCGGGAAGCGCTGCTCGAACTCGGCGTCGCGGACCGTCGCTCCGGTTATCCACTGGAGACCGTGCTCGCGGCCGCGCGCTCCGGATGGCGCATCGACGAGACAGAGGTCGAGTACGCGCCGCGCACCGGCAAGTCCAAAGTCACCGGGACGCTCACCGGCACCCTTCAGGCGATCCGGGACATGAACCGGGTCTGGCGGGAGGCGACCAGTCGATGAGCACCCTGATCGTCATCGCCAAGGAACCGGTCCCGGGCCGCGTCAAGACCCGCCTCTCCCCGCCGTTCACGCCGATGCAGGCCGCTTCGTTGGCTCGGACCGCGCTGCTGGACACGCTGGACGCGGTCCGCCGGGCGCCGGCCGATCACCGGCTGCTCGTGCTGGACGGCGAAGCAGGGGACTGGCTTCCGGCCGCGCTGCGGGACGGCTTGGAGATCGTGCCTCAGGTGCCGGGCACGTTGGATCTGCGGCTGGCGGCGGCGTTCGCCGAAGCGGCCCGCATCGATCGCGGCCCCGCGTTGCTGGTCGGGATGGACACGCCGCAGGTGATGGCCGAGGTGTTGGCCAAGGGCCTGCTGGCGCTCGGAGCGGGCATGGCCGGCTCCGGGACGGCCGGTTCATACGCCGACGCGGACGCGGTCTTCGGCCCGGCCGAGGACGGCGGTTTCTGGGCGCTGGGGCTGCGCGAGCCGGGTCACCCTCGCGTGAACGACCTGCTCGTCGGCGTGCCCATGTCGCGCGAGGACACCGGCAAGCACCAGCATGACCGACTCGTCGCCGCCGACCTGCGCATCAGCGTCCTGCCGACGCTGCGGGACGTCGACCACGAGGCGGACGCGCGGGCTGCCGCGACGCAGGCTCCGGATTCCCGCTTCGCCGCCCTGCTCGGCCGCATCGTGCCGGGCCGGGACGAACCGAATACCACAGCCGAACCCAACGCCACAGCCGGGATCGCATCGCCGGGTGCTGACACCCATGACGACGCGCACGCGACGGCCGCGAGCTGGAGCGGGCCGGTCTCGTCAGGGTACGAACGCGCCTTGTGGCAGACGATCGACCGCGGCCCACGGCACGCGTCGTACTCCTCCCGCACCTCGGCGCAAGAGCACGAGCCGATTCTGCTGCGCTGCGAAAGCGGCGCGGTCTTCCATCTCGACGTGGCGAAGTACGCGGCCGCTCCGGACGAGACCGACAGTTCCCTGCTGGACCGATGTACCGGGCCGACTCTCGACATCGGCTGTGGACCGGGCCGGCTCGCCGCCGAGCTGGCCCGGCGCGGCATCCCGTCGCTCGGCGTGGACGTGACGCCGGTCGCGCTGCTCATCGCCCGCGCCGCCGGAGCGACCGCGCTGCGCCGCTCGGTGTTCGACCGGCTGCCCGGCGAGGGCCGCTGGCCGTACGCGCTGCTTATCGACGGCAACATCGGGATCGGCGGCGATCCGCAGGCGCTGCTCGCCCGCATCAAGGCCCTGCTGCGCCCGCGCGGCGGCCGGCTGCTGGTCGAGACCGCGGCCGGTGAGCTGGACGAACGGCACGAGCTGCGCCTCGGCGAGCACGGCGCGCCGGTGCCGTGGGCCAGCGTCGGCGCGAGCGCGCTGCTCGCGCTGGCCCGGCCGCTCGGCTTCCGGCCCGAAGCGAGCTGGGAGTCGGCCGGGCGCAACTTCACGGCCCTGGCCACCTGACCGGGCCGACGGCCTGACCAGCGCTGGCGATGTGATCAGCGCTGGCGACCCGATCAGGCCGAGACCAGCGACCCCAGCGGCGCGTCCGGATCGGCCAGCCGCTCCGGGTCGACGCTCTGCCCCGACTCGATCAGGGCGCGGATCTGATCGCCGACGTCCCAGACGTTGACGTTCATCCCGGCCAGCACCCGACCCCCGGCGAGCCAGAAGGCGATGAACTCGCCGCCGGCCGGGTCGCCGCGGGTGACCAGCCGGTCGTAGCCGCCGGGCTCGACGTAGCCGAGATACTCCATGCCGAGGTCGTACTGGTCGGTGAAGAAGTACGGCAGCCGGTCGTACTGGGCCTCCTCGCCCAGCATCGCCGCCGCGGCCACTGCGGGCTGGTTGAGCGCGTTGGCCCAGTGCTCGACCCGGATGCGCTTGTCGTATTTCGGGTGGTGCGCGCGGGCCACGTCGCCGGCCGCGAAGATGTCCGGGTCCTCGGTCCGCAGCGAGGCGTCCACAAGCACGCCGTCGTCCACGGCCAGGTCGGCGTCCTCGGCCAGCTGCGTGTTCGGCGCCACGCCGACCGCGACCAGGACGGCGTCCGTCGGCAGGACCGAGCCGTCGCGCAGCCGCACGCCGGTCGCGTAGCCGCCCTCGGTGGTGATCTCGTTCACGACCTCGCCGAACCGGAATTCGACCCCATTGCGGCGGTGCAGCTCGGCGAAGTGCCGGCCCATCTCCGGGCCGAGCACGCGCAGCAGCGGCAGCTCCGCCGTCTCCACGACGGTCACCTCGACTCCCGCGCCCCGCGCCGCGGCCGCCGCCTCAAGCCCGATCCAGCCGGCGCCGATCACGACCAGCCGCTGGATCTGGCCGAACAGCGCCTTCAGCCGCTCCGAGTCGTCGATGGTGCGCAGGTAGAGGACGCGGTCCGCGTTTCCGCCGAGCACGGGGGGGTGGCGCGGGCTGGCGCCGGTGGCGAGCAGCAGCTTGCTGTAACCGAGCCGCGAGGCGTCGGCCAGCCGGACCTGATGCGCCGCGCGCTCGATCGAGGAGACGTGGCTGCCGAGCCGCAGCTCGACCTCGTGCTCGGCATACCAGGACTCCGGGTGCACGAACGCCTTCTCGCGCTCGCTCTTGCCGATCAGATAGTCCTTCGAAAGCGGCGGGCGCTCGTACGGCAGGTGCTCCTCGTCGCCGATCAGCACGATCCGGCCGTCGTACCCCTTCGCGCGCAGCGCCTCGGCGGCCTTGGCGCCGCTCAGGCTCGCTCCGACGATGACGATTGGTTCGGACGCTGGCATCGGTTCTCCTCGTCGCCGCGACTTTCCCCTGCTCGATCAGGGCGTGGCGCGGCGGACGCGTGTGTGACGCCCGCGGCACCCACGGTGACCAGGTTAACCGCAAAGCGGTCACAGCATCAGTTATCGCCCGCGTAACTAAGTAAGGCGTCACCGGACAGCGAACTGATCGTGATGGTGCGCGACGACGAATCGTCCTCGATGCTCTGCTCGACGTTGCGGTTGCCGGACGATGTCTGCCCGGAGACGCGGTACGTCGCGCCGTGCGGGACGGTGACGATCACGTTGCCGGAGGCGACCGACGCGGAGACCGAGGTCGGTGCGCTCGTGAACGCGAGATCGACGTCTCCGGAAAGGGTTTGAGCGGTGGCTTGCTGCGAAGCGAGCCCGGCGCCGTGGATCTCGCCGGAGTCCGCGCGGGCCCAGAGCGTGCCGCTGTCGTCTTCGAGATCGATGTCGCCGGACCGAGCTCGGGCGTTCACGCTCCCGGTCATGCCCCTGACCTGCAGTGAGCCCGAGTCGAGGGTGGACTGCACGGATACCGTCGCAGGCACAGTCAGCACCAGGCTCGCGCCGCACGGATTGACCACCGTGAACGAAGGCGCCGCGCAGTCCTCGTTGATCAGCAGCGTGCCGCCCTGCCAGGTCTCGGTGATCTGCGGCTTGTTGACGGTCCAGGTCAGGGTCTGGCGCAGCGAGACCTCATCGCCGCCCGCGGACGGCTGAACGGTGAGGTCGCCGCCGGTCACGTAGACCTCGACCGACGCGATCGCGTGGTGGTCGCTCCAGGTCGTCGTGACCGTCTGCGCGGCGAGCCAACCAATCTGCGGCAGGCCGACCGCCGCGATCGTGACGACCGCCGTCGCCGCCGCGATACCGAACCACAGCGCGCGCTGTCCTTTACGGCCGGCGCTGCCATAAGGCGGACCGCCCGCGACGAGCGGATCCTGCCCGACCGCGCCGCCGGCCGCGTACGGCGGTCTGGCGTCCTCGACGTCAAGGTACTCATTCACCCTGGCTACCTCCGTTGCCCCGTGGGTAGTTCAGACGTGGGTAGTTCAGAAAGCACGGTCAAGAACCGCTGCCCAGGAAGCGCAGCACCGCCAGGACCCTGCGATGGTCACCCTCGTCGGGCGGCAGGTCGAGCTTCGTGAAGATGTTGTTGATGTGCTTGCCGACCGCGCTCTCCGTGATCACCAGGATCTGCGCGATCCGGGCGTTCGAGCGGCCCTCCGCCATCAGCGCCAGCACGTCGCGCTCGCGCGGCGTGAGCCGGTCCAGCGGATCGTTGTGCCGCCGCAGCAGCAGCTGCGAGACGACCTCGGGGTCGAGCGCGGTGCCGCCGGCCGCGACCCGCTCGAGCGCGTCGATGAAGTCCGTCACGTCGGCGACGCGGTCCTTGAGCAGGTAGCCGACCGCGGCCGTGTTCGTGGCCAGCAGGTCCGCGGCGTAACGCTCCTCCACGTACTGAGACAGCATCAGGACCGCGACCTCGGGCCAGGCGCGGCGGATCACCATGGCCGCGCGCACTCCCTCGTCGGAGTGTCCCGGAGGCATGCGCACATCCACGACGGCGACGTCGGGCCGGTGCTCCTCCACCGCGGCCAGCAGCGCCTCGGCGTCGCCGACCGCGGCCACCACGTCGATGCCGGAGCCCTCAAGCACCCGGGTCAACCCCGCGCGCAGCAGCACGGAGTCCTCGGCGATCACAGCACGCACGGCAGCTCCACGGTGATGACGGTCGGGCCGCCGACCGGGCTGGTCAGGGCGAAGGTGCCGTCGACCGAAGCCGCGCGGCGGGCCAGGCCGGCCAGGCCGGAGCCGCGGGCCGGGTCCGCGCCGCCGACCCCGTCGTCCACGATCCGCAGCCGCAGCCGGCCGCGCGTCTGTACGACCTCGACGTCGGCCTGGGCCGCCTCGGCGTGCTTGGCGATGTTGGTCAGCGCCTCGGAGACCACGAAATACGCGACCGCCTCGACCGCGGGGGCCGCCCGCTCGGGCACCTCCACGCTCAGCCGGACCGGGAACGGGGCGCGCGCGGCGATGCCGGAGAGGGCCGCGTCGAGCCCGCGGTCGTCGAGCACCGCGGGGTGCAGTCCGCGCACCAGGTCGCGCAGTTCGGCCATCGCTGCCTTCGCCTCCTCGTGTGCGGCCCCGATGACGGCGCCGGCCTCCGGCGGCAGGCCGTCGAGCTGGGAGCGGGCCATGCCGAGGTTGATCGCGAGCGAGACCAGCCGTTGCTGCACGCCGTCGTGCAGGTCGCGCTCGATCCGGCGGCGCTCGGCGTCCACGGCGTGCACCAGCGCGGACCGGCTCTCGGTCAGGCCGGCGACCCGCTGTTCCAGCTGTACCGCGCGGTCCGGCCCGAGCAGCGCCATGGCCGCCCGCTCATCGAGCGCGGCGATGATCCCGGCAAGCCATGCGGACAGCCAGAGGGCGGCGACTCCCGCCGCACACAGCAGCACGTCACGAGACGCGGCACCGGGCGTGCGCAGCGGCGAGTGCGGAGGCAGCGCCGGGGCGATCGCGGGAAGCAGCAGCAGCACGAAACCGGCGCCGCCGAGCAGGATCATGCCGAGTCCGGCCGCCGCGAAGGCCGGGGCCGCGACGAAGTGGTAGCCGAGCTGCCGCCAGGCGTCGCCGGTGCGCAGCGTCACCAGGAAAGCGCGCCAGCTGGCCGGCTGCGCGTCAGGGGCACCCTCGGTGCGCAGCTCAACGCCGAGCAGTGCGCCGAACCGGCTGCGCTGCATGATCGTCGCGAACCGCAGCAGGTGTGGCAGCAGGATCGCGCCGAGCGCGACCGCGAGCGTGGAGACGGACCACCACAGCTTCGAGTCCACGATCAGCGCGAGCACGAACACCACCGCCCAGCTGCTTCCGGCGGCCACGAAGGCGGCGTCGCGCCAGACCAGGCGGGAGAACGGCCCGCGTAGCAAGGGCGCGTGCCGCGACGGCCCGGCGCCGCCTGCCGAGCCGGCGGCCGCGGCGCCGGAGCGCACCCCCGTGGCGGCCGTCATGATCGCAACCAAGTCATGGCTGGAAGCCTATGCAACGCCGGCGCACCCGACCATGCGGCGAGGCTCCGTAGCCGAGGTGGGGCTAGCCATACCCCCGACTCGGTATCGGGCGCTACTGACCGGGACCCGCGCGCCCAGCAGGCTGGAGGGCACGCAAGTCCGAGCGGGGAAAGGAAACCCGGCGCCATGTCAGTCTCATTCTTCGAACTCGCCGAGGGCGGGTTCTCCGGTCGCGCGGGCAGCCACGACTTTGCGTACCGCCGCCCCCGCGCCGGAGCCAGACCGTGGCAGCGCCGCCTGGGCTGGGCGCTCACCGGGGCCGGCGCGGCGATGATCCCGTGGCTGTTCGTGCTGGCCGCCGAGCTGCCCGCGCAGACCACCGCGGTGCACTGGAACACGGTGTGGGTCGGCCTCGACAGCCTCGAGGCGCTGGGCCTCGCCTCGACCGGGCTGCTGCTGCGCCGCCAGGACTCACGGGCCGGGCTGACCGCCGCGGCGACCGCGACGCTGCTCGCCGTGGACGCGTGGTTCGACGTGCTCACCTCGGCGCCGGGCGCCGACCGGGCGGTCGCGATCGCGATGGCGGCCGGCGCGGAACTGCCGATGGCCGCGCTGTGCGCCTACCTGGCCGTACGGCTCCATCCGCGAAGCGGATCGAACACTACGCCCGAGTATCGAGCGCACGAGTAAGGCCTCGCACTCCCCCATCACCCGAACGAGCGACCCTGGTTCGGTCACCCCCGGGGAATGCTGACCGTGCGGACGCCATGACGTGGCGTGACCGCGATCCGTCAGTCAAGGGGAGGGCCGGGCCACATGGGGCTCGCGATTCTGATCGCTCTTGTCGTGCTAGCGGTGGCCGTGCTGGTAATGCTGGACCGGCGCCGCAAGGAGATGAGGGCCGAGCGCGAAGACGCCTCGGCCGTGGAGTACATCAACATGTTCATCGGCACGCTGTACATGGTGCTGTTGTCGCTGATCGTCGTGTTGCTGTGGCAGAACGTCTCGGACGTCAGCGGGGACGTGCGCACGGAGGCCTCCGGGCTGCAGGCCTTGGCGCAGACGGCGCAGCGCTTGCCGGCGAGTGAGGGGGAACCGCTGCTCAAGGCAGCCCACGAATACGCTGCCGCCGTGCTGAACAGCGAGTGGCCGCCGAAGCCGGGCACGGACAACGGCGCGGACGAGAAGGCGCCGGCCGCGCGCATTCTGGCCGAGGCCCGGGCGGCCGTGACGCATCCGGTGGCGTCCGGCGCGACGGCCGGAACGGTCGAGGACCAGGCCATCGCGGAGATCAACACGGTGGCCGACGCGCGCGACGACCGGCTGGCGAAGTCCGGCTCCGGCGTCCCCGACGTGCTGTTGATCGCGCTCGCCGTGCTCAGCCTGATCACGATCGCCACCCCGCTCGCGCTCGGCCTGCGCGCCGACGCGCTCGCGTTCGCCGGGTTCGTGGTCACGACGGCGCTGGTGTGCCTGGCGTTCTGGTTCGTCGTGGAGCTCCAGTCGCCCTTCCACGGGCTCATCCATGCCAGCCCGCAGCCGTTGCGAGACGTGCTGGCGGCGAACGCGTAGCAGGCTACTGATGCTTCTCTCCCGCTTCGGCGCGCTGCTGGCGACCGGGTTCGTCCTCATCACGGGGCCATCGGCCTTCGCGGCGTCACCCGGCCAGTATCAGGTTGCCGACGCGCGTCTTGGTCTCGACCTCGACGCCTTGCGTCTTTCTACGTTCACTGACACTCTGCCCGGCACCGAGGCGACGGCGTTCCACGCGCTTGCCGGTGACACGGTTCGCCGTGTGTACGTTGTGCGCAACGACGGCCTGCTGCCACTGACCGGCGTATCAGTGCACGACCCTGACGTCTCGTCGGCCGCGATCCGTTGCACGCACGACGGTGACGACGACTCGGACGACAGTGACGGCGCGGATCTCGGCCCGCTGAGCCGGCTGACCTGCTTCGCGACCTTCAAGGCCGCGGTCGGCGAGCACGACGGCCGTGTCACCGCCAGCGCGGTCTCTCCCGTCTTCAACCGCACACCATTCGCCGCAGCCGACACGGGTTATACGGCCATCGCCCCTGGCCTCTCCGCGAGCCTCGCCTTCGCGAACGGCGTGCCGCCCGGCGGTGGTCTGCCCGCTGACACCGCGGTCGGCGCGACGGTGCGGATCGTGAACTCCGGATCGGCCGAGGTGACCGGACTGCGCTTGGTGCCACCGCCCTCGCTGTCCGGTCTCGCCTGCTCCGCAGGGCTTTCCGTCGGATCGCTCGATCCCGGCGCATCAGCCGTATGCTCCGGTTCGCTGAGGACCACGGCCGGCCGCCACGATGACAGCCTGGTCGTCGCAGGGACATGGCTGTGGGATCGGGCGATCACGTCGCAAGGGCAGCAGCCGACACGCCGGTATCCGATCCAAGCCACCACCGATGCCGCGTACAACGGCATCAGGGCCCCGAGCCCGCCCGCATCTCCGGCACCGCCACCAAGTCCGCGCGTCGCCGCCGCGCCGAGACTGCCGGCCGCCTCGCCCCCTCCTTCTCCCCCGGCCTCGCCGACCCCAAGTCCGCCGCGCAGCCCGGTGCCCACGCCGGTTCAGCCGCTTGCGCCGGCGACCGTGCAGTTCGTCCCCTCGCGCGGGCTCTCGTTGCCGCTCAAGGTGCTGGCCATCGTGGTCATCCCCGGAGTCGCCGCCGCGCGCCGCTTCGCGTCCCGCAAGTGAGTCGCATCCCCACGTGAGTCGCGTCCCAAGTGAGCCGTGCCTCAGGTGACCCGGGCCGCACGGGGTATGTCTCCCTCCGAGGAGGCGCAATGCGTACACATTGGGACACAGACGCGCAGGCCAACGCGTTCACGCGGGGACTTTTCGACGGCCTGCCGGAGAAGTACGACCTGCTCGCCGAGGTGCTTTCGTTCGGCCAGAACCGGCGCTGGCGGCACGCGATGGTCGACGCCGCGCTGCGGCTGAGCCCCGACGCGCACCGGGTGCTCGACGTCGCGACCGGAACCGCCGGGGTCGCCCTGGCCTGGAGCCGCCGGACGCCGGCGGACGTGATCGGCGTCGACCTGACCGAGGAGATGTTGCGCGTCGGCCGGGACCGCGTCGCGCGCCACAACGCCGAGGGGCAGATCCGGCTCGTGGTCGGGCGGGCGGAGCAGCTGCCGTTCCCGGACGCCTCCTTCGACGCGCTGACCTTCACCTACCTGCTGCGTTACGTGACCGACCCGGCCGCGACGCTGCGCGAGCTGGCCCGGGTCGTGCGCCCCGGCGGAGCGATCGCGAGCCTCGAGTTCGCCGTTCCGAGCAGGCCGGTCTGGCACACCGCCTGGCGCGGATACACGCGCGCGGTGCTCCCGGCGGCCGGATTCGCCACCGGCGGGCGCGAGTGGGCGCAGGTCGGCCGGTTCCTCGGCCCCTCGATCACCGAGCACTACCAGCGTCATCCGGTCGAGGAGACCGTCGCGCACTGGCGTGAAGCAGGCATCGAAGACGTCGGGGTGCGCACGATGAGTCTCGGCGGTGGAGTGGTCATGTGGGGCAGGAAGGCACGCAGCGCTAAGGACGCCCCGGATGCCACCACGGCGCCCGAGGCCGCGGCCACCCTCGGCGCAGAGCCAGAGTCGAACGGCGCCTGACATGGCCGAAGCCGATTCGCTCTCCCCCGCCTTCTACGCGCGGCGCGGTGGCGCGCGCTGGGACTGGTGGACGGTGCTGCACCCGCCGTACACGCTGTGGCACCTTTCCTATGCCGCGATCGGCGCCGCACTCGCGCCGCACCTCGACTGGCTGATCCTCGGCGCGACGGTGCTCGCGTTCGCGCTCGCGGTGGGTATCGCGGCGCACGCGCTCGACGAGTGGAACGGCCGGCCGCTGCGTACCGGCATCAGCGACAGAGCCCTGTGGTCGGCGGCGATCGTGTCGCTCGCGGCCGCAGCGGCGCTCGGGATCGCGGTGCTGCCGCACACCGGGCTGGTGCTGATCCCGTTCGTGGTGGTCGGAGTCGTGCTCGTACTCGGATACAACCTCGAACTCTTCGGCGGCGCGCTGCACACAGACCTCGGATTCGCCCTCGCTTGGGGGGCGTTCCCCGCGGCGGTCGGTTACGTCGCGCAGGCGCCAGCGTTCAATTCGCCGCGCACTCTCGGCGCTGTCGTCGCCGTCATCGCCGCGACGGCTCTATCTGCGGCGCAACGGCGCCTAAGCA
>Ga0070741_10011212_pt1 | contig 16619 bp, 14 predicted proteins | sample Coa_R1_4_FD_66440 | JGI IMG/M metagenome (GOLD analysis project Ga0070741, IMG submission 66440) | Surface soil microbial communities from Centralia Pennsylvania, which are recovering from an underground coalmine fire - Coalmine... | ecosystem: Environmental > Terrestrial > Soil > Unclassified ...
CGGCTGGCGCGCCATGTTCTGGGTGGGCGGCATCCCGGCACTGTTGGCCCTGTATATCCGCACCAAGGTTCCCGAATCGGAGGCATGGCAGCAGCACCGTTTGACGCGCACCATCGATGGACCGCGCATCGCCTGGCAACACAAATGGCTTTCGCTGTACCTCATCGCTCTGATGTTCCTGATGAACTGCCTCTCGCACGGCACCCAGGACCTCTACCCGGACTTCCTGAAGCATGGCCACGGAGTCTCGCCCAATACCGTCGCTTACGTCACGATCTTCTACAACGTTGGGGCGGTGGTCGGCGCCGTGATCTTCGGCTTGCTCTCCGAGCGCATCGGCCGGCGATACAGCATGCTCTGCGCGCTGGCAGTCGCGCTGGCCATAATGCCTGCGTGGGCCTTCGGCAGCACGCTGATGGTGCTGGCGATTGGCGCGTTCGTGATGCAAATGGGCGTGCAGGGAGCGTGGGGCATCATCCCCGTGCACCTGAACGAGCTCGCACCCGACGCCGTGCGCGGGCTGCTTCCGGGATTCACCTATCAGGTCGGAATACTACTGGCCGCCTCGACTCCCGCGTTTGAGTTCGCGCTGCGCGATCGCGTGGGCTATGCATGGGCGCTGACCGCGTTCGAGCTCTGCGTCATTGCCGTGCTCGGCGTGATGCTGGTCTTCGGCATGGAAAAGCGCGGGCGCAGCTTTGTTCGCGAGCCGGAACAAGTGGCGGCGTAGCCGCGGAACGCGAGCTGGAAGCGCGCCGATTTGGCTTTCGCAAAGGCGCACGCGAAGCTCACGCACTGCGCTGCACCATCCTGCAGCACATCGAAATATTTTTTTTGCGGGTTAACTTTCCGGGAATCAATGTCTCACGACAGAATGGAATCGCTGGGGCGTGAAATTGTCTGGCGCGCAAAATTTTTTCTGCTAGTATCCGTTGAGCCGAAATCAACAACAGGCTGAACAAATGCGGTGCACAGCTCTTCGACACCGCTATCAGGTTTGCGTAGCAATGATTTTGTTTTCGTTTTGCGCTCCGTCTTTGTTCGTTCCGTTTCCCTCTGAATAAGAGCCTGCTTTGCGAGGCCGCTCGCCTCGGGGACTGCTATTTTATGTCTACCTTCGGTGTTCCAACTTCGAATCCGTGGGTCATGGTGCTGGACGCACTGCAGAAGAAAATCAACCGGACCTCCTATGAGACCTGGTTGAAGCCAACGCGCTTCGACCACTCGCAGGGGCCGACACTCTTCGTGCGCGTGCCCAATCCGGAGTTCTGCCACATCGCCGACAAGTACGGCGACCTGATCAGTGAAGCCATCGAGAACCTGGGGATGGAGTTCCGCGACGTCGAGTTCGTTACCGACGAGACGCCAGCGAAAGGCGACCGTCCCGCAAACGCCGGCGACGGATCAGCGGCAACCGATAAGCCCTCGGTCGGTCCCATCACCCAGCAGCGCTTTGATTGGGATGGAGCGGCGCAATTGAATCCCAAGTACACCTTTGACGACTTTGTCACCGGCGCCGGCAACCAATTCGCCCAGGCGGCCGCGCGCGCTGTGGCCGAAAAGCCCTCCAAGGCTTACAACCCGCTGTTCCTGTACGGCGGCGTTGGCATGGGTAAGACCCACCTGATGCAGGCCATCGGCCACGAGATCAAGAAACGCCAGCCGAATACGTCCATCTGCTATGTCTCCAGCGAGCGCTTCACCAACGATATGATCAACGCGCTCCGCTACAGCAAGATGACCGGCTTCCGCGATAAATACCGCACCATGGACGTGCTGCTGGTCGACGACATCCAGTTCCTGGTCAACAAAGAGCGCACCCAGGAGGAGTTCTTTCACACCTTCAACGCGCTGCACGAGTGCATGCGCCAGATCGTGATCGCCAGCGACCGGCCGCCAAAGGAGTTGGCTGAGATCGAAGACCGGCTGCGCAGCCGCTTCGAATGGGGGCTGATCGCCGACATCCAGCCCCCCGACCTGGAGACCAAGGTCGCCATCCTGCAGAAGAAGGCCGAATCCGAGCAGGTGATGCTGCCCACCGATGTCGCCCTGTTTATCGCCTCCAATATCCGCAGCAACGTGCGCGAGTTGGAAGGGGCGCTGATCCGGCTGACCGCTTATTCTTCGCTCACCGGCGTCGACGTCAATCTGCAGACGGCTCAGGACGTACTGAAGAACGTGATCGATTCGCAGGTACGGAAGATCACCATCGATTCCATTCAGAAGGCGGTTTGCGAGCAGTTTGGCCTGAAGATCATCGAGCTGAAAGCCAAGAACAACTCGCACGTCATCGTCTTCCCGCGGCAGATCGCCATGTACCTGGCCAAGCACCTGACCGATTCGTCGCTGCCGGAGATCGGCAGGCAGTTCGGCGGCAAACATCACACCACCGTACTGCATTCGGTCGACAAGATCGAGCAGCAGCGCAAGTCGGACAAAGATTTGAACAGGGTGCTCAACAAACTTACCGAGAGCCTGGGCGTGTGAGACGCGCTCGGAGCGAGCTTTTTCAGGTTAGGAAAGAGTTTTCCCCGCGCCTCTCTGTGGATCGCATGTGGATGGCGTGCAAGGCGCGGCCGGTACTCCGAACAGGTCTCGATAAGGCACACCAGACCTCATTCGGAAATTTCGATCTTCGACAGGGCTCCGGCTATTTCTTCCCCATTCAGCGCAGTTTTGCCCGATGTTTCCACTTTTCCGCAGACCCTGCTGTTACTACTAGTTTTATATCTTTTTGATTTGATATAAGGAGAAGCAGTATAAATGGGGGCGCGCGAGGTGGGACTTATGGCAGCCGAAGCAACGGGAGTGATCCAGGGTACAGCGATGGAAATCAGCGTCAGCAAGTTCGAGCTGCTGAAGGAACTGACGGCGACGCAGGGCGTCGTCGAGCGCAAAACCACCATTCCCATCCTCTCCAACTTTTTGTTTGAGGCGGCCAACGATCGCCTCACCATCACCGCCACCGACCTGGATCTCAGCCTGCGCACCTCCTGCGCCGCCAAGGTGAAGCGCGAGGGCGCCTGCACCATTCCCGCCCGCAAGCTGTACGACTACGTCAGGCTGCTGCCCGACGGCGATATCTCGATCAAACTGCTGGAGAACCACTGGGTCAACATTCGCTCCGGGCGCTCCAATACCAAGATGGTTGGCATGGCGCGCGCGAATTTTCCCGGGCTGCCGGTCTTTCCCTCCGCCGGTGCGGTGAAGATCCCGGCACAAACCCTGCGCAGCATGATTGGCCGGACGATCTTTGCCATCTCCAGCGAGGAGTCGCGCTACACCCTGAATGGCGGGCTGATGGTGCTGAAGCCGGAGTCGATCACCATGGTCGCCACCGACGGCCATCGGCTGGCGCACATCGAGAAGCAGGGCGAGCAGTTCGAGGTGACCGGCGAGAACCGCACCCTCGTCCCCAAGAAAGCCATGAGCGAGTTGCACTCGCTGCTGCAGAACAGCGACATCGATTTCATTGAATTTGCCAAAGACGAATCGACGCTGTTCTTCCGCATTGGCGAGCGGTTGCTCACCTCGCGCCAATTGACCGGGCAGTTCCCCAATTACGAGGCGGTGCTGCCGCGTGATGCCGGCAAAGCGGTGGTAGTGCACGGCGGGGACCTGAACACCGCGATTCAGCGGGTGGCGCAATTCGCCGACGAACGCTCGCGCGCTATTCGCATGAAGCTCGAGAAAAACGAGCTGAAGATTTCCTCGTCCTCCACTGACGCCGGTGAGTCGGAGGACTCCATAGAAACCGCCTACACCGCCGACCCTCTCACCATCGGCTTCAACTCCGAGTATCTGCTCGACTTCCTCAAGGCCTCCAATGGAGGCGACGTGCGCCTGGAGTTCAAGGACGGGCAGTCCGCCGGGCAGTTGCGCCCCGACGACGCCGGCGACGACGGGTTTAAATACCGCTACGTCGTCATGCCGATGCGAATCTGAGACTGGTCACCCCGTGATCGTTGCCGGTGTGATGAGCGGGACCTCTGCGGACGGGATTGACGTCGCCTTGGTCCGCATTCGGGGCCGCGGCTTTCGGTCGCGGCTGGAGCTGCTGCAACACACCCACACTTCCTATCCGAAGCCAGTACGCCGAGCCGTGCTCGCGGCGATGAATTCGTCATCAGCCTCGGTTGCCGATCTCTCGTGCCTCAACTTCCTGCTGGGCGAGTTGTACGCAGACGCGATCTCGACGGCGCAGCGGGACGCAGGCGTGAAGTGCGAGCTCGTCGGCTGCCACGGCCAGACCCTGTATCACCAGGGCAATCCCGAGCCTTTTCTCGGCCGACGTATTGCGTGCACCTGGCAAACCGGTGAGGCGGCGATCATTGCGGCAAAGCTCGGCGTTCCGGTGGTCTCTGATTTTCGCCCTGCGGACATGGCAGCGGGAGGCAAGGGCGCGCCGCTGGTGCCATTTCTCGACTACGTTCTCTATCGTCATGCTCGGCTCGGGCGCATCGTGCAGAACATCGGCGGAATAGCGAATCTCACGGCAATCCCGGCGGGTGCGGGCCCAGAACAGGTGATTGCCTTCGACACAGGCCCGGGCAACATGGTGATCGATGCGGTCGTGGAGCAGCGCTTCGGCAAACCTTACGACGGGGGAGGGAGACTCGCGGCCCGCGGCGAGCCCATCGAGCGCGTGCTACGCGGGGTGTTGCGGCAGCCGTTCTTTCGCCGGCGTCCGCCGAAGACTGCCGGCCGCGAGCAGTTCGGCCGCGAGTTCGTGCGCGAATTCCTGCGGCTCTGCGGGCGCGCGAACGACAACGACATCGTCGCCACGGCAACCGCTTTGACGGCACGATCGATCGTCGATGCATTACAAGACTTCGCCTTGCCGCTGCAGGGCCCTGGTTCGCCGTTTCGCGAGTTCGTGGTCTCCGGCGGAGGGACGAAGAACGTGACGCTCATGAAAATGCTTGGCGAAGGGTTTGCGCCGCTGGGCTTGCGGGTGCGCACGACCGATGAATTTGGTTTGGCGACGGAAGCTAAGGAAGCCGCCGCCTTCGCCCTGCTCGCGTATGAGACCTGGAATCGGCGCCCGTCGAACGTTCCCAGCGCAACCGGCGCGAAGCGCCCAGCGATGCTTGGCAAAATCAGCTACGCTTGAAGTTGTGTTGACCGCAAAGCCACGACCGGCGAAGCGAAGCTCGCTAATTTTTTCTTTATGTCTCTATGTCTCTGTGTCTCTGTGGTTATCCTTCTCGGCGGCTGCTCCAGCAAGCCCGAATCGAGTTACGTGTTATAACACGCTTGCTACTTTTCCCCTGCTCCCGCATCCAATCCACTGGAGCACGACCATGATCACCATCCGTCCTTCCGCAGAGCGAGGCCACGCCAATCACGGCTGGCTCGATACGCATTACACCTTCTCGTTTTCCGACTACTACGATCCCCGGCACATGGGCTTCCACGATCTGCGGGTCATCAACGAAGACCGGGTAAGCGCCGGCCGCGGCTTCGGCATGCATCCCCATCGCGACATGGAGATCCTGACGTACATCATCGACGGCGAGCTGAGCCATCGCGACAGCATGGGCCGCGGCGCCACCATCCAGCGCAACGACGTGCAGCGCATGTCGGCGGGCACCGGCATCATGCACAGCGAGGTGAACCAGTCGCAGAAGCCGGTCCACCTGCTGCAGATTTGGCTGCTGCCGGAGGTCGAGGGAATGAAGCCCAGCTATGAAGACAAGACCTTCGCACCGGAGGAGAAGCAGAACCGGCTACGACTGATCGCCTCGCATGATGGCCGCGAGGGTTCCACCACCATCCATCAGGACGCCAGTGTCTACGCTTCGCTGCTCGACAGCGGAAAGTCAGTCGAGGCGACGCTGAAGCCGGGGCGGCACGCCTGGGTGCAGTTGATCGCCGGCCAGCTCGAGGTGAACGGCACCAAACTGAACGCCGGCGATGGCGCCGCCATCAGTGGCGAGAGCGCGCTGCGCATTGCCAGCAGCAGCGGAAATGGCGCGGCAGAGTTCCTGCTGTTCGATCTGGCGTGAGGTCCTGAGGTGTCCCGTCTGGCAAAGCCAGCGCTGTCTGGCGCACTTGCGGTCGACTGGCACTCGGCTTGGAAATGGGGTCCGGGTGGGTAGCCTTTACTTGGCCGCGGCGACAGGTTGCGCCAGGAAGCGCTCCATGAATTTCGTATCGAAGTTCCCGGCGCGGAAATCGGGATCGCGCATGATGCGCTGGTGCAGGGGAATGGTCGTGAAGATTCCCTCGATGACAAACATCTCGAGCGCGCGCGACATACGGGCGAGGGCCTCGTCCCGATCGCGGCCTCGCGCGACCAGCTTGGCAATCAGCGAATCGTAGTAGGGCGGAATCGTGCCCTCGGCGTAGGCCGCCGTGTCTACGCGTATGCCTGTGCCACCCGGCATATTGAACGCCGTGATCTTGCCCGCTGATGGGGTGAAGCGTTCGGGATGCTCGGCATTGATGCGGCATTCGATCGCATGCCCGCGGAACTGCACGCGCTCCTTGATGATGGTGCCCAGCTTTTCCCCTGCCGCGATCATGATCTGCGCCTTCACCAGGTCCACGTCCGTCGTCATCTCGGTCACCGGATGCTCGACCTGAATGCGGGTGTTCATCTCGATGAAGTTCAGGCTGCCGTCCTCATCCATAAGGAACTCGATGGTTCCGGCATTCATGTAGCCGACGCTGCTGAGCGTTTTTACCAGGATGCCGCCGACCCGGTCGCGCAGCTCCTGATTGACTTTGACCGATGGCGCCTCTTCCACCAGCTTCTGGTGGCGGCGCTGGATGCTGCACTCGCGCTCGCCCAGGCTGATGACGTTGCCATGCTCGTCGGCCAGCACCTGAAACTCGATGTGGCGCGGCCGCTCGATGAACTTTTCCATGTAGAGGTCGCCGTTGCCGAAGGCGCCCGCAGCCTCCGACTGTGCGGCGTGGTAGAGGTTGGGCAGCTCCTGTTCGCTGCGGATCACCCTCATACCGCGCCCCCCGCCACCCGCGGAGGCCTTCACGATAACCGGAAAGCCGACGCTGCGCGCCCACTCCACGGCCTCGTCTGCCGAAGCGACGATGCCGTCGGAGCCCGGCAGGATAGGCACGCCATACTTCTTCATGGTGGCGCGCGCTTTTTCCTTTTCGCCCATCAGGCGAGTGACCTCGGGCGGCGGTCCTATGAACTTGATGTGGCAAGCCTGGCAGACTTCGGCGAAGTTGGCGTTTTCGCTGAGCAGCCCGTAGCCGGGATGGATGGCATCGACGTTGGCGATTTCGGCGGCGCTGATGACCGCCGGAATGTTGAGATAGCTCTCGTGCAACCGCGGCGGGCCGATGCAGATGGCTTCGTCGGCAAAGCGCACGTGCAGCGAGTTGCGATCGGCTTCGCTGTACACGGCGACCGCCTTAATGTTCAGCTCCTTGCACGCGCAGATCACGCGCAGGGCGATTTCACCGCGATTCGCTACCAGGATCTTCTTGAACATGGGATTCGATGTCTTATGCTGAGCTAGGTTTCACCACGGAGAGCACGGAGTAAGAATTTCAATTAACCGCACGAAGCGCAGTCAAAGCGCCGATCGAGAAAGATAAGAGGCCAGCCACAAATACAAGCAGCCACAGCTCAACGGAGTGCGGGTTTGATTCCAATGTAAATCGGGGTTCGGAACAGGAATGCCGAGAGTACCGCGGTGCTTCCCAACAACATGAGCACATAGCCGGTCATCTTTTTAACTCTCCATTTCAGGGCGCTCCCTGTTCTCCGTGCCTCCCTGGTGAACATGCCTTTTCGAGAGCATCATTGTTTCCGAATGCCAAACAGCGGCATGCCGTACTCGACCGGGCTCCCGTTGCTCACGAACATCTTGGCGAGCACGCCGGAGGCTTCGGCCTCAATCTCGTTCATCAGCTTCATGGCTTCGATGATGCACAGCACCTGGCCCTCTTTCACCGTGTCGCCCACTTTCACGAAGGGCGGTGTGCCCGGCGACGGCGCTTCGTAATAGGTGCCCACGATGGGTGACTTCACGATGAACAGGTCGGCTTCCGGCGGCGCCTCTTCGGTTTTCTTTTCAGGGGGCGCCGTTGGAGCTGCCGGTGGACTGGCGCCCGGAGCGGCGTGGGAAACAGGCGGCACACCGACGGAGATCGGCTGCACGGTCGGTAGCGAAGGCGTGACCTGCACGCCGGCGGGCGTCGAATTTCCGCGGCGGACGTGCACCTTCACGTCACCCCGCTCGAGCTCGAAATCGGTGATGTCGTGCTCGACGAGAAGCTCGATCAGCTCTTTGATTTCTTTCTGGTTCATGCCATTTGTTGAATTCTTAACCGAGATCCATGGCCTTTGGCTCCTGGCCTTTAGCTACGGGCCAAGCCTTCCGAAAACCAACAGGCAACAGCCGATTCAAATCTCGACCAACTCTTTCGCCACCGGGGTGAGAACATCGCAGCCGCGCTCGGTCACGACCACCATATCCTCGATGCGAATGCCGCCCTTGCCCGGGATGTAAATTCCCGGCTCAATGGTGATGACCATGCCTGGCCGCAGCTCCTCAGTTTGACCTTTGCCAAGCCGCGGCGGTTCGTGGATCTCGAGCCCGACCCCATGCCCGGTCGAATGAGTGAAGTACCGGTCAAGCCTGGCGCGGCGGAGCATCTGACGTGCAGCTTTGTCCACTTCGCCCGCCAGTTGGCCCGGTTTTACAGCGGCAACGCCCGCCAACTGAGCTTCCAGGACAGCTTCGTACCACTTCCGCTCTTCGCGCCCGGCTCGCCCGACATGCACGGTCCGAGTCATGTCGGAACAATAGCCCCGCAGTATAACACCCGAATCGACCACCACGAATCCCCTCCGGGGGATGGGCTGAGCCGTCGCCCGGCCGTGCGGCAGCGCCGACCGCTTGCCGCCGGCCACGATGGTCTCGAAGGACATGCCATCGGCGCCCGCCTCACGGGCGGCAAATTCCAGCCGCCCGGCGATCGCGGACTCGCTAAGTCCGGGCCGGACGGCTTGCATCGCTGCCTGATACACCTGCGCACCGAGTTGAACCGCGTCCCGGATGAGTTGCAACTCCTCGGCGTCCTTCAGAATGCGCTGGCGCATGACCAGTCCGGAGGCGGGTTTCAGCCTTACATTTTTAGGCATCGCTTTGCGCATTGCCGCCGCGGCGGTGACGGTTGTGAGGTCCGCCTCAAAACCGATTTGGACCCCATTCCTCGCGTGCATTCGCGCACCAGCCGCCAGGGCCAGCGCGCCCTTAGCAATTGTTATGCGCGCGCCCCGGACCTCCTCGCGCGCCTGCTGCGTATACCGGCCGTCGGTGAAGAAGGTGCAACGGCCGTCCAGAAAGAGCAGCAATCCATTGCTTCCCGTGTAGCCGCACAGGTAGCGCAGGTTGGCCGGATGCGTGACCACGAAGCCATCGAGGCGTTCGTCTTGCAATACTTGCCGCAACTGCTGTTGCCGGGACAGGTGGTCCATCGTTCTCCAGAGTTTCAGAACTGCGAGACTGTAAGAGAGGCGCCGGTCTGTTTACTGGCGCGATAAATCCGGTGACGCCCCGCGTGGTGCGCTGCGGCATCGGCCCGAACGTAATAAGTGCCCGGACCTGGAGCGGCGCTAAAGGGAATGATCTGTGTACTCGCCCCAGCCGCGATCTTGAAGTGTTGATACCCCAAGGTCGTAGCGCGCCCAATCTGGTTGACCGCCACCACCACCACGGTCAAGGTAAACTCCTCAGGCGTCTGGTTGGAGACAATCGCCGAACCTGCGATCGTGTTTCCCTGCACGCCAGGAGGTTGCTTCCACTCAATGGACAGGCCGGCAATGACGTGGACGGTGAAGTTGCGCTGTATCTGCTGCCGCGGGATGCTGGAGTCTGCCAGCGAGAGGGTAAAGTTATATTCGCCGGCGGTGGTCGGAACGCCGGAGATGTTGCTGGCGCGCGCGTGCAGCCGGCATCCCGGCGGAAGCTCGCCGCTGGTGACTTGCCAGTTGTACGGCTGCATTCCACCAGTCGCATGGAGTGGGAGCACATAGGGCTCTCCTACAACCGCGCCCGGTGTCGGAAACTCTTGCATACGCAAGCCCTGACCCATCGCCAGACCGCTTGCGATGCAGCAAAAGACGAGTGCGGCAACCGAGCAACGCGACATAAAAGGGAATTATAGGCTGGAGTGCTTTAAGGTTTCGCTAGCCACGTTTCTTTGCGGTGGCTGCCTTCTTGGTGGCCACTTTTTTTAATGGACTGCGGCTCGACTGTGCGACCGCCACCTTCCTCGTTCGGGCCGCGGCACCACGTTGTAAGGAAGCCGGTGCGGCCGCGCCGGGTGCGGCCTGCAATGCGGCCAGCGGCGGCAGCTTCTGCTCCAGGCGCAGCACGGGCGCGAAGATGTCCCCACGCTGCTTCACCCGCCCCAGAACTTTGTCCGAATCGAACACCAGCAGGTTGGCGTCGCCCTTCTTGTGGCAGCTCTCCACCTCGCTCCACTCCACCGGGGTGGAGGCCGTTGGCCGCTCCTTTGCCCGCAACGAATAGACGCACACCGTGGTTTTGTGGTCGTCGTTCTGGCTCCAGTCGACAAAGATCTTCCCGGTACGCACGGCCTTCTTCATCTCGGAGACGACGAGATCCGGGTGTTGCCGCTCCAGCATTCGCGCCACTTCGTGGGCGAAGGGCTTGGTTTCGTCGTAGCTGGTAGGCGTGTTCAGCGGAACGTAGATTTGCAGTCCCTTCGAGCCGGAGGTCTTGGCAAAGCTTTGTAGCCCGTGCGCGGCAAAGATGTCGCGCACCCAGAGGCCAACCTGGCAGCACTGCACGATATTTGCCGGCGGCCCAGGATCGAGATCGAAGACGATGAATGTGGGCCGCAGGATCTCTTTGCCTAATGAAAGGCTGGTATGCAACTCGAGGTCGGCCAGGTTCGCTGCCCAGACGAGGGTAGGCAGGTCTTCTACCACGCAGTAGTCCATCCAGCGATTGTTGCCGCCGCTCCAGACTTTGACCGTCTTCACCCAATCAGGGCGGTGTTTGGGGCAATTTTTTTCGTAGAAAAACATTCCGCCGACACCGTTGGGATAACGCTTCATGGTGAGCGGGCGGCCTTCCAGATGCGGCAGCAAGGCGGGAGCGATGCGCACGTAGTAGTCGATGACCTGGCCTTTGGTGAATCCCACGTCGGGGTACAAGACCTTGTCGAGGTTCGAGACAGTCAGGCTTCTGCCATCCACCTCAATGACGTTCTCGCTCTTAGGCATCGGCACCTCGCTCGTAGGAATGATGCCGCCACGATTGGAAGGTATGCAAGCGGAAGAGCGTAGAGAAGGGGTCAGCGGTGCTGCAAATCCACATTGGTGACAAGAAAGCTAGCGTCGCTGGGCCTCAAAATTGCTTCGACCGAGTCGCCCCGATTTTTATCGCCGGCAACAACGCCACAGGCATCTCACGCCATCCAACGGTAGGCCGTGGCGACCGAAGTCGAACTTCCGGTTAGCAGTTCCGTAGCTCCGTCATTCCCGCCGGAGCAGCGTGCGCTTTTTTGCGAAGTGCTGGCGCACCTGAATCAGGCCGGCGTGCCGTATGTCGTCTCCGGCGCGTTTGCCTTGCAGAAACATACCGGCATCTGGCGAAACACTAAAGACCTCGACCTGTTCCTGCCTCAGCACGCGGTGCCGGAAGCGCTCCGTCATCTGCAGGAGCAGGGTTTTGAGACCGAGGTGCGCGATCCGGTGTGGTTGGCCAAGGCGCATCGCGATGGATATTTCGTGGACCTCATCACCGGGATGAGCAATGCCATCATCACCGTCGACCAGTCGTGGATCGATCGCAGCTCGGCGACGGTGGTGCTCGGCGTGCCGACGCGCGTGCTTGCGCCCGAAGAGTTGATCGCCTCCAAGCTGTTCGTCAATTTTCGCGAGCGCTTCGACGGCGCCGACATCGCGCACATCCTGTACGGCACCCGCGGCCGTCTGGACTGGCCACGTCTGCTTTCGCTGGTGGGCGTGCACTGGGAGCTGTTGCTGTGGGAGCTGGTCCTGTTCCGCTATGTGTATCCGGCAAAGCAGCAGTTTGTGCCGCGCGAAATCTGGGACACGCTGCTGTCGCGCCTGCGGCACGAACTCGACACCCCGTCTTCCATCGCCTTCCGCGGCAGCCTGGTGGACGAGAAAATGTTTGCCATCGATGTCAAAGAGTGGGGGATGGAAAATGTGCTGGAGGACACTCGCAAGCAGCGCGAGGCCGGCATGGCGGGCACCGTGGCGCAGGTGCCGCCGCTCAAAGAAGACGAACCATGAAGATTGCTGCTGTTGCCGATCTGCACTTCAGCCCGCAGGTGCACGATCGTGTCCGTGAACACATGAATCGGGTGCGCGAAGAAGCTGATGTGCTGGTCCTCGGAGGCGATCTGACCAACTTCGGGCGCCCGGAAGAGATGGAATCGCTGCTGAATGTGGTAGTGCGCTTGCGCATTCCGACCATTGCCGTGCTGGGCAACCACGATTATGAAAGCGGCCGCGCCTCCGAGCTGATGAAGATGATGACCGAGGCGGGAATCAAGGTGCTGGACGGCACGGCCTACGAGCGCGATGGCATCGGCTTCGCGGGTACCAAGGGCTTTCCCGGCGGATTTGGACGTGGCGCCCTCACCGCTTTCGGCGAGCCGGAGGTCAAGGCGTTTGTGCAGGCGGCCATCGATGAAGCCTTGAAGCTGGAGCGCGCGCTTTCTCAACTGCGCACCCAGAAGCGCGTGGTGGTGCTGCATTACGCTCCGATCAGCGACACGGTCAAGGGCGAACCGGCGGAAATTTTTCCCTATCTGGGGAGCTCACGCCTGGCGGAAGTAGTCGACCGGCACGGGGCCGACCTGGTCCTGCATGGCCACGCTCATGCCGGCAGTCCGGAAGGGCGAACGACCGCCGGGACCCCGGTTTACAACGTCGCTTTGGCAATCAATCAAGCGCGGGAAAACGGCGCGATCTACAGGATCTTCGAAGTCTGATTCCGCGAGGCCGCCTAGAGTTTATTGAGGCCATCCAGAGCCGCCACCTTGTAGGCCTCCGCCAATGTGGGGTAGTTGAACACCGTGTCGCGAAAATATTCGATGGTGCCGCCCATCGCCAGCACCGCCTGTCCAATATGCACGATCTCGGCTGCACGTTCGCCGATGATGTGTACCCCCAGCAGCTTCAACGTTGCGGGATCGAAGACAAGCTTCAGGAATCCCTGATCGTCGCCCAGCATCTGGCCTTTGGCCAGCTCCGCGTATCGCGAGATTCCCGTCTCGTAAGCAACTTTGTCACGCGTGAGTTGCTCTTCGGTGGCGCCCACCATGGAAATCTCCGGGATGGTGTAGACGCCATAGGGAATCAGGTGCGGCGGGATGGTGGAGGCCTTGCCGAAAATATGTGAGCTGGCGAGGCGCCCCTGCTCCATGGAGGTGCTGGCCAGCGCGGGAAATCCGATCACATCGCCGGCGGCGTAGACGTGCGGAATCGTCGTCTGAAAATTTTCGTTGACGATCAGCTTGCCGCGGCCATCAGGCGCCAGGCCGATGGCCTCCAGATTCAACTGATCGCTGTTTGCCTGGCGGCCGACGGCGTACAGCAGCGCCTGGCCATGCACCGTCTTGCCGCTCTCCAGCTTCGCGAAGACGCGATCGCGCTCAGCGTCATGGCCAACCTGCACCACCTTTTCGCCCAGGCGGAATACCGTGCCGAGCTGGCGCAGCTGAAAGCACAGGCTCTCGACGAGCTCATGGTCCACGAACTCCAACAAGGTGGGACGCTGATCGAGCAGCGTGACCTTCACTCCTAACGCGGCGAACATCGACGCATATTCCAGGCCGATGATCCCGGCGCCCACCACGATCAGCTCGCGCGGCAGCTCTTCCAGCTCGTGCACCTGGTCGGAGTCGAAGATATGCTTGCCGTCGATCGGAATATCGGCGTTGTGAGCCGGTCGCGTGCCGCAAGCGATCACGAAGTTGCTCCCGCGCAGCAAGGTGTAGCCTTCCTCGCTCGACACCTCGACGCTATGCAGATCGAGGAAGCGCGCATTGCCCTCGTAGACCACCACGCGATTGCGGCGCAGTTGCGATTTGATGACTTCGATCTCGCGCGCCATCACCGCGTCGGAGCGGAAGACCAGGTCCTGCATCGAAATGTTTTCTTTCAGCGCGTAGCCCCGGCCGTAGAAGGTGCGCTGGCGCAGGCCGCTCAGGTAGAGGATGGCTTCGCGAAAGGTCTTGCTGGGAATCGTGCCGGTGTGCACGCAGACGCCGCCAATGGTGCGTTTGCGCTCGACGATCGCGACCTTCTTCCGCAATTTCGCGGCGCAGATGGCCGCTTTCTGTCCCGCCGGCCCGCTGCCGATGACGATCAGATCGTAGATGTTATTCGTGCTGGGCTCGGTCGCAGGCAACTCTGTGCTCCCAGGCTTGATGGGCAGAGATTGAACGTAACATCAAATCGCAGCCGGGGGAAAGCTGCAACCCCAACGAAGTTCAGTAATGCGGCAGAAATTCATCGCGGATTTACATTGACGCGCGCACTCTTCGGCCACCTCGCACCGGGATGATACCGCAAGGCCTGCAGTGGCTGGGATATACTTCAAGGTTTGCCTACCAGGCATTTGGTAAGCAGTCAGGAGAGCACCCTCATGTCGACCGCGACCATTTCTTCGGCAATTTCCTACGCCCGCGATAATCAGCAACGCTTTTTGACCGAACTCAAGGACCTGCTGCGCATTCCCAGCGTCTCGACCGACCCCGATCGCAAAGACGACGTCCGCAAAGCTGCGGAAAAAGTTGCCGCCGAGCTGAAGCGCATTGGCTTCGAGAATGTCGAGATCATTTCCACCCAGGGGCATCCGCTGGTCTATGCCGACTGGCTGCACGCCGCGGGCAAGCCGACCGCCCTCTGCTATGCGCACTTCGATGTGCAGCCGGCCGAGCCGCTGGATGAGTGGAAGTCGCCGCCATTCGTGGACAAGGATGCTTATGCCTTCAGGAGCGACAATCCGGAGGCGGTGAAGCAAGGTTGGTCGGAACCGGCCGAGCGCAACAACAACATCTATGCGCGCGGTGCGGTCGACGATAAGGGCCAACTGTGGATGCAGATGAAGGCCTTGGAGTCGCTGTTCAAGACCGGCGGCGGCAAGCTGCCCATCAACGTGCGCGTGCTCTTCGAGGGCGAAGAAGAAGTCGGTGGCGAGAGCATCGAGGAGTTCGTGAAGAAGAACGCGAACACCGGCAAGCTGAAGGCCGACTTCGCGCTGGTGACCGACACCGAGCTGTTCGCGCCCGACCTTCCCACGCTATGCGTGGGTCTGCGCGGCTTGCTGTACACCGAACTGGAAGCGCAGGGCGCGAAGACCGATTTGCACTCCGGCGTCTATGGGGGCGCGGCGCCCAACGCGATCTTCGGGCTGATCGAAATCATCAGCAAGCTGAAAGATGAAAACGGCAAAGTGCTGATCCCCGGCTTCTACGATGCGGTGAAGAAGCCCACCGACGATGAACTCAAAGCCTGGGAACGCCTGCCGTTCAACGAAGAGGAATATCGCAAGGCGGAGGTCGGCTCCGACGTGCTGACTGGCGAGCCGGGCTACTCCGCGCTGCATCGCACCTGGGCCCGGCCGACGCTGGAAGTGCACGGCGTAATCGGCGGTTTCCAGGCACCAGGAGCGAAGACGGTGATTCCGGCGCGCGCCACAGCAAAGGTCTCCATGCGGCTGGTGCCCGATCAGGATGCCGACGACATCTTCAAGAAGTACAGCGATTACGTGAAGAAGATCACGCCCAAGGGGATCAACGTCAACATCAAGGTGCACAGCAAAGGCCCGGCGTGCGTGGTGGACACCAATAATAAATACGCGCATGCGGCCGTCGAGGCGATGCACGAGATCTTCCACAAAGATACGGTATACATCCGTTCGGGCGGCTCGATCCCCATTGTCACGCAGTTCGACAAGGACCTGAAGATTCCCAGCATCATGATGGGCATGGGCCTGCCGGATGACAACCTGCACGCGCCCAACGAGAAGTTCCACATCCCGAACTTCTATCGTGGGATCGAGTCGATCATTCGGTTCTTTCAGATTTTAGGCGGGCAGTAAAGCAGTGGCCAGGGACCAGTGGTCAGTGGCTAGCTAGAGCGAGAATTGTTCCGGAGCTTGAGGGTGCCCCGTTCAAGCAAAGCTTGGGCGGGGACTTCTTTCTTATTCGCCGATACGATTGCTCGTCAAGAATTCCCGGGCCACCACAGCGGCATCTTTCTTTTGCCCATCTACCGCGTAGTTCATCGCGCGCATCTGGTCGGCCGAGATTCGTCCGGCGAGCGACGCGAAGACATTACGCGATTGTGGGCACTTCGCGAAAAGTGCGGGCCGCACCACCGGCACGGCATCGTACGGCGGGAAATAATGCTTATCGTCAGCCACAACCACCAAATTTAACGCGGCGATAAGGCCATCGGTGTTGTTCCCGGCAACGATATCCACCGACTTGTTCTCTAATGCGCGATAGAGCAGGCCCAGGTCCATCACCCGCGGCGCTTCGGCAAAACGCAGGCCGTAGGTCCGCACCAGGCCCGGATAGCCGTCCTGCCGTTCCAGGAACTCATAGCCCACGCCCAGCCGCAA
>Ga0070741_10011213_pt1 | contig 16618 bp, 14 predicted proteins | sample Coa_R1_4_FD_66440 | JGI IMG/M metagenome (GOLD analysis project Ga0070741, IMG submission 66440) | Surface soil microbial communities from Centralia Pennsylvania, which are recovering from an underground coalmine fire - Coalmine... | ecosystem: Environmental > Terrestrial > Soil > Unclassified ...
TGGATGATGAAGGCGAGATCCTGCCTGGTGCGACGGTCAAGATCGACACGTATGCAATTCGCAAAGAGTGCGCCTTCTGTATTTCGGTCGGCCCGGTTAGCGGGACGACAGACGCGGACGGAGCGTTCTCGATTGGCGGGCTGCGACCCGGGCGGTATGCGGTATCGGTTACCCCGCCGCCGAGTATGACGCCGGCCGTGAAATCAAAATCGTCCGATAGACGCAAAGAGGTTTACGTGACCACTTATTATCCGGACGCAATCGATCGCGCGGACGCGACTCCGGTGGTACTTGCGCCCGGCGCGCAGGCGCGCGGACTGGAGCTGAAGCTTCAAAAGTCAGCCGTTTTCAAGATCCGAGGCAAAGTGGTAAACGCGGCTTCAGGGGAGCCAACCGCCGCTGAAAACCTGAGTTTGCTGCGTCAAGGGACCCGTCCGCCGGGGTTATCCGCTCGTTCGGTAGCAGTGAGCTCCGACGGCGAATTTGCGTTTAGCGGGATTCTGCCGGGCAACTACCTCCTGGAAGCGAAATCAGCGGCGGAGGCCGAGGATCGCCCCGCAATGGTCGCGTGGCAAATGCTTTCGATCGCGAACGACGATCTGGACGGCGTAGTTGTCGAAATGAAACCAGCGCTGGAAGTGGGGGGAAAAGTTGTCGTGGAAGGTGCGTCGCTAGTATCGCCGCCGCGAGCCTCTTCGCCGCGCATCACGCTGACGCCAGTCGACGGAATGAATACTCTGGATTCGGCGACGGTGGATTCGGACGGCCAGTTTCGGGTGAAAGGCGCGGAGCCCGCACTGTACTCCCTAACCGTGGTAGGGCTGCCTCCAGGCCAATACGTCAAAGCGATGCGATTCAACGGGGCCGAGATTCATGGCCCGATGGATCTCGGCTCGTCGCCTTCGGGCAGTTTAGAGATTGTGGTCTCCCGCGGCACGTTATCCCTGAGCGGAGTGGTGAGCGATTCAAATGGACCCGTGGGGCGCGGGATCCCCGTGTTCGCTATGAGTGGCGAAGGCCTGCCCTTTGGCATCACGGCAACGGACGAGAAGGGGCAGTTCTCAATGAGAGGATTGGCGGCTGGAGAATATCGTGCTTTAGCAATGGACTCTCCTGGAATGGTTCCGCCCGAATTCATTCTGAAGATCGGGACTCCGGTCACGGTGGCCGAAGGCGGGACGTTCATCGATTTGAAGCTAACGACGAGTGACGACCTGAAGGCCGCGCCGTCCGGCCTTGTTCCTTGACTGCAGGTCAAGCTTTACCTTTGACCAATAGCACGACGCCGCCAATGGCGAGCAGTGCTCCCGCGACCGGTCCGTAAGGCACGTGGTGCTCCGTATCCTTCGTGGCGTGGATGGGACCCACGTCGAGAACCTTGTCGCGTGTTTTGAAACCGAATCCACCCCAAATCACAATCCCGATGCCGATTACAATCAGAACAATCGCGAGCGCCTTCATGTGGGCACCTCCCGCACGTTAGACGCACGTTTCGAAGAAAAGCGACAATTGATAGTCACCTCGTGAAAAACACCCCTCTTGAAGACCTGACCGTCTTGGATCTGACCACCGCGCTTGCGGGGCCTTTCGCTACGCTGCTGCTGGCGGGGCTGGGCGCGCGCGTGATCAAGATCGAGAATCCAATGGGAGGCGGCGATACCTGCCGTTCGAATGCGCCCTACCTGGGTTCAGAGGGTGGGACGCTGGCACGCCGGCACGAGGACGACATCTCGGTTTCGGCATTGAACCGCCTTCGCAACAAGCTGGGCGTGACGCTGAATCTGAAACATCCCGAGGCGCGCGCGTTGTATGCGGATCTGGTGCGCAAAGCCGACGTCATTGTCGAAAACTTCAGCCGGGGCACGCTGGAGCGGCTGGGCGTGGGGTATGGGTTCGCGCAGGAGAGGAATCCGCGCATCGTTTACTGCTCCATCACGGGCTACGGAACGGACGGGGATACCGGCAGCGGGACAACTAAGGCGATGGATACGATCATTCAAGCGCTGAGCGGAGTGATGATGACCTCGGGCGGACCGCAAGATCCTCCGGTACGCATCGGCGTGCCGTTTGCCGATCTGACGACGCCGCTGTTTGGCTTGATCGGAGTTCTGGCGGCCATTCATCAGGCGCACCGCACGGGGGTGGGCCAGCACGTGGATGTGTCGATGCTGGGCGTGATGACGATGATGGTTTCCGGCGAACCGTTCGATCTGCTGGAGCGCTGCGGTGTCCCGCAGCGAACCGGTCTGACGGTGCCGCGCCTGGCGCCGTTCGGCATGTACCGTACCCGCGATGGTTATGTTTCTATTTGCGCGCCCATGGAAAATTTCGCGCATGCGCTGTTTCGCGCGATGGGACGGGAGGATCTTTCGACGGATCCGCGCTTCGCAAAGCGCGACGACCGGGTGATCCATGTATCGGAACTGGACGCGATCGTGGAGAGTTTTACCAGCGCGAGGACGGGCGCCGAGGTGGTGGCGGCTCTGGACGAATACGGCGTCCCTGCGGCCGAGGTGCGAAACCCGCGCGATGCGGTTCGGGACCCGCGCGTGGTGAATCGCGGTGAGACCGTGCCGCTGGCGCATCCCAAGTACGGAGCTGTGGAAGACGTTTACGGCATGGGCATGCCCATTCGGTTCTCTGGGGCCGAAGCCGGATTCGATCAAGCGCCACCGGGGATGGGCGAACATAATGCCGCCGTGTATGGCGATTTGCTGGGCTATTCTTCAGAACGGATCGCGGATTTGAAGGCGAGGCAGGTGATCTGAACCAGTGCCCTCGGCGATCTGGACGCTCACGGATACTTACAACCGGCGCAGCATCGCCACCACCGCGGAATCGCCCGTGGTGGGTGTTACTTCCAACACGGTTCCGTGGGAACTGGTGCGGGCGGCAGGTTTTCAGCCGGTTCTTCTGAGTCCGCGCAAAACGAGCACGCCGCTTGCGGATCGCTACATGGAAGGCGTGTTCACCGCGCGCATCAAAGGCATTTTCGATTTCCTAATCTCTGAAGAGGCGCAAGAGCTCAAGGCCGTGATCATTCCTCGAACGTCGGAGCAAGAGCACAAGCTGTATCTTTATCTGCGCGAAGTGATGCGGCAGGGCCTGGAGCGGCCGCCGCTCCCGATTCTGTACAACCTGCTGCACGCCAGATCGCATGAGACGGAATCGTATGGGTTGGATCGGACTCGCGAGTTGAAAGCTCAACTGGAGCAGCTGAGCGGCCGGAAGATCGAGCCTGCGGCGCTTCGCGCGGCCGTCGAGGAGGGCAATGCGGCTCGCGAGGCGATCCGCGAGCTGTTGAAGATGCGTGAAGGCAGCCTTCCTAAGGTATCCGGGGCGGAGGCACTGGCCTTGATCGGCGCCTGGTATTTCATGGATCGCGGGGAATACGCAACGCTGGCGCGCGAGGCGTTGGCGGAGTTAGAGGCTCGGCTGCCGCTCACCGGACCGAGGCTTCTGATCAAAGGCGCGCCTCAAGATCGTCCCGATTTCACGGCCGCGGTGGAAGCACAGGGGGCGATCGTGGTGGCTGAAGACGACTGGTGGGGATCGCGCGCGGCGGGCGGCGATATCAGCCTGGAGCCAGTGGGTTTGAAAGAAGATCCGCTCGAAGCGATCTTCGAAAAATATTACGCCGATGCTCCGAGCCCGCGCGTTTTTCCGGCGGCAATCGCCGATGAGTGGTTCTGCCGCAAGGCTACCGAAGTGGACGGCGTGGTGTTTTACCTTCCGCCCGACGATGATGTGCTGGGGTGGGATTATCCGCGGCTGCGCGAACTTTTGGACGAACGCGCGATCCCGCACGTAATGTTCCGGACAGCCTGCGCGGAGCCGATTGCCGAGTTCCTGGAAATCCTGGCGCATGGCTGAGAAACAACTGCAATCGAGCGTTCGCGCGGCCGAGTTTCAAAAAAACTGGTTCGCCCAACTTCGAAAAGACGTATTCGAGGACGGCAAACCGTACGCCATCGTTCAGGCCGACATGCCGCTCGAGCTGTTCCAGGTGCTGGACGTTCCCGTTGTGAGCAATCAATGGTGGGCGGCGCTGGTTTCGGCCAAGCGCCTCGCGCCGGTGTATCTGGATGGCCTGAATGCAATGGGCTTTCACGATGGTTTGTGCCGGTATTGCAGCCTGTCGCTCGCGTCAACGATCGCGGGGGATCCTGCGCAAGCGCCGTGGGGCGGGCTGCCAAAGCCGGCGCTGTTAGCGGCACGGCTCACGTGCGATTGCATCCAGCGAGTGTTCGAACTTTGGGCGGAGAAGCTGGGCAGTATCTTCGTGCCTCTGGATGTTCCGGGCGCGTCGGAACTGCCGCCCAGATGGTGGGAATTGAGCCGTCACCGTTGGAGCGAGCTGTTGGAGGCGCATCGGATCGATTTCATGACTGCGCAGTTACGATCGCTCATCGGCGTACTGGAAGGCATCAGTGGAAACAGTTTTGAGAGTGAACGCCTGCGCGAGTTGATGGAAGGCGTGAACCGGCAGGAAGAATATTTCGAGGAAGTGCGGGACCTGATCTGCACCGCGCCCAAAACGCCGGTTCGCATGCACGAGCAGATGAGCAATGTAATGGCCGCACAATGGGTGCGCGGCAGCGATTGGGCCATCGAACACGCGCGGCAATTTCGCGACGAGGTGAAGGCGCGCGCGGAGGCTGGCATCGCGGCGTGTCCGGGCGAACGCCTGCGGCTGATGTGGGTGGGCGCCGGGCTTTGGCACGACACCGATTTGTACACAGCATTCGAAGAACAATACGGCGCCGTGTTTGTGTGGTCCATGTATCTGGCTTTCGGCCCCGATGGCTATATTCGTTATGGCCTGGAAGACCCCCTGCGCGCCCTCGCCAGCCGCACGGTTAGCTTCAACGAGCAGCTTCATAATCCGCCGTGGGCCAATGAATGGATCGTGGACCAGGCGAAGCGGCACCGGATCGATGCAGCGCTGGTTCTAGAGCCGCTTGGAACGCGGCCTTCGGCCACGGGCAATCGTTTCATCGAGCGGGCGCTGGAACAGGCGGGCATTCCGGTGCTTCCGATCGCCGCAGATATGGTGGATTCGCGCGGGTGGGACGGGGCGGCGATGCGCGCGCGGGTGGGTCAGTTTCTCGAGTCGGTTCTTGACTCAGTTTCCTGACACGACCAGCTCCGGCACGCGCTGAGCTCGCGCATAGCGGCGCAGGAACAAAATCTCGATCAACGAGAGCACTACGCCCCCCGTGACGAAACACCAGCCGGCGGTAAAGCCACCGGTCCGGTCGCGGAGCAGGCCTAATACCTGCGGACCCACATAGCCGAACAGCCCTCCGCCCAGGCTGACCACGCCCATCACCGGCCCGACTTCGCGGCGTCCCACAACGTCCGCGGCCAGCGCGAAAATCTGATTGGTTGCGCACAGGCCGAGCGAGATTACAAGCGCCGTGGCCACGCGAAACACCAGCAGATTCGGCGCCATCATCGCGAAGCAGGACGGAACCAGGAGCAGCGCAAGCACGATCATCATGTCCCAGCGGTCGAATCGATCGCAGAGGTATCCAAAGAGCAGATTCGCGAAAATGGCGACCACATAGCTAGTGCTGATGACGTAGGCACTGGACATCGCGCTCAATTGGAACGTTGTCTTGACCGCTGACGGGACGAAGAACGTAGCGCTGAACCCGCCCATGTTGATCAGCCCTAACAGCACCATGCTCCAGACCACGGGATTACGAAACGCGCCGCGCGTGGGCGCCGAGGGGCCATGGCCGGAATGCGAATTCTCGCCTTTATTTACGCCCGGCGTATAAACAAACCAAAACACCGTAGCGCCCAAGATGGCCATGACCGCGAATCCCATGATTCCACCGCGCCATCCAAAAGGCTCGGCGAGCCTGGTGCCGAAAGGCGCGCCGATGACGGATGCGAGCGACGCCATGGCACCCAGAATGCCCATGGCGCTGCTGCGAAATTCGGCGGGAGAGACCAGCGCGATCGCGATCATCACACAGACAAAGGCCATGCGATAACCGATCAGCCACACGATCCTGGCGCCCAGAGCCGCGCCGTAACTTTGTGTCTGGCTCAGCAACACGAGTCCGAAGGCCACGCCAAACAGACCGGCGGTGAGCGCGAGCTTTTCTCCCACGCGTTTGGCGAGCATGCCGGCGGGAACGCTGACGGCCATCGCGACCAGACCGTACAGTCCGGTGAACAGGCCGATTTGCGAGTAACTGAGGCTGAAGTCTTTTTGGATCGCGGGCAGCAAGGGAGAGAAACCCAGGCTCGACATTTGGATGGCCATCATCGCGACGATGGTGGCGACGAAGGACGGCACCCATTTGGCGGCTTGCGCGGACACACGCTCCCCGAGCATAGGATTTATGCTACACCGTGGAACTGTGAAGCGGCTCATCCCGCGGGTCCTGCTCGGCGCCGGAGGCGTGCTTGCGCTGGCCTATTTCGTGGATTATTTCCTGCTCGTGAACCGAATTCCGAATGGGCGGGAGCAGTTCGGGACGGTTGAAGTGCAGAAGCTGCTCGCGGTGCCGCAGAAGAATCATAAAACGGAATACATCGCCGACCCACCGCAAACGCAGCAGTGCGTGCATTCGCTTTTTCCGCAGTTGGGGTTGACGCCGTGCTGGTACTTGACGCGGCATGCGAATCAACAAGTGAACTACTGATGAACCGGGTGTTAAGAAGCTACGTTTGCTCACGACCAGTCCCGGTGATACGCTCGGTGGCTATATGGCCACGACCAACGAAGCTGTATCGCGCCGCAGAATCTTGAGCACTACGAGCATCGGCATAGGCGCCAGCCTCCTGCCCCAAGCAGCGAATGCCGCGCGCTCGGAGGCATCGGCCAAGATCTGGAGCAACGAATATTGGGCCCACAAGAAAGGTGCAAGTGGCGACGTATCGCTGTACATGTATCGCAAACGGGCGGGCGCGCCGCGCTCCGGCGAGACGCCGCTTCCGGTGCTGTTCCTGGTACATGGCTCTTCCATCTCTTCGCGCAACAGCTTTGACCTCACCGTTCCCGGCCACGGCGAGTATTCGGTGATGAACACGTTCGCGCAATACGGCTTCGATGTGTGGACCATGGATCACGAGAACTACGGCAGGTCCAGCCGCACCGAAGGCAACTCCGACATAGCCAGCGGCGTGGAGGATTTGAAGGCCGGCATCGAGGTGGTGGCGCGCGAGACGGGCCAGTCAAAGATGCACATTTTCGGTGAATCATCAGGCGGGTTGCGGGCAGGCGCGTACGCGATGGCGCGGCCGGAGCGTGTCGATCGGCTGGTGCTGGCGGCGTTCACATACAAAGGAGAAGGCTCGCCGACATTGACCGAACGCGCCAAGCAGCTCGACTATTACCGCACACATAATCGCCGGCTGCGCGATCGCGCCATGATCCGCAGCATCTTCACGCGCGATAAACCCGGCACGTCCGATACGGCGCTGGGCGAATTCCTGGCGGATCAAGAGCTGAAGTTTGGCGACCAGGTGCCCACCGGCACTTATCTGGATATGACCGCGAATTTGCCCGTTGTGGATCCGGCCAAGGTTTTGGCGCCGGTGCTACTGATCCGTGGCGAGTACGACGGAATCGCGACAGTGGAAGACCTGCAGTCGTTTTTCAAGCAGCTCCCCAACGGCGACCGGCAGTTTGTCATCTTGCCGGGCATGGCGCATTCAGTAGTCTCCGGATTGAACCGACAGTTGTTCTGGCATGCGATGAAGGCGTTCCTCACGATGCCGCCGGCGACCGGGCACGCGTAAAGCAAATCGGGAACTTAAGTACTTCGCGAGACGTTCTCCCAAGTGTCACGTCAAAGGACATTTGGAGGTTCGGATGGCGACTGACTTCAGGGAAGCTCTGCGGCAATGCCGGAAAACGCCGGGGATAACCGTCACGGCGGTAATCACGCTCGCGCTCGGAATTGGCGCAACGACGGCGATTTTTACCCTGGTGCATCAAGTGATGCTCAAGTCACTTCCGGTTACAAAACCCGAGGAGCTTTGGCGCATCGGGGATCAGATTCGCTGCTGCAATTGGGGTGGATACACACAGGGGCCGGACGGAGACTTTGCGCTCTTCTCTTGGGAGGCGTACCGGAACTTCCGTGCCCAAACGCCTGAGTTCACCGATTTGGCCGCTCTGCAGGCCGGTAACGCTCCCCTCGCCGTGCGGAGGTCCGGATCCAGCGCGCCCGCCGATACGCGCAATGGCGAGTACGTATCCGGCAATTTCTTTCGCACGCTCGGTGTGCAGCCCTGGATCGGCCGCCTGATGACGGACGCCGATGATCGCGAAGGCGCACCGGCCGTCGCGGTGATGAGCTATCGCATCTGGCAGCAGAAGTATGCCTCGGATCCGTCCGTGGTCGGCGCCGCGTATCAGATAAACGGCCACACGTTCACCATTATCGGTGTCACGGCCCCGGGGTTCTACGGCGCGAAACTCGCCGGCTGGGGCATGCCCGATCTTTGGCTGCCCCTCACCACTGAACCCATCATTGACGGCGACACAACACGACTCCTGAGGCCGAACGGAAATTTTCTGGATTTGCTCGGACGAGTACGCCGAGGCGTGAATCCTTCCGCCCTGGAAGCAAAACTGCGCGTGGAGTTTCACGCCTGGCTCGCCAGCCACGTGGCGGACATGGAGCCTTCCGAAAAACAACTGTGGGGCAAGCAGACACTGCATCTGGTTCCCGGCGGCGCAGGCGTTACAATGATGCGGAACCAATATCAAGACGGCCTGAAGCTGCTGCTGATCGCAGCCGGATGCGTTCTGCTTCTGGCCTGTGCGAATCTGGCGAATTTGATGCTGGCGCGCGGATTGAGAGAACGTGCGATGATCTCGATCCGCGTGGCGTTAGGGGCATCGCGAGCGCGTCTGATGCGCAAGGTGCTGGTGGAGTCGATATTGGTGTCTCTGCTGGGCGGCATCTTGGGTGTCGGCGTGGCATACGCCGGCACGAAGCTGATCGTGTCCCTTGCATTCCGAATCGGTGCGCGTAATAACTTCGTGCCCCTGGATGCGACGCCCTCCTGGCCCGTGCTGCTGTTCATGCTGGGCGTTTCGGCACTGACAGGCGTGCTTTTCGGCATCGCCCCGGCGTGGATCACCTCGCATAGCGACCCTGCGGAGGCGCTGCGCGGGACGGGGCGTTCTGTTGGCGCTGGGCGATCTTGGGTGCAGAAATCGCTGGTCATTGCGCAAATCACGCTTTCGGTAGTGTTGCTGTCCGCCGCCGCGATGCTAGGCCGAAGCCTGCGCAACCTGGAGCACCAGAATTTCGGATTCGAAACACGGGACCGCTACATTGCCTGGATCAATCCCCAGCTCGGCAACTACAAACCGGAGCGCATGGAGCCGATGTTCCGCGAGATTGAGGATCGCCTGATGCAAATTCCAGGAATGCGCATGGTGGCACCGGCGCTTTATGCACCCATGACCGGCGATAGCTGGAATGAGGCCGTTCGAATTGCGGGTAGGCCGGAGCCGCCGGCTACGGAAAATACCGGCGCGTCCTGGGCGCGCGTAATGCCGGGCTTCTTTGACGCCATCGGCGCGAAAATCATCCAAGGCCGCCCGGTCCAGGATCAAGACAGTGCAACCACTCGAAAGGTAGCGGTCGTCAATCAAGCCTTCGCGAAGCGGTTCTTCAAGAATCAGAACCCCATTGGGCAGCATTTCGGGATCCTCAGAATCCGGTATGCCGGCACGTTTGAAATCGTCGGGGTCACGAACGACATCCGCTATCTGACTTACGAGTATCGTAAGCCGGTGCAGCCGATGTTTTGGCTGCCGGAAGCGCAAAGCGTTGCATATGACGATCCGGCATTCGCCAGCGGAGAACTCTGGTCGCATTATTTGTACAACATCGTGCTTTGGGCGCCGGGCAACCAGGCGGGGATCGAAGAACGCGTGCGCAAGGTTCTGGCGGGCATCGATCCCAATTTCGTTCTCTACGGCGTGGATCCGTACAGCAAGGTCCTGGAAGGCGATTTCCAACAGGAAATCATGATCGCCACTTTGACTACGCTATTCGGCGTGCTGGGACTGGCGCTGGCGGCAGTTGGGTTGTACGGAGTGCTGGCGTATACGGTGGAAAGGCGAACCAGTGAGATCGGAGTGCGTATGGCGCTGGGAGCCGACCGTGCGAGCGTCATCGGGATGGTGCTGGGCGGCGCCTTCTGGCAGGTACTGATCGGCCTCGTCATCGGGATTCCAGGGGCGATTGCCGCCGCGAGGTTGATGACGACTTTATTGTACGGTGTAGATCCTTGGGATCCCGGAATGCTGGCGGAAGCTACACTACTGCTTGCACTCGCAGCCCTGCTTGCGTCTTCCATTCCGGCATGGCGCGCGGCCGGTGTAGAGCCGATGGTGGCGCTCCGCACCGAGTAGCCTTGACGATACATAAGGTTCGCTTGCGTCCGTTGGCGGTTCATCAAGCTGTGCCGCCCAGTCTTAATGCCCCTGGGCCGAGTCTCGACACACTTCCGCAAGAGTTAATGCCCGTCATAGCGGGAGCAAGTGTGTATCTTTTCGGGCAGGCTCGCGTCTCACGGTTCGAGAAATCGCGGTGATTTCTGCGTCTTGATGACTCGGCCTTCCGCCCAGGCGTAGTTACACACCTGGGGTTTTCACCAAGTACGGTGACAAGGCGTCGGGCCTGAGAATATCGAGCCCGGCCGCCGCGCAGTAGTTTGCCGATGCACATCAGCGTATTCGATCCGGCTGCTCCTGAAGCGGCGGAACTGCTGTGGCTGTGGAATGCGTGCATGTGGATCTGCGGTGCCATCCTCGCGCTTGTCACCGGACTCCTGGTTTTCATCCTCTTTAGATATCGGCCGCGCGACGGGCGCGAACCGGCGCAAATCACGGGAAATAAGAAGCTAGAAGTTACCTGGACCGCGGTGCCCATCGCGTTAGTGTCGCTGTTGTTTGCATTTAGCATTGTCGCCGCCCGGGAAGTGGATCATCCGATTCAGCGCGAGCCGGACCTGATCGTTACAGGACATCAATGGTGGTGGGAGGTACGCTATCCGTCGTCGCAAGTGATTACGGCGAACGAGATCCACATTCCCACCGGGCGCGAAATGTTGGTGGCAATCGAAGCCGCCGACGTCATTCACGACTTCTGGGTGCCGCGGCTGAATCGCAAGATCGACGCCGTACCAGGCCGCCGGAACTTTCTCTGGCTACGCGCGGACCAGCCCGGAACTTACTCCGGCGCGTGCGCCGAGTTTTGCGGCGAGCAACACGCCTGGATGCGGTTTCGCGTGGTGGCGGAAACGGCGCAAGCGTACACCACATGGCTGGCGGCGCAGGCCGAACCTGCTCAAATGGCTGCGACGGATGAAGCCAAACTCGGCCAAACAAGATTCGGCCAACTGACCTGTGCCAATTGCCACAACATCAATGGGGTGAATACACAAAAACAGTACGCGCCCGATCTGACGCACCTGGCGAGCAGAAAAATGCTGGCCGGCGAGCGCCTGGAAAATACACGCGACAACCTGCGGGACTGGCTGCACGAGCCGAATATCATTAAGCCCGATTGTTATATGCCCAATCTGAACCTTTCCGGCGCCGACCTCACCGCATTGACAGCGTATCTGGAGACGCTGCGATGAGCGATATCCCGATGAGCCCGGGGTTAGTCCAGGCCGGCGTTGCGGCTCAAGCGCGCAGCACGTGGCTCGAGTGGGTTTCGACGGTGGATCACAAGCGCATTGGAACTTTGTATCTGTGCGCGACGCTGTTCTTCTTTTGTGTAGGCGGAATCGAAGCACTGCTGATCCGGATTCAGCTTGCGTGGCCCAACAATTCGTTTCTCAATCCCGACGCTTACGACCAGATCTTCACCATGCATGGAACCACAATGATCTTCCTGGTGGTGGTTCCCGTCTTGCTGGGACTGGCGAATTATTTCACGCCGCTGATGATCGGCGCGCGCGACATGGCGCTTCCGCGACTGAACGCATTCAGCTTCTGGGTTTTTTTGCTGGGCGGCTTGTTGCTGTACCTGAGCTTCGCCGACGGCCACGCGCCCAGCGCGGGCTGGTTCAGCTACACACCGCTCAGCGAGAAAGGCTATTCGTCACGCAATGGAATGGATTATTGGGCGCTCGCGCTGCTCGGCATCGGCGTGGGCACCATCGCGACAGCCATCAATCTAATCGTAACCATCGTGAATCTGCGGACCGACGGGCTGACGTTTCGCAGACTCCCCTTGTTCGTTTGGATGGTGTTTGTGAATTCGTTCCTGATCATTGCGGCGTTGCCGGCCTTGAACGCATCGCTGGTCATGCTGCTGGTGGATCGTATGCTGAACGCGCATTTCTTTCTGCCGCTGGGCGGCGGTTCCCCGATCCTTTGGCAGCACTACTTTTGGTCCTTCGGGCATCCCGAGGTGTACATTATGGTGCTGCCCGCGTTCGGGATCATATCGGAGGTAATCCCGGTCTTCTCCCGCAAGCCCATTTTCGGATACGGCTTTGTTGCGGCATCCACGGTAGCCATCGCGCTATTGAGCATCGGGGTGTGGGCGCATCACATGTTCGCCGTCGGCCTGGGTCACGCGTGGGAGTATGCCTTCGGCGCATCCAGCCTGCTGATCGCCGTGCCGACCGGCGTGAAAATCTTCAGCTGGATCGCGACCATGTGGGGCGGCGCCATCCGTCTGAATACATCCATGCTCTTCGCGATCGCGTTTCTGTTCTCGTTCACCATCGGTGGCCTGAGCGGCGTTACGTTCGCGACGGTGCCTATCGATTGGCAAACCACCGACACCTATTACGTGGTGGCGCACATGCATTACGTGCTCTTCGGCGGGACGTTGTTCGGCGTCATGGCGGGACTGTATTACTGGTTTCCAAAAATGACGGGGCGCCTGCTCGATGAGCGCTGGGGGAAGGTTCATTTCTGGCTGATGTTCATCGGCTTCCACATGACGTTTTTCGTCCAACATCTCTTGGGTCTGGATGGAATGCCGCGCCGCGTTTATACCTATCCCGATGTTCCGGGCTGGGCCGTTATGAATCTGATTTCCACCATCGGCGCGTTTGTGCTCGGCATTTCGGTGCTGGTGCTGCTGGGAAACGTGGTGCTGAGTCTGCGGCACGGCGAGACCGCCGGCGACAATCCGTGGAACGCGTGGACGCTGGAGTGGGCGACCTCCTCGCCGCCGCCGGAACACAACTTCGATGCAGTGCCGCCGGTGCACAGCACACGGCCGCTGTGGGATCTCGCTCATCGCGCGGAGAGCCGAGCATGACACGGTTCCCCACCCCGAAATTGGCCATGGCGGTGTTCATCGCCTCCGAGACGGTGTTCTTCGCGTTCTTGATCGCGGCTTATGTGTACTTCTATGGGGCGGTTGTACATGGGCCGAGCGCCAGCAATAGCCTGGATCCTCCGCGCACGCTGATCTTCACCCTTTGTCTTCTGGGCAGCAGCGCAACTTTGTGGATTGGCGAGCGGCGTCTGGCGGCGGGCCAGAGGCGAGCGTTTCGAAGATGGCTGATCGCGACCATCGTACTGGGGGCTGTCTTCATTGCCGGCCAGGCGATGGAATACATCGGACTGCTTTCCAGCCGCGTCAATCCGGCGCGGAATCTTTTCGGCGCTACGTTTTTTACTCTAACGGGATTTCACGGTCTGCACGTGGTCTGCGGATTGATCGCGCTTTCCGCGCTCCTGATTCTGACGTTTTTCCGCGGCTTCGGCACGCGCGAGGGCGTAGGCATCGGCGCGATTTCCATGTACTGGCACTTCGTGGACGCGGTCTGGATCGTCATCTTCAGCCTGGTGTACCTGACGGTGTGGCTATGACCATGTCTTCCTTCCTTCTGCATGCCTGGAGTTGGAACTTGTACGCAATCGCCGGCTGCTGCGCTCTGCTTGTGGCTTACGCGGGCACCGCCGGTTTTCGGTGCACGGTGAAAACGGCCGCCTGGATTGCCGGTGTGCTAGTGATCCTGCTGGCGTTTGTCTCCCCGCTGGGTGCGCTCGCCGACGGGTACCTATTCAGCGCGCATATGGCGAAACACATTTTGCTGGTGCTGGTGGCGCCGGCGCTCTTACTATCGGGCATTCCAGTGCAGTCGGCGATTGGTTCAGCGCGGCGAATCGCATCAGTGATTTCCTGGAGCGCGGGAATCGGTGCGATGCTGCTCTGGCACATTCCACGCATCTTCGACTTGGCGATGTTGCATCACGAACTTCATGCGGTTGAAAATCTATCGCTCTTGATTGCCGGCACGATCTTCTGGTGGCCCATTCTGGCCCCGCTGCCGGAAGCGCGCCTGGAGCCGGTGCCTCAGGGCGTCGCTTATTTATTCACGGCCTGCCTGGCCTGCACCGGAATGGGGATCGTCATTACGTTCGCGCCGTCGCTGATTTATGCCGCGTCGATGAGTCCCAACAACTGGGGAATCTCGCCGGCAATGGATCAGCAGATTGGCGGACTTCTGATGTGGGTGCCCTGCTGCCTGGTTTATTTGAGCGCCATCATGGTGCTTTTTGCGCGCTGGTACGGCCAAGAGAACGAGAATCAGGAACGAATACCCGAACCGCGCGAGGTGCAATTCACGTGAATCCGCAGTCCTCTGAAATGCCTCCCGCCGGATGGAAGGTTCCGCTGCCCTATCAACTGGCGCGCCCCACGTACTGGCCGGCGATGCTGGCCTTGGGGACCACGCTCCTGCTGCTTGGATTCGTAACGCTGCTACCCGTCGCTTTGGTCGGCCTCGCTTTGAGCGCGGCGGCCTTGATCGGGTGGATCCGGGAATTGATTCATGAATAACGCCACGCGGGAAAGCCCCAGCCGCCGCAACCTAATCGCACGCCTGAGCATCGGCCTGAGTTGCTTTGGCGCGGCGTTGATCGGCATCCCTGTTGCCGGATTTCTGCTAGCGCCGCTTTTTGAAAACGTTCGCCGCCAGTGGCGGTCTGTAGGCTCGGCCGAAAGTTTTCAAAAAGGCCAAACCGTGGAAGTGAAATTCGAGGATGCATCGCCGGTGGCTTGGGCCGGCGTAAGCGGTCAGAGCGCCGCATGGCTGCGTTACGACCCGGATGGCAACTTCACCGCCTTTGCCGTCAACTGCACACACCTGGGATGTCCGGTCCGCTGGTTGCCGCAAGCGGACCTGTTTATGTGTCCCTGTCACGGCGGGGTCTATTACAAAGACGGCACTGTAGCAGCCGGACCGCCGCCCCGGCCGCTGGTCCAATACCCGGTGCGAGTGAATGACGGCCAGGTGCAGATTCTGACCACCCCGACGCCAATTACCTAAACGAGCAGCGATGCGATTCCTCCGAAAAGCCTGGGAGTGGTTCGATGCGCGCACCGACGCTTCTAAAGTGATCGGCCCCATCCTGCGGCATCCCGTTCCGCCGAAAGTCGGATGGATGTATGTTTTCGGCAGCGCCACGTTGCTTGCGTTCCTGATCCAAGTGGTAACGGGAATCGCCTTGGCCACGGCTTACGTTTCCAGTGCGGGCCAGGCGTTTCAATCGCTGCAGTGGATCACACATGACGCGTTCTTCGGCCGCCTGCTGCGCGGGATGCATTATTTCGGGGCGTCGGCGATGGTGCTCCTGGTAGGCGTGCACACGATCCGAACATTTTTGACCGGCTCCTATAAATTTCCGCGCGAACTGAACTGGGTGGTGGGCGTGGTGCTGCTCGGCCTGACAATATTGATGGGGTTCACAGGCCAATTGCTGCGCTGGGACCAGAACGGCGTCTGGTCCACAATTGTCGCGGCAGAACAAGCAGGCCGCGTGCCGCTTATCGGGCACTGGCTGGCGCGGTTTCTCCTGGGCGGCCAGACGGTGGGAGGCGCCACGCTGAGCCGATTTTTCGCTTACCACGTGTTCTTCATTCCGGCTGTGATCTTCGCCATGGTGGCGCTGCATGTCGGATTAGCGCTGCGGCACGGAATTTCGGAACCTCCCCGCGCCGATCATCCGGTGGATCCGAAGACCTACCGCGCCTGGTACGAAGACATGATCCAGCGGGAGGGCAGCCCGTTTTGGCCGGACGCTGCATGGCGGGATGTTGTATTCGGAATGGTGGTAGTGTGCTCGATCGTGTTCCTGGCGTGGTATTACGGACCACCGGAACTCACCACGCCACCCGATCCCACCATCATCAAAGCCTACCCGCGGCCGGACTGGTATCTGCTCTGGTATTTCGCCGTATTGGCGCTCTCGCCGCATGGAGTGGAGACGTACATCATCGTCGGCGCACCGCTAGCGGCAGGCGTTTGTCTGCTCGTGCTACCGCTGGTGTTCAACAGCGGACAACGCGCGCCCTCGCAACGGCCCTGGGCGGTGGCCAGCGTGATTCTGATCGTGACCATGATCGGCGCATTCTGGATTGAGGGCGAGCGCGCACCCTGGTCGCCCCAATTCGAAGCAGCGCCGCTGGGGGCTAGCGTTGTGCATGCGGCGGACACACAGGTGGCACAGGGCGCGCAGCTTTTTCATGACCGGGGGTGCGAATACTGCCACGCCATCGACGGCCAAGGCGGCAAGCGCGGCCCCGATCTCACCACTGTCGCCGACCGCCTGGACGACCAGCAGATCACGCTGCGCATTTTGAACGGAGGCTAC
>Ga0070741_10011214_pt1 | contig 16618 bp, 14 predicted proteins | sample Coa_R1_4_FD_66440 | JGI IMG/M metagenome (GOLD analysis project Ga0070741, IMG submission 66440) | Surface soil microbial communities from Centralia Pennsylvania, which are recovering from an underground coalmine fire - Coalmine... | ecosystem: Environmental > Terrestrial > Soil > Unclassified ...
TGGCCTCGTGGTTGAGCGCGAGCCGATCGTCGAGGCGGATCGGCTCGATGGTGGACGCTGCCGCCGAGCCATTGCTGGTGGCCACGGTTCCGACGGTGGTGGCCGGTGAGCGTGAGATACTGGTCAGGGCAAGCGCCGCCGACTCAGCCACCGCTCGAATCGGGTGCTCCGTGCGCGCCACGTGCGCTGGCCGAGTCGGGCCTGCCACCATGCCTCTGTCCGCTGCGACCGATCTGCCTCCGCACGATGCCGCACTGGGGCGAGCGCCGCTGGCTGGCGCTCGCCGCCTTGGTAGGAGCTGCCTGGCCGCCGGACACGCTTGTCGAGAGCGACGCCGGAATCACCATGGCACCGAGATGGCACCGAGCGGCGTTCGGCAAGTGTCGGCAGCGGGTATTAAATGCCAATCAAACCGGCGTTAAGCCCCCGTTAACTCCCGTAGTGCTCTGGGGAGATAGGCGCTGTCGCCTGCACGGGAACCTTGGCGCGAGGCGCGGCGTCTAAGCACTGGGAGCGTGGTCCCTCGTTGATGTCCCATCCGGAACGTTGATGAGGAACTTCCCAGCAGGGGCATTGAGCCATGGAGCCGGCATTGCCCGCGGGCAGAGCGGCTCCGTTATCTTGAAAGAAATGCAGCCCCGGTGAAGGAAAGGGGCAGGCAGGAGGTGTCAGCCATGCGCATTCGATCTTCCCTCCGGCAGGCGATCCAGGCCGGCATTGTGCTCCTGGCTCTGGTGGGAGCGCTACTGGCGATCCTGGCGGCGCGCGGCATGGCCCTGCCGGCGCAGGCGGCGGCCGGAACCGGCGCCATCGCCGGCCAGGTCGTCTGGTGTGCGCCGTTGCCGCTCGGCGTGCCTGATCAAGGCAGTCCGGCCCCCGGCCAAGAGGCGCCGACCACTCCTCAGGAGGGCATGTCCCCACCGCCCCCTTCAGGCCCACCTCCTGCGAGCAGTGGAGTGGCCCCCGATCGGGTGATGCCGCCGCTGCCGGTGCGTCCACCGTATGGGCGCTACATCCCGGCAGGGGCAGTGCTGGTCGCCGTTCAGGGGACAGCACTCAGCACACGGACAGATGAGAACGGGCGGTTCCGCATCGAGAACGTGCCGGCGGGGCAGTACCTAACGGTGGCTGCAGGGCCGGTGGGTACGGTGAGCACGGCGGTGGCCATACGGCCCAACGTCTTCATCCAGGACGGCGGCCAGACCGCCGAGCTTGGCCGGCTGATGCTCGGCACCACGTGCAGCTTCGGTCCGCTGCCCTATAGCGGCGCCGGCACCTCTAGCGATGCCTCAGAAGCTTCCTCCGGCGGCCCAGCTGGCTCCGCCCAAGGTGCGGCCCCGTGACCACCACCGGCTTTCATGAGATCCTGACCAGTCAGGACACGTGCGTTATTGGATCACGCACGTCGTCAGGCCGGCCGACCACACCGTCTCTCCTCAGCTCCCTGCGAGCAAGACATCGATCTGGCGTTTCGCGCTCTCGGTGGCTTCCTTGACCGATTTCGTGTTTTGGGCCAGCGCCGCGTCCCACTCGGCGTTGATGATCTTGCTCATGGCATCGTACTGGGCGATGTAGGGCTGATTGCGCGCAAAGTCAGCAGAGTCAATGAGTACCCTACGATTGGCTGGAGGTGGCGGCCGCTGGAGATAGTCGGCGGCGCTGCTCCTGCGCGCGCCGACCGCCGCATCCTCCCGCGCAGCGTAGCGGCGTACCTCGATGCCCGTCCACCACTTGAGCCACTCCCAGGCCAGGTCAGGCTGCTTGGATTGCGCAATGCACGCGCTGCTCGGCCCCTGAATGATCGTCGCGCGCCGTGCGGGCCCCTTGGGGACGTGTGCCAGGTCCCAGCGAAAGGGTAGCGCTGCCTTCTCGATGTCGTCCACAAATCCGGGAATGACGATATGCATCGCCAGGCGACCAGCTAGAAACAGCTGCTGGCCAGTGAGCGCCGTCTCCCCCGGCAATGGCGCGGCCTGGTACTTGTACCGGAGGTCCTGCAGCCATTGCAGCCCCGATTGTGCCTTGGGATCGTTGAGGAGGCAGACCTTCTCGCTGCGGTCGAGGATCTCGCCGCCGTACGCCCATACCAGGATCTCCCATGGAGGCACAAGCGTCCCAAAGCGCTTTGTATCCGCTTCTCCCTGCGTCAGTCGCCTGGCCACGGCAGCATACCGGTCCCACACCCAGGAATCATCCGGCGGCATCTCGCCACCAGCCGCGAGCGCATCCTGATTGAAGATCATCACGAACAGCCCCATCTGCACCGGGGCGCCGAACAGCCGGCCCCCTTTCACCAGCCGTTCAAGGGCTGCTGGGAAGAAGTCGTCGCGCCGGAACTCTTGCTCGTCGCGCTGCGCGTAGCGGCTGATGTCGGCCAGGATTCCCTTGCTGATCAAGGGGGTGATGATGCGAGGGTTAATCTGTGCTGTGTCTGGTGGCGTGCCGGCAGCCACGAGCAGCTGCAGCTTTTCGAGTACCTGATCGTTGGGGATCGCTAGCAGCTCCACACGGGCGCCTGGGACACGAGCCGGGAACCGATCCATCGCATACCGGAGGGTCAGCCCAACGTCGCCACCCCAGTAGACGTGCTGGACGGTACCGCCCAGCGGCGGCGTCGCTGAGAGCCGGGAGCTATTGGTCGTCTCCTGGAAGCTGCAGGCCCCCGGCACCGTTAGGCCGAGCAGTGCGGCGAGGCTACTCAGCGAGCGCCGGGTATAGCGGGGAGGCGTGGCCAAAGAGCAGCGCGCCATGGACGTGTCCTCCGATGAACCGCTTGCCAGAGGCAGGGGAGCATTCCACCTGCCGTCGCTCCCCTGCCTCAACCGCTTCCGTGTCGCCGGATATACTCGATCCTGCCATGACGGCACTATAGCATCGCATAGCACCGCCGGCTCGGCAGTGTGGCTGGTCCTTAAAGGATGAAGTTTGGGGCGGCTTAGGAGGGAGCTCATGGTTCAGCCGGCATCTGGAGCAGCACAGGTAACGCGGCGCAGGCTCCTGGAGCACCTTTCCAGTGATGTCAGAGGCATGGGGTGGGCCCTCGCCGGGGTGGGACTGATCGCTTGCAGCGGTCGAACCGTCCTGCCAAGTGGAGCGGGAGCGCAATCAGCAAGCGCCACAAGCAGTCCGCCGCAGCGCGTTGACGTCTGGTGGCCCTATGCCGACAACAACCCCTCTGTGCCCCCGGCGTGGGACGACTTCAAGCAGCGTCATCCCGGCTGGACGGGCGAGCTAACCATGGGCGTGACCTACGAGAAGTTCCAGGCATCGCTGGCTGGAGGGACGGTCCCCGACGCGTATTGGGCCGGCTTCGACTTCGTGCAGGTTGCTGCTTACAAGGGGATGTTCCAGCCGCTCGATAGCTACGTCTCGCGCGATAAGGTGCAGCTTGATCAGTACTTCCCGGCATCGCTCGCGGGCGCGCGCTACAAGGGCAAGCTCTACGGGCTGCCTCACCACTCGGACGTGCGCTCGGTCTACGTCAATCAGGTGGTGCTCCGAGACGGAGGGCTCGATCCGAACAGGCAGCCGACATCGTGGGACGACTTCCGTACGGCCAACCAGCGGCTGCTGCACAAGGATGCCCAAGACACCATCGACCGCATTGGCTTCGATCCCACCTGGCAGATCGGCGGCCCTGTAGCACTCATGTATCTCCAAGCCAACGGCGTGCCGTTGCTGAGCAATGATGGCACGCAGCCTGGCTTTGCTACGGCCGCTGGTATCGAGGCGCTCCGGTGGCTAGCGGACACCATTGCCGCAATTGGCGGCGCTTCGGCACTCACCGGGTTCGAGAAGCGATTCCAGAATGGGATCGGCGAGGCGCTGGCCAGGAATGCTGCCGGCATGGCACTTGCCGGCATGTGGATTCTCGGCCATTGGGTGTATGGGCTCGAACCGGCGAGCCAGATCGCCCAGTGGCCAATGCCGGGCGGGCCGAGTGCGCGTGGCAGGTCTTTTGGCTACTACTCCGGTACGACCGGCGTCGTTCCTGCCGCTGCGTCACGGCCCGAGGCAGGCTGGGAGTTTACCAAGTATCAAGCCTCGCCCGAGGGGCAGCGCTTTGTCCAATCGGTCGACGGCTCCTGGGATCAGGCATGCATCGAAAGCGTGGCCAACGATCCCGAGGTGCTCAAGCGGCAGCCGTGGCGCAAGCGAGCCAATGAGCTCCTCGCGCAGGCGACGCTTCCAGCGTACTTCCCGTTCCCCGGAGCGGCCGAGATCCAGGCGGCGATGACCAGCGCGCTTGACCCCTTGCTTAAAGGCCAGCAGGGTCCCGATGCGACGATGCAGGACCTCAAGCAGCAGGTCCAGCAAGTGATGGATCAGTACCGATAACGCGGCCACCGCGGCTACTGCACCGCTGGCTCGCGGGTTCGCCATTGGTGGCGGTACCCGAAGTGCGTGAGATCAGGAAGGTCGAGAGGGAGCCGTTACAGGCCGACGAGCTCGCAGATGCGTTGCTTGAGCCGCGTGGGGCTGAAGGGCTTGGTGAAGTATTCGTCGGCGCCGAGGCCCAGCGCCGTCTGCCGGTCGGTGTCGCTGCCGGCGGCGGTGAGCATGATCACACGCATGTCTCTCGTCTCAGGGTCTTCCTTCAGCATGCGGCAGACGGTCAACCCATCCAGCTTTGGCATGCCGATGTCCAGCAGCACCAGATCGGGGTGCGCCGAGCGCGCAAGCTGCAACGCTTCAAGACCATCGCCGGCGCTGAACAGCTCGAAATCCGCCTCGCCCAGTGTCATGGCCACCAGCTCCCGCACTGCCGGCTGGTCATCGACAATCAGAATGCGCTTGCGCCCATGCCGGCGTTGCGCCGCTTCGGCAGTGCTGTGGCCCTGACCCGTGGCTGCAAGATCAGACTCGCGCGCCGTCGGCCCCATGCGCCGTTCTCCCCCTCTTCCGCTGGTAATCACAATGACATCCCCTGCACCGGTTCACCAATCCGTCACTCGCGCCATCGCGCTTGCCTGAAATGCGGACGCTCAGTGCTCCGCCCGCACTGCTCCCTCTGGCCCATGCAGATGGTCAGCCCCGGCGATCTGCGCATCGATGGGCCGTACCCGCGGCCGCATCAGCAGGCGAAGCTCCAGCTCCAGCCTCCGATATTCGGTCTCCAGCTCATCGAGCTGCCGGCGCTCCTCGTCGGAGAGTGGTTCCCCCGCTCGCTGCTTCTGCTGGAGCGGATAGAGCTTGGGCGTCAGCTCGGCAAGGGCATGGATCGTGCGTGCGCCGCGCTCACGCAGGCTCAGCGGCGGCGCGGCGGCCGCCGCGCCGTGCTCGGGCGCAACCTCTGCCGGTTCTGCCATCGTGCTCTGCTCCCCCTAGCTAAGTGTCGCTCACACCCGCTCGATTTTCGCCTACTATAGCCCAGATAGTCGAGGCCTGGTTGTCAGTCCGGTCGGCCATCCTTGGAACCTCCGGCAGCAGGGGTAATGGCCGATAGCCTGGGCCGGTGCTGCCGGGAATCGGTTGCTATCCTCCCAGGAGGGCCCGCATCAGACCGTAGATAATCCAGCGCCGCGCGCACCAGGATCTCGGTGCCAATCGAGAGCGCATCCTCGTCGATGTCGAAGCGCGCCGAGTGATGCGGCGCATCGAGCCCTCGTTCGGGATTGCCGCTGCCCACGCGGAAGTAGCAGCCGGGCACCGCGGCGCAGAAGAAGGCCATGTCGTCGCCACCCAGGCTTGGCTCATGCTCGACCAGCCCGCTTGGACCAACGACTGTCTCGGCCGCGCGACGCACCAGCGCGGTAATCACGGGGTCGTTGATCGTCGGCGGATAGGCGCCCGGGTCCCATGCAAGCGATGCGCGCGCGCGCAGGGCAGCGGCGATTCCTTCGGTAACCGCGGCGATGCGCTCCTTAAGCAGCTCCCGCAATGCAGCGTCGTACGTGCGCAGCGTGCCCAGCATCACCACCTCATCAGCAATAACGTTCCCGACCGTACCGCCGTGGATGGCGCCGATCGTTAGCACCGCCGGCTGGGATGGCGAACGCTCGCGCGTCATGAGCGTCTGCAGAGCCGTGCCAACCTGGAAGGCCACGGCGATGGGATCGACCGAGAGATGCGGGCGAGCCGCGTGGCCGCCTTTGCCATAGATGGTGAGCCGGAAGCCATCGGTCGCCGCCGTGACCGGACCCGGCTGCACCGCCACCTGGCCCACGCGCAGTGTATTCGCCAGGTGAATGGCAATCGCGGCATCTACCTTGGGATCGTCCAGGGCACCCTCAGCAATCATCAGCTCCGCCCCGCCGGTCGTCTCCTCGGCCGGTTGGAAGGCGAAGACCACATTGCCGCTGAGGGCGTCGCGATGGCGTGCCAGCACCAGCGCTGCCACCGCGGCCATTGCCGTGTGCCCATCGTGCCCGCAGGCGTGCATCACCCCCGCCTGCGCGGAGCCGTAGTCCCGCCCCGGCACCTCCTGCACCGGCAGCGCATCCATGTCGGCGCGGATCAGGAGCGTGCGCTCGCTGCCAGATGCGCCGGCCCGGCCACGCAGCACCGCCACCACGCCCGTTCGCGCCACTCCGGTGCGCACCTCGAGTCCGGCTTCACTCAGGAGACTCGCCACTCGCGCCGCCGTCCGATATTCCTCGAAGGCCAGCTCCGGGTGCCGGTGCAGCTCGCGACGCAGGGCCACCACCAGCGCTCGATCCGTATCGGCGAGCAGCGATTCATTCGCAGCTACGCTCGCGGCCATCATGGTAGCCTCCAGATCGTCTGTCGGGCTCTGGTTCGCTCTTCCGGCGGCGCTTGCGGGAGCATCCCTTCATTCTACGCTTTAACGTTGTTTGGTCGCTTCAAGTAAACGGCTCTGGCTTGCAAACGTGCGTGGTCTTCTCGCCCTGCTGCTGGTAGTGCTGCTGAGCGGGCTCTTGCACAGTGCCCTGCCTCTTACTGCCTACGTCATCGGTATGCTCGCGCTGGCTGCCTGGCGCAACCGGCGGGGCACGCAGCTCCGCCTCTACTGGCAGATCCGGCTTTCGATCCTGCTCCAGAGCACGCTCGTGCTGGCCGTGGTGGCGGTGGCGATTGGCCTGCTGCTCTCGCTCGACAATCCGATCCTGAACTTCAGCTGGCTGACGCTGCTGGCTCCTCAGCTGGGGGACGCGCCCGGCGGAATTGGCGGACCCAGCTCCGCCGGTGGAGGGCCCGGAGCCGGCGAGCCGCCGCCGGGCAATATCATCCTCGAGCCACTGGCGTACCGGTGGCTGGCCGTGCCCTTTCTCCTCCTCCTGCTCTTCGTCCTCCCCAGCCTGGCGGCGGCCGAGGAGCGCCTCTTTCGCCAGGGCACGCGCGGCTGGCGCCAGGGCCTCGTGCGCAGCCTGATCTTTGGCCTGGCCCACTGGCCAATGGGCATCCCACTGGGGGCGGCGCTAGCCCTTTCGATCGGCGGCCTGTGGTTCACCTATCAGTATTTCCGCGGCGGCGTTGCCCGCTCCACGATCTACCACCTCACCTATAACCTGCTAGCTATCCTCCTGATCGTGCTCCTCCTGGCCATTCCCTGGGGCTGAGCGGTAGCGCGCTCGGTATACCGAGTACACCGGGTGTGATGGGAGCCCGTGGAGCTCATTCCCAGCATGCTCCCTGAGGCTGAACGCGGCCGCGTGCTACAGTGCCCGGCAATGGAAGAGCTGGCCTTTCGGCAGATCCACCTAGACTTTCATACCGGCGGCGACATTCCCGGCGTGGGTGAGGACTTCGACCCCACCGAGTTCGCCACCATCTTGCGCGAGGCGCACGTCACGTCGGTCACCTGCTTTGCCAAATGCCACCATGGCTACAGCTACTATCCCACGAAGATTGGCGTCCCTCATCCAAATCTCCACCGCGACCTGCTCGGAGAGCAGGTAGAGGCGCTCAAGCGAGCCGGCATCCGCGTGCCGGCCTATCTCAGCGTCGTCTGGGATGAGCACGCCGCCGCCATGCACCAGGAATGGCTTCAGATCGATACCTCCGGCCGCACCGTCGGGCGCGGCCCGCTCGAGGCTCGCGGCTGGCGCTGGCTGTGCATGAACACCGCCTATGTGGATTACGTCGCCGCTCAGGCCGAGGAGGTGCTACGCACCTATCCCGTCGACGGCCTGTTCTTCGATATTGTCAGGCAGACTGACCCAGGGTGCATCTGCAATCGCTGCCGCGCCGATCTGGCCCGCAAGGGCCTCGATCCGGCCGATCCAGAGGCGCTGCGCCGCCAGAGCCTGGAGATCGCACGCGCCTTCATGCATCGCCTGACGGCGCTGGTGCACTCCATTCGCCCCGAGGCCAGCGTCTTCTACAACAGCCGCACGCGTGTCTCTGCCGATCCCCAGCGCGGCATGCGGCCCGAGCTTCCTTTTTACACCCACGTCGAGATCGAAAGCCTGCCGACCGGCGGTTGGGGCTATACCCATTTCCCGCTCTACGCTCGCTACTTCCAGCCGCTGGGCAAAGATCTACTGGGCATGACGGCCCGTTTCCACAAGAGCTGGGCCGATTTCGGCGGGCTGAAGAACCAGGCCGCTCTCGAGTATGAGTGCTTCGCTATGCTGGCGGCCGGGGCCAAGTGCTCGATTGGCGACCAGCTCCATCCGCGAGGCCGGCTCGAGCGCCCCGCCTACGCGCGCATCGGCGCCGTGTACGCCAGCGTGGCGGCGAAGGAGCCGTGGTGCCGCGGCGCCCAGGCTGTGGCCGAGATCGGGGTGCTTCTCGCCCAGGGACAGGTCGGAATCGCGCTGGACGACGCGCGGGCTACCGATGAGGGCGCGCTGCGCCTCTTGCTGGAGAGCCAACGCACATTCCACTTCCTGGATCTCGAGTCCGACCTGCTAGACTATCGCCTCATCCTGCTGCCCGACGCCATCCGCCTCTCGCCGGCGCTGGCGGTCAAGCTGCGCGAGTATCTGGCGCAAGGCGGCCGGCTGGTGCTCACCGGTGAGTCGGGGCTCGACCCGCATGAGAGTGGCTTCGCACTCAAGGAGCTCGGGCTGCGCAGTGCCGGTCCATCGCCGTGGGAGACCGCGTACGTGCGCGTCGCTCCCAATGGCCCGCTGGCTGCCGGCATCGAGCCAATGGAGCACGTGGTGTACGAACGGGGATGGGCGGTGGAGGCGGAGCCAGGGACGGAGGTGCTGGCCCACGTCGTGCCCCCTTACTTCAATCGCAGCCATCTGCACTTCACCTCACACGCGCAGACACCGCCAGCCATCTCGCCCGGCGCGCCGCTCCCGCCCGGCGCCGCCCCGGCGATCACGCGGCGTGGCAACGCCGTCTACGTCGCCTTTCCGCTCTGCCGCGCCTACCGCCGCCACGGCAATCGCGTCTATCGAACGCTCCTGGCCGGCACGATCGACCTGCTGCTGCCGCAGCGGCTGGTGGAAGCTCGCCTTCCCTCCTCGGGCCAGGTCTCGGTGCTGCGCCAGCCGGAGCATGAGGGACGCTGGATCGTCCACCTGCTGTACTACCCGGCCGAGCGGCGCACGGCGCAGCTCGACATCATCGAGGACGTTGTGTCGCTGCACAACGTGGAGATCGTGGTCCGCCCCGACTTCACCCCGCGGCGGGTCTACGAGGCTCCCTCAGGGCAGGACCTGCCGTTCGTCTGGCAGGACGGGCAGGCGCGGCTCACCCTGCCGGCGCTGGTGGGGCACACCATGGTCGTGCTGGAGCCATAGCGGCGCGCCAGCAGGTGGAAGGCGCGCTCCCCGCCGCCCGGCGCTTGCCGTACGACCCCCTGATGACTACACTCCCCCGCGATGGCTGATCGAACCTTTGGCGTGGGCATCGCCGGCTATGGCCTGGCCGGACGCGTCTTCCACGCCACGCTCATCGCGCACACGCCGGGCTTGGCGCTGCGCGCCGTCTTCTCCCGCACCGAGGCGCGCCGCGCGCAGGCGGCGCACGACTATCCCGGCATCACCACGTACGCCAGCTACGACGCCTTGCTCGATGACCCGGCCGTCGACCTCGTGATCGTCGCCACGCCGCACGACACGCACGCGCCGATGGTCATCGAGGCGGCACAGGCACGCAAGCACGTGGTGGTCGATAAGATCATGTGCCTGACGGTCGAGGAAGGCGAGCGGATGATCGCGGCGGCGCGCGAGGCCGGCGTGCTGCTGAGCGTCTTCCAGAACCGGCGCTGGGATTCCGACTACCTGACCGTGCGGCGCGTGCTCGAGCAGGGGCTGCTGGGCGAGGTCTACGTCATCGAATCGGCGGTGACGAGCTTCGGCCCTTCGCCCGGCTACCGCAATCCAACGAGCGATCGCCCGCGCGGCTGGCGCACCTACGCCGAGTTCGGCGGCGGGCCGATGCGTGACTGGGGCGCGCACCTCTTCGACCAGGCCGTCCAGCTGGCCGGCCCGGCCCCGGCGCTGATCTTCGCCGACTTCCAGTACCGGCGCGAGTGGGACGTGGAGACGGCCGGCCAGGCCTGGCTGCGCTACCCACCGCGTGCCGGTGCCCGCGAGGGGCTGCGCTTTGGCATCGAGACCGGCTCGATCTCAGCCATCCCCAAGCCACGCTGGCTGATCCGGGGCTCTGAAGGCGCGTATCTCCAGACGGGGCGTGATGCCCAAGAGGCGGCGCTCCACCGCGGCGAGGTGGGGCCGCGCCTCATGGATCCCGAGCATGCTCCCCGGCTCGTGCGCTTCGAAGACGGCCAGCTCCGTGAGGTGCCGGTGGAGCAGGTGCCGGGGAACTATCTGGCTTTCTACGAAAATATCGCCGCCGCGCTGCGAGGCGAGGCTGCCCCGGCGGTCAAGCCAGAAGACGTCCTGCAATCGATCCGCCTGCTGCTGGCAGCCGTCCGCTCCGCCGAGACGGGAGAGACGGTCAAGCTGTCAGCTCTATAGCCCAGGAGCCAGCCGATGGCAGAACGGTATCGCGTGACGGCAGAGGGTGAGGCATGGGTGCTGAGCGATCGCGAGACGGGGTCGCAGGCGCGAGTCGTCGCCGCCTGGGGCAACGCCGTCACTCAGTTCAGCACCACCCCGGCAGGAAGATCGGCACCGATCGACGTCATCATCCCGGCGCCCACGCGCGAGGCGCTGGGCCCGAACGGCTATGGCGCCGGCATCCCCATCCTCTTTCCCTTCCCCAATCGCGTGGCCGGCGGAGTCTATACCTTCGAAGGGCAGACCTATCAGCTGGATGTCAATGAGCCCGCGCGGCACAACCACATCCACGGCCTGGTCTGCAACCGGCCCTGGCAGGTAACCGCCACGGGCGCCTCGGCGCAGGATGGCGCCTGGCAGCAGGCCACCATCGCGCTGGCCGATCACCCCGACGCGTTTCGCCAGTTCCCTTTCCCCTGCCGCCTGACGGTCACCACCCGCCTGATCGACGGCATGCTGGTGCAGGAGACGGAGGTCGAAAATATCGGGCCCAGCCGGCTGCCGATGGGCTACGGCACGCACGGCTGGTTTCCGGCTACGCTTGACGGAGGCCCGCGCGAAGCAACGCAGGTGCGCGTTCCCGCCGGCCAGTTCTGGCGGCTGGACAATCTCCTGCCCACCGGCGAGCGGGTGCCGGTCGAGCGCGAGGCCGCCAAGTACGATCTGCGCGACTGGCGCGCGCTCGATGCCCGCGACTACGACGACGTCTTCACCGGCCTGGTGCGCCGGCTAGACGGCTGGACGGAGGCCGGCATCCGCTATCCCCAGGCGGGGCTGGAGCTTGCCGTCCAGGCCAGCTCGGCCTTCCGCGAATGGGTGCTCTACGCGCCCCAGACGCGCCCGGTCGTCTGCCTGGAGCCGTATACCTGCACTACCAACGCGGTCAATCTCCAGCCGCAGGGAATCGACGCCGGACTGCTCATGCTCGAGCCGGGTGCCTCGTGGAGAGGAACCATCCGCACCCTGCTGCGCCCGGTGGCAGCACCATAGCCGGCGCGCCGGCAGGCTCCTGCCTCTGGTGAAGGAGTCATCCGCGGCATGCTCCGTACCGCCTCCTACCTAGGGGATGCCCGCAGCATGCTCCGTACCGCCCCGTACAATGAGCAGTTGTGTTTCGGCGAGCCGGGCTGCTGGCGATCGCGCTGGTCTCCGTGGCCCTCGGCATCATTGCGGTGCGCCTGGCGACGGTGGGCGCGATTGGCCCCTTTGAGGTTGGCGGGCGGGCTCCTGCAGAGGGGCCTGTGCTTCCGGGGGCGCGTGGGAAGGTGGCGTTCATTCGCGGCGGTGATCTCTGGACCTATGACCTCGAGCGGGGCGAGGCGCGCCGCCTGACCACCACCGGCGGGGCCGCGATGCCCCGCTGGTCCGGCAGCGGCAGCTGGCTCTCGTTCGCGCGGGAGGGACAGCTCTGGGTGGTACGAGCCGACGGCGCCGGGCTGGCGCCGGTGCCCGGCGGCGACCAGCCGGAGAGCGCGCGGTGGGCGCATCGCGGGGCGCAGCTGGCCTATAGTAGCCGCGACGGCTCGCTTTCGATCTTCGCGCCGGGCTCGGGTGCACCGGGCCGGCGGGTGCTGCTGTCGGCGGGGAGTGCCACCGGCCCGCGCCTCGCCTGGTCTCCCGACGATACCCAGCTGCTCTACGAACGGCACGAGAGCGTCACCGACCAGACCGGTAACGAGAGCATCTGGACGGTGCCGGCGACCGGCCGCTCGCCGCAGCCGGTCTTCGTCGCGTCAGGAGATTTCTCGCTTGTCGCCTGCTGCTGGAGCGGCACAGGCAGCTATCTCTTCTTCTGGCAGGGGCCGCGTTCGGCTTCGATCGCTGCCGATGGCCTCCCGCTGATGGTCGCTCGCTTTCCAAGCTCGCAGCCGGCCGTTGCTGTTCCGGCCGTGCTGCTGCACGCCAGCTTGATCGCCACTGCCCCGGGCTCCGATGCCATCGCCGTGGTGGCCGGCGCCGGGCGCGATCTTACGGCCGGCAAGCACCTGATCGCGGTGCTCCCCCTGGCTGCTCCCGGCGGCGCAACGATCGTGCGCACGATCGCGCTCCAGGATGACCCGGGTCGCGCGCCGGCTTGGCCGGCGTGGGCTCCGCAGGCAGCGGCGATCGCCTACTCGGATGGCCCGAGCCTGACCGCTGCCGGTGGTGACCTCGCTGCCTCCCTGGCCAGCCGGCGCATCTGGCTGGCCCAGCCGGACGGCAGCCAGCGCCATCCGCTCCTGCCAGACGCGACGGTTCCCTCCGGCGTCTCCGATGAACGGCCGCTGTGGGCACGCGATGGGCGCACGCTGGTCTTCGCCCGGCGTCTCCAGCCCGAGGCCGCTGCCCGCGCCAGCGGGCCGGGAGCGGCTTCGGCCGGCCAGCCGGCGCCGGAGGTCGAGCTCTGGGTGGCGCTGGCCGACGGCAGCAGTGCTCGCCGCGTGGCCGGCGGCCTCCTCGATCCTGGGCTGGGCGACCACGGCTACGTGGACTGGGCAGATGTGTTTGACTATTACCAGGGATAGGAAGCGTGCTGACTCGTATGCAGCGACCCAGACGTAGTGCTGGCTGGGCCTGGCGTCGAGATACCCAGAGATACCAGAGATAAGGAAGCGCGATGACCCACATCATGGTGCCCGACGGCGTCTTTCCCTGGTGGCTCTCGGCCGCCGGCTGGGTGGCCGCGCTGACTATCCTGCTGGCCGCCACGTACCGCCTGCGGGCCGTCGCCACCACCCGTATGGTGCCGCTGGTGGCCGTGATGACGGCGCTGATGGCCGTCGTCATGTCCGTGGAGCTGGTGCCGCTCGGCTACGAGCTGCACCTGACCGTGCTGACCGGTATCGTGATCGGGCCCTGGTTCGGAGCCATCGCCGCGCTTCTGTTCAATGTCTTGCGCGCCCTGGTGGGCGACGGGGCCTTCACCAACATCGGCCTCAATACGCTGGTGACCTGGCTCGAGCTGACGCTCGGCGCGCTCTTCTTCGCCACCTTGCGGCCGCTCGCCCGGCGCAGCGCGGCCCTCGCCGCCGGCGTGGCAACCTTCCTGAGCCTGGCCTGCTCGACGATCGTCTTCCTGGGCATCGTCGCTGTCTCCACCGTCGACCCGGTCCGCGTGGTCGAGTCCGGCGCCATCCAGGCGCAGGCTGGGGGCGCCGCCGGCTTCGGCCGCTTCGCCGTGGCCCTCCTCGTGCTTGGAACGATTGGCTGGGCCATCGAGGCCGTGCTCACCGGGGGCATCGTGGCCTTCGTCGCCCGCGTGCGGCCGGGTCTGCTGCACCTCCCGGTGGAAGGAGGGACCACCGACGGCGCGGCCCGGGCGGGCAAGCCGGCAGCGGCAGAAGAAGTGGCAGCGCCGGCTCAGGTAGCTGGGGAGAGACCACCGGCATGATGCGCGTGGCCAGCCTGGATCGATGGGCGTGCCTGGGCACAAGCTGGCTGCATCGCGCCTCGCCGGTGGCGAAGTGGCTGCTGCTCGGCTCGGCCATTCTGGTGGTCATTGTCTCGCACGCCCCGGCACCGCTCTTCGCTGCTTACGGGCTGCTAGCGCTGGCGGCCGCCACATCCGGCGTGCCGCTTGGCCCGCTGCTGCTGGCCTCGCTTATGCCGGTCCCACTAGTGGGCCTATTTGCGCTTTCGCGCTGGGCCGGCACGCTGCCAGCGCTGGCCGTGCCGGTGACCATCGTGGCCAAGGGTATGGTCACCGCGCTTGCCGCGCTGCTCGTTGCCGCCACCACGCCGTACCCGGACCTGCTGGCACCCCTCACGCGCGTGCTGCCGCCGGTGATGGCCGATAGTCTGGTGGTCACCTACCGGGCCATCTTTCTGCTGCTGGCGCAGGTGGAGGCGCTGTGGCTGACCATCCGCGTACGGGGCGGATTCACCTCGCGGCCGCCGGCCGGGGCACTGCCGTGGCCGGCGCGCGGCACGGCGCTGAGCCGCCGGCTGGAGATCGCCGCCATTGGTGCCGGACTCTCGCTGCTACGCGCCGCCGACCTGAGCGGCCGGCTCTACGACGTGATGCGCCTGCGCGGGTATCAGGGCCGCCTTGCCCCCACGCAGACGCTGGCGCTGCGCCGCGAGGATTGGCGCGTGCTGCTGCTGAGCGGCAGCTTGCTCGCCGTAGCCACCATCTCCATTGCCCGCCGGCTGCTGCCCGGATGACCTGGGCACGGTGGGTGCCAGGAGCGCAAGACACGATGTCCAGCGGGAGCGGCAAACGTAATATCGAGGAGTCCTCGCCCCAGGGTGCACCGCCTAGCACGACGCCGGCGTGGCACCCGGGCGAGCCACACGCGCACAGCCGCGCCCACGAGCGCCTGCCAGCACGATCGAGCGGCCGGACGCCGGCCATGCCGGCTGCCCAGCCGAAGCCCCGGCCGGCACCGCAGCACACCGCCTCGACAGCGGCGGGGCCGTCCGGTGAGCCGGTGGTGCGCGTGCACGGCCTGCGCTACACCTACCCTGACGGCACGGCGCTCGACTACGGCGAGGCCACGCTCGAGATCCGGCCGCGCCAGCGCACCGTGGTACTGGGCCCGAACGGCTCGGGCAAAAGCACGCTGCTGCTACACGTGCTGGGCCTGCTCGAGCCGCAAGCCGGCGAGGTCACCGTTCTTGGCCGCGCGGCCCACCAGCTGCGGCCGGAGGAGCGGGTGGCCCTTGCCGCGCTGCTGCAGCAGGTAGACGAGCAGCTTATCGGCCCCACCGTCTGGGACGACGTGGCGTTCGCGCCGCGGAACCTGGGGCTGCCGGCGGCCGAGGTTGATCGGCTGGTGGCGCGGGCGCTGCGCCGGGTGGGCATCAGCCACCTGGCGCGGCGTGTCGTCCACGCGCTCTCTGTTGGGGAGAAGCAAAAGGTGGCCGCCGCCGGTGCGATTGTCTTCTCCGATGGCGCACGCTTCGGCCCCAAGCTGCTCGTCATGGATGAGCCTTTTGCCGCGCTCGATCCCCGCTCGCGGACCGGCTTGCTCGCCCTGATCGACGAGCTACGGCGCGACCACGGCACGGCGGTGCTGCTCACCACGCACTTCGTGCATACCGTCCCCGAGTTCGCCGATTGGGTGTGCGTGCTTGCCCCGGGCGGCCGCATCGCCGCGCAGGGTACGCCGGCCGAAGTCTTCGGGCGGCCGGAGATTCTCGAGCAGCTCGACATCGAGCCGCCCGTGCTCTCGCAGCTCTTTCGCTCGCTGGAGCAGCGTGGCATCTCGCTACCGCCTCCGCTTTCGATCGAGCACGCCGCCGACCTGCTGGCCAGCCACTGCCGCCCGGGTGGCCGGCGCATTCCCGAGGCTGCAACACGGCGCCGCCCGGCAGACTAAACTGACGTTACGTCACGTGATGCGATACCCCCAAGCACGTGGTCGGTCCGCCTCACTCCCAAACCGGCCTGCGCCGGGAGCTGCCCGGCAGGTGCCTGGCAAGGCGGATGAGCCAGGCGCGCTCGGCGACTTATCGGCCGATACGCTCGAGGCCTTCCGGCGCGGCCTCTACCCCATCCTTCGTGCCGGCGACGTTGCCGCCTTCCGGCGCTATCTTGCCCGCTGGGAGGGCATCGTTGGCGATACGGCTGAGCTGGCCCAGGCTCCCATCGAGCAGCAGCGCCGCCTCATGCGTGCCCTGCTCTATCTGCCACAGCAGTTCAACCTGCCGCCCTGGCCACCGCCGGGCTTCGACGACGCTGCTCAACCGCCGGGCTTCGACGACGCTGCTCAACCGCCGGGCTTCGACGACGCTGCTCAACCGCCGGGCTTCGA
>Ga0070741_10011215_pt1 | contig 16615 bp, 13 predicted proteins | sample Coa_R1_4_FD_66440 | JGI IMG/M metagenome (GOLD analysis project Ga0070741, IMG submission 66440) | Surface soil microbial communities from Centralia Pennsylvania, which are recovering from an underground coalmine fire - Coalmine... | ecosystem: Environmental > Terrestrial > Soil > Unclassified ...
ACGGCGCCGCAGATCATCGGCACGACGGCCGCCATCATCGAGCTGCGGCGACACGTCGACCGCGCGGCGTCGGCGCCGTTTCCCGTTCTCATTCAAGGCGAGAGTGGGAGCGGCAAGGAATTAATTGCGCAAGCGATTCATCGCGGCAGCCTGCGCCGCGATCGTCCATTTCGAACGCTCAACTGCGCCGCCATTCCTGACGATCTTGCGGATGCGGAATTGTTCGGACACACCCGCGGGGCGTTCACGGGCGCCGTCGGCGATCGAACTGGCGTCTTCGAAGACGCCAGTACCGGGACGCTGTTTCTGGACGAAATTGGGGAGTTGTCGGCGCGGTCGCAAGCCAAGTTGCTGCGTGTCATTCAAGAGGGCGAAATTCGGCGTGTCGGCGAAAACCTGTCGCGCCGCGTCGATGTGCGAATCGTGTCCGCCACGAACCGCGATCTGCATGAAGACGCACGTCATGATCGGTTTCGATCGGATTTGCTCTACCGACTCGACGTGATCCGGATCGCCGTGCCGCCGCTGCGAGAGCGATCGGAAGACATCCCGCTCCTCGTGGATCACTACTGGCGCGAAGCGACCGGCCGCATTCAGAGCCACGCGACGCTGAGCGCCGCGACGGTTGCGGCATTGTCGCAATATGCGTGGCCCGGCAACGTGCGCGAGCTGCAGAACGTGCTGGCGTCGCTCGCGGTCCGATGTCCGCGCCGCGGCGTCGTGCAGCCGTCGGCGTTGCCGCCGCAGTTCGGAGCGGCAAAGGACGCCGAGTCGTGGAGTCTGGATCAGGCGCGCCGTTCGTTTGAAGAGCGGTTCATCCGCGCCGCGTTGGTACGCAGCGGCGGACACCGGGGCCGAGCCGCCGTCGAACTCGGCGTTACGAGGCAGGGTCTGACGAAGCTGATGACGCGGCTCGGGATCTCGTGACGCGCGACAGCACGACGCACAACACCAGCGCCGGCACACCGAGCAGGCCCGACACGACGAAGAACAGCGCGTAGCCCTGAAGGAGGGTGCGGCCGCTCGCGAGGTGCTCGACGAGCACGCCCGAGAAGCCTTTGGCGAACTTGCCGACGTACGTGTACGCCGAACTGAGCAGTGCGTACTGCGTCGCGGTGTAGCCGATGCTTGTGAGGCTCGACATGTACGTGACGAGGGCAACGCCGGCGAATCCGATCCCGAAATTGTCCGCGAACATCACGGCGCCGAACACGCGGAGGTCCGGTCCGATGTATACGAGCGTCGCGAAGTTCGCGATCACGAGCATCTTGATGATCACGCCGCCGATCAACGTGCGCAGGTACCCAAAGCGGACCGCGCTGAAGCCGCCCGCGGCGATTCCGAGGAACGTCGAGATGGTGCCGACGGAAGCGCGAATCGCGCCGACCGCGTCTTTCGACAGCCCGAGGTCGTGATAGTACGGGTTGGCCATCGGCCCCATCACGTACTCGGGGAGCTGATAAAAGCTGATCATCGCGAGCATCAGCAGCGCGAGCCAGCCGTACGTGCGAAAGAACTCGCGAAACGGACCGACGACGGCATCGGAGAAACCGCGGATCGTCCACAGCGGAACCGTCGTCCGCTGCGCGACCTCGACGCGCCTCGGTTCGATCGCGAACAGGCTCGCGCCGACGCCGATCGCCATCAGCGCCGCCATCGTGGCGTAGCCGATGCGCCAGCCGGCGTGGTTCGCGATGATCAAAATCAACGCTTCGGAGACCAGAATCGCGATGCGATAGCCAAGCTGATACGCCGCTGAGAGCAGCCCCAGCTCGTCGCTGTCCGCCGCCGCCTCGATGCGCCAGGCGTCGACGACGATGTCCTGGGTTGACGAGGAGAACGCGACGAAAAGGGCACACAGGCCGACGAGCGCGAGGCCGCCACGCAGGCCGACGAACGCGAGGCCGGCGAGGCCGATCGCGACCGAGATCTGGCTGACGATCAGCCATCCGCGGCGACGGCCGAGCCGGCCGGCAATCGGCGCATCGACGCGATCGATGATCGGCGCCCACAGGAATTTCAGCGAGTAGGCGAGCCCGACCCACGACAGAAACCCGATCGCGGCGAGCGTCGTCCCCTCGTCCCGCAGCCAGTAGCCGAGCGTGTTGCTGCTGAGAAAGAAGGGCAGGCCCGACGAAAACCCGAGCAGGAGCATCACGGCCACTTTCGGTTGGCCGAGCGATGCGATGACGTTCGGTTTCTTCTTCGTCACTTCGAGGCGAGCGCCTCGTATTCGGCCTGAGCTCTGCGCGCCGCCTCGGGACGTTTCTGTCGCGCCGCGACGGTCGCGTACAGCGCGAAGGCGTTCGGATCGACCGGGAAGCGCGTCATCGCCTGCTGCAGCGCTCGTTCCGCGGCGTCGAGATCGCCTTCCTGCAGGCGTGCGCGGGCGTAGAGCGTCAGCGTGTCGCTGGTCGCGGTCGGATTCGACGCGATCCGCTCGAGCGCTTCCCTCGCCTTCTTCACGAGCGCACGATCGTCGCGGGCGCGATCGAGCCACACCTGACCGAGCGCGCGATACAAGCTCGGGTCGTCGGGGGCACGCTCGAGCGCGCTGCCCAGCGTGAGGACCGCGAGGTCGCTGTGGCCGGCGCGATGGTGGGCGAGGCCGAGGGCGACCTGTCGATCCGCACGATTCCGATCGAGCGCGGCGAGCGCCTGCAACTGCTCGATCTCGTCGGCCTTGCGATCTAACAGGCGATACAGGTCGGCGAGCTCTTCGCGCGCCGGGATCGAGCCGGGCGCGATGGCGAGCGTCTGTTCGAACGCGCGCACGGCCTCCGCCACGTTGTGTTTGTCGCGCAAACACAAGCCAAGAAGGTACGTCGCGTCCGCCGATTTCGAATCGAGTGCCAGCGACTGCCGGACGGTCTGCAGTGCCGCGTCGACGCTGCCGTCCCGGTAGTGCGCGAGCGCCAGCTTGTAACCGACGCGCGCGGAGCGGTCGTCGAACTTGAAGGCGCGCGCGTAGGCGTCAATCGCGCGGCCGTATCGCTGCTGTTGGTATGTGACGTCTCCGAGTTCTTCGAGCGGCCGGGCCGCCGTCGGGACCAGGTTCGAGGCGACGCGGAATTCCCGGGCCGCTTCGTCGAGGTTGCCGCGCCGCTGGTAGGTCTCCGCGAGGCGCAGATGAGCCAGCATCGAGTCCGACCGCAGCGCAATCGCCCCACTGTACGCCTCGACGGCTGCCAGGGTCTGGTCGTCGACGAGGGCGGTATCGCCCCTCGCGATGAGCTCCCGATAGTCGCGTTGCCGGGCGGCAGCCTGGTAGCCGAGGGCGGCGATGCCGCCGGCGAGCGTCACGGCGATCACGAGCGCGATCGTGCCCTTCACGGTGCCCGTATCTTACCAGCCGCGTGGAACTTTCGGCCCCGACCGGTGTCTAACACTTCAAACGGGCGGTGCTATAGTGGAACTCTCCGTGAAGCAAGCCAGGGTTGCGGGTTGGGCGGACGTCGACGGTCGCGAAGCGGCGCTTGTCCAGCGCTGCGCCGCCGGCGACGAACTCGCCTGCGCCGAACTCGTGGCCGAGCACGAGCGCATGGTCGTGCAGCTCGCCGTCAACCTGCTTGGCGACCGCGACGAAGCCCTGGACCTGTCGCAGGAAGTCTTCATGCGGGTGTTCCGCACCATTCATCGCTTCCGCGGCCAATCCAGCATGAAGACGTGGATTTACCGCATCGCCGTGAACCAGGCGCGCAACCGTCATCGGTTCTGGCGGCGCCGGCACCGCGCGGACCAGGTGTCGCTGGATCAGCACATCGCCGCGCACGGCGAGTTCCTGTCCGGTGGCGAATCGGGCCCCGATCGAGTGCTGGCGCAGAAGCAGCTCGCCGAAAAATTGCAGCAGGCGCTCGATCAACTGCCGTTCGAACAGCGAACGGTGATCGTCCTTCGCGAGGTCGACGGCCTGAGTTACGAAGAAATTGCGTATTCGCTCGGCGTGGGGATCGGGACGGTCAAGTCTCGCCTCACGCGCGCGCGCCAGACGCTGCGTCTGGAACTGCGCGAAGCGAGGACCGCATGAAACCGTTGAATTGTCACGCCGCCCGGCGACGTCTCCAGGCCTTCCACGATCGCGAGCTGATCGTCGCGGATCAAATTGCCGTGAGCGCCCACCTCGAGTGGTGCGATCAGTGCGCCGCGGCGCTCGCCGAGTTGCGCGCGGTCGGTTCCGTGTTGCAGGCGTTTGCGCCTGGACGCGCGGCAGCCGTTGACGAATCCGGATCGTTTCAGCGCGCGGTATTGAACCGTGTCAAAGCGGAACGCGAAGTGTCGTTCGTGGCGCGCGTGCGCGGCATGTTCGACGACATGCACCTGGTCTACGCCGGCCTCGGCGCCACGGCGGCGACGCTGGTCTGCGTCGTCATCATGTTGAGCATGATGCGGTTTGCGAGCGTCGAGCGTCCCGATTCGCTGGCCGCGATCATGAGCGTGCTCTCGACATCGCTGGGGTGCGATTCGGTGCCCGAGTTGATCGAGGGCGGCGGCTGCTCGCGATGGCAGGAGCAGTTTCAGCGCGCGAACGAGTCGGCGGAGCAGGATGCCGTCTTCGCGCTCGACTCCGTCGTGATCGAAAAAGGGCGGCTGGCGGATCTCGACCGGCTCCGCCGCACGCATCGGCGCAGTTCGGACGTCAATCAGGTCGAGATGATCGAAGGGCTGCTGGATTCGGTGTCGCGCGCCCGGTTCGAAGGGCAGACGCCGCATCTCGCGGTGACCGGCAATATGCTGCGCGTCATCGATCAGACGACAGTCCGCGCCAACACCAACAAACCGCTCGATTTGCAGCTGCCAGCGCAGCTTCCGCCCGCCAAGAAGCGCGCACAGCGAGACGGCGCGCCGACCATCGTCGCAACCTATCTGGCGGACTAGCGCTTCGGCGCGTCGACGTGCGCGGTCGCGATGTTGTTCATCGTGTCGGTCGCGCGCAGGGTGAGCCCGCGGTCACCGAGTTCACCGTCAATCGGCAGCTCGTAGTGCTCGTCGCGCGAATCGGCAATGCCGTCGACAGGGAACACGCCGCGCCACTTCTGACCGTCCTGCGAGAACTCGACCCGCTGCACCGGTGAGTGATCGTCCTTGACGTCGAACGAGATGACCGTCCGTCCACGATCGACGCGCACGCTGCGGACGATGATGTCAGGCGGCGTGTTGTCGATCTCGAAGGCGTTGCTTTCCATCTCGCCGGCGAGCGCGTTGCTCAGCGGGTTCGACGGCGCGTCGGATGCCACGATCTTGACGAAGTAGGTGCCGTTCGGAACGGTGTTCGTGTCCCACACGAGGATCGATTCGGTCATCCCTTTGCGGAGCTCTTTCCATGTCGTTTCGCCTTCACGGCGGAACATCACGTCGTACGACAGCTCGTCGTCGTTCTCGTCATCCGCCTTCCACTGGATCGTCTGCAGCCCTTTCTGGTAGCTGCGGCGACCCAGTTGCGAGCCGCCGCCTGATTGGTTGGCCGCCGCCTGGGCGAGCCGCCGCTCCGGGGTCCACTGATCCTCGAAGCCGGCGAGATCCGGTTCACCGGTAGAGAAGGGCTTCTGAAACACGATGCCTGGCGGTTGCACCGTCACGGACCGGACGATCGGACGCAGATTCCGTTGCAGGTACGCCGCATTGACCGACGTCAGCACCGGTGATTCGCTCTTGGTCCCGGAGAGCACGGCGCGCCACTGGAGATAGCGTGCTTTCGGGCTCGTGATCGGGACGCCTTCGGTCTTGGACGATGAGGCTGACCAGTTGCTCCACGTGTCGTCCGGCGTTTCGGTGTTGCCGGACCGCGTCGAAATTTCGACCTTCGTGCCTGGCGGCGTGGTGCCGCGCCAGCTCAAGGCGCCCCATGTGGCGATCGTCTGCGCGTCTTTCACTTCGGACTCGTACGTGCCGTGCGTGGCGCGGTCCGACTCGAGGCGGAACAGCTTGCCGGGATTCGCCGTCGCGTAATACAACCGGTTCTGCGCGTCTTTGTAAAACGCCGTGACCTGCTGCGCGGCCGCGCGCGCGACGAGCGTCGGTTTCAGCGGCTCGCCTTCGAAGCGATACAGCTTGCCTTTGTTGCCGGTTCCGACGATCAGCTGGCCGGCCTGATTGAAAATCAGATCGTAGGGTGAGTCGTCGCGCGATTCCCACAGCTCGTCCCAGACGCCGTCTGGCGTGATGCGATAGATCGCCCCTTTCGGCGACCGGCGATCCTCGCGTGCCGAGCCGCCGCCGCCCGATCCGGATCCACCGACGTCGACGATCGAGATCGACGTAATCTCGGCCGACACGGACGGGACCGGGGCACGAAGCGGTTCGGACGGCGTGATGACAGGCGCGTCGTTCCCAGTCGACGAACTCGAGCCGCCGCGGCCGCTGATCGCCGCGACGTACAGCATCCCTTTGTCGTCGAACCGGAGCGCGCGAATCTCCTGGAACGGCGAGTCGAGCAGCATGAACGCTTTGCCTTCGCTGTCGATCCGCAGCACTTTGCCCGGCGTGCCGGTGCCGACGATCAAATTGCCCGCGCGATCGAACGCCAGCGCCGTCGCATGCGATGCGCTCGTCTTGTAGAACGGCGTCCCTTTACCGTCGGGCGCGATCTTGTAAATGACGCCCTTTTCGCCGGTGCCCGCGTAGACGTTGCCTTTCGCGTCGACGACCATCGCCCAGATGTATTTGTCGTCTGACGAGAAAAACGTCGTCGCGTTCCCCGCGCGATCGACCTTGTAGATCTTGCCGTCTGGCGACGTGCCCACGTAGACGCCGCCGTTCGGCGCCGGCGCGAGCGCGTGCACTTCGAGCTCGGTGCTGTCGAAGAACGTCGATCCTTTGCCGTCGCGATCGACCTTGAACACCTTGCCGTCGTTGCCGCTGCCCATGAAAAGGGTGCCGTCGGGCATCGGCAACAGCGTCCACAGGAACGGCGTCGCCGTTTCGTAGATCGTTTCCGTCGCGGGACCGAGCGTCAGCTGGCCGTGGCTGTCGATCGACAGGTTCTCGACGTCCCCTTTGAGGAAGTCGGCCTGCGTCGTTGCCGTGAACCACTTCGGCGAAGAGGCGAATGCGGTCACGCCAAGCGCGACCGCGGCGACTGTAGCGCAGGCCTTGAGACCTGCCCGATATCGTGTTGTCACTATTCCTGTGAGACCGCGATGGAGAGCGTGCGCGCGCCGCTGACGGCGTGGTCGGTGGCAATTTCCCACTCGCCGAGCGTCGTGCTGTGAATGGGATTGAAGCTGCCGCCGTTCCGGTCGCCTTCAAGGACGCCGAGGACCGACGGCGGCAACGACGAGAGGAGCTCGCCGTTCACAACCGCACCGGCTTCCGACCCGAGCAGCTTGACGTAGAGCGTGTTCGCGCGACGCGCCTTGTTGAGCGATTTGATCATCTGGTCGACGCTGCGCGGCTGCGGCAGCCGAACCTCGCGCTGCTCGGCCTGGCCGAGGCGCGCGCCGTCGGACACGAGGATCGACAACGATCCGCTCGCGTTGTTCGGAATCGTGATCGGCACCGTCTTGACCATCTCTTCGCCGCGATACGTGCGAAGCAGCACTTTCACCGGCACGCTCTTGCCCGGACGCGGCCGTGGATCGTCCACCCACACGCGCTCGAGCGTGGCCGTCTTCGGCTCTTCGGCGGTACTGATCGCCAGCTCGATGCTGTCGATGTCGACTTTCTCGTAATCGTTGCCCATCAAGTACGTGATGGGGGCGACGACGTAGGCGGCGGCGCTGATGGGAGCCTGATCGCCGGAGAAGACGTTGTCGAACGTGATCGCGTCGTGCTTCTTCACGTTGACTTTGCCTTTCACCGAGAACGTCATCGCCCCGTACTGCCGCTCGTACGAACCGAGCGAGTTGAGCAGGCTCGCGTACGTCATCAGCGGTCCGAACAACTGATCGTTGACCATGCCGAAATGGAATTCGCGCGCCGGCGCGCGATTCGATTGCATCGACAGCGTCAGCGGCATCATCTTCGGCCCGGGCCCGAGCGTCCCGGCGATCGCGGTCGCACGGTCCTGCGTGACGGTTCCAATGACCTCGCCGGTCCCCGACAGCTTCATCGACGAGAAGAGACTCGGCAGGACGGTGTAGGTGTACGCGCGCGTCATCGGATATTCGGTCGGCCCCAGGTTGTACATCGGGTGCCCGAACGCGTAGACGCGGTTGCCATCGATGTGCGTGACCGTTCCGGTCGCGCCGAGCTCGAGGTCGCCGCTGACGAGCACGACACCGACGCCGTCACCGGGCTTCAACGGACCTTCGAACGGCTTTTCACCGTCCCGCAGTTTCGCGGCCGCGCCGCCGGTCGGCAGGAATCCCTGCTCGCGGAACGCGGATCCGAACAGTTCCGCGACGTCCGGTTCCCACCCCGCCATCGTCAACGGCGTCGCGATCGGCCGCAGCAACGTTCCAACCTGGCCGCCCGCGAGTCCATCGACAGCGGTGGCGCCGAACATATGTGTCTCGTCCGGGCGGTCGGCAAATGGACGATTCCAATTGAGCGATCGGCGGAACGCCGCAATCAAGTTATCGCGCGTGAGGGGAAATTCGAGATGCACCTTCGTGCCGGGCGGACGCACCGTGCTCGACGCGGTGGCGTCCGTCATCTCGGCAATCGGCGTGATACCCGCGATCGGTTCCTTCGAGAAGCTGCCGAGCGCGTACGAGACGGCGCCAATGAGCTTGCCGTCGATGAACACGGGGCTGCCGCTCATGCCGGCGATGACGCCGGTGTTGGCCAGCGGACCGCCTTCGAGCTTCGCGAGGATCAGGTTCCGGCGCGGCCCGATGACGTTCTCGAGGACGCCGAGGATATTGGCTTTGAATTCTTCGACGTGCGTGCCGTCGAAGACAGTTCGTCCGATGCCGACCATGCCTGGCCGGATCTCTTCGACGCCCATCTGGGTCGTCGCGGCTGACGTCGAGTAGGAAAGGAGCCACGCCGAACAGACGAGCGCGGCAGCCAGCGTCGGGATCAACCGGCGGTACAACATGTTTTAGCCATTATACGTTGACAGGACTCGACTTCCTTTGATATCGTCACCGCTTCGATGGTCCGCAAGTCGTTTTGCCTCGCGTCAGCCTGGTGGCGGTATTGGAGCCCGACTGAAGAGGCGTTCGCCTTGGCGTAGACCCAAGTTACCAAGCGAAGGAATCCCAAGCCTCTTCAGGAATACACCTGAAGGGGCTTTTTTTATGTCCGCCGGGTCCAGCGGCCCGGCCTCCGAGAGCGATGAAATCTCGTCTGTGCGCGACGGTCACTGGAGCGACGACGGCCGAGTTGCGGAAGAACCGCGACGCGGTGGTGGATGCCGATCTCGTCGAACTGCGTCTCGACACCGTCGCCGATCCGAGTGTGGCCGGCGCCCTTGCGGGGCGGCGCGTCCCGGTCATCGTCACGTGCCGGCCGGCGTGGGAGGGCGGCAAGTTCACTGGATCTGAAGACGACCGGCGCCGGCTTTTGGTCGAAGCGTTGAACCTCGGCGCGGAGTACGTCGACATCGAATGGCGCGCCGGCTTCGGCGACCTCGTGTCGCAAGCGGGCGGCCGCCGCGTCGTGCTGTCGATGCACGATTTCGCCGGCGTGCCGTCTGACCTCCGCGAGCAGTTGCACGCGATGCGGTCGACGGGCGCCGACGTCGTCAAGGTGGCGGTCACGCCGAAAAAGCTCTCGGACTGCGTGCCGCTGCTCGATCTCGGCACGCAGGCGTCGAAACATGGCTCGGCTGTGGTGATCGGGATGGGGGACTACGGCCTGGCGACGCGCATCCTCGCATCGCGTTTCGGCTGTGCCTGGACCTATGCCGGCGCGCTGAAGGAAATCGGTCAGCTCGATGTCCAGACGTTGACGAAGACCTATCAATTCCAATCGCTCACGGAATTCACCGACGTCTACGGCATCGTCGGCGGATCGGTGACGCATTCGGTCTCGCCGGCGATGCACAACGCGGCGTTCCAGGCTTTGCGGCTCGACAAGGTGTATATCCCGATGCCGTCGGTCAGCGCTGACGACTTCGTGACGTTCGGCCGCGCCATCGGGATCAAAGGCGCGAGCGTCACGATTCCGCACAAGGTCAGCGTGTTCGATCACATGGACGAGGTCTATGCGGTCGCCAGACGGATCGGCGCGGTGAACACGGTGCAGGTCGAACACGGCCGATGGATTGGCGGCAACACCGACGCGGCGGGCTTCCTCGAGCCGCTGCAGCAGAAAGTGCCCTTGAATGGCACACGCGTTTCGCTGCTCGGCGCCGGCGGCGCCGCGCGCGCCGTCGCGATAGCGCTGGCGTCGAGCGGGTGCTCGCTCCGGATCCACGCACGCAATACCGATCAGGCACGCGAGGTCGCCTCGCTTTCCTCGTCGGTGGTCGGCGAGTGGCCGCCCGCTCGTGGCAGCTGGGATCTTCTGGTCAACGCAACGCCGATCGGCACGTATCCGAACGTCGAGAGCACGCCGGTTCCGAAAACGGAGTTGACGGGCCGATACGTGTACGACCTCGTCTACAACCCACCGATGACGCGTCTGTTGCGCGACGCGACCGACATGGGATGCCAGACGATCGGCGGGCTCGAGATGCTCGTGGCGCAGGCGCACGAGCAGTTTCAGTGGTGGGTTGGAACCAAAGCGCCGGTCGGTGTCATGCGGGAAGCGGCGTTGAAACGTTTGGCGGAGTTTGTGCGCGATGAAAATTACGTCGTTTGAAGAATTCAAAGACCTGGCCCGGCGCGGCACGTTCGTGCCGGTGTGCAAGGAGATCGTGGCGGATCTCCTCACGCCGGTGTCGGCGTTTCTGAAGATCGCCGAGCACGCGGATTATGCGTTCCTGCTCGAGAGCGTCGAAGGCGGCGAACACGTCGGCCGCTACTCGTTTCTCGGCAAGGATCCTTTTCTGATCCTGCGGGCACGCGACGGCAAAACGATGATCGATCGCAGCGGAGCGGTCACGGACAGCGACCGCCCGTTTGTCGACACGTTGCGCCGCCTGATGGCGGATTTCCGGTCGCCCTTCGTCCCCGATTTGCCGCGCTTCACCGGCGGCGCGGTCGGCTACTTCGGCTACGGTGCGTCCTCGTGGTTCGAGCCGGTGCTGGGCGACCTCGGGCAGGGCGCGGACGGATCGGATCAGGCGGGGTTCATGTTGTTCGACACGGTGCTCGCGTTCGACCACGTGCAGCATCGAATCCTGATCATTGCCAACGCCCGCATCACCGCCGACGACGACCTCGAGTCGCTCTATCAATTCGCGTGCGCGAAAATTCAGTTCCTCGAGCGCGAGCTGGAGCGAAACCTGTCGAAGGCGGAGAAGCCGCAACGCAACGCGCTGGAGTTTCGATCGAACCACACGCGCGAGAGGTTCGAAGAGCAGGTACGGACGGCGAAAGAGCACATCGCCGCCGGCGACATCTATCAGGTCGTGCTGTCGCAGCGATTCGAGGCCGACGTCGATGCCGATCCGTTCACGGTGTATCGCGCGCTGCGACACGTGAACCCGTCGCCGTACATGTATTTCATCCGCATGGGCCCCGTGTCCGTCGTCGGCTCGTCGCCGGAAATGCTCGTCCGCGTCGAGGGATCGCACGTCGAAACGCATCCGATCGCCGGCACGCGCCCCCGCGGGCGATCCGACGAAGAGGACATGCGCCTCGCCGAAGAGTTGAAGCGCAACGAGAAGGAACGCGCCGAGCACGTGATGCTCGTGGATCTCGGCCGCAACGACGTCGGCCGCGTCTGCGAATACGGGTCAGTCCGCGTGCCGCAGTTCATGGGCCTCGAGAAGTTCTCCCACGTCATGCATCTGACGTCGATCGTCGAAGGGAAGCTCGCAGACGATCGCGACCGGCTCGACGCGCTCGTCTCGTGCTTTCCGGCGGGCACCGTGTCGGGCGCGCCGAAGGTGCGCGCGATGCAAATCATCCGGGAGCTCGAGCCGTCCGGGCGCGGCCTCTACGCGGGCGCGGTCGGGTATCTCGATTTCGCCGGCAACCTCGATTTCTGCATCGCGATCCGCACCGTCATCATGTCGAACCGCCGGGCCTATGTGCAGGCCGGCGCCGGGATCGTGATGGACTCGAATCCGACAGCCGAGTACGAAGAGACGCGCGATAAAGCGAGAGCCCTGGTCAGGGCGTTAGAACTGGCACAGCAGGGGCTGTGACAATGCGGATTGAGGAATGCGGATTGCGGATTTGTTGTCTATTCACCAATCAAAAATAAATCCTCAATCCGCAATCCGCAATCCGAGATACAAGATGGTCCTAGTCATCGATAACTACGATTCGTTTACCTACAACCTCGTGCAGTACCTCGGCGAGCTCGGGGCGGACGTGCAGGTGATGCGCAATGACGTCGTGGCCCTCGAGGATGTGGCGAACGCGAAAGCGAATCACATCGTCATCTCGCCGGGTCCCGGCCGTCCGGAGAACGCCGGCGTCACGATGAGCGTGATTCGCTCGCTCGGCGAGACGACGCCGATTCTCGGCGTCTGCCTGGGGCATCAAGCGATTGGTGCGGTGTTCGGCGGCGACGTCGTGCGCGCCGGCGTGCCGATGCACGGCAAGACGTCGACGATCGAGCACGACGGCCGCGGCGTTTTCAGCGGCATTACCGGGCCGTTTGTCGCCTCGCGCTATCACTCGCTCGTCGTGGCGGAACAGACCTTTCCGGCGGCGCTGGAAGTGTCCGCGCGCACGCGCGACGACGGCGTGGTCATGGGGCTGCGGCATCGCGAGCGGCCGATTCACGGCGTCCAGTTCCATCCCGAATCGATTCTGACCGGCGAAGGCAAAACGATTCTGAGGAATTTCCTCGAAGGCAAACTGTCGTGACGTTTCAACCGCTGATCGAAAAGCTGACGAGACACGAGGACCTCACCGCCGAAGAGGCGTCGCTCGCGATGACCGAGATCATGGAAGGTCGCGCGGAGCCGTCGCACATCGCGGGCCTGCTGATCGGCCTTGCGATGAAAGGCGAGCGGCCGCCGGAAATTGTCGGTCTCGCTCGCGCCATGCGCGCGCATGCCGTTCAGGTCGCGCGCCGATTCGACGACGTGTTCGACAACTGCGGCACCGGCGGCGATCGGTCCGGGACGTTCAACATCTCGTCGTGCGCCGCGCTTGTCATCGCGGCCTGCGGCGTGCGGGTGGCGAAGCACGGTAATCGTTCGGCGTCGAGCAGAGCTGGCGGCGCCGATGTCTACGAAGCGCTCGGCATCCGCGTGACATCGGCACCCGCCGTCGTCGAGAAGTGTCTGGCTGACGCTGGAATCGGATTCTTTTTCGCGCCGACGTTTCACCCGTCGATGCGCCACGCCGGTCCCGTGCGCAAGGAGCTCGGCGTCCGAACCGCGTTCAATCTGCTGGGGCCGTTGACGAATCCGGCCGGCGCGACGCGGCAGATTGTCGGCGTGCCGAAACCGGAGCTGACCGAACTCATCGCGCGTTCGCTGATGCTGCTCGGATCGAAGCGGGCGTGGGTCGTCCACGGCGCCGACGGCATCGACGAGATCACCACGACCGGGTACACCAAGGTGTCCGAGTGTCGCGATGGCGCGGTCAACACGTTTTACATTCATCCCGCGGACGTCGGTTTGCCGAAAGCGCCGGCCGGCGCGCTGCAGGGCGGCGATGCGTTCGAGAACGCGAAGGTCATCGAGGGGATCCTCGACGGCCAGCGCGGTCCCGCGCGTGACGTCGTGTTGATGAACGCTGGCGCCGCGCTGTTTGTGGCAGGCGCCGTCAAGGCGGTGGACGAGGGCATCGTGATGGCGTCGCGCGCGATCGACCGCGGCGACGCAAAAGCCGTGCTGGCGAAGCTGGTCGCGATTTCGACGGCGGAGGAGTTCTCCGCGGGGGCGTCCGCGTAATGGCGCAGCAGCCGGTCGCCGGCAGCCAGTCGGCCGATTTGCTCGCGACGATCGTCGCGGCGACGCGGAAGGTCGTCGAAGATCGTCAGGCACGCGAGCCGTTCACGGCGCTCGAACAACGCGCCGGGCGGCAGGCCTCGCGCGCCGGTCGGTTCACCGCGGCGTTGAGTCGAACGGACCGCATCAACGTGATCGCCGAATGCAAGCGCCGGTCGCCGTCGAAGGGCGTTCTGCGCGCTGATTACGATCCGATCGCGATTGCTCGGTCGTATGCGGCAGCCGGCGCCGCCGCGATTTCGGTGCTGACCGAGCCGACGTTCTTCGACGGCGCAGTCGAACACCTCGCGGCCGTGCGCGCAGCCGTCGATGTCCCGCTTTTGCGCAAGGACTTCATCGTCTCCGAATACCAGCTCCTCGAGGCGAAGGCGAACGGCGCCGACGCCGTGCTGTTGATCGTGGCGGCGTTGGAAACACGGGCCTTGCGGCAGTTGTTCGGAAAGGCGACGTCGCTCGGACTCGACGTGCTCGTCGAAGTGCACGATGCGGAGGAACTCGATCGCGCGCTCGACACCGATGCGCGGCTGATCGGTATCAACAATCGAAACCTCCGCACGCTGGCGGTCGACGTGCAGGCGTCCGAAGCGTTGATCGCACGAATGCCGGCGGACGTCATTGCCGTCAGCGAAAGCGGGTTGAAGTCCGCCGAGGATCTGCGGCGGCTGCGGACGCTTGGCTATCGAGCGTTCCTGGTCGGCGAACGGTTCATGACCGCCGATGACCCAGGCGCGGCACTGCAGGGACTGCTGTGTTCGTAAAAATCTGCGGCATCACCCGGGTCGAGGATGCGATCGCCGCGGTGGAGGCCGGAGCGAACGCGCTCGGGTTCGTCTTCTGGCCGAAGAGTCCGCGCTTTGTCGATCCGTATCGCGCTCGGACGATCGTGATGTCGCTGCCGCCGTTTATCACGCCGGTCGGCTTGTTCGTGAATCAGCCGGCGGACTACGTCAACGGCGTGGCGACTCTGGTCCGGCTCGGCGCGGTCCAGTTGCACGGCGATGAAACGCCAGAGGACGCCGACGCCATCACGCGGCCGGTCATCAGAGCGATCACCACCGCGGACGCGGCGATCGCCTGGCCGGCTCGCGTCACGCTACTCGTCGATGCGCAGGACCCAGAACGTCGCGGGGGAACGGGGAAGACGGTGGACTGGAACGCGGCGGCGGCCGTCGCGAAAACACGGCGGACGATCCTGGCCGGCGGACTCACGCCGGAGAATGTGGCCGACGCGATCGCTCGCGTCCAGCCGTTCGGTGTCGACGTGTCGTCGGGCGTCGAGCAGGCGCCAGGAATCAAAGACCGCGCGCGGTTGCGCGCTTTTCTCGAGAGTGTGCATGGCATCAGCAACGTTTCCGCGACGCGATCCTGACGCGCGCGGCTATTTCGGGGCGTTCGGCGGACGCTATGTCCCCGAAACGCTCGTCGAACCGGTCGAGGAACTCGAGCGTGCGTACTTTGCGGCGCGTGAGGACGCGGCGTTTCTCGCCGAGCTCGATCGGCTGCTGAAGGATTACGTCGGGCGTCCGACGCCGGTCTTCGAGACGAAGCGGCTGGCGGAAAAGGCCGGCGGCGCCCGTATTTTCCTGAAGCGCGAAGACCTGACGCACACGGGCGCGCACAAGATCAACAACGCGCTCGGCCAGGCGCTGCTTGCCGCCCGGATGGGCAAGCGTCGGATCGTCGCGGAAACCGGCGCGGGGCAGCACGGGGTCGCGACCGCGACCGCGTGCGCGCTGCTCGGTCTCGAGTGTCATGTCTACATGGGCACCGACGACATGGAGCGACAGGCGCTGAACGTGTTCCGCATGCGTCTGCTCGGCGCCGAGGTGCGCGGCGTCGACGCGGGGAGCCGCACGCTCAAGGACGCGATCAACGAAGCGATGCGCGACTGGGTCACCAACGTCGGCGACACCTACTACTTGCTCGGATCGGTGCTCGGCCCGCATCCATATCCCCTGATGGTTCGGGAGTTCCAGTCGGTGATCGGTCGCGAAGCGCGCGTACAAATTCAGGAACAGACGGGACGCTTGCCGCACGCGATCGTCGCGTGCGTCGGCGGCGGCAGCAACGCGATGGGCATTTTCGACGCGTTTGTCGACGATACCGACGTGCGGCTGATCGGTGTGGAAGCAGGCGGCGAGCAGATCGTCCGCGGACGGCACGCCGCCCGCTTTGCCGGCGGCAGCGAAGGCGTGCTGCAGGGAACACGGACGTTCGTCCTGCAGGACGACCACGGCAACATCGAGTTGACGCACTCGATCTCGGCTGGACTCGACTATGCGGCGGTCGGTCCGGAGCACGCGTGGCTGCGGTCGATGGGCCGCGCGGAGTACGCCTACGTAACCGATGCGGAAGCGCTCGACGCGTTTCAGACACTCGCGAAGCTCGAAGGCATCCTGCCGGCGCTCGAGTCGTCGCATGCGGTGGCGCACGCGATGAAAGTGGCGCGCGAGCTCGGACCGTCCGGCATTCTCCTCGTCAACCTGTCGGGCCGCGGCGATAAAGATGTGAACACGGTGGAAAAATGTCTTCGCGGATAGCCGACACGTTTGCGCGGATCAAAACCGACAGGCGTCCCGGCCTCGTCACGTACGTCACGGCCGGTGATCCCGATCTCGCGACGACCGCCGACATTCTGAAAACGCTGGACCGTGCCGGCGCCGATGTGCTCGAAGTCGGCGTGCCGTTCTCGGATCCGCTCGCGGACGG
>Ga0070741_10011216_pt1 | contig 16613 bp, 19 predicted proteins | sample Coa_R1_4_FD_66440 | JGI IMG/M metagenome (GOLD analysis project Ga0070741, IMG submission 66440) | Surface soil microbial communities from Centralia Pennsylvania, which are recovering from an underground coalmine fire - Coalmine... | ecosystem: Environmental > Terrestrial > Soil > Unclassified ...
GAGAACGCCGCCGATGCCCCGCGAGACCCGCAGCCGATCGTCCTTCGTGACGGCCGCCTCGAGTGCACGCTTGCCGACCCGAAGCACAGCCGAGCGTTCGCGGTCGGGGCCGGACCGCGGATCGTAGGAAGCGGTCAGCCGCGTCCCGCGCAGCACGAGGTCGACCTCGCCCTTTATCGACGGCAGCAGGCGCTTCGCCGAGCGGGGGAGGCGAATCTGTCCCCGTGCAAGATCGTTCGCCGTCACCGGTTGGCTCTGCTCGCAGTCCGACTCCAACGACTGCCGAGTCGATCGGCTGAGCAGACCAAGGAGCTCGCGATCGATTCGCTCGGCCTCAGCCTTCGCGGCGTACGGCCCGCTGAGCAGGAAGGTCGGCACGCCCTCGAAGTCGGGGCCTTGGCCCGGCGAGACAGGCGTTCCCGTCGCGCGAACCGCGGCCGTCTTGAACGCGAAGAGAACGAGGCCCGGACGCCACTCCCGCACGCGCTGACGGAGCGCTTCGGCGCCCTCGGCGAGCTCCGTCTCGCTCAGCTCCTTCGACGAACGTGTCGGCCGCTTGACGAGATCCGTCAGTCCGTGACCGGCTCGGGCGAATGCCTCGTCCTCGGCGCCCGGTAGCGGGTCGTCGAGGAGGCCGAGCCGGTCCAAGCGCCGCCAGAGTCGCTGGCCAAGGCGGCCCTGGTAGTAGTGGCCCGCCGCGACCGATGCCGGCGCCGGATTGATCCCGACGAGCAGAATCCCCCCCTCGGCAGGACGGATGTCCGGAAGCGTCTCGCGACCGGGGGAGCCGGCTCCGTCAAGGGCAGCCAGCCGATCGCGCGCCTGGTGGGCGGTCAGGGGATAGGCAACCCTCGCGTCCCGGAGCGCGTCCAGCAGCTCCCACTGCGTGAGGCCGCTCTCCTCGGCTGCCCGGCCGAGCGAGAGCTCGCCGCGCTGGTAGGCACGCACGGCCCGCTCGAGCTCCCACCGGCGGATCGACTGCTCGAGCATTCTGCGCACCGCAGTCGTGCGGTCGAGGGCCTCCTCACGCGCAACCCGCTCAAGCGCGGCAACGAGATCGGCCTCGAGCCGAATGTTCATCTGTTCCGTCTTCACTTCAAGCTTTCCTCAATCGCAAATACAGCATCGGCGCTCGCGCTGGTGACGACCGCAAGCCGGCGCAATAGATCGATTGCTTCGGCGACTCGGAGCATCCCGGCTCGGTGACCCAGAATTGGCAGGAACAGGGTGGACACGGGTACGAGGCCGAGTGTTGTGGCAACTCGTGATGCACGACCCTCGTCAACGATCGCCCGACCGACGTCCAACCCGAGCGCCAGCACCTCGCTCTCGCCCTGCCCCAGACGGTGCTCGGTTGCGATCGATTCTGCAATCGACTGCTCGGCGAGCGTGAGCTCGACCTGCCGGAGCACAGGTGCGGCCACGATGCGAGGCACTTCCGGAGCCCCGATTCGCTCCCCGTCGACCACGGCTTCGCGCCAGACCGCCGGCGGGACGGCGATGACGGGCACGCAGTGTTCGATTTCGGCGAAGGCATCGGCTTTGGCCAGGTAGATCAGCGTCGAGGCGTCGGCCGGAACGGCCTCGGCTCTCACGTGCTATACAAACGTAGCATAAAGAGACGCTACCACGAACGACAGAAACTTGGTGAGGAAGCACTGGCCGAGGGAACGGACGAATACCTTCTGAAGGCAATGGCTCGCGTTTACTGGGAGTTATGGGAGGACACTCGCCTCCAGGAGTATCGAGATCGGTGGAGCAACATTGGCTCGGCTCTCGAGGCGTTTGGGGACGACGCGCGAAACGGCGCGTCCCGGGCAAAGCATTTCCGAGAGACTCGGGTGGGCGACCAAGGTTGACGACTGACCTTCAACCCGGCGACTGAGGGACGATCTGCCGCGCTCGTCAGCAGGGAGCGATGGCAGTAAAGCCAGTCCGCCTGGCGGCATCCGCCAGGAGCGCGTCGTAGGCCACAACCTCGTCCGGGCCGACGCGCTGCGCGCTCGCGAGATGGATCGCGTCCAGCGTGCGGACCTCGCGCGAGGCCAGCCGGCCGGCCGCGCGGAGGAGCTCGGGGGAGACGTCGACGAGCAGGCAGCTCGCGAGCAGCGCTTCGACGCTTGCCTCGCCCGACGCGCCGGGGCTGGCGATGCCCACTGCCCGACCGACCTCGACGACGGCCAGCCGGCTCGTCGCCAGCACGTACGGCCCTGTGTCGAGGTACGCGCGGAGGGCCCTGCTCTCGGGCTCCTCGACGACGAGCTTGACGAGCGCCGACGAGTCGGCGTAGAGGAGGCGAGGCTCAGCGCTCAGCGCGGTCGTCCTCGAGCGCCTCGGAGGCGGTCATCGTGCCCGTGATCGGCAGCAGCTCGAGCGGGCTGCCGAGCGGCACGGCTCGGCTGACGTCGCCCGCCGCGAGCAGCCGGTCGATCCGCCCGGCCGGAACCGGCGTGATCACGGCTACCGGAACGCCGTCGTGGGTGACTTCGATCGTCTCGCCGTTGCGCACCCGGCGGATCGCGTCGGTCAGGTTGTCGCGGAGCTGGCGGATGCCCATCTGTGTCCACATGTGACCACATGCTAGCGGCGGGTGCAACGGCGGGGTAAGAGTCGGCGCGGTTTCGACCGACATCCTTCACGTATGCGCCTCGGCTCCGACTCCACGCTCCGCCTCTCGCCGACCGACCTCGCGAACCACCTAGCCTGTCCGCACCTGACGCAGCTCGAGCTGCGCGTCGTCCGCGGCGAGCTCGAGCGGCCGTATCTCGAGAGCCCCTACGGCGACGTCATCCGGCGCAAGGGGAACGAGCACGAGGCCGCCTACCTCTCCCGGCTCGAGGCGGCCGGGACGCGCGTCGCGCGCATGCCGACCTACGACGACGAGGGCTTCGACCCGGTCGAGGCGCGCCGGCTCACCGAGGAGGCGATCCGCGCCGGCGAGGCGGAGGTCGTCTACCAGGCTTATCTCACCGACGGCACCTGGCGCGGCTTCGCCGACTTCCTCGAGCGCCGGCCGGACGGCACCTACGAGCCGGTCGACACCAAGCTCGCGCGGCGGACGCGCCCCGGGCACGTGCTCCAGCTCTGCTTCTACGCGACGCAGCTCGAGCGGATCCAGGGGATGCTCCCCGAGCACCTGCACGTCGAGCTCGGCACCGGCGAGCGGGAGACCTTCCGCACGGCCGAGTACATCGCCTTCTTCCGGCGCGCGCGGGCGGACTTCCTCGGCGCGCTCGACGGGAACGGCGCCGGCCAGACCTATCCCTGGCCGTGCGACCACTGCGGCATCTGCGACTTCCGCGGCCTCTGCAAGCAGCAGCTCCGGGACGACGACCACCTCGTCCTCGTCGCCGGCCTCGGCCGGCGGTACGCCGAGCCGCTTGCCGCCGCCGGGATCCCAAAGCTGACCGACCTGGGCGAGACCGCGCAGACCGCCGTCGACGGCATCCGCCCGGAGATCTTCGAGCGGCTCCGCGACCAGGCGCGCCTGCAGCTCCACTACGCGCGCACCGACGAGCGCCTCGTCGAGCTCCTCCCCGAAGAGGAGGGCAAGGGCTTCCGCATGCTGCCGGCGCCCTCGCCCGGCGACGTCTGGCTCGACCTCGAGGGTCACCCCTTCTACGAGACCGCGCGCGGGCTCGAGTACCTGTTCGGCTGGTGCTACCTCGACGGGGAGGGGCAGCTCCGGTACGACGTGCTGTGGGGCACCGACCGCGACGGGGAGAAGACCGCGTTCGAGCGCTTCGTCGACTGGGTCGAGGAGCGGCGGAAGCGCTATCCCGATCTCCACGTCTACCACTACGCCTCCTACGAGCGCTCGGCGCTCCGGCGGCTGATGGGCGAGCACTCCACCCGCGAGCAGGAGATCGACGACTGGCTCCGGCACGAGCTGCTCGTCGACCTCTACCGGGTCGTGCGCCAGTCGCTCCGCGCGGGCGTTGAGAGCTACTCGATCAAGGAGATCGAGAAGCTGTACGGCTTCGAGCGCACGGCCGACGTGGCCGGCGGCGACGAGTCGGTCGTCCTGTTCGAGCGCTGGCTGGAGGCGGGGGAGGGCGAGCTGCTCGAGGGCATCCGCGCCTACAACGAGGAGGACTGCCGGTCGCTCCAGGAGCTCCACGAGTGGCTGCTGCGCCAGCGGCCGCCCGGCTTGCCGTGGCGCCCGCCCGCCGATCCCTGGGAGCCGGACGAGGAGGCGGAGGAGCGCGACGCCGAGCGGGCGGCGCTCGTCGCCGAGCTGCTCGACGGCGCCGAGGAGGGGAGCACACGCTTCGTGCTCGCCCACCTTCTCGCCTACCACCGCCGCGAGGCGAAGTCGCAGTACTGGGAGTGGTACCACCACCTCTCGCTCGTCGGCGAGGAGTTCCTCGACGACACCGACACGATCGGCGGCATGGAGCTTCTCGGCGAACCGGTGGCCGACGGGAGGTCGCTCGTCTACACGTTCTCGTTCCCGGCGCAGGAGCACAAGATCTCGGGCGAGTGCCGCGACCCGGCGACGCAGAAGGCATACCACGTCCAGGTCGACGACGAGCAGGGCCTGATCACGTTCCGCCGCTCGGACAAGCGCGCCGACGAGCCGCTCCCGACGGCGCTGATCCCGCGGCCGCCGATTACCGACACCGAGCAGCGCAAGTCCGTCGAGGGGTTCGCCCGCGCCTACCTCGCCGGCGAGGCGCGCGCCGCTCTCGTCGACGTGCTCGAGCGCCGGGCGCCGCGGGCGGGGCTCGATCTCCCGGTCGCCGAGGCGGCGCTGTCGCTCGACGACAGCTACCTCTTCGTGCAGGGTCCGCCCGGCTCGGGGAAGACCTGGCAGGGGGCGAAGGCCGCGGTCGCGCTGATGCGCGCGGGGCGGAGGGTCGGCGTCACGTCGCTCAGCCACAAGGCGATCGGCAAGCTCCTGGCCGAGATCGAGCGGGAGGCGGCCGAGCAGGGCTTCTCGTTCCGCGGCCGCAAGAAGTCCTCGGCCGGCGAGGACTCGCATTTCGAGGGCACGTTCACCGACTCGAAGGGGAGCTGGAAGGACATGCTCGACCCCGAGCTGGACCTCGTCGCCGGCACCGCGTGGCTGTTCGCGCGCGACGTGTTCGAGGGGTTCTGCGACACGCTGATCGTCGACGAGGCGGGCCAGGTGTCGCTCGCGGACGCGATCGCCGTCGGCCACGTCGCGCGGAACCTCGTCTTCCTCGGCGACCCGAACCAGCTCCCGCAGGTCTCGCAGGGCAGCCACCCGGACTGCGCGCGCGTGTCGGTGCTCCAGCACCTGCTCGGCTCCCAGACGACGGTGCCGCCCGACCGCGGCATCTTCCTCGCGCAGACGTGGCGCCTGCGGCCCGAGCTCGCGGCGTTCACGTCCGACGCCTACTACGCCGGCCGGCTCGAGTGCGCGGAGATCTGCTCGCAGCGCAGCCTCGCCGCGGGCAACGGGCTCGTGTTCCGTCCGGTCGAGCACTCGGGCAACGCGGCGCAGTCGCGGGAGGAGGCGCACGAGGTCGCCCACGCGATCGGACTGCTGCTCGGCACTCCGTACACCGACGAGCACGGCCGAACCAAGCCGCTGGGCGTCGCGGACATCCTGGTCGTGACGCCGTACAACTCCCAGGTGCGAGCGCTGCGGCAGACGATCTCCCGCGACGTCCGCGTCGGGACGGTCGACAAGTTCCAGGGCCAGGAGGCGCCGGTCGTGCTGGTCTCGCTCGCCAGCTCGAGCAGCGACGACGCCCCCCGAGGGCTCGGCTTCGTCTTCAACCGGAACCGGATCAACGTCGCGACGTCGAGAGCGCAGTGCCGGGTGGAGATCGTGTGCTCGCCGCGACTGCTGGACGCGGACTGCAAGACGGTCGAGCAGATGGGGTTGGTGAACGCGCTGTGCCGGTTCGTCGAGCTGGCCGCGGCGATCGACTAGCTTGCGGCTGGTCGGCTACCCTGCTACCTTGGTATCAAGATGGCTCGGAAGAGCATGACGCTCAGGCTGGAATCGGCGAAGGCCGACGAGCTCGAGGCAGTTGCCCGGGCCGACGGGATCAGCGTCTCCGACGCCGTCCGTGAGGCGATCGACGAGCACATCGAGCGCAAGCGGAAAGACAAGGCCTTCCGTGAGCGGCTGCGAACGGTGATGGCGCGGGACCGGGAGATCCTCGAGCGGCTCGCTCGCTGACGGTTGCCCGACTACCTCGACGTCGCGGACTTCCTGCTCATTGCCGAAGCCGTGCTGGGAGTTCCAGCCGAACGTATCGCTGGTTGGCCGGGCGTCGGGCTCGCGGAATCTGCCCTGAGCGCGCCGGCCGCATCGTTTGCAGGGACGCCCTTCTATCCCGACCTGCTCGACCAGGCCGCGGTCCTGTGCGTACGCCTTGCTCGCAACCATCCACTGCCGGATGGCAACAAGCGCGTCGCGTACCTGGCACTCGTCGAGTTTCTCGCACGCAATGACATCGCCTGGAGCCCGCCCGGTGTCGACGAGACAGTCGCAATGATCGAGGGGGTCGCAGCGGGAGAGGTCTTCGAGGCGCAATTCGCCGCTTGGCTCAGGGGGATCAAGCCCGACTCCAGCTCGTCCGATTGAGCAACGTGGATGGAGTACGACCCGGAACGCCCACCCGCCCAGTGGGTCACGCAACGAGCGACGAGCCACGCTCGCGCTGTCTGGCTCGTGATCGGCTTGCTCGGGGTGAGCTGCGTGGTCTCGGTTGGACTTCTCCTGTCACCTCGGAAGTCGGTTGCGGCCGGGGTCGCGCTCATTGCAGTCCCGGTGGCGCTCAGGCTCGTCGGTCGCCGGCAGCTCGATCTGGCAGTTCGCTTTCGCAAAGGTGCCGCCGCCGAACGGCGTGTGGGCGAGACGCTCGAAGATCTCCGTCGAAAAGGGTTCGTCGTCATGCACGACGTCGAGCAGCGCGGCGAGGGGAACATCGACCACATCGTCAGCGGCCCGACCGGCGTGTATCTCGTCGAAACGAAGGCCCGCGGCTACCGGCCGGAACAGCTTCGAAAGGCCAAGAGGCAGGCGGCACGGCTGCACGACCGGCTCGGCGTCTGGGTGACGCCGGTCATCTGCATCGATCAGCGCGGCGGCGAGCCGTTCCGGCACGAACGGGTTTGGGTGGTGCCACGCGCCTGCCTGCTCGACTGGATGCTCGAACAGCGGAACGCCCCGGTCCCGAACGAGCGGCTGGCCGCCCTAGTCTCGAGCTAGTGAAATGACGCACGACGGCGTGCTCCTCTCCGGGGGCAATGAGCCAGCGGTCAGCGGCATCGCAGGCAGGACCTGGGGCACGTTCCTGACTCGCGGGTAGCCGCGCCCACGTAAGAACGCCTGCGCGTGGAGCACCAAGAGAGGTGATGCACCCGACCTTTCAGCGAAAGGAGCTCCAGAGATGAATGCGGCACGCACCCACGGTCCGGCTCGCCTCGGACCGGCACTCCTGGTCGCGACCCTCGGCGCCCTGGTGGCGCTCGCCCTCTCGGGCGGCCACGACGCCGCGGCGCACGGGGTCAGCGGCCATCCCGGCATCCACCTCGGCACCGCCGCGGACGATTCGATGTCCGCGAAGGAGGTCGCCCTCCGCATGGGGATGCGGAAGCTCTGGGAGGACCACATCGCCTGGACGCGGATGGTGATCGTCGACTTCACGGCCGGCCTGCCCGACCTGAAGGCGGCCGAGCAGCGGCTGCTGCGCAACCAGGCCGACATCGGGAACGCGGTCAAGCCCTACTACGGCGCCGCAGCCGGCAACGCGCTGACCAGGCTGCTGCGCACGCACATCCTCGAGGCGGTGCCCGTGCTCACCTACGCCAAGGCGGGTGACAAGCCCAGGCTCACGCGGGCCCTCGACGCGTGGTACGCGAACGGGAACCAGATCGCGCGGTTCCTGACCGAGGCCAATCCGGGCAGCTGGCCGCTCACGATGACCACGAAGATGATGAAGGACCACCTTGCGCTGACCACCGAGGAAGCGGTTGCCCGGCTGCAGGGGAAGTGGGCGGCCGACATCGCGGCGTACGACAAGGTCCACGCGGAGATCCTGCAGATGGCCGACATGCTCTCCGACGGCCTCGTCGAGCAGTTTCCCGCCCGGTTCCAGTAAACCGGCCGGATTCTCCGCCACCGTCTCGAAGCGGCCTTCCCCCGGCCGCTTCGAGACGGACCCGCCGCAGGTAAGAACGCCGGTCGAAGCGTCACCAAGAGATCGATGAGCACCGACACCCGGCAGTCGCGAACCGCACCGGAAGTCGTCGCGTGGCGATCCGAGCAGCTCGTGCACAGCGGCTTCCCGCCGTCCCTGGCCGCCAGGCTCGCGCCTGACGCGGGATACGACCTGCACGGCCTGATCGAGCTGGCGGAGCGCGGCTGCCCGCCCGAGACCGCCGCCCGCATCCTCGCCCCGCTCGACGAGGGCGGGCAGGCGGCATGAGCACGCCCGCGCCGACTACTCTCGATGTGGTGGGGCGCGATTCGCGAGCCGGAGACGGTCGCCGTCGTGCAGCCCTCGGGCGCCGGGCTCGACCCCGACTCGCGCGAATGGCTGAGGGCCCTGCGCGCGGACGGAGCCGAGCGCGACGAGGCGATCGCGCGGCTCCACGGCCTGCTCCTCAGGGGCGCGCGCTTCGAGGTCGCGCGCCGCAAGCCCACCCTTCCGCACCTGCGCGGCAACGAGCTCGACGACATCGCGCTCGAAGCCGCGGACGACGCGCTGGTGAGCGTGCTCGCCCGCCTGGACGACTTCCGCGGCCTCAGCCGGTTCACGACCTGGGCCTACAAGTTCGCGCTCTTCGAAGCCGCGGTGAAGCTCCGGCGACGCGCGTGGCAGGGACGCGAGATTCCTCTCGAGCCGGAGACGTGGACGGTGCTCGCCGGCACCGAGCTCGAGCCGGACGCGCAGGCCGAGCAAAGCGAGCTCCTCGCCGCCGTCCAGCGCCTGATCCAGGAGGCCCTGACGCCGCACCAGCGCCGCGTTCTCACCGCGCTGGCTCTGAACGGCGTCCCGATCGACGTCCTCGCCGATCGCCTGAGCACCACCCGCGGCGCGCTCTACAAGACCCTGCACGACGCCCGTCGCAAGCTGCGCCGGCATCTGACGGAGAGCGGCTTCGCCCTCGACACCTGGCCCGAGGAGGTGACCGATGGACCACCGCGACCCTGACCACGTTCTCGGGAGGCTCCTCGGGCCCGCCGGGCCCGAGGTCGGCTGCGACGAGTGCTTCGAGGAGCTCGACCGCTACGTCGAGCTCGAGCTCGCGGGTGCCGACGCGGACGCCGCCTGCCCGGGCCTGCGCGCGCACCTGGCGGGCTGCCCGGCCTGCCGCGAGGACTACGAGAGCCTGCGCAGCCTGATCCAGCCGTGACGAGCCCGACGGCGGGAAGCGGCTAGGCCCGCCGGGCCGGCGGCCTCCCGACCTGCAGCCCGGGCCGGCGCCGGTGCACCGACAGGTACCGCACCCCGTTCGGGCCGGCCGTGATCTTCCGTTGGCGTCCCCTGTCGACGATCGTGGCCTCGCCGCGGCCGAGCTCTCGCTCCTCGCCGTCGACAGTGACGAGCGCCGAGCCCTCGAGAACGACGACGAGCACGTCGCGCTCCTCGTTGACGTGCTCTTCCGGGCCGCGACCGGCCGGCCAGGCAAGCGGCGTGACGTTGAGCTCGGCAGACACCAGCGCACCGCCGCCGGGACGCGGGCCGGGCGGCGCCTGAGCGTCGTCGGGCCCGACGTCCACGGGGTCGCCCGCGTCCTGGAGAAGCCGTTCGATCAGCGGGAACAGCCGACGCTCCTCGCCGCGGACGTGCGACTCGAGCAGCACGGCGAGCTCGCGCATGACCTCCGCCGGGTGCTCGCCGTTCGCAGCGGCGTGCCGCAATCGCGCGGCCAGGCCATGCAGGCGCTGGTGCTCGACCAGCGCCTCGACGAGCAGCTCACGCGTCTCCTCGAACTCGACCACGCTCGGAAACAGCTGCTCCTCCTCCTCGCGAAAGTGGGGGATCGTGTCCTCGGCGAAGAAGCGCAGGAATGCGGCTGCCGCCTCCGACCTGGCGGCGTCGGGAGCATCAGCGGCTCGCCGGAGCCGACGCGCCGCGACCAGCGCCCGGTGGTGATCGTGGGACAGCGGTACGAGCGCGGGATGCCGCTTCATCTCGCTCGAACGGTACGCACTGGTCCCGGTCCGGCGGTGCGCGACCGCCGTCCTCCGCCCGTCGGCCACGGTGGTCAGTGGTACTGATGGACGACGGCGTGGCCGCGGCCGCGGGCGATCAGCCAGCGGTTCAGCGGCATCGCGAACACGAACGCGATCGCCAGCCCGGCTCCGAGGGTCCACCAGAACTTCGCGTCGGTCAGGCCTGCGTCCATCGCTCCGGGGACGATCAGGATGAAGGCGTTGTCGACGATCTCCATCACCGAGATCGACGCCGAGTCCGACGCGAAGGCCAGCGCCAGGGCGCGGCGGAGCGGGACGCCGGCCTTCAGGACGGGGCCGAGCGTGAGGGCGTAGCCGAACACGAACGCCAGGGCGATCGCGATGGCGATCGAGGGCACGGTGCTCCAGCCGGCCGCCGTTGCGATCACCAGGCCGAGCACCTCGCCGATCGCGCAGCCGGTCAGGCAGTGGACGGTCGCCGAGAAGGCCGATCGGGTGAGTGACGCGTGCGCTGCGTGATCCATCGCCGGTCCGTCATCCACGCTAGCCGTGGGCGGGGGAGAGCTCGAGTGACGTGACCCTGCCGCGCCAGTAGGTGAACGGGCCGTCGGGGAGCTCCCAGCGCACCTCCGCGCGGGTCGGAACGTGCACTCCGGCGACGACCTCGTATGAGCCGAACTCGCCCGCCCAGGGCCGCGGCACGACCAGCTTCCCCTCGGGGTGGGGCCGTCCGGCGGCGGACGCCCGGACGATGTCGCCGGCGGCGTCGAAGTCGAGGCCGACGGCGACACGCGACGTCCCGACGCTCGTCGCGACCTCGACCGACCGGCCGCCGAGGTCCCGCCACTCGAGCTCCGTGTTGGCCTGCATCGCGTGCGGCACCCAGGGGAGCTCGGCCAGGTAGCGCATCGCTTCCCCCTCGGCCGCGGCCCGGTCACTGCTCCGCATCACGGGTACGCCCAGGAGCCGCGCCTCGAGGAGCCCTTCGCCTGCCGCGTAGCGGTCGACCACGCGCATCGACAGGAGCCGGAGGATCGGGAACCGCGCCCGCCACGAGAAGGCGACCCGGTCGACACGGAACCGCTCGACCGCCGTGAACGGCATCGCCCGGCCTCCCGGCTTCAGCCACATCTCGCCGGCCTGGCCGACCAGCACCTCGCGTGGAACGTCGCCTCCGGCCGGAAGCGCACGGCCGAGGTAGCCGCGGACGAGCTCGGGCAGTTCGCCGTCCGGCACGGCGGCATGGTACGACCGCTCCCTCGTGAACGGCTTGCCCGCACGGCGTAGAGTCGCCCGGTACCGTCGGAGCGAGGAAAGGGGTCAGGTGAAACCGGCTGGCTGGGAGAGGTGGGCGCCGCTGAGCGGCGTCGTCTTCGTGGCGCTGATCATCCCGACGTTCTTCCTGCCGGCGAAGTCGCCGCCCGGCGCGGACGACCCGGCTGCGGACTGGGCGGCGTTCGTCCAGGACCACCGAAGCGCCCTGCTCGCGTCCATGTGCTTCTCGGGCGTCGCGGTCGTGGCGTTCGTCTGCTTCCTCGGCGTGGTCGCGTCGCGGGTGCGCCGGGCCGGCGAGGAGCTGCTCGCCGTCGTCGTTCTCGGCGGAGGCCTCGTCACGGCCGCGGTCTGGTACGTCTGGCTGTCCTTCCAGGGCGTGCTGGCGTGGACATCCGGCGAGGGGCTCGATCCTGCGGTGGTGAAGACGCTGCTCGCCTCCGCCGACTTCGCCTTCCCGTTTCCGATCGCGGCGCTCGTCGTTGCCACCTCCCTCGCCGCACGGCGATCGCGAGCGTGGCCGGCCTGGTTCTCGTGGGTCGGAGTCGCGGGCGGAGTCTGGGTCCTGGTCGGAGGCCTGGCCCTGGCACGGGACGGCTTCTTCTCCCCGACCAGCGGGGCACGTCTGACCGGCTGGGCGTTCTTCTTCCTCTGGGTGCTCGCGAGCAGCGTGGTGCTGCTGAGGGCCACGCCCACGCAGCACGATCCCCCGGTCGAGCCCGTCCGCTAGCCGCCGGCGACCTCGAGCACGACCTTGCCGTGCTTCCCGGGGCCCGCGACCCGCTCGAACGCCGCGCGGGCCTCGGCGAGCGGGAAGACGGAGTCGACCTCCGGGCGGAGCTCGCCCGACTCCACCAGCGCGCCCAGCTCGAGCAGCTGCCCGCGGTCGGGCTCGACGACGAAGTACGTCGCGCCCGGCACCTCCTCGGCGATCGTCACCACGCGCCCGCCGGCGGGAATGTCTCCGCCGCGGGTGTCGAAGACGAGGTCGGCGGGGCCGCTCTCCACGACGTCGGCGCCGGCATGTCGCGCGAGCTGGACGGCGACATGGCCCACGCCGCCCGACGCACCCGTGACGAGCACCCGCTCGCCGCGGACGAGCCGGCCGTGGACGAACAGCGCCTGCCAGGCGGTCAACCCGCCCATCGGCAGCGCCGCCGCCTCGACGTGGCTCAGCGGCGCCGGCTTCGGCGCGAGCGCCTGCTCCGGGACCACGGCATACTCCGCGGCCACGCCGTCGCGGTCGAACGGTGTGAGCGCGTACACCTCCTCACCGCTGTCGACGGCGACGCCGGACAGCTCGTACGACGGGGTCGCCGGCAGCCGGTCGGCCGGCCACTCGAGCTCGCCGCGCGTGATCGCCGCGGCACTGACGCGCACCAGAACCTCGCCCGGACCGGGCGACGGCGTCTCGATCTCCTCGACGCTCAGGCCGTCGCGGTGCAGGCGGGCCGCTAGCACTGACCTCGTTGTTGCTCCTGCCTCGAAGCCGTAAACCCCGGCGGGGCGCGCCGGCTCCGCCCGCAACGGCGCCTGAGCGGACTAGCCGCCGTACATCCGCCCGTCCCAGGGTGTCGGCTTGAAGAAGTCGATGATCACGTCGCCGCGCAGGTTCTTGCGCTTGTCGATCCAGCACGGGCTGGTCGGCTTGCCGTGCGACCACTTGACCAGGAGGCAGTTCTGAAGCAGGCCCCAGAAGAGCGTGACGCCGAGATCGGTATCCGCGACCGGGACGGCCGGCTTGAACAGCTTCGACAGCCACGGCGTCGCGCCCGTGCCGTTCGGGTGGGTCAGGTCCTCCGCGCCGAGGCAGATGTCGAAGGACAGCGCGGGCGGGTTCCCCGCCTGCCGGACGAGCGTCCGGTCCAGCGTCCAGGTCACGGTCAGGTCGCCGCTGCTTCCGATCAGGTTGACGTAGGAGCCGGCGCCGATCGGCGTGAAGCCCTTGCACACGCCCGGAGGAGCAGTGGTCCCCGCCACCACCGACACGGCAAGCGAGCCGCCGTTCGTCGACGTCGACGCCTTCACGGTGGTTCCCGTGCTCGTCCCCTGCGCCGAGCACGATCCCGTGCAGGGCGTGACCTGATCCGCGATCAGGAAGCCGTTGCTCGTCGCGGTCGCGTTGTCGCTCGCGGCGACGAGCCGGTAGGTGCCGGGCGCGGTGACCGCGAGGTTCGAGAACGTTGCGACGCCGTTGCCGTCCGTGACCGCCGAGGTCGTGCTGCCGCCGGTCAACGCACCGGTCCCCGAGATCGTCTGGAGCGTGACCTGGACGGTCTTGCCGGCGATGCCCTGTCCGGACGGATCCTTGATCGTGACCGTCGGGGCCGGGGTGATCGCCACCGCCTTCTGGGCCTCCGTCGGCTGCTGGGCGAACGTGAGGTCGTCGACCGCGAAGTCGGCGCTCTTCACGCTGGCGCCCTCGCTGGTCGCGACCAACCGGTACTTGCCGGGCGCCGTCACGGCAAGAGCGGAGAACTGGGCAATCCCCGTGCCGCCGGTGATCGCGGAGGTCGTGCCGGTGAGGGTCCCGCCGCCCGAAACCGTCTCGAGCGTGATCTGGACGTTCGCCCCGGACACCGCCCCTCCGTCGGCATCGGTGATCTTCACCGTGACCGGAGAGAGCGTCGAGAGCTTCAACGTCTCCGTCGGCTGCTGGTCGAAGGCGATCGTTCCGTAGGCCGCCTGCATGTCGAAGAAGCTGGCAACCCCTTCGTCGACCGCCTTCACGGCAACCACGTTGCTCACACCGTGGTTGAGCGAGGCGTTCGCGACCTGGACGTTGATCGCGTTCGTCTGGCAGAAGCCGCTGTCGACGTGACCGCCCTGGGCGGCACCGTTCACCCAGATGTCGGCGTCGTTGTCGACCGAGCCCCGAAGACGCAGCCCGAAGGCGTTCGAGGGGAGCGTGAACGACTTGCGGAGGAAGAGCGTGCCTCCGACCGGGAAGTCGCCGGCCGCCGCCGGGAACGTGCCCGGGCACACGGTCGCCTCGCCGTGCGAGAACGGCGCCGCCAGGGTCGACCAGCCGGAATCGTCGAACGCCGGCTGCTCCCAGCCGACGGGGGCGGTCGGGCTGACCTTGTAGGTCGACCCGAAGTCGAACGCCAGGGGGCCGGATGCAGCCTTCGCAGGCCAGGCGGTCACCGTCAGGGCCAGGGCGACCAGCGCCAGCATCGCCGCTGCGCGAAGCCGTCGACCTCCCGCCGACCGGCGGCTCTCACCGAACACGTGCCGGAGCATCCGTTCTCCTCTCTCCCTCGAAAAGGTGAATCCGAGACAACCATAGTCCGTCCGGGAGCCGCTCGCGATCTCGATGGACCACCCGAGGAGCGCTGGCTTCGCGGAACCGGCCGACAGGCTGGAGGACCGCACGCCGTACCGGCGGCGATACCGTGCTCGGCGGTGGCCGACGACGACGACCCGCCGATCTGCCCCGCGTGCGGCGTCACGATGGTGCCGGCCGTCCTCAGCGCCCGCGATGCCGACGGCCTCGAATGGGTGTGCCTCGAGTGCGAGGAGACCGCCGACTGCGCGGGCCGATGACGACTGAGCCTCGCCGCCGAAGGTCCCAGCTGCTCGTCGTGTACGACGCCGACTGCGGCTTCTGCCGGTGCGTGGTGGCGGCCCTGCTGCTCTGGGATCGCCGCCGGGCCCTGTCGGCCGCGCCGTACGCGGAGGTGCGCGATCGGCTCGGTCCGCACGGACTCGAGGAGGAGCCAGGCTCCTGGTACGCCGTCACCGAACCGGGCGTCGTGCTCGCGGCCGGGGAGGCCTTCCCCGCCCTTCTGGCGCGGCTCCCCGGGGGAGGCCCGCTGGCCTGGGCCACCCGGCGCTTCCCGCGCGGGACCGAATCGGCGTACCGGCTGGTCGCACGCAACCGCAGCTCGCTGGGCCGGCTGATTCCCCGCTCCGGCGCGCGGCTCGCCGACCGGGCGATCGCCGGCCGGCCGGCGGCCGCTCAGGCGAGGAGGAGCGGTGCGAGCCGCCGGAGCGTCGTGAGGCCGAACGGGTCGCCGTCCTCGAGCGGCTGAATCGCGACCTGGGTCGCGCCCGCGTCGAGGTGCTGCTGCACCCGCTCGCGGATCGCCTCCTCGTCGCCGGCGACGATCAACGCATCGACGAGCCGGTCCGAGCCGCCGTCCGCGAGATCGTCGTCCGTGAAGCCGAGCCGGCGGAGATTCTCGACGTAGTTCGGGGTGTCGAGGTACCACGCGGTGGCGGCGCGGGCCCGCCCGCGCGCCTCGGCCGGATCAGACGCGAGGATCACCTTCTGCTCCGCGATCAGGAGCGCGTCGTCCCCGAGGATCTCCCGGGCGCGCCGCGTGTGCTCGACCGGCACGAGGTACGTGAGCGCGCCGAGTGCCTTCCGCGAGGCGAGCTCCAGCATCCGCGGTCGCAGCGCCGCGAGCACGCGCGGCACGGGCGGCCTGGTCGCGGCGGCGGCGTCGGGGCTGTCGACCGGGTCCGCGTCCATCGAGTCCAGGAACGCGGACATGCGTGCGACCGGCGTCCGGTAGCGGTGCCCGCGGGGATCGACCTGGCGCGGGTGGCTGACGCCGAGGCCGAGCAGGAACCGGTCGTCGAACGCGTCGGCCAGGACGCGTGCCGCATTCGCGGCGGTGACGCCGTCGCGGCCCCAGACGTTGGCGATGCCGGACGCGATCCGGATGCGCTCGGTGGCGGCGAGCAGGACGGCCGCGTTCGTGAACGACTCGCGCGTGCCCAGCCCTTCCGGGTACCAGATCGTGTCGTACCCGAGCCGCTCGATCTCGCGAGCGGCGGGCCGTGCCTCGGCGGCCGGCGCGACCGTGAACGCGGCGATCCAGACGCCGACCCTGCCGAGCTGCACGAACCGGACGCTAGCTGCCGGGCCGCCGGGTGTCACACGGCGTCTCGGGAGGCCGTCTTCCTTGGAGACGCACTTCGACCAAGGAGCCCAGTGATGCGGACTGCGACCATGACCCGAACCTGGCAACCCCGGACCTGGCCACGACGGCGCGTGGGTCGACTCACCGTCGGCGTGGCCCTCGTCGTCGGCGCGCTCGTGCTGATCGGCGGAGGCGCGTACGCGATGGTCGTCCGCTCCGGCGGGGCGTACGTCGACCTCGGCGCGCACGGCACCTACGGCACCGACCGCTACGGGCTGGTCACGGACAGCACCAACTGGCGCACGACCTGGTTCGGATGGGCCGATCGCGTGCGGCTCCGGGTC
>Ga0070741_10011217_pt1 | contig 16613 bp, 10 predicted proteins | sample Coa_R1_4_FD_66440 | JGI IMG/M metagenome (GOLD analysis project Ga0070741, IMG submission 66440) | Surface soil microbial communities from Centralia Pennsylvania, which are recovering from an underground coalmine fire - Coalmine... | ecosystem: Environmental > Terrestrial > Soil > Unclassified ...
CCGGCATCCGCGACGCCGCGAACCTCGCCTGGAAGCTCGACCTCGTGCTCCGCGGCTTCGCCACCGACGCCGTCCTGGACACGTACGCCGCTGAGCGCATTCCCCAGGTCCGCGGCGTCGTCGAGTTCTCGATCGAGCTCGGCAAGGTGATCTGCGTCCCCGACCCGGGCGCCGCCGCCGAACGCGACGCCGCGATGATCGCCGCCGCGAAGGATCGCGGGCCCGTGCCCACCGGACCGACGCCCTCCCTCGGTCCCGGTCTGTTCGCGGACGGCGATGCGTCCGCCGGCCGGCTCTTCGCCCAGGGTGTGGTGCGATGCGGCGGCAGGATCGGCCGGTTCGACGACATCGTCGGCGGCGGGTTCACATTGCTGAGCCCGGTCGCCGATCCGGCCCTTCACCTCACCGCCGATCTCGCGGCGTTCTTGGCATCCGTCGGCGGCCGCTGCGCGCACGTGGCGCCGGGCGGGCTGGTCGACGACGTCGGGGGCACGTACGCCGAGTGGTTCGGGCGGGGTGGCGTCGACGTCGTCCTCCAGCGTCCGGACTTCCACGTCTTCGGTGCCGCGCCGCGGCTCGACCGCGCCGGCGGACTCGTCGACGCGCTCCGACGGGGACTGTCTGTCCATGCACTATAGTGCTACACATCGTCATACGAGGGCAGAATATCGCTTGACCCTGCTCGCCGCGCGTTGCTACATGGGCGCGAGATGCCCCGCATCCCGTTCGAGACCGACCCGTCGCGGTACCGGCACTGGCAGCTCGACGTCCGCGGCGCGGTCGCGACGCTCGCGCTCGACGTCGCCGAGGACGGCGGGATCGTTCCGGGCTATGCGCTGAAGCTCAACTCGTACGACCTCGGCGTCGACATCGAGCTCGCCGACGCGCTCCAGCGTATCCGGTTCTCCCATCCGGTCGTCCGCGCGCTCGTCGTCACGTCGGGTCGCGACCGGGTCTTTTCCGCCGGCGCGAACATCTTCATGCTCGGGCAGAGCGCGCACGCCTTCAAGGTCAACTTCTGCAAGTTCACGAACGAGACGCGCCTCCAGCTCGAGGAGATGAGCCGCGAGTCCCGCATCGGGACGCTCGCCGCGCTGAACGGGACCGCGTCGGGCGGCGGCTACGAGCTCGCCCTCGCCTGCGACGAGATCCTCCTCGTCGACGACGGCGCGTCGGCCGTCTCGCTGCCCGAGGTGGCGCTTCTCGGCGTCCTCCCCGGGACGGGCGGGCTCACGCGGGTCGTCGACAAGCGGCGGGTGCGCCGCGATCGCGCGGATTTCGTCGCGACGACGGCGGAGGGGGTTCGCGGGAAGCGCGCCGTCGAGTGGGGGCTCGTCGACGAGGCGGTCCCACGATCTCGCTTCGACGACCGCGTCGCCGAGCGCGCCGGGGCGCTCGCCGCGCGGAGCGACCGCGACGCCGACGGCCCCGGCGTCGAGCTCCCGCTACTCGAACGCCGCGAGACCGACGACGGCATTGCGTACCGCCACGTCTCGCTCGCGCTCGACCGCGGCCGCCGCGTCGCGACGCTCGTCATCCGTGCGCCGGACGATCCGCAGCCGGGCACGCCCGACGAGTTTCTCCGGGCCGGCGCGGACGCGTGGGCGATCGCCGCGTGGCGTGAACTCGACGACGCGATCCTCCACCTCCGCATGAACGAGCCCGAGCTCGGCGTCGTTCTCCTCCGGGCGGAGGGCGACCCCTCCGCCGTCCTCGCCGTCGATCGCGCGGTCGCCGGCCACCGGGATCACTGGCTCGTCCGGGAGATCGCCCTTCTCCAGCGACGGGTGCTGAAGCGGATCGACCTGACCGCGCGGACGTTCTTCGCGCTCGTCGAGCCCGGGTCCGCATTCGCGGGATCGCTCTTCGAGCTGGCGCTCGCGGCCGACCGGTCGTACATGCGGGCCGACGGCGCGACCACGATCGCCCTCTCGCCAATGAACGACGGACTGCTGCCGACGAGTGCCGGCATCGCGCGGCTCGAGGCGCGCTTCCTCGGCGACGTCGACCGGCTGAACGCGATCCGCGCGCACGAGGGTCCGTTCGACGCCGCCGGAGCGCTCGCCGCCGGGCTCGTCACGTTCGCGCCCGACGACCTCGACTGGGACGACGAGACGCGGCTCGCGATCGAGGAGCGCGTCGCGATGAGCCCGGACGCGCTCACGGGCCTCGAGGCGAACCTCCGCTTCCCCGGCCCCGAGACGCTCGAGACGAAGATCTTCGGACGTCTCTCCGCGTGGCAGAACTGGATCTTCACGCGACCGAACGCGACGGGCCCACGCGGCGCGCTCACGACCTACGGCAAGGCGGGCGAACGACCCGCGTTCGACCGGGAGCGAACCTGAGCATGACGACCGTCTCGCTGCACGAGAAGATCCCGAACAACGTCGACCTCGCCGGCGACAAGCGCCTCCAGCGCGCGCTCGAGCAGTGGCAGCCCGGCTTCCTCGCCTGGTGGCACGAGATGGGGCCGGAGGGATTCCAGGCATCCGACGTCTATCTCCGGACTGCCGTCGCCGTCGACGCGGCGGGATGGGCGCACTTCGACTACGTGAAGATGCCCGACTACCGGTGGGGCATCTTCCTCGCCGCCCCCGAGCCTGGCCGGACGATCGGCTTCGGCGACCACCTCGGCACGCCGGCATGGCAGGAGGTGCCCGGCGAATATCGGAACCCGCTCCGGCGCCTGCTCGTCACGCAGGGCGACACGGAGCCGGCATCGGTCGAGCAGCAGCGCCGGCTCGGGCGGACGTGTCCGTCGCTCTACGACCTCCGGAACCTCTTCCAGGTGAACGTCGAGGAGGGACGTCATCTGTGGGCGATGGTGTACCTCCTCCACCGCTACTTCGGGCGGGACGGCCGCGAGGAAGCCGAGGCGCTCCTCGATCGACGCTCCGGCGATCCCGACCGGCCCCGCATCCTCGAGGCGTTCAACGAGCCGACGGACGACTGGCTCTCGTTCTTCATGTTCACGACGTTCACCGACCGCGACGGCAAGTACCAGCTGCTCGCGCTCGCCGAGTCCGCCTTCGACCCGCTCTCGCGGACGTGCCGCTTCATGCTGACGGAGGAAGCGCACCACATGTTCGTCGGGCAGACCGGCATCGCGCGGATCGTCCAGCGGACCGCCGAGCTCGTGCGAGCGGGACGGGACCCCGAGCGGCACGGCGCCCTCCCCTTCGACATGATCCAGCGCGCGATCAACTTCTGGTACTCGGTGTCGCTCGACCTCTTCGGCTCCGAGGTTTCGACGAACGGCGCGACCTACTTCGGCGCCGGCCTGAAGGGTCGCCCGAAGGAAGAGCGCTACGCCGACCACCGGCTCCTCGACGGCTCCGCGCGCGTCGAGCAGCTCGCCGACGGACGGGTCGTCGAGCGCGAGGTCGCGCCGCGGCTCGCCGTCAACCTCGACGTCCGGCGGGCGTACCAGGAGGACTGCGAGGGCGCCGTCGAGCGCTGGAACAAGCTCGTCGCCGATCTCGGTATCGCCTTCCGGCTGCCGTCGCCCCGCTTCCATCGCGCGGTCGGCACGTTCGCAGGCGCGGCGTTCGATCCCGACGGCAACGCGATCAGCGACGCCGAGCTCGCGCGCCGCCGCGACGAGTTTCTCCCGTCCGACGCCGATCGCGCGTACGTCGCGAGCGTGATGACGAAGCCGGTGACGGCGCCCGGACGGTTCGCGAGCTGGATCAGCCCGCCGGGGCGCGGCATCGACGGGCGTCCGGCCGACTTCGAGTACGTCCGTTTCTGATGGACCCGCTCCTCCGCGTCCTCGGCGAGCGTCTGCGCGAGCTCCGCGAAGCCCACGGGCTCACGGTCGACGCCCTCGCCGCGCGGAGCGGCCTCTCGCCGCGCTTCGTCTCGGAGCTGCTCGCCGGGCGCGCCAACATCTCGGTGACGCGACTCGCGCGCGTCGCCGCCGCGCTCGGCTCGAGCACGGGGACCCTCCTCGCCGACGCGGAGCGGACGGCCGCGGCCCCGCCGGCCATCGTCTCGCTCCTCGGCATCCGCGGCGCCGGGAAGACCGCCATCGGCGCGCGGCTCGCGGCGCGGCTCGGCGTGCCGTTCGTCGAGCTCGACCGGCGGATCGAGGCCGAGGCCGGCCTCTCACTCGCGGAGATATTCGCTCTGCACGGCGAGGCGTACTATCGGCGGCTCGAAGCGAACGCCGTCGCGGGCCTCCTCAACGACGGACGGCCCGCCGTCGTCGCCACCGGCGGTGGCATCGTGACGAACGCGCCCGCGTTCGAGATGCTCGCCCGACGAACGACGACGATCTGGCTCCGCGCGAGCCTCGACGATCATTGGCGTCGCGTCGTCCGGCAGGGCGATCCGCGGCCGATGGCCGGCCGTCCCGCCGCGCGCGCCGAGCTCCGGAAGCTGATCGCCGAGCGCGAGCCGCTCTACCGTCGCGCCGCGATCCGGATCGACACGACCCGGCTCGGCCTCGCCCGGAGCGTCGACGAGATCGTCCGGCGCGTCGCGGGGCGCGACGGCGCCGACGGCGCGATGGCGCCCCGCGCGCGGGCGTCCGCGGGGCGGCGCGCCCGATGAGCGCGCTCAACGTCGCGGAGTGGATCCTGCGCGCCGGCGAGCGCCGTCCCGACGCGACCGCCATCCGCTACCGCGGCGCCGCGGTTTCGTACGCCACCCTTCGCGAGCGCGTCGCGCGCACGGCCGGCGCACTGAGAGCGCGCGGGCTCGCGCGGGAGCGCCGCGTCCTCGTCGCGCTCCCCGACACTCCCGAGCTCGTCCAGACGTTCCTCGGCGCGATCTGGGCCGGCGCGATTCCGATCCTCCTGAACCCGGCGCTCCGAGCCGACGACTACCGCGCCTTCGTCGACGACTTCCGGCCAGACCTGCTGATCGCGACCGACGACGTCGCAGCGGCCGTCGACGACGTACCGACGCTCACGACGAAGACGCTCGGCGCGCTCGTCGAGGCGTCGGCTCCGCTGTCGACGCCGGCCGCGACCGACGCCGACGACCCGGCGTTCTGGCTCCTGTCGTCGGGTACGACCGGTCGACCGAAGGGCGTCGTGCACCTCCACCGGAGCGTGCCCGTCGTGTGCGCCGGCTACGGTCGCGAGATCCTCGGGATCGAGCCGACCGACGTCTGCCACGCGACGTCGAAGGGCTTCTTCGCCTACGGTCTCGGGGCGAGCGTCTATCTCCCCCTGGCGGCGGGCGCGACGGTCGTCCTCGTGCCGGAGCCGTTCGCACCGGCGCGCACGTGGGCGACGCTCGCTGCGGAGCGGCCGTCGCTCTTCTTCGCCGTTCCGTCGGTCTATCGGGCGCTCCTCGAGGCCGCTCCGGACGGCGCCCGCGACGCGCTGTCGACGGTGCGCGTCGCCGTATCCGCCGGCGAGGCGCTTCCCGAATCGCTCTTCGACGAGTGGCACCGCCGCTTCGGCGTCGCGATCCTCGACGGGATCGGCGCGACGGAGATGCTCTACATCTATTGCACGAACCGACGCGGTCGGATCGTCCCCGGCTCGGTCGGTATGCCGGCGCCCGGCTACGAGGTGCGGCTCGAGGCGGACGACGGCGCGCCGGCCGCGGACGGCGAGGTCGGCATGATGCGCGTCCGCGGCGGCAGCCTCGCCGAGCGCTACTGGCGGCGGGTCGACGCGACCCGGGGCGCCTTCCAGGGCGAGTGGTACGCGACGGGCGATCGCGCGGTGCGGAGCCCCGACGGGACGTTCCGCATCCTCGGTCGCGGCGACGACCTCTTCAAGGTGAGCGGCCAGTGGGTTCTGCCGACCGACGTCGAGGCGGTGGTCGCGACCGTGCGCGGCGTACGCGAGGTCGCCGTCGTCGGGAACGAGACCGGCACGGGCCTCCTCGAGGTCGTCGCGTGCGTCGTCCCCGACGACGGCGCGGGGGCCGACGGGATCGAGGGTGCGATCCGCACGGCGTCGGCGGAGCGGCTGCCCCGCTACAAGCGTCCCGGCCGCGTGGTGTTCGTGGACGCGTTGCCGCGCACGGCGACCGGAAAGCTCCAGCGCGCAGTGCTGCGCGAGACGATCCGGAGGACGATCGCATGAAGATCGGCGTGCTCCAGTTCTTCAGCTGGCCCGAGCGACGCGTCGCGATCGAGACCGTCTACGCGCGCGCGCTCGAGCGGATTGCGATCATGGACCGGGGCGGCTACGACGCCGTGTGGCTCGCCGAGCACCACTTCCACTCGTTCAGCGTCTGTCCATCCGTGCACATGATGGGCGTCCACGTGGCAGCGCGCACGCAGCGGCTCCGGATCGGCACCGCGGTCTCGCTCGCCGCGTTCTACCATCCGCTCCGGCTCGCCGAGGAGGTCGCGCTCCTGGACGTGCTCTCGGGCGGACGCGTCAACTGGGGCGCCGGGCGCGGCTTCGACCGGACCGAGTTCGCGGCGTTCGGCGTACCCCCGGAGGAGAGCGCGTCGCGCTTCCAGGAGGCGGTCGACGTCGTCCTGCGCGCGTGGAGCGCGGAGCGGCTCACCTACGCGGGGCAATACTTCCGCTGTGAGAACGTCGAGGTGTTACCGAAGCCGGTCCAGCAGCCGCATCCGCCGGTGTGGCTCGCGGCGTCGTCCCCGGACGCGATTCGCCGCGCGGCGGCCGGCGGGTTCACGATCATGATGGACCCGCACTCGACCCACCGGGAGATCGCATCGAAGCGCGAGCTCTACCGGACCGAGCTCGAGGCGGCCGGGCGCTCGATCGCCGGGCGCGAGATCCCGATGGCGCGACTCGTCGCGATCGCGCCGACGGCCGCCGCCGCGGAGGAGACGGCGCGTCGCGGCGCGCGGTGGCTCGTCGAGTCGTACGCGGGCCCCCAGCATCAGTCGATGACGGGCGTGGTCGGCTTCGGCGTCGCGGGCGGGACGGCGGCGCCCGTCGATCCGGTCGAGCGCTACCTCGACGGCGTGATCATCCGGGGAACGCCGGAGGCCGTCGTCGACGAGATCGCACGCCTCCGCGAGGAGATGTTCCTCGACTATCTCCTCTGCGCGCCGCTCAGCCACGAGTCGTTCGTGCTGCTGACGGACGAGGTGCTGCCGAAGGTCCTCTAGCGAGGCGTCACGACGAGCTTCGGCGCGCCGGTCGGCGCCTCACGGCTCTGGTACTGCACGCCGTCGGAGTTGGCCGACGTCAGCGCGAAGCTGTACGTCCCGTTTCCCGTCACGACCGACGACACGTCGAACTCCACCACCTGGCTCCGGTCCACGGCGCCGATCGTCCCGAAGCTCGGACCGTCGATCGTCGGCCGGTTGTTCCACGTGGTCCCGGTCTCGGACCAGGTGACGTTGCTGAAACGGGCCAGCGTGCCGCCCGAGGCGCTGATCGCCGTCCCGGAGCTTCCCACGGTCAACCGGACCTTCGCGCTCAGGACGCCGTTTGGACCGACGCCGGTCACCGTGAACCGGAGGAACAGCTGCTGGACGGGCCGCGCGCCGTCGGCCCAGAGCGCCGTTCCCGTGCCGAAGTTGGAGGTCGGGAGATCGGAGTCGACGTAGGTGTCGGCGACCGCGCCGAAGACGAGCGAGGCTCCGGGCGCCGTCGTGGTCGTGACGGCGCTCGTGGTCGACGTCGTCGTCGCGAGCGGCGCGGTCGAGCTGGTGGAGGTCGTCGTCACCCGCGTCGTGCTCGTCGTCGACGTGCTCGGCTGGGTGGTCGTCGAGCTGCTGGTCGACGACGTGGTCGTCGTCGCGCCGCTCGACGGTCGGAGCTGAACGACGAGCTGCGGCGGCCCGCTCGCCGCTTCGCGGCTCTGGTACTGGACGCCGTCGGACGAGTCGCTCGTCAGGCCGAAGCTGTACGTGCCGTCGCCGGTGACCAGCGACGTGACGTCGAATTCGACCACCTGGTTCTTCGCGACCGCCCCGAGCGTGCCGAAGCTCGGACCGTCGATCGCCGGCTGCGTGTTCCACGTCGGCGCCGTCTCCGCCCATATGCCGTCGCTGACGCCGCGAAGCGTCCCGCCGGACGCGCTCGCCGCCGTGCCGGACGGACCGACGGTCAGGCGGACCTTCGCCTGCTGTACCGTTCCGGCGCCGATGCCGCCCACCTTGAATCGCAGGAAGAAGCGTTCCTCCGGCCGTGCGGCGTCCGCCCAGAGCACGGGGCTCGTGCCGAAGTTCGACGTCGGGAACGTCGAATCGACGTACGTATCCGCGACCGGCGCGAAGGTGAGCGACGGGGTCCCGGAGGTCGGCGCGAAGGTCGCCGCGAAGCTCCCGGCCATGTCGCCCGTGACGATGTTGTGACTCGCCGCTCCGCCGTCCGACCATCGGACGAACCCGTACTGCGTCCCGCCGACGAGCTGCGGCGGCGCGCTCACGGAGTGCGCCGAGCGGGCGATCACGGTCTCCGTGAACGGCGTGACCTCGCTGTTCGCGTCGAAGCCGAGGGTCAGGCCGGACGGGCTGCTCGTGAAGCTCAGCGCCACGGTGCGGGGCTGGAGCGTGACGCTCGTCGTGCCGCTGAGCCCGTTCGCATCGGTCGCGGTCAGCTGCAGCTCCAGCCACGACGGATACTCGTGGTCCGGCGCGGCGAACTGACCGTGATCGACGCCCGCGAACGTCTGCAGGAAGTGCAGATGGCAGTTCGACGGGCAGTGATGCAGGACGAGCGACCACGTGAGCGCGGATGCCGGCAGCGCATGGCCGGCCGCGTCGGCCGCCGAGCCGCTGAACGCGATCACGTCGCCGACCGCCCACGTCGTCGACGACGTCGGCGCGGCGATGGTCGCCGTCGGCGGCGTCCCGGCGGTGATCGCCGTCTGCGCCGTGTCGCTGAGGCCCTGCATGTCGGTCACGCGGAGCCGGACCGTGTAGACGCCGGGCGCGGTAAAGTCGTGCTCGGGCCGCGCCGCCGTCGACGCGCCGAATTGCCCGCTGCCGAAGTCCCAGCTGTACGACAGCGCGCCGCCGTTCGGATCCCGCGAGCCGGTGCCGTCGAATGCCACGTGGAGCGGGACGGGACCGCTCTGCGGCGTCGCCGCGATCGCCGCGGTCGGCGTGTCGTTCTGCGGCCCCGTGATGCGACGGATCGTCCCGCCCGTCACGTCGACGTAGAAGAGATCGCCGCCCGGCCCGATCTCGAGGTCGACGGGCGACCCTGCGCCGGCCGCGAACGTCTGCCGCGTCGCGGGATCGGGAAGCCCGTTGCTTCCCTTGAACATGACCCAGACGCAGTTCCGCGAGTAGTCGGCGAAGAAGAGCGCGCCGCCGTACGCCGCCGGATAGCTCCCGCTCTGGTAGAACGCCAATCCCGTGATCGACGAGCTGCCGGTCGGACAGCTCTCGCCCGCGACCACCGGATCGGTGTGCTTGTACGAGAAGTAGGGCGGCGTCACCGCGTTCGGGTTCGCGTAGAGAACGTTGCAGAGATCGAGGTTCGCGGCCTTGTATCCGGACTGCGGCGCCGGCCCCTCGTAGCACGGCCACCCGAAGTTCTTGACCGGGGCCGTCGGGTCGTCGATCCGGTCGATCTCCTCGACGTTCTTGAATCCGACGTCGCCGATCCAGATCTCGCGCGTCCCCGGGCGGACGGTGATCCGCCACGGATTGCGGAGTCCGTGCGCGATCACGCGATCGTCCGGGTTGCCGGTGCCCGCGAGCGGGTTGTCTGGCATCGCCGCGCCGGTCATCGGATCGACGCGGAGGATGCTGCCGTTGAAGCGTCCGACGGGACCGCCGACGGTGAGGAGGTCCTGGGCGCGGAGCGCCCCGCCCTCGGCGCTCGGCGGAGACTCCGTGCTCCCCGGGCCGCCGGGCGGATCGCCGCACGGGTTCCCGTTCTGCCCGTAATCGACGAATTGGAAGCTCGCGCCGTCGCCGGCGCTCATGTAGAGCGCGCCGTCGGATCCGAAGACGAGCCCGTCCTGCGAGTGACTCGGGAACTGCTGGCACCAGTTCTCGATGAGGACGTTCTCGCTCCCGGTCATCACGTTGCCCGCGGCGGTGAGCCGCGAGAGCCGTCCGCCGACGACGCAGCCGCCCGTCGTCGGGCCCGGTGGGGTCGGGCAGCCGTCGGACGTGGCGCCGGGCGATCCCCATACGGGCGGCGTCCCGCCGATCGGCGCGTCGAGCGTGTAGACGACGTAGACGTACGGCGTGTGGGGGAAGTCCGGGTGGAGGGCGATCGCGCCGAGGCCGCGGTCGTAGAAGTTGTGCACGTTGGTCCGCAGATCGGCGAAGACCGTGGGCGTCGTGGCGGTGAGGCTCTGGAAGACCTTCACGAGCCCGCTCTTCTCGGCGACGAAGACGCGGCCGTCCGGAGAGAACTGGATCGACGTCGGCTCGGTGAGCCCGCTGAAGACGATCGACTCCTGGAAACCCGCCGGCAGGACGGTCGTCGTCGCGGTCGCGGCCGGCGCGACGACGGCCGTTTCGGCCACCCGCCTCGCGCGGTGCGGCGCTTTTCGACCGAAGCGCGAGCCGGCGAGCGCGCGATGGCGAAGCGTCGTCGCGCCGGAACGATGGGCGATCAGACCGGACGCGCTCGCAACGACGAGGCCGACGACGAGGAAAACGAGTTTACGCACGCACCACCTCCACGCCGACGCCGCCCGTCGTCGGTGATCACGAACCGTTCGAACCGTGTCTGGCTGGAGGCGAAGGACTTTGCCGAGACGACTTTCTGAGTCAATCCCGGGCGCGGAGCGGAGCTGCGATCAGCGCCGACGCGGCGCTGCCGCCTCGGCCGTGTGGTCGCGCCGTCCGACGCGCTCGTCGACGTCGGTCGTCTCGTCGAGCGTCCGCTGCCCGAGTCCGGGCGGCGCCAGCTCGGGCGGCACGATGCGATCCGCGGGAATCGCGATCGGGTTGCCGTTCGCGTCGACGCCCGCGAAGTCCGGGTGGAACATGAGGATCGGCGGGAGCCGGCGGCCGTCGTCCGTCGTCTGGTAGTGACGGACGTAGCCGGGCGGGAGCTCGAAGTCGTCGGGCACGACGATGCCGCGCTTCACGGGCTTCGTCCCGGGCGGCGGAAACGCGGCGATGCCGTTCTGCTCGCCTGGCGCGTTCATCGTGAACGTCGGCTCCGACTTCGCGCGGCGGTCGTCGCGGCGCTCGGCACGGCGCTGGCGGACCCGCTCCGCGAGCTCGGGATCGCGCACCGCACCGACGGGCGGGGCCGGTGGCGGCTCGACCGCGCGCCGTACGGCGCCGACGTCGGGCCGCGCCGGCGGCGGCGTCCGCGGCGGTGCGGGCGCGTCGGCCGGGAGCTGACGAACGATGAGCCACCCGACGAGCGCGACGAGAACGAGGCCTGGCACGACGGGCGACAGCCTCCGCGTTCGGGTAACGCGCACGCCGGGTCGCCGATCGCTCGCCATCGAACAGTCCCGGATATATGAGAAACACCCCCCGGCCGACAACGGCGTCGCCACCAAACCGTGACCTCGCGTCCCGTCGACGAGCATCCCGCCCCCGGTGCCGCGTTCGCCGCGTCGGCGTACGCGCCGTGGGCGCGGCTCTTCGCGGCGACGGCGTTCGCGGCGAGCCGGATCAGCCTGCCCCTCATGCTCGGCGCTATCCTCTTCTCGTACATCCCGGTGACGCCGTTCACGATCCTCCGCTGGTTCGCCCGCTTCTTCGTGCTGCCCGCGCTCGCCGCGGCGGTCGTCGCGCGCGCCGTGTCGGCACGCGTCCGCGTCGCGAACGACGCCGTGACGATCGCGGGCGCCGGCGTGGTCGTCGAGGTCCCGACGACGGCGCTCGCGTGGGTCGCGCCGTGGCGACTCCCCTTGCCGGCGCCGGGGCTCGCGCTGGTCCTCCCGTCGGGCCAGCGCGTCCGACCCGGGCTCGCCATGCCGGATCCCACCCCGCTCCTCGAAGCGCTCGTCGCCCACGGCGTCGACGGCGCGGCCGCCGCCGCCCATCCGACCGTCGTGTACGCGCGAGCGCGCGCGGCGCTCGGTCGGTGGCGGTGGACCCACCTGGTCGCGCGGTTCCCGCTGTTCGCGCTCCCGCCGACCGCGCTCCTCTTCAACGTGCACCAGCACGTCGCGTACGGCGGGCTCCTCGGCCAGTACTACATGGTCGGGCTCCGCGCGTATTTCGAGACGTTCGCCGTCTATTGGGCGACGGTCACCATCTACCTTGTGCTCTACGCCAGCATCTGGCGGGGGCTGGCGGAGCCGATCTGCCTCGGCGCCGCCGCCGTCGCACCCTCGCAGGCGGCGAAGGTGCGACGGGCGACGGAGCGCGTGATCCGCGTGCTGTACTACGGAGGCGTGCCGGCGCTGCTCGCCTGGCGGTTCGCCCCCTGGTGATCGGTCAGGGCGTCGCCGGGTTGAAGGTCGAGATCGTCCAGCCCATGCGCTCGTGGCCGAACTGGTTCCAGACCGGGTTCTTGCCGTTGACGTACTGGGACGGCGCGAAGTCGGGCGGCGCCGAGCCGGAGCTCCCGCCGAAGATGCCGGAGAGCTGCGTCCCGCCGTCGTAGGTCGGGTGCGTATTGTCCGACTGGATGTAGTCGAAGCTGGTCGACGGGCTCGCGAGGTGGCCGTTCGCGTCGCGGATGGTCGAGCGAAGCGTCACGGTGATGCGGTTCACATAGGCGGCCTCGCTCTCGCCCTGGATGTACTTGAGACCGTCCGAGTCGATCTGGCCGTCGCCGTTCGAGTCGTAGTCGGCGCCCATGAACTGCGCGAAGCTGTCGGCGCACTTGAAGCCGTAGGTGTTGGCGAAGTTGCACGCCCGCCAGTTCATCCGGACGAGATACGGGAGGAACTTCGTCTGCTTGTTGATCTTCTGGCCGGTGGTCGGGTCGTTGCAGCCGCTGAGCCCGTTGTCGGCGTCGTAGCCCGGATAGTAGAGGTTCGAGACGACCTTCAGCTTCGTCCCCGAGTACGTGTTGGCGTTGATGAACTGCATCGCCTGCTGGAGGTAGTTCGTGCAGTTGGCGAGCGCCGTGTCGAGCGGGGCGTAGTTGCAGGTCCCGCTCTGCCCGGCGAAGTTGCTGCGCGCCTGGAGGCCGTCGTTGCCGCACATCTCGAACGTCACGATGCGCGTGTTGGTCGCCTGCATGTACGACTTCTCGGAGACGATCTTGTTGTTGTAGATGTCGGACGCGACCGCGCCCGACTTGCAGCGCCGGACGATCTCGACGTCGGTGCCCCAGTAGTTGGACGCGTAATCGCCGTCGACCGTCGGCGCCGCGAAGATCGCCGCGCTCGTGATCGAACCGTTGTACCCGGCGTAGATCGAGTCGCCGTACGCAACGACGCGGTACTTCGTGCTCGTGCCCGACCGATCGACGGTCCAGGACGAGTTCTGCGTCAACGTGTTGGCGAGCGCACTGGACCCGTAGAAGACGCCCGCCGCTAAGACCATCCAGCTCCCGTATCGGCGCATCCTGATCTCCTCCCTCCTAGGCGGCTCAGCTCACCCGGTACCCCAGGGTGGGGAGCGCGTATCATGTTTGCCGCGGGGGTGGCGAGCATTTTTTGCAAAATCTGCTTCTTGCCGGCCGGACGACGCGCCGCGGCAGGCGGGCGCGCCCGTCGCGCTTGTCAATGATTGTCGCGATCGGCGACACGCGGGTCGGCCGCCACCCTCGGGCGTCGGCGGAGACGAGCCGGACGAGGTCGGGCGGGGCCGCCGGCGACGGCGGCGAGGCGATTTGCGCCGCCCGCCGTGCCGACGTATTCCGCGGTCCGTTCTCTTCGTGACCCCCGAAACGCCGCACCGACCGCGCGCCCGCCTCGTCGTGGCGGCGGTAGCCCTCGCGGTCCTCGCCGCGGGGACCTGGCGGCTCGCAGATCTGGGCGCTTCGGCCGAGGTCCGCGAGTTCCGCGGCTCCTACCCTGCCGAAGCCCGGCCCCGGGGCGCGGTGCACGAGGTCACGCTGACGGCGGCGCCGGCCACCGTGCCGCTCTTCGACGGCCGCCCGCTCGCGGTGTGGGCCTACAACGGGCAGGTCCCCGGCCCCGTGCTCCGCCTCCGGCTCGGCGACACGCTGCGCGCGACGCTCGTGAATCGCCTCCCCCAGCCGACCACCATCCACTGGCACGGCGTCCGCGTGCCGAACGCGATGGACGGCACGCCCGGCGTCACCCAGCCGCCGGTCGCCCCCGGTGAGACGTTCGTCTACGAGTTCACGCCGAAGGACGCCGGCACGTTCTGGTTCCACCCGCACCTCCGCGCCAGCGAGCAGGTCGAGCGCGGGCTCTTCGGCGTCCTCGTCGTCGAGGACGCCGAGCCCCTTCCCTACTCCCGCGACGAGGTCTGGGTGCTCGACGACTGGCTGATCGACGCGAGCGGCGCCATTTTCCCGGAGTTCAACACTCGCCACGACCTCATGCACGACGGCCGCTGGGGCAACGTCGTCACCGTGAACGGCAAGGTCGGGACGTCGCTCGCGGTGAAGGCCGGCGAGCGCATCCGACTCCGGCTCGTCAATGTCGCGAACGGTCGGGTCTTCGCCCCCGACTTCGGCGGCCTCGAGACACGCGCCATCGCGGTCGACGGCATGTACGCCGCCCGTCCGCTCGATCCCGCGGGCTACGAGCTGGCGCCGGGAAACCGCCTCGACGTCGACGTCACGATCCCGGCGGCGCTCCGCGGGCAGCGCGTCGCGATCACCGACCGCTTCACCGGCCGGCCGATCGTGCTCGCGGAGATCGCCGTGGCCGACGACGTCGTGGAGACGCCGGCCTTCCCGTCACCTGCCCGGGCGCACGTCCCGCAATGGCACGACGCGCTCGCGGAGCCGGTCCGGGCGGAGTACCGGCTGAACGCGCGCACGGGCGGTACGTTCGGGATCGAGTGGACGATCAACGACGAAGCGTTCGATCACGACGGCCACGCCGGTGACCATCCGCCGATGAGCGTCCTGCCGGCGGGCGCGTTCAGCCGCGTCCGCTTCACGAACCTGTCGTATCGGCTCCATCCGATGCACCTCCACGGACAGTTCTTCAAGCTGCTCAGCCGAAACGGCACGCCGGTCGACGAGCCGCACTGGCGCGACACGGTGCTCCTCCACGCGCAGGAGACCGTCGACGTCGGGATGGTGCCGCTCGACCTCGGCCGGTGGATGCTCCACTGCCACGTGCTCGAGCATGCCGAGTCGGGGATGATGACGACCGTCGAAGTCCGGCGGTAGGCGCGGGCGCGCGTGACGACGGGGGACCTGGCGTCGCTCGCGTCTTGCGTCCAGTATCTTCGGCATGGCGACCCAACCGGACCCGTTCGATCAGCGCCCGCAGCAGATGTTTCCGAAGCTGTCGGCGGAGCAGATCGCCCGTATCGCCCGCCACGGCACGCGGCGACGGGTGCGGCGCGGCGAGGTCCTCTTCGATCAGGGATCGGAGGGCGCGTCGTTCTACGTGATGCTGGCCGGCGCGCTGGCGATCGTCCGCCCGCACAAGGGCGGCGAGGATCTCATCGTCGTCCACCACGCGAACGAGTTCAGTGGCGAGACGACGCTGCTCACCGGGCGGCGGAGCCTCGTGCGCGCCCGGATGATCGACGACGGCGAGGTCCTCGAGGTGGCAGCCGAGGACTTGCACCGGCTCGTGCAGACCGACTTCGAGCTGAGCGAGGTCATCATGCGCGCGTTCATCCTCCGGCGCGTGAGCCTGCTCGCGCGCGGCTGGGGCGACGTCGTCCTCGTCGGCTCACAGTACTCACCGCGAACGCTCCAGCTCCGCGAGTTCCTGATCCGGAACGCCCATCCGCACGCCTACGTCGACGTCGAGCGCGACCCGGACGTCGAGGACATGCTCAAGAGCTTCAACGTCAGGATCGAGGACATCCCCGTGATCATCTGCCGCGGCGAGCTCGTGCTGCGGAATCCGACCTTCGCGGAGCTCGCCGACTGCCTCGGGTTCAACGCCGGCATCGCGGTCGACAGGGTCCGCGATCTCCTCGTCGTCGGCGCGGGCCCGGCGGGGCTGGCCGCCGCCGTCTATGGCGCGTCGGAGGGCCTCGACGTCCTCGTGCTCGAGACGCACGCACCGGGCGGCCAGGCGGGCTCCAGCTCGAAGATCGAGAACTACCTCGGCTTCCCGACCGGCATCTCCGGCGAGGCGCTCGCCGGCCGCGCGTTCAGCCAGGCGGAGAAGTTCGGGGCGAGCATCGCGATCGCGCGTTCGGCGATGAAGCTCCGCTGCAGGACGCGCCCGTACGCCGTCGAGCTGTCGACGGGCGAGCTCGTGCACGCGCGTGCGATCGTGATCGCGTCCGGGGCGCAGTACCGCAAGCCGGACCTTGCGCGCCTCGCGGACTTCGAGGGCGCGGGCATCTACTACGCCGCGACGCAGGTCGAGGCGCAGGTGTGCGGCACCGAGGAGGTGATCGTCGTCGGGGGCGGCAACTCGGCGGGCCAGGCGGCGGTCTTCCTCGCCGGGACGGCGAAGCACGTCCACGTGCTCGTCCGGTCGACGGGGCTCTCGGCGAGCATGTCGCGCTACCTGATCCGGCGGCTCGAGGACAACCCGCGCATCACGGTGCACACGCAGACCGAGATCGAAGCGCTCGAGGGGAACGGGCACCTCGAAGGCGTCCGCTGGCGGTCCTCGGCCACCGGCGAGACGAAGACCTGCGCGATCCGGCACGTCTTCCTCATGACGGGCGCGGTCCCGAACACGATCTGGGTCGCCGGGTGCCTCACGCTCGACGA
>Ga0070741_10011218_pt1 | contig 16612 bp, 12 predicted proteins | sample Coa_R1_4_FD_66440 | JGI IMG/M metagenome (GOLD analysis project Ga0070741, IMG submission 66440) | Surface soil microbial communities from Centralia Pennsylvania, which are recovering from an underground coalmine fire - Coalmine... | ecosystem: Environmental > Terrestrial > Soil > Unclassified ...
GCTGATGAACGGCGTGCCGCTGGCTCGGGCGCCCTTCTCGGCCATTTCCATGCCCGGCCGGACCGCCGGCTCGGCAAGGTCGAGCGGCAGCAGGAACGAAAGGGCGAGCGTCGAGCCCGCCGCCAACGCCGCCACTTCGCGCAGCAATGCCACGTTCGCCCGGCGGGTCAGGTACATGCTGACGCCGGTGCAGGCGACGGTCGCGGGCCGGCTGCGATCGAACCCGGCTGCCACGAGCTTCTCGCCCCATCGCTCGCCGGCCTCGAAATCCACCGGCACCAGCTTCAGCCGATCGGGCACGCCGTAGCCGGCCGCGATCAGGCGCTGCCGCTTCCAGGCCTGCGCCGCCGGCCGGTCGATCTCGAACACCCGAAGCCGGGCCGCGAGCTCCGCTCGGCGCTGGGCAAAGGTGTCCAGGCCGGCGCCCAGGATCACATACTGGCCAAGGCCGCGGCCCGCCTGTTCCACCACCAGATCCTCGATGAAGCGCGCGCGGGCCACGATGGAGGCGCGAAACAGCTTCGTGCCCTCGGGATGCATGTCGCCACGGGCGCGCCAGCCCTCTTCCGGCGCCGCCAGCTCGAGGCCGACCCTGTCGACCAGCACCGGCGGCGGCGCATCGACCTCGAGATGCAAGGCGCGCCACAGCGCGACCCTCACCGCCGAGCTGTCGGGCGCCGCCTCGACCAAGGCGCTAGTCCTTCAGCGCCACGCGGCCGAGGATCACGTCCTCGTAGACATGCAGCGACGGCAGGCCGCCGGTGTGGATGAACAACACCTTGGCTTTCGGTTTGAAATAGCCCTGGCGGGCCAGTCCGATCAGGCCCGCCATGATCTTGCCGGTGTAGACCGGATCGAGCAGCACGCCTTCGGTGCGCGCCAGCATCTGCACGGCTTCGACCATCTTGGCGTTGGGCACCGAATATTTGGGCTGCCAGAAGCCGCCCACGCTCTTGATCGCCTCGCGCGGGATCTTGCCGATGCCCAGAAGGTCGGCGACCGCCTGGGCTTCCTTGTGAACCAGCGGCTCCTGGTCCGCCGGATCGCGGCTGACACCGATACCGATCAGCGGCACCTTGATGTTGTTGCCGTAAAAGCCCGCCGCCATGCCGCCATGCGTGCCCGAGCTGCCCGAGCCGACGACGACGGCGTCGAAGGTCACGCCCATGTCGAGCCATTGCTGCTGCATTTCCTGCGCGCAAGCGACGTAACCCAGGCCGCCGATCGCATTGGAGCCGCCGCCCGGGATGATGTAGCCCTTGCGGCCCTGGCTGGCGAGGTCCTGCGCCACCTTCGACATCGCAGCGCCCATGTCCGAGCCGCCGGGCACGACCGTGATCGCCTCGACACCCATCAACTCGAACATGAAGTTGTTGCCGCCCGCTTCCTTCTTGTAGCTGCCGGGCACGCGCTCCTCGATCACGAAGCGCGCCTTGAGGCCTTCCTTGATCGCCGCCGACAGGGTGATGCGGCAGTGGTTGGATTGCGGCGCGCCGCAGGTGATCAGCGTGTCGGCGCCTTGCGCCAGGGCATCGGCGGCGAGGAATTCGAGCTTGCGCGTCTTGTTGCCGCCGGGGAACAGCCCGAGCATGTCGTCGCGCTTGATCCAGATCTCCGGTCCGACGCCGCCCGGGCAGGTCGCCGCCAGCGCCTTGGTGAAATGCGGCAGCTTCTCGATCGGCGTGGGATGCTCGGTGTAGCGGCGACGGGGGAAACGAGACAAGTCCATTCAATCAATCTCCAAGGGCGGCGCCTGCTCTAGCATCCCGTCGTCCGCGACGAAACAGCGTCATGGCAGCGCGCCAACGCACCTCAGAACGAAACGGATGGCAAGCAGGCGCCGGTGGTTCGTTGTCGTGGGCCGACCCGCTCGGACTGGAAAGCCTTGCGCGGTTGAGCAATGATGCGCCGTTACTCGTTACATTCGAGGCCTGTGGGGGGCAATATGACCAGGATGTTCGGCCGTCGTCGGCTCGCCGTGATGTCGTTTGCCGGCGCCTTGCCGCCGATCGCCGTCGCCGCCCAGACAACGACAGCGCCCGCCGCGCCGCCTCGCCCCAACCCGCTGGTAACCCCGACGGCGCCGGCGGTGACGTCGACGTCGACCCCGGCGCTCGGGCAAATCGACAAGACGAAGCCCTACTTCCTCTACTTCCAGCGCAACATTGACATCCCATCGGCGAAACAGCTGCGCGATACGCTGGTAAAGCTCGCCGAAAGCGAGGTCGAGAACGTCACCCTCGTCCTGAACTCGCCCGGCGGCCTGGTCGCTCCCACGCTCCACCTCTACAACCTGATCCAATCGTTGCCGTTCGCCCTCAATACGCATGGCGAGGACCTGGTGGCGTCGTCGGCCACGATCCTGATGCTGGCCGGCGACCGGCGCACCGCGAACAAGCGAACCAAATTCTGGCTGCACTCGCTGTCCGGGCCGCTCATCGCGACCATGAACACGCCCCAATTCGAAGACCAGATGCGGCTGTTCCACGACCAGGAAAGCATGTTCGAGCAGATCTACAAGACTCGCACGAAGATCCCGGACGGCGATCTGGCGAAGCTCAAGCATGAGACGGTGACCTACGACACCGAGACCGCCCTGAAGCTCGCCATCATCGAGCAGGTCACGGTCCTCAAGATTCCGCCAAAGGCCAAGCTGGTATTCTTCGACTAGCGCGGACCGAGTCCGGCGGCCTCAACTCCCCGCGAGCTTGAGCCACTCCTCTTCGGTCATCGTCTGCACGCCGAGCTCGGCGGCCTTGCGCGCCTTCGAACCGGCGTTCTCCCCGACCACGACCAGGCTGGTCTTCTTCGACACCGAATCGGTGACCTTGGCGCCCAGCTCCTCGGCGCGCGCCTTCGCCGCGTCGCGCGTCATTGCGGAAAGCTCGCCGGTGAAGACGACGATCTTGTCCCTCAGCGGGGCATCGGCGGCGACGACGCGCCGCCTGGCCGCTTCGATGGTGAGCTGCTTGCGCAGGTCCTTGATGGCCTCGACGTTATGGCCTTCGCTGAAGAACTCGACCATGGCGTCGGCGGTCGTGACGCCAATCTGCTCGATGTTGCACAGCCGGCCGTAGCTTTCGCCCACTTCGGCGGCGGCCTTCTCCTTCTTGGTCGGCTCGGCGTGCTTCTTGCGCTCCTTGACGGCCTTCAGCATCTCCTCGAGCCAGGTATCCGCGTCGCCATATTCCTGGGCGAGCAGCTTCGACGAAGCCTCGCCGATCAGCGGGATGCCGATAGCATTGATGTATCGGTCGAGCGAGATCGTGCGCCGCGCCTCGATGGCGGCGATCAGGTTGCGCACCGAGAGATCGCCCCAGCCCTCGCGCTTCTTGATCTCGTCGACCCGCTTGGGCAGGCGGAAGATGTCGCCCGGCACCTTGAGCAGACCGTCGTTGAAGAAATTCTCGATGTGCGTGCCGCCCAGCCCCTCTATGTCGAAGCAGTTGCGCGACACGAAGTAGCGCAGCCGCTCGACCTGCTGGAACGGGCATTCGAGACCGCCCGAGCAGCGCCGCACCACGCCGCCTTCCTCGGCCTTGACCGGCGTCTTCAGCGGACAGGGGCACTTCTCGGGGAAGCGATACTTCTTGGCGTTCTTCGGCCGCTCTTCGGGAATGAACCCCAGCACCTGCGGGATCACGTCGCCGGCGCGCTGAACCGTGACCATGTCACCGGGTCGCACGTCGAGCCGCTCGATTTCATCGGCATTGTGCAAGGTGGCGCGCGCCACCACCACGCCGCCGACATTGACCGGCTCGAGATCGGCCACCGGCGTCAGCGCGCCGGTGCGGCCAACCTGGATGAAGATGTCCTTCAGCCGGGTACGTGCCTGCTCCGCCGGGAATTTGTGCGCGATCGCCCAGCGCGGCGCGCGGCTGACGAAACCCAGGCGCTCCTGCCAGTCGATGCGGTCGATCTTGTAGACACAGCCGTCGATGTCGTAGGGCAGATCGGGACGCTCCTCGCCGATCTTCTTGTAGAACGCGCGCACCTCGGCTGGCGTCTTGCACAGCCTGGTCAGCGGGTTGGTCTTGAAACCCCACTCCTTCAGGAGCTTCAGGTACTCGCTGTGCGTCTTCCACGACCGCGGCTCGGCCTCGCCCCAGGCATAGGCGAAGAAACGCAGCGGCCGCTTCGCCGTGATCGCCGGGTCGAGTTGGCGCAGCGAGCCGGCGGCGGTATTGCGCGGATTGACGTAGGCCTTCTCGCCCGCCTCGAGCTGGCGGGCGTTCAACTCCAGGAACGCCTTGCGCTCCATGTAGACTTCGCCGCGCACGTCGAACGCTTTCGGAACGCCACGGCCCTTGAGCTTTTGCGGGATGTCCTTGATGGTCCTGAGATTGGCGGTGACGTCCTCGCCGGTCGTGCCGTCGCCGCGCGTCGCGCCCTGGACGAATTCGCCGTCCTCGTAGCGCAGGCTGATCGACAGGCCGTCGATCTTGGCCTCGCAGCTATAGGCTATTTCGGCGTCGGGCTTGAGATCGGTCTCGCGCTCCAGGCTGCGGCGCACCCTGTCGAAGAAGCCCTGCAGGTCCTCGTCGCTGAACGCGTTGTCGAGCGACAGCATCGGCTTGCCGTGCCGGACCTTGGCGAAGGCCGTGGTCGGCGTCGGCGCCACGCGCTGGGTCGGGCTGAACATGTCGACGAACTGCGGGAAGCGCTCCTCGATCGCCTTCAGCCGGCGGCGCAGCTTGTCGTACTCGGCGTCGGAAATCTCCGGCGCGTCCTTCTCGTGATAGAGCTTGTCGTGACGCGCGATCTCGTCGGCCAGCCGCTTGTGCTCGGCGCGGGCCTGGCGCTCGGTGAGGTCCTCGACCTTCAGTGCAGCGACGACTTTGGCGGCTTTCGACATGCCGGGAGTCTAGCCCGCCGCCAGCAACTTGTCGGCAGCAGCGCGAGCCTCCGCCGTCACCTCGGCGCCCGACAGCATGCGCGCGATCTCCTCGCGCCTTCCCTTGCTGTCGAGCGCCAGCACGTCGGTGCTGGCGTCGGTCCTGGTCGTGGTCTTCCTGATCAGCCAGTGCCGGTCGGCCACCGCGGCAACCTGTGGCGAGTGCGTGACCACCAGCACCTGCACTTCTCTCGCCAACCGTTTCAGCCGCTCACCCACCGCGGCTGCCGTGGCGCCGCCGATGCCGGAATCGACCTCGTCGAACACGATCGTGCCCGCATCGCCCACCTTGGCGAGGCAGACCTTGAGCGCCAGCAGAAAGCGCGACAGTTCGCCGCCCGAGGCGATCTTGGCGATCGCCGCCGGCGGCGTGCCGGGATTGGTGGCGACCAGAAACTGCACGCGGTCGATGCCGTTTTCCGACCACTCGGATTCCGGCAGCTTCGCCAGCTCGGTGACAAACTTCGCCTTCTCCAGCTTGAGCGGCCCCAGCTCGGCCGCGACGGCCTTGTCGAGCCTGGCCGCGCCCTTGCGACGTGCCGCTGCCTGCGCATCGGCGGCGGACAGGTAGGCATCGCGCGCGGCCTTGGCGGCGGCCGCCAGTTTCTTGAGGCCTGCCTCGCCGTCGTCGAGGGCGGCGAGCTGTGCCGCCATCTTCCCGGCAAGCGGGGCGAGCTCGTCGACCGCCACGTTGTGCTTGCGCGCCAGCGCGCGCAGCGCGAACAGCCGCTCCTCGATCTTCTCCAGCTTGTTGGGGTCGAACTCGAGCGCGTGGCGCGCCGTCTCGAGCTGGGCCTGCGCCTCGGTCGCCTCAGAGAGCGCCCTGTCGAGCGCCGCAAGCGGCGCGTCGAGCCGGCCGGCCGCCTTGTCGACATTGCGCTCGATCAGGCGATGGGCCGCCCGCAACGCCGCGACCGCGCCTTTTCCCTGCTCCAATTCGCCCAGCGCCTGGCTCACCGCCTCGCCCAGCGCCGTGCCGGCGCGCAGCAGCTGGCGCTCGGCCGCCAGCTTTTCCTCGTCGTCCGACTTGGGCGCCAGCGCCTCCAGCTCCTTCACCGCATGGCGCAGGAAATCCTCGTCGCGGCGCGCCGCCGCGGCGGCGGCCTCGGCGTCGGCGCGCGCCTGCTCGGCGGCACGCCACGTCCGCCAAGCCTGGCGCACGGCTTCAGCCTGGCTCGCCAGTCCGGCGAAAGCATCGAGCGAATCGCGATGCGTCGCCATGTCGAGCAGGCCGTGCTGCTCCATCTGGCCCTGGATCTCGACCAGCGTATCGCCCAATCGGCGCAACAGGCCGACCGAGGCCGGCTGGTCGTTGACGAAAGCGCGGCCGCGGCCGTCGGCGCCGACGGTGCGGCGCACCGTCAGCACGTCCTCGCCGCCGATGCCCTGCTCGCTCAGGATCGCGTGGGCGGCGTGTTTCTTCGGCAGCTCGAACGAGGCCGCGACAGAAGCCTGCTGTGCGCCGCGCCGCACCGTCGCCGAATCGGCACGGGCGCCGAGGGCGAGGCCGAGCGCATCGATCAGGATGGACTTGCCGGCGCCGGTTTCTCCGGTCAGGGCGCCGAGCCCCGGCTCGGCATCGCGCGCAAAGGTCAAATCGAGCTTCTCGATCAGGACGAAGTCACGGATCGAGAGCGACAGCAGCATGCTATTTCGTGCTGTCGAACCGATAGTCCTTACCGGTCAACAGGAAGTAGCTGTCGGCATACCAGTCGCTGCCCGGGAAGTTATAGCCCAGCACCGCGGCCGATTCCTGCGCCTCGCTCTTGACGCCCAGCGCCAGGTAGCACTCGACCAGGCGATGCAGCGCCTCGGGAACGTGCGTGGTGGTCTGGAAGCGCTCGATCACCGTCCGGTAGCGGTTGATGGCGCCGACATATTGCTGGTTCTTCTGGTAGTAGCGGCCGACATCCATCTCCTTGCCTGCGAGATGGTCGATCGTCAGTTCGACCTTGAGGCGCGCGTCGCGGGCATAGGGCGTGTCGGGGAAGCGCTTGGCGACGTCCGACAAGGCATCGAGCGCCTGCTGGGTGACGCGCTGGTCGCGGCCGACGTCGGAGATCTGCTCGTAGTAGCACAGCCCCTTCAGGTAGTAGGCGTAGGGGATGTCCTTGTGGCCGGGATGGAGCTGGATGAAGCGGTCGAGCGCGATGATCGCATCGTCGTACTTGTTGGACTGGTAGTAGGTGAAGGCGGCCATGACCTGCGCCTTGGTCGCCCACACCGAATAGGGATGCTGGCGGTCGACTTCCTCGAATTCCTTGGCGGCGGCCTTGTATTCCTGCTGCCCCAGATCATCGAGGGCGCGGTTATAGAGCACCTCGACCGGCTGCTCGGTGTAGTTCTCGTCGTCCTTCTTGCCGAACCAGCCGCAGCCGGCGAGCGCCGCTGCGAGGACGGCCGCCACGAGCAAACGCACTGTACGTCCCAACCACACCTTGGCCATCGCCCATCCGTCTAACCGTTGCGCCGCCGGGTTATATCATTTTGAGCCCAAAAAAAGAGGGGCCGAGGCCCCTCAAGAAAGCGTGGAAACCGGCTTTTCCGGCGTCAGTTGGCTTGCCGACGCAGGAATGCGGGAATTTGCAGGTCGTCGTCGTCGCGCGCGGGCTTGCTGCGCTCGGTGACGTCGAGGCTGATCGAGGTCTGCACCGGCGCGGGCCGCACCGCCGCCTTGGGCGCGACGGCCACGACATTCTCCGCGGACGGACGCGCCATTGTCGGTTCGACGGGGGCAGGCGCAGCAGCCGGCGCAGGCGCCGGTGCGGCGGCGACCGTCGTCGCGGGCTTGGGCGTGGCGAAAGCGCCGGTGATGCGCTGGAACAGGTTCGGCGCCCGGCTCTCGGCAGCGACCGGTCGCGGCGCGACCGAGCGGGCCATCGGCTCGGCGCGCACGACCGGACGAACCGCCGGACGCGTGACGCGCCAGTCGGTCTCGTCGACCAGCGGCTTCTGCGGCACCGCCGGTTGCGGTGCCGGAGCCGGAGCCGCCGCAGCAGCGACCGGCGCAGGCGCGGCCATCGGTGCAGGCGCGGGCGCCGCAACAGGCGGCGAGGCCTCGACCGTCGGCGCCGGAGCAGCCGCTTCCATGACCGATGCCGGAGCCGCCTGCATCGCCGGAGCAGGTGCAGCCGCAGCGGCGACCATCGGGGCCGGTGCCGCAGCCATCGGAGCGGGAGCGGGCGCGGGCGCCGGAACCGGTACGGCCATGACGGGAGCCTGGACCGGCGCCGGTACCGGCATCACCGGCGCGGCGGTGGGCGCCATTGCGGCTGTCGGCATGGCGACGCGACCGACCGGCGCGACCGGACGCTGCTGCAGCGCCGGCTGGCCGGTCTGCATCGGCCGGTTCATGTCGAGGTTCAGGTAGTTCGGCGCCGGCTGCTGCGAGGCCATCGCGGCGATGCCGGTGGCGACCACCGACACGCGCATGCGGCCCTGCATCGAGGCGTCGAAGGTCGAGCCGAAGATGATGTTGGCGTCGGCGTCGACTTCCTCGCGGATGCGATTGGCCGCCTCGTCGACCTCGTGCAGGGTCATGTCGAGGCCGCCGGTGATGTTGATGAGCACGCCCTTGGCGCCCTTCATCGAGTGGTCTTCGAGCAGCGGGTTGCTGATCGCGCTCTCGGCCGCGACGCGGCTGCGATCCTGACCCTCCGCCTCGCCGGTGCCCATCATCGCCTTGCCCATCTCGCCCATGACGGTGCGGATGTCGGCGAAGTCGAGGTTGATCAGGCCCGGCATCACCATCAGGTCGGTGACGCCGCGCACGCCCATGTGCAGGACGTCGTCGGCCATCTTGAAGGCGTCGGCGAACGTCGTCTTCTCGTTGGCGATCTTGAACAGGTTCTGGTTGGGAATGACGATCAGCGTGTCGACCACCTTCTCGAGCTCGGTGATGCCCTGCTCGGCCGCCTGCATGCGGCGACGGCCTTCGAAGTGGAACGGCTTGGTGACGACGCCGATGGTGAGGATGCCCTGCTCGCGCGCCGCCGCCGCGATCACAGGCGCGGCACCGGTGCCCGTGCCGCCGCCCATGCCGGCGGTGACGAACACCATGTTGGCGCCGTCGAGCAGTTGCAGGATCTCGGGCAGCGCTTCCTCGGCCGCCTGGCGTCCGACCTCGGGCCGCGCGCCCGCGCCAAGCCCTTGCGTGATGGTGATGCCGAGCTGCACGCGGCGGTCGGCGAGCGACTGGCCGAGCGCCTGTGCGTCGGTGTTGGCGACGATGAACTCCACGCCTTCCAGCGCGGCGCTGATCATGTTGTTGACGGCGTTGCCGCCCGCACCGCCCACGCCAATGACGGTGATACGCGGCTTAATCTCCGACTCCTTTTGGGGGAGGCTGAGGTTGATTGTCATACGGCTTTCTCCACGCAAACGAGGGGGTTATCTGCCCGGAGTTCCGGCGTGGACTTCGTTCTTTGGGGTAAAGCCCTGTGCCGGTACGGGTTTTTATCTTTATCTACAGCATGTTGGGGATAGCCATTCCCCACACAACATATTGCCTAAAAGTTCTCCCTAATCCAACTGCCAATCCGACCGATTCGACTCGCCGGCGCCTCCATAGCCGCCGGTTGTGCCTGGCTCACCGCGTGAGTCTGCTGGGCAAAGGCCAGCAGTCCGGCAGCGGCGGAAAATGCCGGCCCGCCAGTCGAATCCGCGAGTCCGGCAAGCCTGAGCGGTGCGCCGGTACGCACTTTTTTGTTGAGAATCGCAGCGGCCACCTCGGGCACGCCATCGAGCTGGCAGCCACCGCCGACCAGGACGGCGCGGCCGCCGGCCAACTTATCCACACCGCTCGCCTCGAGGCGGCTTCGGACCAGTTCGAAGGTTTCCTCGATGCGCGGCCGAATGATGCCGACCAGGATCGACCGCGGGATGTGGTTGGGCCGCGTGCGGTCCTCCTCGCCGATCAGCGGCACGTCGATGATGTCGTACTCGTCATTCGGCTTGGCGACGGCGCGGCCAATCTGGGTCTTCATGCGCTCGGCATGGGCGACCGGAGTCGACAGGCCGCGCGCGATGTCCTTGGTGACATGCTCGCCGCCGACCGGGATCGAATCGACGTAGACCAGGTTGCCTTCGTAGAACACCGCGATCGACGTCGTGCCGCCGCCCATGTCAATCAGAGTGACGCCGAGGTCGCGCTCGTCGGCGACCAGCGAGCTGAGGCCCGCGGCATGGCCGGCGATGACCCGGTCGGCGATCTCCAGATGCGCGCGCCGCACGCAGACCTGAAGGTTGCGCATCGCCCCGCTGGTCGCGGTGACCAGGTGCACGTCGACGCCCAGCCGCTCGCCGAACATGCCGCGCGCGTCGCGCACCGGCGTGCCGTCGACCGAAAAGCCGACCGCGGCGGAATGGATGATGTCGCGGTCCGCCGTCTCGGCCGGCAGCTGGATATGCTGCTGCACGCGCCGCACGTCGCGCTCACCGATCTCGTGATGGCCGACCGGCACCTCGAGGCTCTGGTTGTGCGAGGCGGGCGCGCCGCCGCTCACGCCGACGATCACCTCGCGGACATGCTCGCCGCACATCTCCTCCGCCGTCGACACCGCCGAGGAGATGGCGCGTGTCGCGGCCTCCATGTCGACGATGTTGCCCGAGCGCATGCCCTGCGACGGCTGATGGCCGATGCCGACCACCCTGAGGCCCTGCCCGTCCACTCTCGCCACGAAGCACACGACCTTGCTGGTGCCGATATCGAGCGCTGCAATGACGCCATTTCTTGTCTTCGCCACGGTGTCCCCCGTTTTCCTACGCCTACAACCACATCACACGGGCCCCGGCAGCATCTCGCCGCCGGAGGTGATCCCGCGCTTCCTGAGATAGAACTTGTCCGGCAGCCGGAGATCGACGACGCCGAACTCGCGCGACAACAGCTGATATTCCGTGTCGAGCTTGCCGAGCTTCTGCAGCGCGGCCACCGCATCCTCCTCGGGCAGCCAGATCTCGACGCCGTTGCTGAGGATGAGATTCCAGCGCCGCTGGCCGACCCACACCGCGGCGCGCAACTGCTTGGCCACGCCGGGCTCGTAGGCGAGCAGCAGCAGCAGCTCGCCGACATGGTCGGGCGCGCCCGGCCCGCCCAGCAGCAGGAGCGACTGCGCGCCGGGCGGCATGCGGCTCGCGCGCACCGTGCGGCCGTTGCGATCGATCAGCGTGTACTCGTTGCCGTTCTGCCAGATCGCCACGGCATGGCGTTCCTTCAAGGTGACATAGAGCGTGTCGGGCAGGCGGCGCTCGACGGTGGCGCTCGCCACCCAGTCGATCGCCTCGAGGCGCTTGCGCGCGGCCTGCAGGTCGATGCCGAGAAGCGAGTCGCCGCGCTTGACGCCGAGGGCGGCGAGCAGCGCGCTGCGCTCGACGTAGTTGCGGCCCTCGACCGTGACGTCCTGGAGCTTGAATGGCGTGACGGCGGCGACCACGGCGTGCGTCATGCCGTCGATCCGGTCCTGCGCCTCGATCAGCCAGCCCTCGTGCCACGCCCACCAGCCGCCGCCACCACCGCAGCCCATCAGCAGCACGAGCAGGCCGAGCATCATCGGCTGGCGCCAGAGCGGCTTGCCGGTCTTGCGCGGATTGACCCGCTTCTTGCGACGGTCGTAGTCGCGCCGGTTCGAACCCGACCGCGGCGCGGCCTGTTTGCGCACGCCACTCATGACGGACGCCTCGCGTTGTCGACCATCCAGGTCATGAGTTGCGGCCAGGAAATCCCCGCCCACTTGGCCTGCTCGGGCGCCAGCGACAGCGGCGTCATGCCGGGCTGGGTATTGAGCTCGAGCACGTAGAGGCCTGACGTGCCGGGCTTGCGGTCGTCCCAGCGCAGGTCGGCGCGCGTGAGACCGCTGCAGCCGAGCGCCTGGTGCGCCATCAGCGCCCACGTCTTGGCCTGCTCGTAGACCTCGGCGGGAATCGGCGCGGGAACCAGATGCTCGGTGACGCCGTCGGTGTATTTGGCTTCGTAGTCGTAGAACTTCGTGCGCGGCCGCAATTCGGTGACGGCAACCGCCTTGTCGCCCATGATGGCGACGGTGAGCTCGTGACCCGGCACGAACTTCTCGACCAGCACGCGCTCGCCGTACTGCGCTTCGGCCGCCTCGACGACCGACAGATTGTCGCCTTCGCGCACGATGTGCACGCCGACGCTGGACCCCTGGTCGATCGGCTTCACCACATAGGGCCGCGGCATCGGATCACCCGAGGCCAGCGAGCGGCGTTCGACGACCTTGCCGTCGGCGACGCGGATGCCGATCGAGGTGAAGACGTGCCGCGACATCGGCTTGTCCATGGCGATCGCCGAGGCCAGCACGCCGGAATGCGTGTAGGGGATGGCGAGGATCTCCAGCACGCCCTGGATGCAGCCGTCCTCGCCGTACTTGCCGTGCAGGGCATTGAACACGACGTCGGGACCGCCGCCCTTGGCCGGCCGCAGGAACTCGATCAGCGCGCGCAGGTCGCGCTTCACGTCGTACTCCAGGACCTCGTGGCCGCCCTCGCGCAGTCCCTCGGCGCAAGCCTTGCCGCTCACCAGCGACACCTCGCGTTCGGGCGACCAGCCGCCCATCAGGACCGCGACCTTGCTCACTTTTTTTCTCCGATGCGGCGGATCTCCCACTGTAGTCGCACGCCGCTCTGCTCGAACACGCGCCGGCGCACTTCCTCGCCCAGCGCCTCGATGTCGGACGCCGTGGCGTCGCCGGTGTTGATCAGGAAATTCGTGTGCTTCTCGGAGACCTGCGCGCCGCCCAGCTTGAGGCCGCGGCAACCCGCCTTGTCGATCAGCTCCCACGCCTTGTGGCCCGGTGGATTGGCGAAGGTCGAGCCGCCGGTGCGACTGCGCGGCTGTGAATCAGCGCGCGCCGCATCGATCTCGTTGATGCGCCGCGCGATGGCGAGCTGATCGCCCGGCGACGCCTTGAGCCGCGCCGCGGTGAAGATCCAGTCCGCGGGCGCCGTGCTGTGGCGGTACGACAGGCCGAGCTCCTTGGCCGTGACTTCCCGGACATTTCCGGCACGATCAACGGCAGTGGCCGAGATCAGCACGTCCGACAATTCGACGCCGTAAGCCCCGGCATTGGTCGGGAACGCGCCGCCGATCGTGCCGGGAATGCCGCTCAGGAATTCGAGCCCGGCCAGCGAATGCTCGCGCGCCGTCAGCGCCACGTTGAGATCGGGTGCGCCCGCCCCCGCCACCAATTCGTTGCCTTCGACCGCAATGCCCGCGAATCCGCGCATCAGGCGGATGACCAATCCCCTGATGCCGCCGTCGCGCACGATCACGTTCGAGCCGACACCGAGCACCGTCACCGGCACCTCGCGCGGCAGCTCGCGCAGGAAGTCCGCCAGATCCTCGATGTCGGCAGGCCGGAACAGCACCTCGGCATTGCCGCCGGTACGGAACCAGGTCTGCGGACCGAGCGGCGCATCGGCGGTCAGCCGCCCGCGCGGTTTGGGCAGCCGATCGATCAGGTGTGGATGGGACTCGACCGCTGCCATCATGCCGCCGTCCCGGGTCCGTGATCGTTGGCAATGGCGCGCGGCCCGCCGCGCTCGGCGGCGAGCTGCTGCAGCTGGCCGGGCAGCGCGTGCGCCCATGCGGTGATGTTGCCCGCGCCGAGGCAGACCACCACGTCGCCCGGCCGCGCGATGTCCCAGACCAGGCCCGGCAGGTCGCCGGGCGCGCCCAGCGCGTGGACGTCGCGATGGCCGGCGCGCTGCACCAGCCCGACCAGCATGTCGCGATTGACGCCGGCGATCGGCGTCTCGCCGGCCGCGTAGACGTCGGCAATGAACACCGTGTCGGCGTCGCCGAAGCAAGTGGCGAACTCGTTCTTGAGCGAGCCCAGCCGCGTGTAGCGATGCGGCTGCATGACCGCGATGACCCGGCCGGTTCCGCCATAGCTCTGGCGCGCCGCGCGCAGCGTGGCGGCGATCTCGACCGGATGGTGGCCGTAGTCGTCGATCACGGTGATGCCATGCGCCTCGCCGGTCTTGGTGAACCGGCGCTTCACGCCGGAGAACGAGCCGAGCGCGCGGCGAATGACGTCGTCGCTGAGGCCCATCTCCTGGGCGACGGCGATCGCCGCCAGCGCGTTCTGAACATTGTGCTGGCCGAACATCGGCAGGCGCAGGCCCTCGACCGTGCGCGATTCGTTGGTGGCGCGGTTGGCGATCAACACGTCGAAATCGGCGCCGCCGCGGTCGAGCTTGACGTTGACGGCCCGGATATCGGCATTGACGCCGAAGCCGTAAGTGATGAGGCGGCGGTCCGACACGCGCGGGATCAGCGCCTGCACTTCGGGATGATCGGTGCACAGCACGGCAAAACCATAGAACGGAATGTTCTCGACAAAGCGCACGAAGGCGTCGCGCAAGGCGTCGAACGTACCGTAATGATCGAGATGCTCGGGATCGACGTTGGTGACGATGGCGATGGTCGCCGGCAGGCGCAGGAACGAGCCGTCCGATTCGTCGGATTCGACCACCATCCAGTCGCCCTGTCCGATGCGGGCGTTGGTGCCATAGGCGTTGATGATGCCGCCGTTGATCACGGTCGGATCGAGTCCGCCGGCATCGAGCATCGACGCGACCATCGAGGTCGTCGTGGTCTTGCCGTGGGTGCCGCCGATGGCGATCGACCATTTGAGCCGCATCAGCTCGCCCAGCATCTCGGCGCGGCGCACCACCGGCACCAGCCGCGCGCGCGCCGCCAGCACCTCGGGATTGTCCTTCTTGACCGCCGACGACACGACCACGACTTGCGCATTGCCGACATTGTCGGCGCGATGGCCGATCGCCACCTTGATGCCGAGCTCCGCCAGCCGGCGCGTGTTGGCGCCTTCGGCGAGATCGCTGCCCTGCACCTTGTAGCCGAGATTGTGCAACACCTCGGCGATACCCGACATGCCGATGCCGCCGATGCCGACGAAGTGGATCAACCCGATATCGAGCGGCAACGCCCTCATGCGGCGACTCCTGAAATGACGGCATCCTGCGGGGCGGCGATTAGCTCGCCGACCATGTCGGCGAGGCGCATGGCGGCATCCGGCCGGCCGGCGCCGTGCGCGGCCGCGGCCATGGCGGCCAGACGCTGCGGCTCCTCGAACAAGGCGGTCAGCTTCTCCGCGAGGGCGGCGGCGGTGAACCCGGCATGCTGCATCAGAATGGCGGCGCCGACCGCCTCAAGCGCCCGTGCATTCACCACCTGATGCTCGTCGGTGTGATGGGGATAGGGGATGAGGATCGATGGCCGGCCGATCACGGCGAGCTCGGCCACGGTCGACGCGCCGGAGCGGGCGATCACCAGATGCGCCGCTGCCAGACGCTGCGGCATGTCGGGGAAGAACGGCGCCAGCTCGGCCACGATCCCGCCCACCTTGTACATCGTGCGCACGTGCCCGATATCCTCGCGCCGGCACTGCTGCACCACCCGAAGCCGGGCCCGCAGGGGTGCCGGCAGCGACAGGATCGCGTCCGGAATGACCTTGCTGAACGAGGCCGCTCCCTGGCTGCCCGCGAAGATCAGGATGTCGATGACGCGGTCGGTGCCGGGTGCGCGATAGGGCGAACCGCGCAGCGCGCGCACCGGATCGCGGACCGGATTGCCAACCAGGCGCGCACGACGGTCATTTTCCAGGCCGCGCGTCGGCTGGAACGAGGTCGCGACCCGCTCGACGCCACCCAGCACCAGGCGATTGGCCTTGCCGACCACGGCGTTCTGCTCATGCAGCATGGAGGGCAGGCGGCGCAGGCGCGCGGCAAACATGGTCGGCACCGAGGCATAGCCGCCGAAGCCGACCACGGCCGACGGGCGGATACGGCCCAGCGCCCACCAGGCGTCGACCAGGCCGATGCCCAGCGAGAGCACGGCCATCGCCCGCTTGTGCAGCGAGCCTGCCGTCGGGCTGGCCGAGTGAATGTAGTGGATCGGCTGGTGCGCCAGCGCGCCCTGCCACTGCTTGCCGCGCGAATCCGTGATCAGCGCGAACGGCACGCCCCGCGTCTCGAGCTCGCGCGCCAGCGCCTCGGCCGGGAACACGTGCCCGCCGGTGCCGCCAGCCGCGAGGACGACGGGACGCGCCTGCACCATCAGACCGCCTCCCGCAATCCGGCATGCTCGCGCGTCAGCGCCAGCATCATGCCGACGCAGATCGCCATCGCGATCGCCGACGAGCCGCCATAGGAGATGAAGGGCAGCGTCATGCCCTTGGCCGGGATGAGCTGAATGGTCGAGGCCATGTTGATGGCGGCCTGCAGGCCGAATTGCACGCCGAGGCCGGTGGCAGCGAGCGTGATGAACAGGCTGGTCTCCTTCGATGCCCGCGACAGCGCCCGCAGGGTCACGAAGGCGAACAGCACGACGATGATCAGGCAGACCACGAGGCCGAATTCCTCGCCGCACACAGCCATGACGAAGTCGGTGTGCGCGTCCGGAAGCTGCGCCTTGACGGTGCCCTCGCCCGGTCCACGGCCAAACAGCGAGCCGTTCATGAAGGCCTCGAGCGCGGTGTTGACTTGGTAGTTGTCGCCCGACGATGGATCGAGGAAGCGGTCGAAACGGCTGCGCACGTGGTTGAACACGAAGTAGGCGCCGACCAATGCCCCGGCGCCGCCGACGACCCCGACACCGGCGATCCACATCGGCAAGCCGACGACGAAGAGCTGGGCGGCCCACACTGCGGCCACGACGATGCTCATGCCGAGGTCGGGCTG
>Ga0070741_10011220_pt1 | contig 16612 bp, 17 predicted proteins | sample Coa_R1_4_FD_66440 | JGI IMG/M metagenome (GOLD analysis project Ga0070741, IMG submission 66440) | Surface soil microbial communities from Centralia Pennsylvania, which are recovering from an underground coalmine fire - Coalmine... | ecosystem: Environmental > Terrestrial > Soil > Unclassified ...
CATCAACACCGACCTGAACAGCGCGTTCTACTGCACGTCGGCGGCGATCCCGCACATGGTGGAGCGCAACTACGGGCGGATCATCGTCATGTCGAGCATCATCGGCCAGATGGGGAACGTGGGGCAGGCGAACTACGCGGCGGCGAAAGCGGGGCTGATCGCCTTCGCGAAGTCGGCGGCGAAGGAGCTGGCGCGCAACAACATCACCGTGAACGCGATGTGCCCCGGCTTCGTCGAGACGGACATGGTGATCGCGCTGAGCGACGAGGTGAAGGCGAACCTGCTGAAGCAGATCCCGATCGGGCGCTTCGGACGGCCGGAGGAGGTCGCGGCGTTCGTGCGCTTCCTGGTCACCGAGGGCGACTGGATCACGGGGCAGCAATTCAACCCGAACGGCGGGCAGTACATGTGATGGTGGCTCGCCGCCGGTCGCCGTCACCGGTCACCGCTGAGTAGTCGGCGGGGATCTCCGTTTGCCCCGAGTCGCATGGCTTCCTCGTACCGGGCGCGGCGGCTATGTTGTGCTCCGCCGCTGAGGCGGGACAAGGAGGCACGATGAAGATCGAGACGATGGCGAGCATCGACCTGTCGCGGACGGCGGAGGACGCGAAGGCCGCGGAGGCGCTCGGCTACGACGGGCTGCTGACGCCCGAGACGGGGCACGACCCGTTCCTGCCGCTGCTGATCGCAGGCGAGCACACGTCGAAGGTGACGCTGGGGACGGCGGTGGCGATCGCCTTTCCGCGCAGCCCCATGGTGACCGCGCAGATGGCGTGGGACCTGCAGAAGTTCACGAACGGGCGCTTCCTGCTGGGACTGGGGACCCAGGTGAAGGGCCACAACGTGCGGCGCTACGGCACGCCGTGGGACTCGCCGCCGGGCCCGCGCCTGCGCGAGTACATCCAGATGATCCGCGCGATCTGGGACTGCTGGCAGAACGGCACGAAGCCGGCATACCGGGGCAAGCACTACGAGTTCACGCTGATGTCGCCGTTCTTCAACCCGGGGCCGATCGAGCATCCGTACATCCCGATCTACATCTCGGCGGTGAATCCGTATAACGCCCGGCTGGCGGGCGAGCTGTGCGACGGGCTGCGGCTGCACGGCTTCAACACGCCGAAGTACCTGAAGGAGGTGCTGATGCCGGCGGTCGAAGAAGGCGCGAAGAAGGCCGGGCGCTCGGTGAAGGACGTCGACATCGCGGGGCTCGGGTTCCTGATCACCGGCCGGACGCAGTCCGACCTGACGAAGGCGGCGGAGCCGGTGCGCCGGCAGATCGCGTTCTACGCCTCGACGCCGTCGTACGCTCCGGTGATGGACGTGCACGGCTGGCACGACGTGTTCGAGCGGCTGTTCGAGATGTCGCGTCGGGGCGAGTGGGCAGCGATGTCCGAGCTAATCACGGACGACATGCTCGAGGAGTTCTGCACGATCGCGACGTACGACGAGCTGGTGCCGAAAGTGTTGAAGCACTACGGCGGCATCACGACGCGCGCGGCGTTCTCGATCCCCGTGCGGTCGCCGGAGGACGAGGCGACCCTGAAGTCGATGATCGCGCAGCTTCAGGCGGCGTAGCTGTCCGCTCGTCGCCGGGCGAGCGTGGGAGTCATGGGAGCGGCGGCGCAACGGTTTCGCAACTCGCCCGCGACTTCGCCCGCTATACTCGGTCGGACTGATCACGAGAGCGGGGCGGGACATGCGGCGGGTGGTGCGGACGTCCGCCGCCCTCGCGCTGATCGCGGCGCTGGCGCTGGCGATCGCGGGATGCAAGGGCGGCAAGAGCAGCAGCGATACGACCGCGACGGCGCAAGCTGGCGGTGCGGCACGCACGGCGCCGGCGGGCAAGACCTCGGCGCCGGAGAGCGCGGGCGGCGGCGGCGACGTGGCGAGCGCCGACGAACTGGACGCCGTGGCGTCCCGGTTCGAGCGCAGCATCTTCAAAGCCGACTACCGCCTGAGCAGCAGCGGCGGCGATAACCCGTTCGACGGCGCGATGACGCTCTACAAGAGCGGGAACGACCGCTTCCGGTTCGACATCAACGCGACGCAGGACGGGCAGCCGGTGCAGCTCGTGCTCATCGATACAGCGGACGTATCCGCGTTCTGCCTGCAGAACGCGGGAGACCTGGGGGCGTTGCTCGGGGTGCCAGACGACCAGGGGGTGTGCTTCCGCAACGATCCTACGGCAGGCGCGGGCGGGATCCAGGACCTGGCGGACTCGTTCAAGAACCTTTCGAGCGCGGACGTGAACGTCACGGGCAAGAGCAGCCGGCAGATCCTGGGACAGGACACGACGTGCTACGCCTACACGGACAACCGTACGGGCGACGTGAGCGAGACGTGCTTCAGCGGCGACGGCGTGCCGCTCTACGACAAGACGACAAGCGGCGCAGAGACGACGACGATCGAGGCGACACAGGTCGCCGGGAGCGTCGCGGACGGCGACTTCACTCCGCCGTACGAATTGCGGGACCTGCCGTCGACGGGGTAGCCGGGCGGCGGGGTGGGCGCCGGCGCCGGAGCGCCATGGTCGGAAACGGCGAGACGCCCGGGAAGTTCCTCCCGGGCGCCGTTGCGTCATGCGCGGCGCGCTCAGGGAGCGGGCATGCCGGGCGACGATTCGCCGCGGCCGGCCGTGGCCACCGACGAGGGGCAGCTCACGGAACCGTCGGTCGAGATCGCGCAGTCCGGCGGGAGCGGCGGGGCCTCCGGCGGGAGGAGCGGGCACGGGACACCCGTCGCGGGCGCGTCGGGCGCGGGGACCGGCGGCGCGCAGGGCGTCGGCTGGCACACGATGGTCGACGGCATGGGCTGCCTGGCGTCACCCGGATCTGCACCCGGGTTCAGCTCGGGGACGGTGCACGGGACTGACGTCGGGCACGGGACGGGCTCGCTCGAGCCGTCCGGCGCGGGGGCCGAGGGCCCACACGGCGGCGGCACGGGGATGCCCGGGCAAGCATGCACCGGCTGAACCTCGATGCCCGCGGCTGGCGTTGCATCAGATGGCACAGGCGGTGGCTCGACGATGCCGCATGGCGGCGGGCACTTCGGCGTCGGATGCACCAGCGCAATCGCCGGGTCCTGCGGTGCGAGCATCGGGCAGGCGCAGACGTCATCTGCCACGCACGGCGGAAGCTCACAGTACGGCTCGGTTTGCCCGGAGGCGCCGTCGCGCCCTGGTGCGGCGCCCGGCGCAGACCCTCCGCCGCCCGGGACGGCCGGCGGCGGCACGACCGTCACCGGCATCGGCGCGGGCTCGATGCATTCCGGCGGGAGGCACCGCACGGGCGCGCCGTCCGGCGGCCGCTCGCACGCATACGGGCCGGCGGGGCGGGCGTCGGGATAGCACGCGTCGATGCCGATCGCGGCGCACGGCGTCGCAACGACGTCCGGCGATGCGCAGACGACGTCCGGCGCGTCACAGGGGGCGATGCAGTCGGCCTCCGGCGGGCAGGCCGCGTCGGCGCAGGCGTGGGCCTCCTCGCAGGTCAGCTCCGGCTCGAGCGAGGGCGTCGCGCAGATATCGATGCAGATGGCCTCGCTCGTCGCGTCGGTCCCGCCGCCGCGCTCGGCGAGCGCCACGGAGCCGACGACGGCGAGGGCCAGCGCGGGCACGGCTGCGAGCGCAGCCCAGCGATGCAGTCTCATCCCGTCCTCCCTTCCTCGGGGATAAGACGCGTGCTGCGCGAGAAAAGTTCCGGCGGGCGCCGAAAAAGGTTGACGCCTATACTGCGCGCGATGCTCGCGATCCCGCGACCGGGGCCGTCCGATGACCGGTGTGCCGGATGATCGGCACGCGCACCGGCGTGGTGGCCGCGCTGCTGCTATCGCTCGGCGCGCTGGCGCTCGGGATTGCGGCGCTGATGGCAAACGTGCGACGGGACGATGCGCCCGTCGGGCGGCTGGTGCAGACGCGGATGACGAACGCGTCCTCGGGCGACCCGGTGCTGTTCCCGGTCGACGACTTCTACGCGTCCGTCGAGGCGGGGAAGCTGCGGGCCCTCTACGTGTATCCGCCGGGTTACTTCGGCCAGATGCGCGGCTGCCGGGTGGTGTGGGACAGCGGCGCGACGCTTGACCGCGGCGGGCGGCGCTTCGGTCCGGGGCTGTTCATCGACCCGTGCAGCGGCGCGCGGTTCGGCCGCGACGGCGCGCTGCTCGAGGGGCCGGCGGACCGCGGGCTCGACGAGTTTCCGACGACGCCGACGGTCGACGGCATCCTCGTCGACACGCGGCACCTGCGCTGCGGGGCACTGCCGGCCTCGACGGCGACGCCGGCGCGCGACGAGACGCCGCAGCCGACGCCGACGCCGCGCAAGGAATGTCCGCGCGTCTCGCCGAACGGGACGCGCTAGGCGGGCGAGGGCGCTACGGTGTCGCGCGCATCTGCGCCCCGTGCTCGGCGAGATGCTCGACGGGACCGGCGAACATCTCACGCACGGACTGCGTGACGGCGTAGTTGGTCTTGACGATCGCCAGCTCGGCGTCGCTCACCTCATCGAGCAGGCGGAGCAGGCGCGCACAATGCCGGTCGTAGTCGGCGAGCACGGATTCGCGCGTCGCGTTGCGGGCGCCGCGGCGGATGCGCATCTCGTTGATCCGGTAGCCGAGCGGCATCAGAAAACGCGGGACGCTCGCCTGCTTGCCGCGCCGGGCCGCTTCGATGATGCCGGCGCTGAAGGCGACCCCGGAGGCGAGGTGCCATGCGAGCTCGCCGCAGGTGAACGCCGGATTACCGCTGGGCGTGCGCCAGCGGTCGTCGTCGATCGCGGCGACGAGCTCGCGGTAGGCGGCGCGCGTGCGCTCCAGGCCGGCGCGGATCGCGGCCTTGTCCAGCGCAGGAGAGGTCATCGTCTCGGTCATGCGGGCACCTCCATGAGAAGGCGAGCCTACGCGCTGCGCGGACCGGGGGTCAATCGTCTGCGGCCATGCCGGCGTGAGGCGAGCGCGCGTCAGGCGGGAGCGCGGCCGGCAACCGCGAGATCGCGGGCGTGGCGGCGGATCTCGTGGTCGCCCCAGGCTTCGAGCAGGCGCCGCAGCGGGCCGAGCTTGCGCGGCAGGTCGGGGTAGGTGATGTCGCCGCGGATGATCTCGGTCATGTAGCGCCAGAAGGCGTTGTTGTACTTCAGCATCAGCACGCTGAACGACGGCAGGCGCTGCAGCACCGCGTGCAGCCGGCGCGACGCGAGGATCTCCTCCGCCATCGCGGCATCGAGGGCGCGCTGATAGCCGCCCAGGTCCGGCGCCTGCTCGGCGAGATAGCGCAGCCCTTCCGCCGCCGCGAGGCGACCGCTGACGAACGCCGCCCAGATGCCCTCGCCGGAGAGCGGATCGACGAGCGCGGCGGCGTCGCCGGTGAGCATCAGCGGGCCCCGCACGACGGGCTGGCCGTCGCGGCGCAGCGGGAGCTGGTACCCGCGATGGTCCGTGAGGCGTGACTCCTCGAAGCCGTAGTAGGCGCAGTAGCGCGCGAGCCGCGCGCGCAGCGTCGGGCCGGTGGACTTCCAGCCGCCGACGCCGATGTTGAGGTGGTCGCCCTTCGGGAAGACCCAGCCGTAGCCGCCGGGGATGCCGGCGAGGTCGAGGGCAATGAAGCGCTCCCAGCGCGACATGAGCGCCGCATCGGCGGGGTAGTTGGCCTCGAACGCGACGGCGTGCTCGAACGCGGGCGCGAGTCCGGCGGCCTTCGCCGACTGGCCGTTCACGCCGTCGGCGCCGACGAGCACCGGGGCTTCAAAGCGGCCGCCGCCCGCTTCGACCGTCGCGCCGCGGCCCTCGAGCGCGATCGACGTGACGGCGCAGCCGTCGCGCACCTCGGCCCCCGCAGCGGCTGCCTGACCGAGCAGGTAATGGTCGAGCCGGGCGCGCTGCGTCATGCGGGCGAGGAGCGACGACGACGTGCGCTCGAACCGGCGCCCGAGGTCGACGCTGACGCGGACGCCGTAGACCTCGCGCTCCGTGACGGGCGCGAGGTCGACGCCAGCCTCGCGGTCGGCGCGAAAGGTGACGCCGCCGCCGCACGGCTTGTCGCGCGGGAAGCGCGCGCGGTCGAGCACGAGCACGCGGGCGCCGCCGGCGGCCAGCACGCGCGCGGCGGTGCTGCCGGCGGGGCCGGCGCCGATGACGATCGCGTCGTAGCGGGCGGTCATGTCCCTGGAAGTGTACGAGGCGACGCGCCGGGGCGGATCAGGCGGTGCGAGGCCGATGCCGGCGCGCGCAGGCCGGTCGTCGCGCGACGGCGGGTCGGACGCCGCGCCGCTCGTCTCAGCGGAGGGCGATGATGGCGGCGGCGAGGAGCATGCCTTCGGCGCCGATCGCCGCGAGGAGCAGGACGTAGCCGACCATGCGCTCCCAGGAGTGGGCGACGAAGCCGAGGACGACGTTCACGAGCAGGAGGGCGATGCCGGTCATCGGCAGCTTCAGCAGCTCGCTCCGGGCGCCGATGCGCGTGACGCCGCTGAGCTGGGGGAAGGAGAGGGCGATACTGTCGGGCAGGCCAGGGTACTGGCGGTAGATGTAGGCGAACATCGCGAAGAAGGTCGCGAAGGCGGCGAGCACGAGCGCCTGCGCGGTGCGGTCGTCCCAGAAGGGCTGCGCGGCCAGGTAGAGGCGCTCGGGCGCCTGCGGCACCGCGACGAGCGACCCGAGGCGCTGCTGGGCCTGCACCGCCTCGGCGAACGCGACCTCGTCCTCGACGCTGATCGCGTACGACTGCGACGGCGTGACGATATAGAGCAGGTCGCGCGGCGAGCGGTGGGTCGAGTAGAAGAGCGTGTCGCCGATGCCGCCTTCGACGTCCGCGCGGCCGACGTGGTGGCCCATCCAGCTGACGCCGGCGATATGCGGGTTCGGCAGTTCGCGCCCGGGGACGAGGCGCTCGATCTGCGGCAGCGGGACGAGCTGCCGCATGTCGCCCCAGGTGATGGCGAGCGCGTTGCGATCGATCGTGTAGCGCATCGTGCCGACGCTGTACGTCCAGTAGGCGTAGAGGAGGCCCATGAAGAAAAACACCGACGCGACGACGTAGAGCGCGATCACCCCGAGCGAGACATCGAGCGTGACGCCGCGGACCACGAGCGCGAGCGCGAGGACGAAACACCATGCGGCGAACGCGCCGCCGACGATCGTGCCGGTGGTGCGGGGAGGGCGGAACTCCATCTCAGGCGTTGAGCCGCGCGGCGGCGGGCGCGGAAGCCTCCTCGCCGGTGATCGGCACGGGCACGACCCAGCCGGCGTAGGCCGGGTTGCGGCCGCGGATGGCGTCGAAGAAGAGCGCCTGCAGCTTGCGCGTCACCGGGCCGATGCCGCCGTCGCCGACCTTGCGGTTGTCCACCTCGATCACGGGCGAGAGGTGCGCCGCGGTCCCGGTCATGAAGCACTCGTCGGCGACGTAGAGCTCGGTGCGGTCGATCGTGCGCTCGATGACCTCGAGACCGAGCTCCTTGCGCGCCAGCTCCATGACGGAGGCGAGCGTGATGCCTTCGAGCACGTTGTCGCTGCGCTCGGGGGTGATCAGGCGGCCGTGGCGGAGGATGACGACGTTCTCCCCCGAGCCCTCGGAGACGTGGCCGTCGTCGTTGAGCATGATCGCCTCGTCGAAGCCGGCCTGCATGGCCTCGGTCTTGGCGAGCGCGGAGTTGACGTAGAGGCCGGTGACCTTCGCACGCGCCGGGATCGACGTGTCGGGCACGCGGCGCCAGGAGGAGGTCATGCAGCGGATGCCGCTCTCGAGGTCGAGGTAGTTGCCGAACGGGAGGACGAAGAGCAGGTAGTCATCGGCGACGTCGTGGAGGCGCGGGCCGATCACCTCGCCGCTCTTGTAGGCGATCGGGCGGATGTAGACATCTTCGGTAAAGCCGCAGCGGGCCACGACCTCGACGCAGTTCTGCGTGAGCTCGTCGACCGAGGCGGGGAGGTCGATGTGCATGACGCGCGCGGAGAGCTTGATGCGCTCGAAGTGCTCGCGCGGGCGAAAGAGGAGGATGGCGCCGCGCTCGTCGCTCCAGTTGCCGCGAATGCCCTCGAAGACGCCGGTGCCGTAGAGGAACGCATGCGTCATTACCGGCAGCTTCGCCTCCTCCAGCGGGACAATGCGCTTCTGGAAGTAGGCATACGACGTCGGCATCGCTGCGCGTCCTTTCTATCGGGGAGTGAGGCGATTATAGGCGGAGCAACGGGGGCCGGACAAGAAACGCCCGTGACGGGAAGCTCCTACCCCGTGCGGCGCGGGTCACGCTAGACTTACGCCGCAGACGCGAGATCGGATGCGCGGAGGCCGCCAAGCACCGATGATCGAGCGCTATTCCCGGCCGCAGATGGCGGCGATCTGGACGGAGGAGGGCAAGCTCGACCGCTGGCTTGCCGTCGAGATCGCCGTGGTCGACGCATGGGCGGAAGCCGGGCGCGTGCCGGCGGACGACGCCGCGAAGGTGCGCCGCGCGCGCTACAACCTGGCCGACGTCGCCAAGTACCAGGCCGAGACCCACCACGACGTGACGGCGTTCATTCGCTCAGTATCGGACTCGCTCGGGCCGGAAGGGCGCTGGGTGCACCTGGGGCTGACGTCGCAGGACGTGTGGGACACGGCGACGGCGCTGCAGCTGCGCGACGCAGCGGCGATCCTGGAGGAAGACCTGGCGGCGCTGCGGGAAGCGATCGAGCGGCGGGCGGTCGAGTTCAAGGACACGCTGACGATCGGGCGGTCGCACGGCGTGCACGCGGAACCGACGACGTTCGGGCTGAAGCTCGCGGGGTGGGCTTCGGAGGTGCGCCGCGACGAGCAGCGGCTCGCGGACGCGAAGGCGCAGGTGTCGTACGGAAAGATCAGCGGCGCCGTCGGGACGCACGCGACGGTGCCGCCCGACGTCGAGGAGAAGGTGTGCGCGCGGCTCGGCATCGCCGTCGAGCCGATCAGCACGCAGGTCGTGGCGCGCGACCGGCACGCGCAGTTCATCGGGACGCTGGCGCTGATCGCGGCTTCGCTGGAGCGCTTCGCGACGGAGATCCGGCACCTGCAACGCACGGAGGTGCTGGAGGCGGAGGAGCCGTTCAGCGAGGGGCAGACGGGGTCGAGCGCGATGCCGCACAAGCGGAATCCGGAGCTGTGCGAGCGCGTCTGCGGGCTGGCGCGCGTGATCCGCGGGCACGCGGTGACAGCGCTCGAGAACGTGGCGCTGTGGCACGAGCGGGACATCTCGCACTCATCGACGGAGCGCATCATCTTCCCGGACGCGTGCACGCTGCTCGACTACATGCTGGCGCTGTTCACCGGCGTCGTGCAGGGACTGCAGGTGTACCCGGAGCGGATGCGCGAGAACCTGGAGCTGACGCAGGGGCTGGTGTTCTCGCAGCGCGTGCTGCTGGCGCTGATCGATGCCGGGATGTCGCGCCAGGACGCGTACAAGATCGTGCAGGCGGCGTCGATGCGGGCGTGGAAGGAGCGCGTGCCCTTCCGCTCGCTGCTCGAGGCGGACGCCGACGTGACGGCGCGGCTGGACGGGGGCGCGCTCGACGCGATCTTCGACTACGGCTACTACACGCGGTTCGTGGACGACAGCTTCCGGCGCCTCGGACTCGCGTGAAGCTCGACCTGCGGGGTCCGAAGACCCTCAGCCAGATCATCGACTTCACGTTCCGGGTGTACTCGGCGAACTTCGTGCGGCTGTTCTCGATCGCGCTGATCGTGGCGCCGCTGCAGATGCTGAGCGTCGTCGCGCAGCGGCAGATCAACGACCAGGCGACGGCGCAGGGCGTGGCGGCGCTGCTCAACGTCCCCGTCGCGCTCGTCGGGCTGATCGCGACGGGCGCGATCGTGGCGGCGGTGGACGACCTGTCGGGCGGCACGCCGCCGGCGTTCGGGCGCGCGCTCGATGCCGCGTTCGCGCGCTTCGTGGACCTGCTGCTGACGGCGCTGCTCGCGGCGGCGCTGGTGGCGCTGGCGGCGCTGTCCTGGCCGTGGCTCGCGCTGTGGTGGCTCATGCGCCGCGACGCGACGATCGACGGCGCGCGCAACTGGTGGCTGGTGGCGATCCCGTTCGCGCTCCCGGTCTACCTCGCCGTCCGCTGGGTGTTCGCGACGCAGGGGGTGATGCTCGAGGGCGGGCGCAACTGGCGCGCGCTCGACGCGAGCGCGACGGTGGTCCGCGGGCGCTGGTGGCGGACGCTGGGGATCCTCGTCGTGGTCGGCCTGATCGAGGGGGCGGCGCTGGGGATGGGCGCGGTGGGCGCGTTCGCGCCGCCCGTCATCGATGCGGTGCTGACGGGCGCGCTCGTGGCGCTCGTGCTACCGTTTGCAGGGACGGCACAGACCTTCTTGTACTACGACGAGAAAGCGAGGAGTTATGTCGACCGCCGTACTGATCAACTCCCCACTGCCTGACGTCACCTACCGCGGCAAGGTCCGCGACACATACGACCTCGGCGACCGGCTCCTGATCGTGGCGACGGACCGCATCTCGGCGTTCGACGTGGTGCTGCCGACAGGCATCCCGGACAAGGGGCGCGTGCTCAGCCGCATGTCGGCATGGTGGTTCGAGCGCACGTCGCAGGTCGTGCCGAACCACTTCCTGCGGCTCGCCGACGGGACGGCGGCGGACGAGCTGCCGTTCGAGCTGCCGCGGGAGCTGCTGGGCCGCTCGACGATCGTGCGCAAGGCGAAGCGGGTCGACGTCGAGTGCATCGTGCGCGGCTACCTCGCCGGCTCGGCATGGGAGGAGTACCGGCAGTACGGCACGGTGAACGGCGTGCGGATGGAGAAGGGGCTGCAGGAGAGCCAGCAGTTGCCGGAGCCGATGTTCACGCCGACCACGAAGGCGGAGCAGGGCCACGACGAGCCGATGACGCTCTCCGACCTGATCCAGGAGGTGGGGCCGGAGCCGGCACAGGTGCTGAAGCTGCGCTCGCTGGCGCTGTATGAGTTCGCGGCGGCGTACGCGCGCGAGCGGGGGATCATCATCGCCGACACGAAGTTCGAGTTCGGCTGGCACGACGACGAGCTGATCGTGATCGATGAGATCCTGACGCCGGACTCGAGCCGGTTCTGGGACGCGGCGACCTACCAGCCGGGGAAGGCGCAGCCGAGCTTCGATAAGCAGTACGTGCGGGACTGGCTGAAGCAGTCCGGCTGGAACCAGGAGCCACCGGCTCCCGACCTGCCGCCGGACGTCGTGCAGGGCACGGCGGATCGCTATCGCGAGGCGTACGAGCGGATCACCGGGGAGCCGTTCCCGGCTGAGGGCTGAGGCGAGTAAAGCCAGCTCGACGACGGCGCTCGACACAGAAGTCGGTTGCGAAGGCAGCACGCTGCCGGGGCGCCCGGCTGCGGGCCAGCCCGCGAGGGACGGGCGCCGCGGCGCGGCTACTTTTTCTCGAGCGACTCGAGGCGGCGGAAGATGTCGTAGTCGACCGTGATGTGGTCGACGACGAGCGTCAGCACCAGGCCGAGGGCGAGCACGATGGCGCCGATCACCGCGAGCGCGCCGGTATCGTTGGCGGCGCCGATGCCGAGCAGGACCGCGCCGACCGCAGCGACAATGGCGCCGAGCGCCGGCGCGGCGTGACCTCGTTCGTCGCGGTGCACCCGCCGCAGTTGCCGTCCGACATGCATGATCCACCTCCTGCGGGGGCTATCGTACCATCGTCGCTTGACCGAGTGCGGCGCGTCGTCAATCCTGCCGCCGATGTTCCTCGCCCGCGTCTACGTGACGCTGAAGCCGACCGTAAACGACCCCGAGGGCCTGACGATCCGGGGCGGCCTGCACGCGCTCGGGTTCTCCGCGGTCGACTCCGTGCGCTCTGGCAAGTACATGGAGATCCGCATCGACGCCGCGGACCGCGCGGCTGCGGAAGAGCAGGTGCGCGAGATGTGCCGGAAGCTGCTCGCGAATCCGGTGATCGAGGACTTCCGGTTCGAGGTCGAGGCGGCGGGCTGAGCGCCGGTCGCAGGTGAGTGTGCGCGCTGCCGGCGCTCCGGGAAGGCCCCGCGGACCCGACTCGAGGCGAGCGATTGCCGACACGAGGCGGGGGACGGCCTCGTCGCCTAGCCTCGTTGTGCGGCGTCCTCCATGAAGCGTCGGATGGCATCGATGTGCCCCCTGGGGTCGAGGCCTACGGACATCGTGTTCAGGCTCACGTGCGTCGCGCCCATCTCCCGCCAGCCGGCGAGCGCCTCCGCCCATTCGGGCTCCGGCGTGTTGAACAAGCTGATGCGCCCCTCGATGCCGATGTCCTCGGGCCGGCGGCCGGCGTCGCGCGCGTAGCCGCGCAGGCGCTCGATCGTCTCCTTCGTCTGCGGGTTCGGGCGGCTCTGGGGGAACCAGCCGTCGCCGATGCGGCCGATGCGCCGGAGCACGGGTTCGGCGGTGCCGCCCATCCAGATCGGGATCGGACGCTGCACGGGCATCGGGTTGATGCCCGCTTTCGCGATGCTGTGGTAACGGCCTTCGAAGTCGACCACGGGCTGCGTCCAGAGCCGGCGCAGGAGCGCGACCTGCTCCTCGATGCGCCGGCCGCGGTTGCGAAAGTCCTGGCCGAGCGCCTCGTACTCGACGAAGTTCCAGCCGATGCCGACGCCGAGGCGCAGGCGGCCGCCGGAGAGCACGTCGACCTCGGCCGCCTGCTTGGCGACGAGGGCGGTCTGGCGCTGCGGGAGGATGAGGATGCCGGTGACCAGCTCGAGCTTCGAGAACGCGGCCAGGTAGCCGAAGAGCACGAACGGCTCGTGGAAGGGCGTCTCATGGGTGTAGGGCGGGCGGAAGCGACCCTCGAACCGTTCCGGCTGCGCGCCGAGCACGTGGTCGAAGACGAGGACGTGCGCGTAGCCGAGGGCCTCGGCGGCCTGCACGTAGTCGCGGATCACGGCGGGGTCGTTGCCGATCTCCGTCTGCGGGAATACGACGCCGGTGTTCATTCGCTGCCTCCCTGCATTCCTATCTGCTCCGCGGCCACCGCCGCCGCGCCGATTGCGCCCACAAAGCCCGGCTCGGGCGCGACGCACGTCTCGATGCGGAAGCGCTGCGCCATCTCGATGATGCCGGACGCGAGCGCGCCGTTTCCATGCACGAAGCCGCCGGCGAGCACGAGCCGCGGCGCGCCGGCGACGAGCGCGCGCGACGCCGCGATCTGGGCGATGTTCTCGGCGTGGAGATTGAGCAGGGCCGCGAGCACGTCGTCCGGGCTGCCGCCCTCGCGGGCGAGGTGCGCGGCGGTGAGGTCGGGGCCGATGCGCCCGACGCCGCCGGCGTAGGCATCGGCGATCATGAGGTCGGCGTTGCGCCGGTCGCCGCGCTCGGCGCGCGTGACCAGTTCTTCATATGACAGCGACGGCTCGATGCGGCGGGCGATGCCCGCAAAGGAGCCGCCGCCGAGGGCGGTGCCGCCGAGGTGCGTCGCTGTCCCGTCGCGGACGAGCGCGAAGGCCGTGCCGGTGCCGAGCAGCGCCAGCACGAATGGCTGCGCCGCGAGCGCCGGCATGAGCAGCAGGACGCCCCGCGCGCCGGCATCGATCTCGGGGACGGTGACGGCGCGCGGTCCACGCAGTCCCGGTGGCCGGGCGCCCGTCACGCCGACGACGCGCGCGGCGAGCACGGCTTCGAGCGCGCCCGCCGGGTCGCCGGTCGCGCGCGCGCGCAGGCACATGCGGCCGTCGCGCACGGCGACGGACTTGGTCAGCGTCAGGCCGCCATCGACGCCGGCGACGCCGTCCGGCAGTCCGCGCGGCGCGGCGACCTCGCCGTCGCGCAGCGTGTGCGGGGTGCCCGTCACGCCGCCTCCTCGATCAGCGCGCGGGCGACGTCGGGCTGCTCGAGCAGCGTCAGCGGCGTGCCATCGAGCGGCATCGAGACGATGATCGCGTCGACGCCGAGCGCCTTGTGCGTGCGGGCGAGCTCACGGGCGGCATCGACCCCTTCCGGCGGCGCGACCTGCGCGAGGAATGGGAACGGGGCGTCGGGGTTGTACCGGGCGCGCGCGGCCATGACCTTCGCGCGCGTCTCGGCGAGCTGTTCCGGCGTGCGCGTGATCGCGATGAAGCCGTCACAGTAGCGCGCCGCGCGCCGGAAGCCGGCGTCGTTGATGCCGCCGGCGTAGATCGGCGGGCCGCCGGGCGTGAGGGGCATGATCGTCCCGGCGGGCGGGAGATCATAGTAGCGGCCGTGAAACGCCGTCTCCGGCGAGGTCCAGCAGTGGCGGATAGCGCGGATCGCCTCGTTGAGCCGGCCGCCGCGGTCGTCGAACGGGACGCCGGCCGCGTTGAACTCCTCGACGACCCAGCCCGCGCCGGCGCCGACGATCAGGCGTCCGCCGGAGAGGTGATCGAGCGTGGCCAGCTCGCGCGCCATGAGCCAGGGCGGACGCAGGGCGATCTGGCTGACGCTGGTGCCGAGCCGGACGCGGCTGGTCACGGCGGCGACATGCGCGAGGGCGACCCAGGGGTCGGCCATCGGCGCGTAGGGGTGCGGCTTGTCGAGCGGCACGGCGACGCGCTCGCTCAGCCAGACCGAATCGAAGCCCAGGGCCTCGGCGCGCTCCGCGCGCGTCCGCAGGGCGCCATCGAGCGCGGGACCGATCTTGACGCCGACCTTCATGCGCCTCCTTTCGCGTCGTGCGGCTCATTCTGCGCGGCGGCGGGGCATAGGGCGAGCGATCGGTTTGTCAACGGTCGCTGCCATAGGACTGATATATCCTGAGGGAAGCGCCGAATTGACACGCGCCGCGCCCGTCCGGGAAGCTTCCGGGGGCGGAGATCCGCCGCGGACGGCAGACGCCGGGAGCAAGAACGATGCCACGAGCGATCTGGAAGGGCGCAGTGAGCTTCGGGATGGTATCCATCCCGATCAAGCTCTACACGGCGACGGAAGAGAAGGACGTCGCGTTTCACCTGCTGCACAAGAAGGACCACGAGCGGATCAAGACGCAGCGCTGGTGCCCGGCGGACGAGGAAGTCGTCGAGTGGAACGACGTCGTGCGCGGGTACGAGATCGCGCCGGACCAGTACGTGGTGATGGAGCCGGAGGACTTCGACAAGGTCCCGGTCGACACGACGCACACGATCGAGATCACGGACTTCGTGCCGCTCGAGCAGATCGACCCGATCTACTACCAGAAGACGTACTACCTGGAGCCGGAGAAGGTCGGCGGCAAGCCGTTCGCGCTGCTGCGCGAGGTGTTGAAGGACTCGAAGCTCGTGGCGCTGGCGAAGGTGACGCTGCGTCAGAAGGAGCAGCTCTGCACGCTGCGGATCTACGAGGACACGCTGGCGCTGGAGACGATGTTCTACCCGGACGAGATCCGCAGCACCGAGAGCCTCGAAGTGCCCGAGGTCGAGAAGGTGGGGGAGCGCGAGCTCAAGATGGCCAAGTCGCTCGTCGAGATGCTGACGGGCGACTTCGAGCCGGAGAAGTACCACGACAACTACCGCGAGGCGCTGCTCGAGCTGATCGAAGCGAAGTCGGAGGGCCAGGAGATCAAGCGCCCGGCGCCGGCCGCCGGCAAGGTCACCGACCTGATGGAGGCGCTGCGCGCGAGCATCGAGCAGGCGCGGCGCGACCGCGGCGAAGGCGCAGCCGAGGCAGAAGCCGAGGAGGAGCCGGCGAAGCCGGCCCGACGCCGCCGCGCGGGGTGATCTCCCCGCGCGTTAGCCGTACCCTCACGCCATGACCGCAACGCCCATCGCCGGGCGCATGCCCGAACGCATCGCGCCGATGCTCGCGATGCGCGCGTCCGAGCCCTTCGACTCACCCGACTGCATCTTCGAGCTGATGTGGGGCGGCGTGCGGGCGGCGCTCCGCATCGCGGGCGGGGCCGTCCGGCTGACCGGTCGCAACGGGCTCGACCTGGGCGGCGTCTTCCCGGAGCTGTTGCGGCTGGCGCCACAGGTGTCGGCGCGGGAAGCGCTGCTCGACGGCGAACTCGTCGCGATCGACGGCGACGGGCAGCCGGCGTTCGACCTGCTCCGACCGCGCCTGGGCGCGCTGGCGATGCCGGAGGCCGGCGGCAAGCGGAGGTTCGAGGGGCAGGTCGCGTTCCAGGCGTTCGACCTGCTCTGGTTCGACGGGCGGTCGATGCTCGACCGCCCCCTGTGGCAGCGCAAGAACCGGCTGCACGAGATCATCGCGCCGACGACGGAGATCGCGGCGGTGGACTTCGTGGAGGACGAGGGGACGATGTTCTTCGAGGCGGTCGTCGAGCGGCGGCTCGAGGGGATCGTCGCGAAGCAGAAGACGAGCACGTACACGCCGGGGCGCCGGTCGAAGGCGTGGCTCGAGGTGCGGGCGCTGCAGGCAGGCGACTTCGTCGTCGGCGGGTATACGTTTGGTGGCGCCCGACGGAAGGGCGAGCCCTTCAGCCAGTTGTTGCTCGGCGCGTACGAGGATGACGGGCGCTTCGAGTACGTCGGCGCGGTGAGCGGCGGCCTGAGCGACGCGGAGGCGAAGGAGCTGGTGGCGCGGCTCGAGACGATGGTGGCGCCCGAACCGGCGTTCATCGACCCGCCCGTGGTGCCACGGCTGATCTACTGGACGCGGCCGGAGCTGGTGTGCCACGTGCGGTTCAGCGAGTGGTCGAAGGACGGATACCTGCGCTTCCCGATCTTCAACGCGCTGCGGCCGGACATCGA
>Ga0070741_10011221_pt1 | contig 16611 bp, 14 predicted proteins | sample Coa_R1_4_FD_66440 | JGI IMG/M metagenome (GOLD analysis project Ga0070741, IMG submission 66440) | Surface soil microbial communities from Centralia Pennsylvania, which are recovering from an underground coalmine fire - Coalmine... | ecosystem: Environmental > Terrestrial > Soil > Unclassified ...
TAAGGCTGGGCTGGGCGCACGGCGCGCTGATCACCACCTTCCCCGGCGACACGACCATGGCCAGCCTCGACCAGGTCAGAGCCCTGGCCCAAGGGGGATCGGCGCGCATCCAGCGTTAGCAAGCCGCTGAGTTCACGGACCACGCAACCGCAGCCTCGGGTCGCCCGACGCAAGGTTTGATTTTGCGCCATCCTGCTGCCAGTCCGGAGCGCGGAGGCTCGCGCGCGATCGATCGAGAATTCAAAGACAGAAAACAGCAACAGTTACAGGGCTCAGTCCATCCTACGGGGCTGAAACAAGAGCACAGTTGCGCAGAGAGATTCGTTTCCTGAGAAGTACAATTTGTCCGAAACCTACGCCCATCCGCCCCCGCAGTTCACCAGACGGGGATGACACATTAGTAGTGTTCGGCTTGTACGGGCCTACAAGATATGGAGTTTCTAATGCAAAAAAGACCGAAAAGCCCCACGAACTCATAAAGAAATCCCCAGTAGTGCCGAAAAACAACTTGACAAGGAAAGTAGCGAGGCCTATAAGCCGATTCATCGGGGGGCGCTCGTTGGTTAATATCCTCTCAGTAGCGAAACCCGGAGCCAGCAGTTCAATTGCGTCATTAAAGGTAAGCAGGATGGCTGAAACACGAGAAGTAATGGATCTGCGAGAAGCCTCGGAGTACCTTGGCGTTTCGCGCGAGACCCTTTACAAGTATATTTCTGCTGAACAGGTCCCGGCTTTCAAGCTCGGCAACCGCTGGAAATTCAAGAAGACGGTTCTCGACCGCTGGATGGAGAGGCAAAGCACGCAACGTGTATCACGCAATTACCGCAGGGGATGAGCCAGCGCTAGCAAGGGAGTGTTGTCCATGTTTGGGTTTGGAAAGTCGAAAGGATTGGTAGGACTGGATATTGGGTCGAGCGCGGTCAAGGCGGTCGAGCTCAAGCAACGCGGCGACACATATGAACTGATGAATCTCGGACTGGAGCCCCTCGGCCAGGACACGGTGGTGGACGGGGCCATCATGGATGCCCTGTCAGTTTCTTCCGCGATCGAGAAGATCTTCAGCGAGAGGAAGATCAAGACAAAGAACGTCGCGACCGCCGTTTCAGGGCACTCCGTCATTGTCAAGAGGATTACGGTGGCAGCGGCCTCGCCCGAAGAACTTGACAGCGCAATTCCCTACGAGGCGCAACAGCATATCCCTTTTGACATGTCCGACGTTAATCTGAGCTACCAGGCATTGGGGCCGGCTCCGACAGGCAATGCGACGGAAGTGATGCTGGTCGCGGTAAAGCGGGAAAAGATCCTGAACCATACCAATGTGCTGAGCCAGGCGGGCAAGACGCCCACGGTGGTGGATATTGATGGCTTTGCCATGCAGAATGCCTTTGAGTTCAACTATGAGCCCGCACCGGACCTCATGGTCGCCCTGCTCAACATCGGCGCCAGCATCATGAACATCAACATCGTCCGGGGGGGCACCCCGCTCTTCACGCGCGACGTTTCGGTGGGCGGAAACCAGTACACCGACACCCTGCAAAAAGAATTGGACCTGAGCTTTGAAGATGCGGAGAAGCTGAAGCAGGGATTGGAGCTTCCCAATGTATCGCCGGAGGCGAAGGCTCCTCACATTCGTTCCGTTTCCGAAATCCTGCTGCTGGAAATCCAGAAGACCTTTGATTTCTTCCGCCAGACGACTTCAACCGATAACATTCAGCAGATCTATCTGGCGGGAGGCACGGCCAAGATAGAAGGGTTGGTCGACCTGTTGAGGGAGGAATTCATTATCCCGGTGGAGATTATGAATCCCTTCCGGAGGATTGCCATTAATTCCTCCAAGTTCGGTGCCGACTACATCAACGATATTGGTCCTCGAATGACCGTCGCAGTTGGCCTGGCGTTGAGGAGCTTTGACTAGTCATGATCAAGATTAATCTTTTGGGAGTCGCCAAACCCTCGGCTGCAAGGGCGGTCGGACCTCCCCCCACGCTGGGGCGCCAGCTAACGATCCTGGGTTGCGCCTTGCTGGCGGGCCTGCTGGTGGCAGGGTTCTTCTACAAGTACTGGTCCGCGGCCATCAACGGGCTCGAAAACGACCTCAGGAAAGAGAGAGCGGAACAGACACGGCTCGCGGCGATCCAGGCTGAGAACCTGAAGTACCTTCAACGCCGAAACGAGCTCGAGCAGCGGATCAACACGATTCAGACGCTCCAGAACAGTCGCGTGGGGCCCGTCGAACTCATGAATGCCCTGGGCACCACGGTCGATAAGACCTCGGACCTCTATCTGCTCACGGTGGGTCGCGAAGGCTCACGCCTGGTCATCAAGGGCCAGTCCGACACGGTGCACTCGATCGCGCGCTTCATCACCGCGCTCAAGACTTCCCCTGTGTTTGAAGACGTCCAGTTGCGCCAGTACTATCAGGACGACCAGCACGGGCGTACCAGCTTCAAATTCAATGTCGACTGCATCTACAAGATTCCGGAAGCCGCATCGAATGACTCCGGGCCGGCGCCGCAGCCCGGCAGCGCCACGCGGGCCCCCGCCCGGCGCGCTGGAGTGTAGGGAGAACGAGTAAACATGGCCAAAAACTTCAATGATTTGTCCCCGACCGTACAAGCAACGGTGCTCATCTCGGTTGCGGTCGCGGTTTCAGCCGGTGTTTTCTGGTACTTTGTTCTTCCTCTGTCAGCGCAGCGCGACAATCTGGAAAAACAGGTGAAGAAGCTCCACGCCGAAAATCTCAAGAACAAAGCCTTTGAACAGGAACGCACCGAATACCTGAACCGCATCGCGCAACTCGAAAAGCAGCTCGAGACGCTTCGTTCCATCGTGCCTGATGAGCAGGCGGCGGACGAATTCGTAAGAGTTGTTTACGACGCAGCCACCCGGTCCGGCATTTTCATCCGCACTTTCATCGCCCAGCCGCTTGTCCCGCACGATTTCTATACGGAAATGCCCTTCAAGGCCAGGCTGGATGGAACCTATTATGGCTTGATGTCGTTCTTCAACAGGCTGGCGCACGAACAAAGGATCATCAATGTGCTTAACCTGGCCCTTGGCCCCCCGCAAGGTGGAGGGATGGGCGCCTTCAAAGTCAATCCCTCGGAAACGGTGGGGGCTAATTGCGAGATCACCACTTATTTCAATTCGCCTCAGGCGCAGCAGGCTGCGACGGCTGCGGCGGCAAAGAAGAAGCGAAGATAGGTCGGTGTCAGAACCATGCTTAACGACAGGCTACATTCCGCGCGTAGAAGAACGGCCTTAGGGGTCGTGGTACTCACCATTCTCCTGCCCTTTTACTGGCCTCTGGGAGTAAAGGCGCAGTCGGAGCCGGCAGCGCAGGTCAAAAGGCTTGCGACGTCAGCGGCAAAAGCGGTTTCTACAGGCTCCGGGAAAACTGCAATGCCCTCAGCTCCGAAGGTGCGAGGGCGGGAAGAAGCAAGAAGAGGCCTGAGCGTGGAGGAAAGAACTGAACCCACTCCTTCGGACGACGAAGCGGCTTCTGAAGATCGGGACCTGCCGCCGGTGGGTGGCCGCCGAGATCCTTTCAGGCTTCCCCCACCTCCAGTCCTTGCGGGCAAGTCGGCGGGGCAGGAACCCACCGGCCCGTTGCCTCCCGGGGTACGGGGGTTAGTGATCGGTCAACTGAGGTTGGAGGGTACGGTTCGGCAGGAAGCGACCAACACCATGATCGCTGTCGTGACCAATGCCACGAACCGGGCTTATTTCTTGCACGAGAACGATGCCGTTTTCAACGGCGTGGTCACCAGGATTTCACCGGACGCAATCTATTTCAAGGAAAACACTCTGGACGCCAACGGCCGGCTTGCGACCCGGGAGGTCGTCCGGAGGCTCGGTCAGGCAGCAGGAGAGGAACGATGAGAGGAAAATGCATCACTTTGCTTTCAGCGGTCAGTCTGATCCTTTGCACGCAGGGTTACCCCTCGGAGGCGCCTCCGCCTCCCGGGACCCCCGAGGGCCGCGCTGTTGCCTCCGGTGAAAGCCTGGCAGCAAAATCCGGTCCAGCGGCTCCCCAAAGCACTCCCAAACAAGCTGGACAGGCGGCGAGGAAAGATCCGTCCGCCCCGCTGGTCGCTGGGCCTTCCGCCGCTCCCGTGCTGGTCTCGGGAGTTTCCATCGTTCCCGGCGAGAACGATGCTGTTTCGGTTGACGTTTCGACGTCTCGCCAGCCCACCTATCATGTCCACCAGTACAAGAACCCGGCACGGCTGGTCGTCGACTTTGAGGATGCCCGGAATGCAGCGCGCAGGCAAACCTATCCCGCCCAGTCAAGCCTGCTCCGAGACGTGAGGATCGCGCAGTTCAAATCCGAAAACCCGGCGGTCGTCCGGGTGGTTGCCGACTTGGCCGGTGATCCCACATTCATGGTGCACGCGCAGCCCGGTGGTGTGCGCATTGAACTCAGTCCGCGAGGCGCCGCGAGAGAGATTCCTTCCACTTTGAAAAACAATCCGAAGTCCCCCGCTCAAATAGGGACTGCCCAAAAGTCTGCGTCTGTCGCACCCGCCCAAGGAACTCTGGCCATTCCGATCAGGCCCGTTGTACGAGCGGAAGTGAAGAATGAGGCAGGAACCAATAGCGCAGTTGCTCGGGCCTCTGCCCCGCCTGGGGCTGTTCCACCCACAACACAATCCACGGGCCGTCTGAACATGGCCAGCGCGCTGCCGACCGCCGACGCACCCAAGGAGGCATCCGCAGCGCCGCGCCCTGAGCCACCTGCCGCAACACCCGAAGTGTTGCAGGCCGAGAAAGCCGCCAGGATTCTGAGCGGGTCCGAGACACCGGGGGTGACCCTCCAGGGCCAGGCTGCGGCTCGCACGCCGACTTCGGGCGAAGCGAAATACACCGGGGAGCCGATCTCACTTAACCTGAAAGACGTCGACCTCAAAGACTTCTTCCGGCTGATTCACGAAATCAGCGGGCTTAACATCATCGTCGATCCCAACGTGTCGGGAAGTGTAACCCTGGTCCTGGACACGGTACCCTGGGACCAGGCGCTGGATATCGTGCTGAAGAACAACCGGCTGGGCAAGACCCTGGAAGGCAATGTTCTGCGGATTGCGAGGGTGGATACCCTGACGGCTGAACAGGAAGCCAACCGCAAGCTGCTGACGGCGCGCGAGGAAGCCATGCCCCTCGTGACCGTCTTTCGACCGGTGAACTATGCCAAGGCCACCTCGCTCCAGGCTCTCATCAAATCCTGGGCGGGGGGTGGCGCCCTTAGTAAGCGCGGGACTATCCTGGTCGACGACCGGACGAACACCCTGATCATCTCGGATATCCAATCGCAGATTCCGATTATTGAATCGATCATTTCCAAGCTGGACCGGAAAGCACGACAGGTTCAAATCGACGCTCGTATTATTCGCGCCAATGCTGACTTCCTGCGGGAAATCAGCGGGAACCTTCAGATCGGTCACGTGAATAAATCGGGCAGCACCGTTCAGACAGGGGCCGTGGGCACGAAATCGACGGTAACTCAGAACCTGGACACTCCACGCCCCGTGCTCGTCACTCCTGAAACGGCGACGGGCTACGGAATCTATGGGATATCCAATGTGGGCGCCAACTACATCCTCAATGCGCTGATCGAAGCCACGGAAAACAAGAGCCAGACCAAGATCGTCTCCGCGCCTACCATCGTGACTCAGAACAACGTCCCCGGAAAAGTTATCCAGGGAACACAAATCCCGATTCAGACGACGATCAATAACACGATCAGCATCCAGTACATTCAAGCTTCGTTGCAGTTGACCGTAACACCCCAGGTGACCGAGGACGGTAACGTCTTCATGATCATTGACGTTCAGAATGCCTCACCTGGCGCCGTCCTTACCCAGGCGGGGCCCAGCATTAACACCCAACAGGCAACCACCCAGGTGATGGTTCCCGATGGCGGAACGGTTGTGTTTGGCGGAGTGAACGTCACGCAGCGTTCCAAGACTTACACCGCGGTGCCGTTTCTGGGGACCATCCCGATCCTTGGGCACCTCTTCAAGACGGATCAGACTATCGATTCTGACCAGCAACTGCTCTTTTTCGTTTCGCCCAAGGTGCTGCCCGGATAGCCGGGACTTCATGGAACTTCGATCGTAGGTTATCCTATAGAGGAGGAGAGTCTGCTCTCCTCCTTTTTGTTTATGCGGGTACCCGACGAAGCCAACAGCCCCTTCCTGGTGCGCCAAGAGCGCCTTCGGTCTCTGATGCAGGACCGACAACTCTCCCTGCTGGTCATCACCAACCTGACCAACATTTATTATTTGACGGGATTTCGTGGCAGCGCCGGGGTAGCGGTCTTCGGCCTGGAGGGGGGACACCTTTGGGTTGACCCCCGCTATACCCTTCAGGCAGGCGAAGACGCCCGTGGAGTAACGGTGAGCGAAGAGCGAGGCCCGCTCCACACAGCCGTGGGCCGATGGATCACCCGGCGAAGGGTTCGCAAGGTCGGCTATGAAGATACGAACCTCACCTGCGCCCAGTACCACAACCTGGAGCAAAACTGCCGGCGAGGGGTTCACCTGGTAGCCGCCGGTGGCCTGGTGGAAGAGTTGCGGCTGGTCAAGGACTCAGGAGAGATCCGCCGAATCCGGGAGGCAGGAAGAGTAACGGTCGAAGTCTTTGAAGAGGTCTTGCCCCTAATCCGGCCGGGCGCTCACGAAGCCGACCTGGCGGCCGAAATTGATTATCGGATGCGGCTGAGAGGCGCTGAAGGCGCTGCCTTTGAGACCATTGTGGCCTCCGGCGCTCGGAGCGCCTTGCCGCACGCTCGCCCGTCCAGCAAACGCCTGGGGCAAAGTGAATTGGTTATCCTGGACCTTGGTGCTATACTCCAAGGCTACGCCGCTGATCTGACGCGGACGGTCTTTCTCGGCAAACCCAGCCGGCGTGTTCGGCAACTCTACGGAGCCGTTCTGGAATCGCAGCAGAGGGTGCTCGAAACCCTCCGGGCGGGAGTTCGAGCGGGTAAGGCCGACGGCGCGGCGCGCCAACTTCTGAAGCGGCGGGGCCTGGACAAGTACTTCACCCACAGCACCGGCCACGGCGTCGGACTGGAGGTGCACGAAAAGCCCCGGCTGGGTCGCGGCGAGAAAACGCGCCTTGAAGCAGGCCAGGTGGTGACTGCTGAGCCGGGTATTTACCTGGAAGGGTTCGGCGGAATCCGGATCGAAGACACAGCGCTCGTGGGGCCGAACGGCGCGGAAGTCTTGACTCCGGCATCGAAAGCAAATTGGATCATCAACTGACGGTTCATGTAGAACCTTCTGGTCATGTCATGCGGAGCGAAGCGAGGCATCACGGGATGGGTGAAATCAAGCAAATTCCGAGAGGCTTCGTCGCCTTCGGTTCGGCAGGATGACAATCACCAGGGACGGGGAGCATCACCGATGCCCAGCAAGCATCAGCCTCGCAGCAGCGAGAGTGAAGAACGCAGTTGGGGCGTGAAAGATCTCCAGCGACTTATCGACGTTCTCATTGAACGTGAGATTTCCGAATTCGAGATGGAAAAGGATGGCTTCCGGATTCGGATCAAGCGCGGAAACACTCCGGCGACGGTGGTGGCGGCCGCTCCCGCCGCAGCCGTCCAGGCAATCCCCGCGCCCGCCATTCCGCCTGCGGTCCTTGCTTCGCCGCCTGAACCAGCCCCGTCGCCGGGTGCGGCTCCTGCGGAGCCTGCGGAGCCCGCGGAGGGGCTCCACATTATCAAATCCCCCATTGTCGGTACCTTCTATGCCAGCCCCTCTCCGGACGCGCCGCCGTTCGTCAAGCCCGGCGACGTTGTGGAGGTCGGAAAAGTGCTCTGCATCATCGAGGCCATGAAGCTGATGAATGAGATTGAGTCGGAGGTGGCAGGGGAAGTCGTTCGAGTATATGTCGAGAACGGGCAGCCCGTGGAATACGGACAGTCCTTGTTCGCGATCAAGCCTTCCCACAAGAAGCAGGGCTGAAGTTATGCGTCCAACCTCAGCGTTCAGCCCGCACCTCTTGAAACAGAGGTGGATTGGGCGGGCTCAGACTCGGTGAATGCCCAGGCCGGACTGCGGAGAACAAAGGAGTCCATGTTCCGGAAAATCCTGATCGCCAACCGTGGTGAAATCGCGTTGCGGGTGATCTGCGCCTGCAAGGAGCTGGGGATTCGGACCGTGGCCGTGTACTCGGAAGCCGACCGGTACTCCCTGCACGTGCGCTTCGCCGACGAAGCGGTCTGCATCGGGCCGCCTCGCAGCGCGGACAGCTATCTCAACGTCGCCAGCATCATCTCGGCGGCGGAAATTACCGACGCCGATGCCATCCATCCGGGCTACGGCTTCCTGTCGGAAAGCGCCTCGTTTGCCGAAGTCTGCCAGACCTCGAACCTGACCTTCATCGGGCCGAAGCCGGAGATTATCGAGTTGATGGGAGACAAGGAGAAGGCGCGAAAGACCATGGCGGAGCTGGGGATTCCCGTGCTCCCGGGCTCGGACGGCGTGGTCTATTCCGAAGAAGCGGCGCTGAAAGTGGCGAAGGAAATCGGCTTCCCCGTCATCGTGAAGGCCGTGGCGGGCGGGGGCGGCAGAGGCATGCGGGTGGTCAACGAGGCCGACGGCCTGGCCCACGCCGTGCGCGCGGCACAGCAGGAAGCGCTGGCTGCTTTCGGCCGGCCGGACGTGTACCTTGAGAAGTACGTCGCCAAGCCCCGCCACATCGAATTTCAAGTGCTCGGCGATCATTACGGGAAGGTGGTTCACCTGGGAGAGCGCGAATGCACGATCCAGCGCCGCCACCAGAAGATTCTGGAGGAATCACCGTCGCCTTCTCTCAGCCCGGAGACTCGAGAAAGCATGGGGCGCCGGGTGATTCGGGCCCTTGAGAAGATCGGCTATACGAACGCCGGAACCGTAGAGTTCATCATGGATGACGAAGGAAAGCTTTACTTCCTCGAGATGAATACGCGGATTCAGGTTGAACATCCCGTTACCGAAATGGTCACGGGCCTGGACCTGGTGAAGAAGCAGATTCTGATCGCGGCCAACCAACACCTCCCCATCGAGGGGGAGACTGTGGGCCTGCGCGGACACGCGATTGAATGCCGCATCTGCGCCGAGAATCCCGTGACCTTTGCGCCTTCGGCGGGAAAAGTCACCACCTTTCATCCGCCCGGAGGGACGGGCGTGCGCGTTGACTCGGCGGCTTACGATGAGGTCGTCATTCCGCCCTACTACGATTCGCTGATCGCCAAGCTGATTGTCCACGGAAAAGACCGCCGCGAGGCGATCAGCCGGATGGCACGCGCGCTCGAAATGTTCATTATTGAAGGCATCTCCACTTCGATCCCCGTCCACCGGAAGATCATGGCGGACCCGGACTTTCGCGAAGGGCGTTTCGACACACACTTTCTTGAACGATTTGCTGCCAACACTGCAGCGGCAGCGTGAGATCAGGAGTGGGGTCTATGGGCATCGAAATCCCGCGCCTATACGCGATTCTGGACGCTGCACAAGTGGGGGACGCTTCCATCCCGAGCGTTGTGGAGATGCTGCTCTCCGCCGGGGTCACCCTGATCCAGTACCGCGACAAGAGGGCTTCCTCACGGGAACTTTACGAGCGGTGCCGGCTCTTGCTGGAGCACATCAGGCCGGCGGGCGGGACGCTGATCGTGAACGACCGCGCTGACGTGGCTCGCGCCGCGGATGCCGACGGCGTGCATGTGGGCCAGGAGGATCTGCCGGTCGAACTTGCGCGCCGCGTGGTGGGTGACGGGAAATGGGTGGGCTGCTCGACGCACAACCTGGAGCAGGTTCGCCAGGCCGACAAGTCCGCGGCGGACTACATCGGGTTCGGTCCCATCTTCGCCACACGCAGCAAGGAGAGGCCGGACCCCGTGGTGGGCCTTGCGGGCCTCCGGGAAGCCCGCCGGGCCACGAACAAGCCCATCGTGGCTATCGGCGGGATAACACGGGCCAATGTTCGTGCGGTGTTCGAGGCAGGGGCCGACTCGGTGGCTGTGATTCAGGACCTGCTTCAAGCGGAGGATATCGCAGCTCGAGCGCAGGAGTTCTTGCACCTTCTGGCCGATTGGGAAGCGAGCGCGCGCACAGCCTCTGCCAACTTTCAGCAATAATCCTTCCTGACCGAAGGAGAGCAAGAGGAATATGGCAAATCTGCTGGCCACAAAACCACTCGATCTACTTCTGACCGAGGCCCAGGAGGAGAATCATCAGACTCTCCGCAGGGCGCTCGGCCCCATCAATCTCATTACGCTGGGAATCGGCGCGATCATCGGGGCGGGGATCTTCGTCCTGACGGGAACCGCTGCGGCGAAGTACGCCGGCCCCTCCATTGTCCTGTCGTTTGTTCTGGCGGGTCTCGGTTGTGTGTTTGCCGGCCTCTGCTATGCAGAGTTCGCCTCGTTGATTCCCATCGCGGGGTCGGCTTATACCTACGGATATGCGACGCTGGGCGAACTTTTCGCCTGGATCATCGGCTGGGACCTGATCCTGGAGTACGCATTCGGTGCCGCAACCGTTGCCTCCGGTTGGAGCGGGTATGTGCTCAGTTTTCTCCAGGATTTTGGAATTCGAATTCCTCCGCAACTGGCCAGCGCTCGAGGTGAGATGCTGGTGCTTTACAACGGAAACTGGGAACGCCTGAACCGCGTCCAGGATGCTTTGAAGGCTGCCGGCGTGAACCCTGAATCCCTGCCCCATACGACCGCCTGGTTCAACCTCTTGGCGTTTCTTGCCATCCTGGCGGTAACCACCATCCTGGTCATCGGGATCAAGGAATCGGCCAATTTCAACTCCGCCATCGTGATTGTGAAAGTTTCGATTGTCTTGATGTTTGTCGGGATCGCGACCGTTTTCGCGGTTCATCATCCCGCCACCGTCCTGAAGAACTGGCATCCCTTTATTCCGGTCAATACGGGAGCGTATGGCAGCTTCGGCTGGTCCGGAATCGCGCGAGGGGGCGCCGTGGTGTTCTTCGCTTACATCGGGTTTGACGCCGTGTCCACGGCCGCGCAGGAAGCCCGAAACCCGAGCAAGGACATGCCGGTCGGCATCCTGGGGTCTCTGGCGATTTGCACCCTGCTTTACATTGTGGTTGCCGGCCTGCTGACCGGCATCGTGCCGTACAAGTCCTTGAACGTGCCCGACCCAGTGGCGGTGGGCATCGACGCGACGGGCGTGCGGTGGGGCAGTTTTCTGGTGAAGCTTGGAGCCATCTTCGGGCTCAGCACGGTCATGCTGGTGATGTTGCTGGGCCAGTCGCGGGTCTTCTACTCCATGTCGAGGGATGCCTTGCTGCCGCGCTGGGCCGGGGCGATCCACCCCCGGTTTCGGACGCCCTGGATTTCAACTATCCTGGTCGGGTTTTTCGTGGCGATCTTCGCGGGCTTGATTCCGGTTGGAACTCTGGCCGAACTCGTAAATATAGGCACCCTGCTCGCTTTTATCATCGTGTGTGCGGGGGTCTGGCTTTTAAGAAAGAGGCGCCCAAACTTACCCCGGCCTTTCAAGACCCCCTGGGTGCCGATCGTGCCAATTCTGGGAATCCTGATTGCGGCCCTGATGATGGTCAGCCTCCCCTTGGATACCTGGCTAAGGCTGATCGTCTGGCTCGTGATCGGATTAATCGTGTACTTCACTTATGGGAGATATCACAGCCAGGTGCAAGCGATCAGGGCACGGGAGGTTGAAACTGCACCCACAAAGTGACCCCCTCCACGGTCCGGTGGCTTAAGGATATCGATCCCTGGCAGTTTCCTCGGCTCGAAATTTGAACGCGCCTCGCCGTAGCGCCCGAAACCTCTCGTCGGTATGCTCACAGGTGTGCTAAGCCCTCTTCTTCGGGAGTACCGTACGCGCCCCGCGGCGCGCTTCGCCGTCTGGGTGCTGGCCTATGGATTGACCCTCTGGCTGGTAGGCAGGTTTTCGAAAGCTCCCAACGCCGTTCCCACGCTCTTGTGGGTGCTCTTCTGGCTTTGCTTCCTGCCGCTCGGTGGCTATTACATCATCCGGCTGGTCGGATTCGTCAAGGGCCGTCTGCTCTGGAGATTGGGACGGCGGCTGATCGTCGCCTATATTTTCATTGCGGTAGTTCCCATCATTCTGATCCTGCGCCTCGCCGTCTACGGCGCCTCCATCATTGGCGGACAATTCGCAGCCTTCCTCGTTGCCTCAAGGATCCGCGAACAGTTCGCTGAACTTCGCCAGTTCAACCGGGCGGTGATTCTTGAAGCCCACATGACCCGCGAAACTTCACCCGACGAAGCGCTCAACCATCTGCAGAAGTTCTACCAGGAAGAACTCATCCGGCACGCGGCGGCCTATCCCGGGCTTGAAATCACCCTCAACCTCAACGGTAAAACGCGCTCGTTTCTGCTGGATGGAAGGCTCACGAAGCGCCCCTTGACGGTCCCGCGCTGGTTCCTGCGGGACGAATTTGCCGGCGTGGTGCTGGACCAAGGCGAGCTTGCCCTGCGTTCGATTGAACGAACCCAGACCCTGCCCGGGAAGCTGACGATCATTCTTTCTCTGCCTGTGACCCCGGAGCTTCTGGACGTGGTAGGAACCGGAATCGGATCGGTCGGGGTGGTGACCACGCGCGGGGAAAAAGGCCCGCCGGACAAGACCGCGTTTCGCTTTGAAACCTCGAAGGGTGATTTCGTTCAGGCAGCCAGCATCCGCTCGAAGTCGCTGCGGATTCCTCCCAGCACCAGCTTTTGGGACCTGGCGGTCGATGGCGCCTCCTCGCTTGATCCCATCTCCTGGGAAGGGGAAACGGAGCAGACGCTTCCGCAGCCCATCTTTGTTCTCGTATCCTCCCGGCTTGTGACCCTCAGCCGGCAGTTGTTCTCCGCCCTGGGCCAGTTCTCACAGAGTTATGTCATCCTGTTCAAGGTGGTGGCAATCATCTTTATGGTCATCGAGGTCATCTCGCTGATCATCGGTGTTCGCATGACGCGAACCATGACGAGGACGGTCGACCGCCTTTACGATGCGACCGAAAGAATCAAGAAGGGTGATTTCTCCTACCGCATCGGCCTGCCCGCGCACGACCAGCTCACCGCCCTGGGTGAATCCTTCGACAGCATGACGGCTTCCGTGGAGCGTCTTCTGCGAGAGTCCCAGGAAAAGTCCCGGCTTGAAAGCGAGCTGGAAATCGCGCGCCAGGTCCAGAGCCAGTTGTTTCCGCGCTCAGCCCCCGACATCTCCGGGCTGCGTCTTTACGGTGTCTGCAAGGCCGCGCGGTCCGTCAGCGGCGACTACTACGATTTCCTGGAACTGGGGGAGAATCGCGTGGGGCTGGTTCTGGGCGATGTGAGCGGCAAGGGAATCTCCGCCGCGCTGGTCATGGCCGCCATCCAGTCTGCGTTGCGGGCCCAGTTCTACAACGGCTACTCCCAAGCCGCGCACCCGGAACCGTCCCAGGTTTCCACCGCTCAGATCGTGGCGCGCTTGAACCGACAGCTCTATGAAAGCACGCCTGCCGAAAAATACGTCACCTTCTTTTACGGGGTCTACGACGGAGCGACCCGCAAACTGACGTACACCAACGCCGGTCACCTTCCTCCCGTATTGTTTCGCAATGGAGAGGTGATGCGCCTGCGGACCGGCGGCACTGTGGTCGGGCTGTTTACAAGCGTGCGCTTCGAAGAGGAGGAGATTCAGTTGCAGCCGGGGGACGTATTATTGGCCTATACGGACGGAATCACCGAGCCCGAGAACTCCTACGGAGAAGAGTTCGGAGAGGAGCGCGTGCTCGAAGTGGCGAAACGGGCGCTGGCGGCGACGCCGGAGCTTCTGGTCGATGAAATATACCGAAGCGTCAGCGACTGGACGGGAAGTCCGGAACTCCAGGATGACATGACGTTGATCGTTGCCAAAGCGGACTTCGGAAGTTGATGATCGGGCGGAAGTCCGATAGACTGGCTGGTCGGAATCCAGCTCAAGGAGTAGGGACTTGTCGTTGCAGCAAAGGGTGGCGCTGGTCACGGGGGCTTCACGGGGAATCGGCAAGGATATCGCCATGGGGCTGGGGCGCGCCGGCGCGCGTGTAGTGGTCGCCTATCGGGCCAACAAGGCCGCGGCCGACAAGGTGGTCGCGGGCATCCGTAGGCACGGTACGGAGGCTCTTGCTCTGGCGACCGACGTGACCGAACCGGCCCGCGTCAAGGAAATGATGGATACGGTGTTGGGCCGCTTCGGGCGGCTGGATATCCTGGTGAACAACGTGGGAATTTTCCACTGGAAGACCGTCCTGGAGACGAGTTTTGAAGAGTGGCTGGCGATCCTCCAGTCGAACCTGCTGAGTGTCTTTCACACTTCGAAATTCGCCCTCCCCGCCATGCGCCGCCAACACTGGGGGCGCATCATTAACCTGGGCGCGGTGGGCGCCGAGCGAGCCTTCGGGCAAGCCAAGATCTCCGCTTACTCCTCGGCCAAGGCCGGCATGGTGGCTTTTTCACGGTCACTGGCTCTGGAGGAAGCCCGGCACGGCATTACGGTCAATGTCGTGAACCCCCCGGTCATCGATGACAAAGAGCTGACGCGGGACGAGGCGCAGCGCATCTCGGATGCGCGCTTTCCGGTGGGGCGGCCCGCGACCGGCGAAGACATTGCCGAGGCCGTCGTATTCTTTGCCTCGGAAGAAGCCGCCTTTGTCACCGGGCAGGTGCTGAACGTCAGCGGCGGCTGGATGCTCTGAACGCAGGCTCGGCCTGAACGGAAGCATCCAGAATCTGGCAAGTAACGAGCAGCGGGCCATCTCCCGCAAAAAATCAAGATGAAAATCCTGAGTGCTGCCGAGATGCAGCGAATCGACCGCCTGACCACGGAGCGCTACGGCGTTCCCAGCCTCACCCTGATGGAGAACGCGGGCGGAGGGGTTGTGGAATACCTTGAGGAGCATTTCGGGCCGCTCGCGAGCCACCGGATCGCGATCCTGTGCGGACGCGGTAATAACGGCGGTGACGGGATGGTGGTCGCCCGCCGGTTGCGCGAGCGGGGCTTGACCCCGCGCGCGCTGTTGCTGGCCGACCCGCGGACACTCAAAGGCGATGCTGCGGTGAACTACCAGCGCCTGGCCGCCCTCGCTCCGCCGGAGATTATCGAGGATACCCACGCTTGGCAGCGTGTGAAAGATAGCCTCCACGATACGACGCTGGGCGTTGATGCCTTGCTGGGCACGGGCCTCTCCAAGCCGCTCGAGGGGTTCCTGCTGGAAGTCGTTCGGGACATCAACAAAATCCTCCGAGGAAGCAAGGTCGTGGCCGTGGACCTCCCATCCGGCATTTCCGCTGACACCGGCAATCTGATCGGTGAGTGCGTGCGCGTTGACGCTTCAGTGACCTTCACGGCCCCGAAAGTGGCCCATGTGTTTCCCCCTGCCTGCCACCACGTGGGAGCCTGGGTCGTCAAGCAGATTGGTACGCCCGCCGAGGCGCTCTCGGACGATCCGCATTTGAAACTGAACCTCACCTGTGCGGATGAGCTGACCTGGCTTGCCGAGCCTCGCAAGCCGGAGGCGCACAAGGGCAACTTCGGCCATGTCCTCATCCTGGCCGGCTCCGTGGGCAAGACGGGGGCGGCAGCCATGGCCGCCACAGCGGCGCTTCGCGCCGGCGCCGGGCTGGTCACCGTGGCGACGCCTGAGAGCGCTCTGCCCATTGTCGCGGCTCTGGGCATGGAGTTCATGACGGAGCCGCTTCCGGAAACCGATGCGGGCACGGTTTCCCTGCGCGCGCTCGACTACAATCGCTTTGAACGGCTGCTGGAGGGGAAGTCGGTTTTGGCCATGGGCCCCGGCCTCGGCACTCACCCCGAGACGGCTGAACTTGTCCGGGAACTGGTCACCAGGTGCTCTCTGCCGATTGTGCTCGATGCGGACGGGTTGAACGCCTTCGCAGGGAGCATGAACCAGTTTCAGGCCAGCCAGCGGATAAGGATCATGACGCCTCACCCGGGCGAGATGGCCCGCCTGGCCGGCATGACAACTGCCCAGGTGCAAGCCGACCGACTCGGGGCGGCCCGCGAGTTCGCCGCGCGCCATCAGGTGATTCTTGTCCTGAAGGGATTCCGAACGCTGACCGCCGCGCCGGATGGCCAGGTCTGGGTGAATCCCACGGGAAACCCAGGCATGGCCACGGGGGGAACGGGCGACGTCCTCACCGGCATGATCGCAGGTCTTGTGGCCCAGCACGGGACACGGCCCGCTCGCGAGGTGGTGGCTGCTGCGGTATACTTGCATGGCTTGGCTGGCGATCTGGCGGCGCAGGATTTCGGCCAGAGTTCCCTGATCGCCGGCGACGTGCTGGGCGCTGTTCCCAAAGCCTTCCGTACGCTTGAGCGGTCCGGGGCGAGGTGAGGACCCGTCACCTGTACCGAAACCCGGGGCGCTCCGGTTCAGGACATTGCAAGGTGGAAGAGCCGATTCGTGACCTGCTCACTCATTCGCCCGAAGAAACCATCGCCTTCGGGCGTGAACTGGCCGCGCATCTTGCGCCGCCCTGCCTGGTGCTGCTGGAGGGCGAACTCGGCGCGGGCAAGACCACGCTGGTCAAAGGTATCGCAGCAGGACTGGGTGTGGCCCGGGAAGAGGACGTGACCAGCC
>Ga0070741_10011222_pt1 | contig 16610 bp, 12 predicted proteins | sample Coa_R1_4_FD_66440 | JGI IMG/M metagenome (GOLD analysis project Ga0070741, IMG submission 66440) | Surface soil microbial communities from Centralia Pennsylvania, which are recovering from an underground coalmine fire - Coalmine... | ecosystem: Environmental > Terrestrial > Soil > Unclassified ...
GCCGTAGCCCCGCTCGGTCACGGTGAGGATCGACGCGCCCTCCTGCACCACCTCGGCGGCGATGACCGCGTCGCCGGGCTCGAGCTCGATCCCCTTGACGCCGGCGGCGACCCGGCCCATCGGGCGCACCTCGGCCTCGCTGAACCGGATCGCCATCCCCTGCCGGGTGGCGAGGAGGACCTCCCGCTGGCCGTCGGTCACCCGCACCGCCATCACCTCGTCCCCGTCCTCCAGCGCGATGGCCCGGATGCCGCCTCGCTGGGGTCGGGAGTAGGCGGCCAGCTCCGTCTTCTTCACGCGCCCCTGGCGAGTCGCGAAGAACACGTACCCCCCGGTCGTGAAGTCGCGGATGACGCACGTCGCGGCCACGCGCTCGCCCTCGCCGAGGTGCAGGAGGTTCACGATCGCCTTGCCCCGCGCGTCCCGCTTCGCCTCCGGGATCTCGTGCACCTTCAGCCAGTGGACCTTCCCGTCATTGGTGAAGACGAGCAGGTAGGCGTGGGTGGAGGCGATGTAGACGTCCTCGACGACGTCCTCCTCCTTGGTCTCCATGCCCTGCACGCCCTTCCCCCCGCGCCGCTGGCTCCGGTACGCCTCCACCGCCGTTCGCTTGATGTAGCCGGAGCGGGTGACCGTGACCACCATCTCCTCGTCGGCGATCAGGTCCTCGAGCGTGAGCTCGACCGACTCCTCGACGATCTCGGTCCGGCGCTCGTCGCCGTACTCGGCCTTCAGCGCGAGCAGCTCCTCCTTGATGATCTCGCGCACCAGCGCGTCCGAGGCCAGGATCGCCCGCAGCTGCTCGATGAGCTGGAGCACCTCGGTGTGCTCCTGGACGACCTTCTCCCGCTCGAGCTGCGTCAGGCGCTGCAGGCGCATGTCGAGGATCGCCTTGGCCTGGATCTCGCTCAGCTGGAGCTGGGTCATGAGCGCGTCCCGCGCGGCGTCGACGCTCGCTGCGGTGCGGATCAGGCGGATCACCAGGTCCAGGTGCTCGAGCGCCTTGCGGAGCCCCTCGAGGATGTGCGCCCGCTCCTCGGCGCGGGCCAGGTCATAGCGGGTCCGCCGCACCACCACCTCGCGCCGGAACGCGATGAAGTGGTCGAGCATCTCGCGCAGCGTGACGACCTGCGGCCGCCGGCCGACCAGAGCCAGCATGTTCACGCCGAACGTGGATTGCATCGCGGTGTGCTTGTAGAGCTGGTTCAGCACGATCTGGGCGATCTCGCCCTTGGCCAGCTCGATCACGACCCGGATGCCGTGCCGGTCCGACTCGTCGCGGATCTCCGAGATCCCGTCGAGCTTCCCCTCCCGGGAGAGCTCGGCCACCTTCGCGATGAGGGTCGCCTTGTTGACCTGGTACGGCAGCTCGGTCACCACGATGGCCTCGCGGCTCCCGCGCAGCTTCTCGGTGTGCGCGCGGGCGCGCATCGTGATGATGCCGCGGCCGGTCGCGTACGCCTCGCGGATCCCCGCGGTCCCGTAGATGTACCCCCGGGTGGGGAAGTCCGGCCCCTTGATGGTGCGGGCGAGTTCCTCGCCCGCGACCGCCGGGTCGTCGAGGACCTGCACCAGTCCGTCCACCACCTCGCCGAGGTTGTGCGGCGGGATGTTGGTCGCCATCCCGACCGCGATCCCCGACGAGCCGTTGACCAGCAGGTTCGGCAGCCGCGACGGCAGCACCGTCGGCTCCTGCTGCGTCTCGTCGTAGTTCGGGACGAAGTCGACCGTCTCCCGGTCGATGTCGGCGAGCATCTCGTGGGCGATCTTGGCCAGCCGCGCCTCGGTGTACCGCATGGCCGCCGGCGGGTCGCCGTCGATCGAGCCGAAGTTCCCCTGGCCGTCGACCAGCGGGTACCGGAGCGAGAACTCCTGGGCCATCCGCACCAGCGCCTCGTACACTGGCGCCTCGCCGTGCGGGTGGAACTTGCCGAGCGTGTCCCCGACCACGCGGGCGGCCTTGCGGTAGCCCCGGTTCCACGCGAGCCCCATCTCATGCATCGCGTAGAGGACGCGCCGGTGAACCGGCTTGAGCCCGTCCCGGATGTCGGGGAGCGCGCGCCCGATGATCACCGACATGGCGTAGTCGAGATACGAGCGCCGCATCTCGTCCTCGATCTGGACGGTCAGCTGGCGCTCAGGCATCTGCGGCTCCTGCGGGCGGACCGGGAACGGCCGACCTAGACGTCGATGGTGGCCTCGAGGGCGTACGTCTCGATGAACTCGCGCCGCGGCTCGACCTCGTCGCCCATCAGCCGCGTGAAGATGTCGTTGGCGGCCACGGCGTCGTCCACCGAGACGCGGAGGAGCGTGCGGCTGTCCGGGTTCATGGTGGTCTGCCAGAGCTGCTCGGGGTTCATCTCGCCCAGGCCCTTGTAGCGCTGGATCGTCGTCCCCTCCCGGCCGATCCGGAAGACCGCCTCGACCAGCGCGTCGCGCGTGGCGAGGGACTCCTCGGCGCCGCCCGGGCGCAGGAGCGTGAACGGCGGCCGGTCGGCGGGCTCGAGCTGGGCGTAGACCTCGAGGAGGCGCGCGTACTCGCCCGACCCGAACACGTTGAGGTTGACGGTGCGCTCCTCCCCGTCCAGCACGCCGGCGGCGACGACGCTCTCCTCGCTCTCGCGGGTGACCGCGAACTCCGCGTCGGGCCGGCCGAGCGCGCGGGGGATCTCGTGCAGGAGCGTCTCCCGGGACACGCGCTTCCGGGCCAGCGGCCGGTGGCGGACGAACAGCTCCAGCCACTCCGCGGGGGCGCCTCGCTTGGCGAGGCGGTCCCGCAGCCGCCGGAACTCGAGAACCTCGCCCACGAACTGCCGCAGCCGCTCTTCGGGGAGGATGCGCCCGCTCGGGCGGTCGCCGCCGATCCGGAGCTGCGCGCCGGCGGTGCCCAGCACGAGCAGCTCCTGCTCCAGCTCACGGTCGTTCAGCAGGTACTTCTCGGACTTCCCCCGCTTGAGCCGGAACAGGGGCGGCTGCCCGATGTACAGGTGGCCGCCCTCGATGATGGCTTCCATGTGCCGGAAGAAGAACGTCAACAGCAGGGTCCGGATGTGCGCTCCGTCGACGTCGGCGTCGGTCATCAGGATGACCTTGTGGTACCGGAGCTTCGCGACGTCGAACTCCTCCGGCCCGATCCCAGTCCCGAGCGCGGAGATGAGCAGCCGGATCTCCTGGTGCGAGAGGACCTTGTCGTAGCGAGCCTTCTCGGCGTTGATGACCTTGCCCCGCAGCGGCAGGATCGCCTGGATGCGCCGGTCCCTCCCCTGCTTGGCCGAGCCGCCGGCCGAGTCGCCCTCGACCAGGAACAGCTCCCGGAGCGCCGGATCGCGCTCCGAGCAGTCGGCCAGCTTGCCGGGGAGGTTGTCGTTGTCGATCCCCTTCTTCCGCGTTAGCTCCCGCGCCTTGCGCGCGGCCTCGCGCGCCTGCGCGGCGTGGACGCACTTCTCGGCGATCCTCCGGGCGGTGGCCGGATCCTCCTCGAAGATCTGGGCCAGCTTGTCGTTGACGATCGACTCCACCAGGCCGCGGATCTCGCTGTTACCGAGCTTGGCCTTCGTCTGGCCCTCGAACTGCGGCTCCGGCAGGCGAACCGAGATGACCGCGCTGAGCCCTTCCCGGACGTCATCGCCGGTGATCCCGCCCTTGAAGTTCTTGAGGAAGCCGTTGGCCTGCGCGTATGCGCTGATCGTGCGCGTCAGCGCGGCGCGGAAGCCGGTGAGGTGGGACCCGCCCTCCCGGGTGTTGATGTTGTTCGCGAACGAGAACACGAACTCCTGGTAGCCGTCGTTGTACTGGAGCGCCACCTCGATCTGGGTGTCGCCCCGCCCACCCTCGAAGTAGAGCACCTTCGGGTGAATGGCGGTCTTGTTCTGGTTGATGTGCTCGACGAACTGGCGGATGCCGCCGGTGTAGTGGAAGGTGACCTTCTTCTCGTCCCGCTCGTCCTCGATCTGGATCTTGAGGCCCTTGTTCAGGAACGCGAGCTCGCGGAGCCGGTTGGCCAGGATGTCGAACGAGAAGGTCGTGACCTCGAAGATCTCGGGATCCGGCTTGAACCGGATCGTGGTGCCGCGCTTGGCCGTCTTCTCGCCGGCCTGCAGCTCGCTCTGCGGCTTGCCGCGGTCGTACCGCTGCGTGTAGAGGCGGCCGTCCCGCCGGATCTCCAGCTCGAGCCACTCCGACAAGGCGTTCACGACCGACACCCCGACCCCGTGGAGGCCGCCCGACACCTTGTAGACCGAGCTCTCGAACTTGCCCCCGGCGTGGAGCGTGGTCAGGACGACCTCGGCGGCCGACTTGCCGGTGGCCTCGTGGATGTCGACCGGGATCCCGCGCCCGTCGTCGACGACGGTGCAGCTACCGTCGGCGTGGAGGACCACGCGGATGTTCGTGCAGTAGCCGGCGAGCGCCTCGTCGACCGAGTTGTCCACCACCTCGAACACGAGGTGATGGAGACCGTAGGACGCGGTGTCCCCGACGTACATCGCGGGGCGCTTGCGCACGGCCTCGAGGCCCTCGAGGACCTTGATGTCGCTGGCGGTGTAGCTCTCGGCCCCCCGCCGCTCCTCGCCCGCCTCGCTCATGCCATCCCCCGCGCGAGCGCCGCGCTCGCCTCGACGGCGCCGCCGTGCAGGGCCCAGACGGCGCCCCGAAGCGGACCCTCGGCCACGGGATCCGTCGCGCTGTAGATCACCTGGGCCGCGGGGTCGAGCCACCCGAGCACCCGCTCGCGCACCCCGCGGTCGAGCTCCGAGAGCACGTCGTCCAGCAGGAAGACCGGGTCCGTCCCGAGCCGCCGGCGCACCGCCTGGGCCTCCGCCAGCCGCAGGGCCAGCGTCAGGAGCCGCTGCTCGCCGCGCGAGGCGGCCACCCGCGCATCCGCGCGCCCGAGGCGCACGGCCACGTCGTCCCGGTGGGGTCCGACCAGCGTCAGGCCGCGGCGCAGCTCCTGGGCCCGCCCCGCGCCGAGCGCGTCGAGAATCCGCTCGCGAGTCCCGGCCCGGTCCCCCGCCGGCGGCACCGCGGGCTCGTACGCGACCGTCACCGCCGCGCCCCCGCCGGCCAGGGTCCGGTGCACCGCCTGGAGCTCGGCGGCCAGCACCGCCAGGGTCTCGAGGCGACGGTGGACGACCTCGCTCCCGAGCGCGGCGACCTGCTCGTCCCACGGCGCGAGCAGCCGATCGGCATCTGCCCGCCCTTCGAGCTGGCCCAGGAGGCGCGTGCGCTGCTGGACGACGAGCCGGTAGCGCCGGCACGTCTCCTCGTGCGCGGGAACGAGCTTCGCCGCCGCCCCGTCGAGGTACGCGCGGCGCACCTGCGGGGGTCCGGTCAAGAGCGCCAGGTCCGGCGCCGCGAACGTCACCGCGCGGGCCCACGGGCACGTCGCGCCTCGCAGTTCGGCACCTCCATCGCGCGTCACGATCTCGAGCCGGACGGCGCGCGTCTGGGCGGACTCGCCGATCTCGCCGCGCACGGCCGCCCCGGGGTGGTCCCAGCCGACGCACTCCACCAGCCGGGGCGTCCGGAACGATCGGCCCGTCAGCAGGACGTGACAGGCTTCGAGGAGCGAGGTCTTCCCCTGGCCGTTGGGGCCGACCAGGAGGTTCAGTCCCGGCTCAGGGGTGAAGGTCAGGGAGGCGTAGTTCCGGAATCCGGTCACCTCGATCCATCGGACGTGCACCCGGGGCGGGCCTCCCTCACATGCGCATGGGCATTATAACACAGCGGTACGTCTCGTCCGGCGCACCGGACTTCTCCGTGGCGCCCAGCCAGACCCCCGGGCTGAGCGCATCCTTGAGCCCCACCACCGTCCACCCGCCCTCCATCGGACCGAGGGCCTCCAACAGGTAGCGAGCGTTGAACCCGATCGTCAGCTCCGGTCCGCTGAACTCGGCCGGCAGCGTCTCCTCGGCCTCCCCGAGCTCCTGGCTCTGCGCGCTCAGCGTCAACTGCCCGTCGGCGGCGGTCAGCCGGACCGGGCGCGTGCGATCGTCGGCGATGACCGCGACGCGACGGATCGCGGCCAGCAGCGGCTCCCGCTCGACGACGAGCCGGTGCGGGGACGACTTCGGGATCACCTGCTCGTAGTTCGGGAACTGCCCCTCGACGAGCTTGGACACGAGGTCGAACCCCTCGCTCCGCATCACGAACCGGCTCTCCCCCACCCCGACCTCCACCCGGTCCGCCCCGCCGAGGACCCGAGCCATCTCCTGCACCGCCTTGCGCGGAACGATGCCGGTCATCTCCGCGGCCTCCGCGACCGCCGCCCGCGCCAGCGCCAGCCGGTGTCCGTCCGTGGCGACGATCCGGAGCTCGTGCGCCCGTGCGGCGAGGAGGAGCCCATTGAGGTATGGCCGACTCTCGTCGGACGACATCGCGTAGCTGGTGCGCGTGAGCATCGCCCGCAGGGCGCCCCCGTCCAGCGCCAGCACGGGCTCCAGCCCGGCCACCTCGAGCGGCGGATACTCGTCCGCCGGCAGCCCGACCAGGCTGAACCGCGCGCCCCCGCACGTGAGCTTCACCCAGCCGTTCTCGAGGAGCGTGAAGCTCACCGGCTGGGGTGGCAGCTCCCGGACCAGGTCCGCCAGCTTCCGGGCCACGAGCGTGATCGCCCCGGCCCGCGTCACGGTGGCGGGCACGGAGACCCGCGCGCCGACCTCGAGGTCCGTTGCCGAGATCCGCAGCCTCCCCTCCTCCGCGTCGAGCAGGACGTTCGCGAGGATCGGAAGCGTCTGTCGGGGCTCGACGATGTTCTGCAGGAGCTGAAGAGCTCGGAGCAGGGGCTCGCGGGCGAGCACGAGTTCCATGGTTCTCAGTAGTCCTCCTTAGGAAGAACAACTCGTCGTCGGAGGAGGAATAGGTGCGGGGGACAACACGGCCGAGGGCGCCTCCGGCCGCCCCACGCGCGGCGAGGCCGGGATCCGCCGGATGGGGACAAGTCCGTGGGCGAGCGGGGATCGCGCGGGGGTCGCGGGAGGCAGGCCGCGGCCCGGGAGGCGGAATGCCGGCTTACGGGCACACCGCGGCGGGGGGCGGGACGCGGCAGGTCTGGGCGGGTCACGCGATCCGGATCGTGTTGATGATGTGATCCAGCGTCCGCCGGAACTTCGGGTCCTGCTGGAGGAGCGCCTCGATCTTGTTCACCGCGTGGAGCACCGTCGTGTGGTCCTTGCCGCCGAATCCACGGCCGATGTCGGCGTACGAGTCGCTGGTGAGCTGACGGGCGAGGTACATGGCGACCTGGCGCGGGAAGGCGACGGCCTTCGTCCGGGTCTTGGCGCGGAGGTCATGGGTCTTGACGTGGAAGACCTCGGCGACGCGACGAAGAATGTCCTCCAGCGTGACCAACCGTTCCTCGGCGCCCCAGATGTTCGCGAGGACCTCCTGGACGAGGTCCATGGTCAGCGGCCGCCCGGTGAGGTTGCAGAACGCCCGGATCCGCACCAGCGAGCCCTCGAGCTCGCGGATGTTGGACTTCACGCGATTCGCGATGAAGAAGGCGACGTCGTCGGGGAGCGCGAGACGGTCGAGCTCGGCCTTCTTCTTGAGGATCGCGACGCGGGTCTCGAAGTCGGGCGGCTGGATGTCCGCGATGAGGCCCCACTCGAAGCGGGAGCGCAGGCGCTCCTCGATCTCCGGAATCTCCTTCGGGGAGCGATCGCTCGACAGGACGATCTGGCGGTGCGACTCGTACAGATCGTTGAACGTGTGGAAGAACTCTTCCTGCGTCCGCTCCTTCCCGGAGAGGAACTGGATGTCGTCGATGAGGAGCAGGTCGATGGTCCGGTACCGCTGACGGAAGTCGGGCGTTCGGTCGTAGCGGATGGCTGCGATGAGCTCGTTGGTGAACTTCTCCGTCGACAGGTACTGGATGCGGAGATGGCCGTGGCTCTGCGCCAACCGGTGTCCGATCGCCTGCAGGAGATGCGTCTTGCCGAGGCCGACTCCCCCGTAGATGAACAGCGGGTTGTACGCCGCCGACGGCGCCTCGGCGACGGCGAGGCACGCCGCCTGCGCGAACTGGTTGGAGGAGCCGACCACGAAGGTCTCGAAGGAGTAGCGTGGATCCAGGTCCGGCGGGGTGGCCGGCGCCGGGGCCGGCGGGGCGGCGGGCGGGGGCGCCGAGCGATCGATGGTCAGGACCAGGTGGGCGCGCGGCCCCACGACCGTCACCGCCGCGGCGCGCAGCGCGTCGAGGTAGTGCTGCTCCAGGTACTGGCGAAAAAACTTATTCGGGACGCCGAGTTCCAGCCTGGTGTCCCGGTGGTCCAGCACCCGAAGCGGCCGGATCCAAGTCTCCAGCACCTCCGGGGGAAGCTTGCCCTCAAGCGCGGCGAGAAGGCGGTCGCGCAGGTCGTCACGCATCGGTGGGTACCCCTAATCGGCCGAGTTACACACACACTTATCCACGGCGGTGGATAACTCCGGGGACCTGTCGTTGCCGCCGTGGCACACGCGTCGCCAGCGCCGGATGCCGAGGGGGGGCCGGCGCGCACGCCGTGCTCATCGCGATGCCCCCCGCGGCTCGGGCGGCCCACCATAGCACGGGGCATCTTGGCGGGCAACGGCGGCGCGCGCTTGACGCACGTGACCCCCATCGGTAGGATGGGCGGGCTGTGCCCATTTCTCCGAGCGGGAGGCGTGCGTGAAGCGGACGTATCAACCCAACCGGCGCCGGCGCAGCAAGACGCACGGGTTCCGCAAGCGCATGGCGACGAGCGGCGGGCGGAAGGTCCTCAAGCGCCGGCGCGCGAAGGGACGGCGGCGACTCACCCCCTGACGCGATGGCCGAGGGCGGTCCGCAGCGGCGGGCGACGCTCCCGCGGGCCGAGCGGCTGCGCGTTCCGGCCGAGTTTCAGCGACTGTTCGAAAGGGGAGCACGGATCGAGCGGGCGGCCTTCGTCCTGCTCTGGATCCGCGCGCCGGGTCGCCGGGCGGCGGGTTTTGCGGCCGGGCGGCGACTCGGAGGCAGCGTCGTGAGGAACCGTGCGCGGCGGCGGCTTCGGGAAGCGTACCGTCGCGAGAGCTCCGCGCTTCCCCCCGAGGGGCTCCGGGTGTGCTTCCTCGCGCGCCCGTCCGTCCTGCGGATGTCGTTCGGCGACCTGAGCGCGGCCGTCGGCAGCGCGCTGGCCGAGGTCGGCCGGATCCAGACGAGGCAGAAATAGGTGGAGAAGCGGGCACTTATCGCGATCGCGCTCTCCGTGGCCGTCCTTCTCGCCTGGCAGGCCTGGTTCGGCGCCTCCCCCCAGTCGCCGCCGCCGCGCGGCCCGGGTGGGCCTGCCGCGCCCGAGCCGATCTCGCCGGCGGGGGGCACCGGCGCGCCTCCCGGGGGAACCAACGTTCCGACCGCCGTCCCGCGCGCCCCGGTGCCGGAGACCGCGGCCGCGGTCACCGAGATCGTCACGCCGCTCTACCGGGCGAGCCTGGCAGCCGATGGCAGCGTCACGGCGTGGATCATCGAGTATCGCGGGAAGAAGCCGCTGGCCGTTGGCGGGCCGCTCCGCCCGTTGGCGGTGGCGGTGCAGCCTGCGGGCGGGAGCCCCGAGCTGGTGGCCCTGCACCCCGAGCAGGGCCGCGTCGTGGTGGAGCGCGGCCAGCCGCCCGCACGGGTGCGGTTCACTGGGGCGACGGCGGACGGGATGCGGCTGGAGCGCACCCTCGAGATCCGGCCGGATTCGTACCGGATCGGCGCGAGCGTGCAGGTCGACGCGGGAAACCGCGTGCGGGGACCGTTCGATCTGGTCGTGTACTGGGCCACGCCCGTCACGCTGCCGGGCGGGCCCGCGTCCGCCCCGATCGTCACGGTCGGCGAGCAGCGCACGACGGGCCAGCACCTCCTGGGGCGCATCCTGATCGACCACCCGGGTCGGGATCCGATCGTGTTCGAGCCGCCCGCGCCGGCGCTGAGGAACGGGCAGCCCGGCAGCGTCGGCGCGCCGGAGCTGAAGGACCCTCACCTGGTTCCGGCCGCCGTGGTCACCGGCGATGGGCGCTGGACCGCGCTGGAGGACGACTACTTCATTGCGGCGCTCATCCCGCGAAGCCCTGCTGCTCTGACGCGAGGACGGGCGTCGGACGTTGCCCAGGTGGGAGTGGTGTTCCAGGGCGTCCAGGTGGCGCCGGGACAGCCCTGGCGCGGGACCGGGGAGCTCTACGTCGGTCCCAAGGAATGGGATCGGCTCCGCAGTCTCGGTGTCGGGCTCGAGGCTGCCCAGGCGAGGAATTACGGGCACTTCCTCTGGGCGCTGTTTCCGATGTGGTGGTTCTGTGTCCCCCTCCTCTGGGTCATGAACTTCTTCGGGACGTGGCTTCCGGGACAGAACTACGGCGTCGCGATCATCCTGCTGACCGTGCTCGTGAAGCTCGCATTCTATCCGCTCTCGCTAAAGAGCATGCGGTCGATGAAGCAGATGCAGGCGCTCCAGCCGCAGCTCAACACGCTGCGATCCAAGTACCGGTCCGATCCGCAGCGGTTCCAGCGGGAGCAGATGGAGCTCTTCCGAAAGCATCGCGTCAACCCGATGGGTGGCTGCCTGCCCATGGTCGTCCAAATCCCGATCTTCTACGCGCTCTACTTGACCCTTCAGTACTCGGTCGAGCTGCAGGGCGCGCCGTTCTTCCTGTGGATCACCGATCTTTCGAAGAAGGACCCCTACTACGTGCTCCCGATCCTGATGGGCATCTCGATGCTGGTGCAGCAGCGGATGACTCCGACGACGGCCGACCCGCGGCAGGCCCAGATCATGCTGATCATGCCGGTCATCTTCACCTTCATGTTCCTGGAGTTCCCGACCGGGCTCGTCCTGTACTGGCTCGTGAACAACGTGCTGTCGATCCTGCAGCAGTACATGATCGACCGGACCGCGCGCCTGGCCAAGGCCTGAGTCCGGTGGCGGGCGCGGCGCGAGGGTCCTGCGCGTGGGAGCGCCATGGACGGACCTCCGCGAGGCGATCGCGGCGCTCCGGGTCACCGTCCCCGACTCGTTCGAATCCCAGGTCCGCCAGTACCTGACAACGCTCGCCCGCTGGGAGCGGGCGGGACGGCTCACCGGGTACCGGGACCTCGGGGCGCAGGTGCGGCATCTGGTGATCGAGTCGCTGATGCTGCTATCCGTCGTGCCGGCCCCGGGCGCTCCCCTGCTCGACATCGGAACGGGGGCGGGGGTGCCGGGGCTGATCCTCAAGCTGGCGCGCCCGGACTGGAGGGTCGCCCTGATGGAGGCCGGGCGGCGGCGGGCGAACTTCCTCAGAGACGCGGCACGCACGCTCGGCATGACGGGGCTCGCCATCCACCATGGCCGGGCCGAGAGCCTGGCGGGATCGCTCGGCGAGCGCTTCCGCACGGTCACGATGCGGGCCGTCGTGGACCCCGGGAGAGGCGCCCGGTTGGCGCGCCCCTTCCTCGAGCCGGACAGTGTCCTGATCATGACGCTCGGGCCGGCCGCGGCGCCCGAGAGCGGCGAGATCCGGGAGGTGACGCTGGCTCCCGCTGGAGATTTGCCAGGGCGGCGCCGGTTTCTTATAATGCGCCGGGCCGAGATCGACGCGGCCGTTTCACGTGGAACAGTCCGCACGCATGATCGCGGTGGTGAACCAGAAAGGCGGCGTCGGTAAGACGACGACGGCGGTGAACCTTGCCGGGGCGCTGGCGCTCGCGGATCGTCCCACGCTCCTGGTGGACCTCGATCCCCAGACCAATGCCACGGCGGCCCTCACCCCCGATCGAGCCGCGCTCGATGGCCCGACCATCTGCGAGGTCCTGCTGGACGATCATCCGGTCCAGAAGGGCTGGCGGCCGACGGGTCTCCCGGGGCTGATGCTCCTCCCCGGGAGCCCGGACCTCGTCGGGGCGGAGGTGGACCTCGTCCCCATGCCCGCGCGCGAGGCGCGCCTCCGCGAGGCCCTGACGCCGGCTCGCGCAGCGTTCCGCTACGTCGTGATCGATTGCCCCCCATCCCTCGGGCTGCTCACACTCAACGCGCTCGTCGCTGCCGACGGGGCACTGATCCCTCTCCAGTGCGAGTACTTCGCGCTGGAGGGCCTGGCACAGCTCACCCGCACAGTGGAGACCGTGCGCGCCCGGGCGAATCCCCGGCTCGAATTGGAGGGCATCGTGTTCACCCTGTTCGATGGCCGGACCAGCCTGTCCGCCCAGGTGCGGCTGGAGGTCGAACGGTTCTTCAAGCCGCAGCTGTTCACCACCGTCATTCCGCGGAACGTCCGGCTCTCGGAGGCCCCCAGCCACGGGCGCTCGGCGCTGGAGTACGATCTCCGGTCGCCCGGGGCGGTCGCCTACCTCGAGCTGGCGCGGGAGGTGATCTCGCGTGATGAAGCGCGCACTCGGTCGCGGACTGGGAACGCTCCTTCCGCCTCGTGAGCCCGAGGGCGGGGCCGGCGAACGGCTGCGCGAGTTGCCGGTCGAGGCCCTCGTCCCCAATCCACAGCAGCCGCGCCGGGTGTTCGAGCCCCGCGCCCTCGAGGAGCTGGCCGCCTCGATCCGGAGCTCCGGGGTGCTCCAGCCGCTGGTCGTCCGGCCGAAAGGCGACCAGTTCGAGATCCTGGTCGGCGAGCGGCGATGGCGCGCCGCGCAGCTGGCAGGCGTTGCGCGCATCCCTGCCATCGTTCGAGAAGCGTCGGACGCCGAGGCCCTGGAGCTGGCGCTCGTCGAGAACCTCCTTCGCGAGGACCTGAACCCGATCGAGGAGGCCCACGCCTACGCGCGTCTGCTGGCGGAGTTCGGCTGGACTCAGGAGGAGCTGGCGCGGCGGATCGGGAAGGATCGCTCCTCCATTGCGAATGCACTGCGGCTGCTCCGGCTGCCGGAGGTGATCCAGGACGACCTCCGGGCCGCGCGCCTGACGATGGGGCATGCCCGGGCCCTCCTCGGCCTGATCTCGGTCGAGGCGCAGCTGCGACTTCGGGAGCGGATCCTCGCCCAGGACTGGTCCGTTCGCGCCACCGAGGCGGGCGTCCAGGCCCACCGCCGGGCGCGCTCGCGGGTCCGGCGCGTGGCCGAGATCGAGGCCCTCGAGGAAGAGCTTCGTCACCTCCTGGGGACACGGGTCCGTCTCCGTGGGAGCCTGAGCCGGGGACGCATCGAGCTCCCCTACCGCTCGCCGGCCGAGCTCGAACAGCTTCACGCGCGGCTCATGCGCGGAGCGAACGCGAACAGTACCTAATAATAGCCAATGTCACGCATTGTCGTGGGAATGAGCGGCGGTGTCGACAGCTCCGTCGCCGCCACGCTCCTGGCGGACGCCGGGCACGAGGTGATCGGCGTGACATTGAGGACCACCGAGTGGGAGCTCCCCGCCGACGGCGTCGAGCGATTCGGGTCCTGCTGCTCGGCGGCGACGGCCGGTGCCGCGCGGCGCGTCGCCCGGCGGCTCGGGATCCCCTTCTACGCGCTCCGCCACGAACGCGAGTTCGCCGCGCGGGTCATCGGCGATTTCGCGCGGGAGTATGCGGCCGGGCGCACGCCCAGCCCGTGCGTGGTCTGCAATCGCGAGATCAAGTTCGGGACGCTGCTGGACCGCGCTCTCGCGTGGGAAGCGGACGCCGTCGCCACCGGGCACTACGCGCGGATCGCCGCCGATCCGCGGACGGGACGGCTCCTCCTGGTCACGGCGCGGGATCCCCGGAAGGACCAGAGCTACTTCCTCTGGCCGCTCACACAGGTGCAGCTGGCGCGGGCGCGCTTCCCGGTCGGCGGGCTCACCAAGTCGGAGGTGCGGGCCCGAGCGCGCGCCCGCGGCCTGCCGACCGCCGAGGCGCCGGAGAGCCAGGAGCTCTGCTTCGTCCGGGGGGACTACCGCAACGTCCTGCGTCTCCACGCGCCGGAGTCGTTCCGCCCCGGCCCGATCCTCGACGAGGCGGGGCGCGAGCTCGGCGTGCACGCGGGGCTCGGCGCGTACACGGTGGGGCAGCGTCGCGGCCTCGGGGCCAGCACGCGCGGCCCCACCTACGTCGTCCGGCTCGACCCCGCCCGGAACGCGGTGGTGGTCGGGCCACGCGAGGCGCTGCGGGTGACGCGGGTCGTCGCCGAGGGCGTCAACTGGATCGCCATCGACGCGCTGGAGGCGCCGCTCGAGGCCGAGGTGCGCGTGCGCCACGGCGCGCCGCGTGTGCCCGCGACGCTCCACCCGCTGGACGCGGGGCGGGTGGAGGCGCGGCTGCGCGCGCCCGCGTACGCCGTCACGCCCGGCCAGTCCGCCGTGTTCTACCGGCGGGAGATCGTGGTCGGCGGGGGCGTGATCGCGAGCGCCGCTTGACACTTCCGCGGGGGCCATGGTATCCGGTCTTGGGCTTGCCCCTTTTTTCACAACATCTCCCGCCCGCGAGGCTGACATGGGACGAGACAGGGGTGCGGTGAGTCTGCCCGTCGCCATCCAGGGGATCGCGAGCCTCCTCATGGCGATGGCCGGGGTTCCGGCCTGGGCCGCCGAGGGCGGCGGCGGGAGCCTGATCGAGGTCAACGGCTCGCTGATCATCCAGATCATCAACTTCCTGATCCTGCTGGTGGTGCTCTATCGCTTCATGTACCGGCCGCTGGTGGGGGCCCTCGAGAACCGCTCCGCCGCCATCAAGCAGCAGCTGGCCGAGGCCCAGGACGCGCGGGAGCAGGCCCAGCGGCAGCTCGCGGTGATGGAGGAGCGGATCCGGAGCGCCCACGCCGAGGCCCAGGCCACCCGGGACCGGGCGCTCCAGGACGCGGCGGCGCTGCGCGAGCGGCTGAGCGCCGAGGCCCGGCAGGAGGCCAGCCGGCTCGTCGAGGCGGCCCAGGCCCAGATCGCGGGGGAGGTGCGCCGCGCCCGAGCCGAGCTCCGGGCGGAGGTCGGGCAGCTCGCCACCGAGGTGGCCGAGCGTCTCATCCGCAGGAGCCTTCGAGACGACGACCACCAGCGACTGATGGCGGAGGCGCTGGCCCGGATCGAGCCGGCGTGAGACCGGGAGCCCCGGTCGCACGGCGCTACGCGAAGGCGCTGTACTCGCTCGCTGTCGAGGCGCGCCAGGCCGACCTCGTCGCCGAGGAGCTGGCCCGGTTCGAGGGGCTCGTCGCCGGCGAGCCGGCGCTCCGCGACGTCCTCCGCCGGCCGTGGGTGAAGGCGGCTGCGAAGCGGGCGATGGTGCTCGAGGTGGCGACGCGGCTCGGCGTCTCGCCACTCACCCGGAGGTTCCTGGCGTTGGTGGCCCAGCGCCGCCGGTTCGAGCTGCTTGGCGACATCCTGGCCGCCTACCGCGCGCGCCTGGACGAGGCGGCCGGGCGGATCCGCGCGCACGTGCGGAGCGCCGCGCCGCTCGATGAGGCGACCCGGGCGAGCCTGCGCGACCGGCTGGGCCGGCGGATCGGGAAGATGGTGCTGCTGGACACGGAGGTCGATCCGCGGCTGCTCGGCGGCTTCGTCGCCGAGGTCGGGGGGCGGGTGCTCGACCTGAGCGTCGCGGGGCAGCTCGGCGCGCTGCGCGAGCGCATCACCAGGGGGGCAGGGGGAACGGCATGATCAAGGCCGGCGAGATCAGCGAGATCATCCGGCGGCAGATCCAGGAGTTCGAGGCGGATACCGACCTGACCGAGGTGGGCCGGGTCATCGAGGTGGGAGACGGCATCGCGCGCGTGTACGGGCTCGAGCGGGCGATGGCCGGCGAGCTCCTGACGTTCCCGCAGGACGTGGTCGGCCTCGTCCTCAACCTCGAGGAGGACAACGTCGGGGCGGTGCTCCTGGGCGACGACCGCGCGATCGGGGAGGGCGACGTCGTCAAGCGCACCGGGCGCATCGCCCAGGTGCCGGTGGGGGAGCCGCTGGTCGGCCGCGTCGTCAACGCGCTCGGGCAGCCGATCGACGGGAAGGGGCCGATCGAGGCCAAGGAATTCCGGCCGATCGAGCGGTATGCCCCCGGCGTCGTGGACCGTCGGCCCGTCAAGGAGCCGCTCCAGACGGGCATCAAGGCCATTGACGCCATGATCCCGATCGGGCGAGGCCAGCGGGAACTCATCATCGGCGACCGGCAGACCGGAAAGACCGCGATCGCCGTCGACACGATCCTGAACCAGAAGGGCCAGGACGTGTACTGCTTCTACGTGGCGGTCGGGCAGAAGCGATCCACGGTGGCGCAGGTCGTGCGAGTTCTGGAAGAGAACGGCGCGATGGCGTACACGACCGTCATCTCGGCGACCGCGTCGGACCCGGCGCCCCTGCAGTACATCGCGCCGTTCGCCGGGGTCACGATGGGGGAGTACTTCCGGGATTCCCGGCGCCACGCCCTCTGCATCTACGACGACCTCTCGAAGCACGCGCAGGCGTACCGGCAGCTCTCGCTCCTCCTCCGCCGGCCGCCCGGCCGCGAGGCGTACCCGGGCGACGTCTTCTATCTTCACTCGCGGCTGCTCGAACGCGCGGCGAAGCTGAACGACGAGCTGGGCGGCGGGTCGCTGACCGCGCTCCCGGTGATCGAGACGCAGCTCGGGGACGTCTCGGCGTACATCCCGACCAACGTGATCTCGATCACCGACGGGCAGATCTACCTCGAGACCGACCTCTTCTACGCCGGGATCCGGCCGGCGGTGAACGTCGGGCTCTCGGTCTCGCGGGTCGGCGGGTCGGCGCAGGTGA
>Ga0070741_10011223_pt1 | contig 16610 bp, 16 predicted proteins | sample Coa_R1_4_FD_66440 | JGI IMG/M metagenome (GOLD analysis project Ga0070741, IMG submission 66440) | Surface soil microbial communities from Centralia Pennsylvania, which are recovering from an underground coalmine fire - Coalmine... | ecosystem: Environmental > Terrestrial > Soil > Unclassified ...
CGGTGTGGTGCTCGCCGATCCCGAAGAAGTCGACGCCGACCTGGTCGGCGAGGACGCCCTGCTCGACGACGCTGCGGATCGTCTCGGCATGCGAGAGCGGCCGGCCGTCCTCGTCGCGGACGTGGTCGCCGAAGGTGTCGAGGCCGAAGACGAGAGTGCCGAGGACGTCGCGCCTGCGGATGGGTGGCGAGGACTGCGCGCGGAGCGACGCGTCGCTGGTGCGTGCCTTCGATCTCCTCGGGAGGCGCTGGACGGGGGTCATTCTCGGGACGCTCGGCGGCGGGCGGGCGAGCTTCCGTGCGCTCGCCCGGGCGGTTGAAGGGATCAGCGACTCGGTACTCGTGACCCGGCTCGGCGAGCTCACCGAGGCCGGACTGCTGACGCGGAGCATCGACGGGGGGCCGCCGCTCTCCGTCGCCTACGAGCTGAGCGAGTCCGGACGGGCACTGTTGCCGGCGCTCGAGCAGATCGGCCGCTGGGCCGACCAGCACCTCCCGCCGGCAGTCGACGCTGACGAGGCCGACGTCCGGCCGCCTGCGCGGCGAGGCCGCGATGGCTTCCCGGCCTAGCCGCCCCTGTGAGGCAACGCTCGAACCCCGAGTGGTGAGGTTCGCTGAGCTACTCGAGGAGCAAGGGCCAGCCTCCCCTGCATTCGACGGCTTCCTGCGTGCGAACCGGCTCGGAGCGAACCCGAAACAGCGAGTACCACGGCGGAAGCCCTTCGAGCCACAGGACACCGGCGTAGCCTCCGGTGGTAATCGATTCGTCGACCTAGAGTGGTGTGAGCCGGGCGAGCGCGTCGATCTTGTTCGCGGCGTCGAGGGCAGCGACCTTGTAGGCGGTCGCGAGCGTCGGGTAGTTGAAGACCGCGTCGACGAAGTAGTCGATGGTTCCGTCGTGGAAGAGGACGCACTGGCCGAGGTGGACGAGCTCGGTGGCGCCCGTGCCGAGCATGTGCGTCGCGAGGAGCCTGCGGTCGTCGGGCGAGACCAGCAGCTTGAGCAGGCCGTACGTGTCGCCGAGGATCTGGCCCCGCGCAAGCTCGCGGTAGCGCGAGATCCCGACCTCGTACGGCGTGCCTGCGGCGGTCAAAGCCTCCTCGGTGGGGCCGACGAAGCTGATTTCCGGAATCGAGTAGATCCCGAATGGCAGGAGCTCAGGCGCTTGCCCGGCCGGCTCCCCGCAGGCTGCGCGCGCTGCCAGACGCCCCTGCTCCATGGAGGTGGCGGCAAGGCTCGGGAAGCCGATCACGTCGCCGACTGCCCAGATGTGCTCGACAGCCGTCCGGAAGTCCGGCCCGACGCGGATGCGGCCCCGCTCGTCGGCTCCGAGCCCGGCCGCCTCGAGCCCCAGATCGTCAGTTGCTCCTTGCCTGCCGGCCGAGTAGAAGACGGCCTCGGCCATGATCCGTTTGCCGCTCTCGAGGAGGGTGATCGTGCCGCCCTCGAGCCGGTCGACGCCGACGACGGTCTCGCCGAGGCGAAAGACGACCCCGAGCTCACGCAGGTGGTGCTGCAGGCCCTCGACGAGTTCGGCGTCGCAAAACTCGAGCAGCCGGGTGCGCTGCTCAACGAGTGTCACCTTCGCGCCGAGCGCGGCGAACATCGAGGCGTACTCAATCCCAATCACGCCGGCGCCGACGACGACGAGCGATGCCGGAATCGTCCGCAGCTGGAGGAGCCCGTCGGAGTCGATGACCGTCCGCTCGTCGAAGTCGACATTTGCCGGGCGCGCCGGACGGGTGCCAACTGCGACGATGATCTGATCCGCGGTCGGCGACGTTTCGCCGCCCCCGTCCAGCGCGATCCGGAGCGTGTGCGGGTCGAGGAAGCGCGCATGGCCCGTGATCAGCTCGACGCGGTTTCGCTGCAGCTGGTTACGGATCACGTCGATCTCGCGAGCAATCACACGGTTCGTTCGCTCCTCGAGATCGCGGATCGTCAGGTCCGCCTTGACGCGATAGCTGTCGCCGTAGATCTCGCGCTGGTTCAGGCCGGTCAGGTAGAGAACGGCTTCGCGGAGGGTCTTCGACGGGATCGTTCCGGTATTCGTGCAGACGCCGCCGACCATGTGCCGCCGCTCGACGATCCCCACCCGGCGGCCCAGCTTCGCAGCCTGGATCGCCGCCTTCTGCCCTGCGGGGCCCGAGCCGATGATCAGGAGGTCGAAGTCGTGCGTCACGGGCGGCCGTCCCGAGCATGAGGCTACAGGTTCGCGTCGTGGGTGACGCATTGGTGAACCCCTGGCGCTCGACGCTGAGCGAGCGGAGGTTCGCCTCGACTCCGTCCCGGAGCTCTTCAGGCTGCTGCGCGGCAAGAACCCGCCCGATGGCCTCGCGCCGCGCGCCGCGCTCGACCGCCATGTACTGCGCAGGCTCGGTCACGAGCGCGTTTGACGAGGACGGTCTGCCCAGACGGGAGGTTCACTCGCGGAGGAAGCCCGACGTGCCGTGCCGGACGAGCTCGTTCCCGACGCGTCGATGATCGCGACCTGTCCTTCGAGGATCGCAATGAGCGGGTAGGTCCGGCCACCGACCCGGTACAGGAGCTCACCGGCAGTAGCCGCGCTCCTCGCCCATCTCGGCCAGAGCGGCTAGTTGACGGGGAGAGAGCCGTGGGCTCGCAGTGCTGACACGTTCGGTCATCCATGACGGCAGTTGGAGCCGATACATCGTGCCGTCTGGGTCAGGCCCGTGCATTCGACGGTCGCGTCTCGCTCCAGTCAAGGAGGAGCTTCCGCGCGGCGAAGTGCCAGCTACGGTCGATCTTGGCGAACGTGTCAAGGTATGGCAGCGATGCGATCATCATCTCGCGGACGGTGGAGCGCGCCCGCAAGCGAACGGCTTACACACTCCGCAACCTCCCGCCGCGGCGCAGATCTCGCGCCTCGCGCACGCAGCTCGTGAACCGCTTGCGGGATTCGGAGGAGCTTCCGCGGCGTGAGTGAGTTTGTGGTCGGCCGGGAGCATCGCGTCTCGCCGATCGAGCTGTTCTTCGACCTGGTGTTCGTGTTCGCCTTCACCCAGGTGACCACGCTCTGGCTCGAGCAACGCTCATGGGGCGGGCTCGGTCGGGGGTTGTTGGTGCTGGTCGTTCTCTGGTGGGTCTGGGCGAGCTATGCGTGGCTAACGAACGCCGCTGATGCGGACACGGGGCTCGTCGTGACGACAATGCTCTTTGCGACCGCGGCGTCATTCATCGCGGCGCTGACGGTCCCCGAGGCGTTCGGCCGCCACCGATTCCTTTTCGGAGCCACATTGCTCGCGGTGGTTCTAGCGTTCATCGGGCTTTATGCGCTCGTGGGCCGGCAAGAGCCGGAGCTGCTCTCTGCGGTCTTCCGTATGACGCGGACCGTCGTCCCGGCTGCCGCCTTGATTCTCGCGGCGGCGTTCGCGCCGGCCCCTATCCGGCCCGCCCTATGGGCGCTCGCGGTCATCGTCGGCTTCGTCGGTCCGCAGCTCGGCGGCCTGGCCGGCTGGCGCGTCGAGCCTGCCCACTTCGCCGAGCGTCACGGGCTGATCGTCATCATCGCGATCGGCGAATCGCTCGGCGCGATCGGATTCGGCGCCCGCGAGACGCACCTCGGCAGCGGCGTGATGGCGGCCGTGATACTCGGCCTTGCTGTGGCAGCCTCGTTCTGGCTGGCCTACTTCGACTTCGCCTCGAGCGGCGTGCAGAGGCTGCTGACGGAGAGGCGCGGCGAGGAGCGCGTCGCGTTTGCCCGTGACGCTTACACATACGCGCACGTGCCGATGGTCAGCGGGGTCATCCTCTTCGCATTCGCGATGCGCGCCGCACTCGCGAACGTGCACGCCCACCTCAGTATCGTTCCCGCGGTCGCGCTCTGCTGCGGGTCGGGCCTGTACCTGCTCGCGTTCGTCGCGCTTCGCTGGCGGGCCTCCCGTCAGCTGGGACGCGGGCGCCCGGTCGCAGCTGTCGTCTTCGTGCTGATTACCCCGGCGACAGTCCACATGCCGGGACTTGCCGCGCTCGCGTTCGTCGCCACCGTGTGGCTCGGACTCCACGCGTACGAGCTCATCCGTTGGCGCGAGGAGCGCACGCGGCGACGATCAACGGCCGACGCAGCCCATCAAGCTCTCGAGACCCGCGCCTGACGGGAGGCGGGGGCCCCCTCCCAAAGATGGGAACGGCCAGCAGTGCCTACGGCCGCCGTTGTTCGAAGTAGTGGCCCTCGTCGAGGTCTTCGATCAGTCCAGGCTGATCGGGCTGCCAGCCAAGAAGATCGCGGGTGCGTGCGCTCGAGGCCGGGATGTCGGCTGCCAGAAAGCCGGCGAGGAAGCCGAAGTGCTCGCGCGCGCCGTCGGGCGAAATCGACACCGTTGGGATGTCGAGGTGGCGACCAATTACCTCGGCGATGGTGCGGATGGGCACTCCTTCGTCGGCGACGCCGTGCAACGTCGATCCGGCCGTGCCCGCGCTCACGCCAGACTCCCCAGATGTGCTCATCGAAACTCCCCAGGTCCGGGGTTGGGGGTTTGCCGCCCTGCTTGGTAGCTGAGCCGTAGGCGAAGCGGAGAAGCGGGGCGGCGGCGGTCGCTGTCCGGGGTCCTGCTCAGCGTCGCGGCGGGGGTCGCCGTCGATGTGGAGGAGGGCCGGGGCTTGTTGTCGCGGGAGGATGTGGTGGAGATCGCGGCGTTGCGCAGGCGGGGTTGGTCGGTGAGCGCGATCGCGCGCCACACCGGCCGCGACCGGAAGACGATCCGCGCCTGGCTCGCCGAGGGTGAGCGGCGGCGGTCGCGGGCGCCGAGCGTGCTCGAGCTCTTCCGCGCCTACGTCGAGCGTCGCTTCGCGGACGATCCGCATCTGGACGCGACGGTGCTGCTGCGGGAGCTGCGCCAACTCGGCTTCACGCGCTCGTATCAGACGTTGACGCGCGAGCTGCGCCGGCTCGACCTTCGACCCGAGTGTCCGGTCTGCAAGCGCGGCGGGCACCGGTTGACGATCGAGCTCGCGCATGAGCCGGACGAGGAGCTACAGCTGGACTGGCTCGAGCTCGCGGAGACGCCGTGGGGCGCACCGGCGTACGTGCTGGTCGGGGCGCTCTCGTACTCCGGCCGCATCCGCGCAGTCCTCAGCGACGGACTCGACTTCGCGCACCTGGTTGCCTCCTCGACGGGGTGCTGCGCCGGCTCGGCGGCACGACCCGCTCGTGGCGCACCGACCGGATGGCGACGCTGGTGGAGCCGGGCACGGATCGGTTGCGCCCAGAGGCGGCGGAGCTCGCCAAACACTACGGCGTGACCGTGGCGGTCTGTCCACCACGGCGGGCGCAGCGCAAGGGCGTGGTCGAGGCGGCGATCCCCTACCTGGGGCGCTCCTGGTGGCGCGCCGCACGGGTCGCCGATCCGGCCGAGGCGCAGCGCTCGCTCGACCTATGGTGCGTCGAGGTCGCCGACCAGCGCCGCCGCGGCCCGCTCACCGTCGGCCAGAAGGCGGCGGCGTAGCCGCTGCTCGCGCTGCCTGCGACGGCCTACCCAGCGGAGCTGCGGGTCGAGCGTGTGGTCAGCTCGAGCGCGCTGGTCAGCTTCGAGGGCAACCGCTACAGCGTCCCGCCAACACTGGTCGGCCAGACGGTGACGGTGCGCGTCCGGGTCGGCGAGCCCCTCCTGCAGATCGTCTCCGCCGCCGGCGTGCTCGTCGCCAGCCACCGCCGCGCACCGGCCGGTGCGGGTCAGGTCGTCCGGTCGCAGGCGCACCAAGGGGCTCTGGAGCGGGCGGTGCTCACCGCCTTCACGACCCGGCCGCGCTGCGCGCGCAAGCCGAACCGGCCACCGTCGGCCGAGGCGCTCGCGCTCGCCGCCGCGCACAGGGCCGCCGTCGACGTCGAGATCCCCTCGCTGGCCGAATACGCCAGGCTGGTCGCGGCGTCATGAGCGAGCGGGGCGTCTACCAGCAACTCCGCGGACACCTCGCCTACCTGCGCCTCAGCACCGCCGCCGAGCAGCTCGCCCCGGCGCTCGAGCAGGCGCAGAAGACGAAGCCGTCGTACACGCGTTTCCTCGAACGGCTGCTCGCGGTCGAGGTCGAGGCGACCGAGCGTCGGCGGCTCGAGGGCCGGCTGCGCTTCGCCAGCTTCCCTACCCCGAAGACGCTGGCCGAGATCGACTACGACGCCCAGCCCGCGCTCGACCGCAAGCTCGTCGACGAACTCGCCACGCTGCGCTTCATCGCAGAGAAGGGCAACGTCCTGTTGATCGGGCCGCCCGGCGTCGGCAAGACAATGCTCGCCGTCGCCCTCGGCCGCCACGCCGCCGAGCACGGCTACCGCGTCTACTACACCTATCTAGGGTCGTCAGGGCGGGCAAGCACCGATTCCGGTATCGAAAGTGAAGTATCGAGGCGGCAGGTGCCCCTCTCAGGCCCTCGCGGCTCGCGTCGCAAGTGATTGCTTGGGCGGTGAGCGGGGTGCCGAAGTCGTCGGGGTGCTATCCATACCTATCTCGGCGCGCGGTGATCGCGGGCAGGTTGTCGAGTCGGTAAGCAAAGGGGACGGCTCATTCCACAGCAGGAGCCGCGGTGTTGCCGGCTCAGGTGTAGGAGGGAACGCGTCAAGTCGGCGCGTCGATCAGGCCGCGGCGAGCTCGAGCTCGCGCAACGGTGGTAGACGCGCTTGCCGATCTTGCGCGCGACGCTCAACCGCGCGACGGTGGTGTCGCGGCGATCGCGGACGGCCTGGTAGTGCGCGAGATCGGGCGAGCCATGCTGGTAGGCATGGACGGCGACTTCGACGAGCGCCCAGCGCAGGTGGGGCGAGCCGGCTTTGGCGAGATGGCCGCGGCGGCGGGTTTCGCCGGACTCGTCGACGACCGGGTCGAGCCCGGCCAGACGGGTGATCTGTCCGCCACGGTGGAACCGGCTTGCCTAGCCGATCTCGGCGAGCAGGTGGCAGGCGAGAATCGGCCCGATCCCGTAGATCGTCTGCAACGCCTGGCAGCGCTGGTCGGCGCGGGCGAAGCGGCGTAACTCCGCGCCAACGCAATCGAGCTGCGTCTCCAGCGCGGAGATGATTGCCAGCAGCGAGGCGACCTGCAGCCGCGCATGCTCGGGCAGCTTCAGCGCGTCGACCCACTTCAGCCCCGCCGGCGTCAGCAGCCGCGACTTCGCGCACGGCCAGCCCTCGTGCAGCAGGAACGCGTGCAGCCGCTGACCCCAGCGGCGGCGATCCTCGGAGAGCGCCTTGCGCAGCCGCGTCCGATCGCGTAGCTGCTGGATCTCCTCCGGCGGGATCCACGACTCCGGCAACATCTCCTTCGCCAGCAGCCGTGCCAGCCAGCGCGCATCAAGACGGTCCGTCTTCGCGGTCCGCCGCCGCCCGAGAAGCGCCCGCGCCTGCACCGGCTCCGCCAAGACGAACCTCGAAACCACGCGCCGAAAGCTCGCGCCAGACCCAGGGCCAGCCGGTCGTCGCCTCGATCGCGACGGCCGCGACCTGGCCCTGCCACTGCTCGGCCCAGCGAGCAAGACCCTCACGATCGGCCGAGAAGCGCGCCTCCACCACCTCACCGCTCTCCGGATCGAACACACTCGCCTGAAAGGCGTGCTTGTGAATGTCGATCGCCGCGTACTGCACCACGAACCTCCTCTCGACGATGGGGGCTCGGAGCGTCCGCAACGGTCAGGACGGAGCCCTATGACATCCACATGGCGGGACGTGGGCCCAGATGACGGCCGCCTTCGTACGACAAGCGTCGACGGCGCGCGTGCATCCAACTCGGTTGGTCGTTACCCGCGACGTGCATTGTTTGCCGACCGGCGCCGTGGTAAGATCGCGCGCCGCTGGGCCCGGGGCACCAGGGCGGCACGACAGGCGTGGAGACCAAGCGGAGCACGCACACGTCTCGACCGGCCTCCGGAGGGAGCAATGGTAGCCTGCGGCCATCCGCGCCGACGCGCCGTGCAGTCGCAGCGGACTGGGAGCTCAGACCCGCGTCGAAATACACCTCCGGCGGCGTCGTGCGCTCGGTGCCGCCGTCGCGGACGCTCGAGCGGGTGCTGCCGCTGCTCGACGCGATCGGCGTCACGCGCGTAGCCGACGTGACCGGCCTCGACCGGCTCGGGGTCCCGAACTTCACGAGCGTGCGGCCGCGTGAGCGTGGCGAGGGCATCTCCTACTACAACGGCAAGGGCCTCACTCGCACCGCTGCGAGGGCAGGCGCCGTGATGGAGGCGCTCGAGCGCGCGAGCGGGGAACACTGCGACTTGCCGGTGCACCATGCAACGCGCGAGGAGATGCAACGGTTTGGCTCGACCGTCGATCCTGCAGAGCTCTTCGCGCCCCCTGTCGAGCGCTACGAGCCCGATATGCGTATCGAGTGGGTGGAAGGGCTCGACCTACTCGCGCAGCAGCCGACCTTCGTCCCGCTCAACGCCGTCGTCTGTCCGTACGAGCCGCCGCCGGGGCGACCGATCCTCTTCTACTCCAGCACGAATGGGCTCGCATCGGGCAACACCTACGAGGAAGCTCTCTGCAGCGCCCTCTGCGAGATCGTCGAGCGCGACGCTGAAGCCGCGGCCGCCGCGGAGCGCGACCTCGCGCCGGCGGTGTCGCGGGTTCTCGCGAGCATCGGCGCCGCGCCCCAGAACGGACGCGCCGTCGAGACACCCGGCCGGTTTCCACTCATCGACCTGGACACGCTCCCGCCACGGCCCCGGACGGTTGCGCGCAAGCTGCTCCGGGCCGGCCTCACCGTCTACCTTCGCGACGTCACGTCGACGGTTGGGATCCCAACGCTGTCGTGCACGATCATCGAGCGACAGCCCGGGAGCTGTCTCGCGCACGGCGGCTGCGGCACCCATCCGGACGCTCGCGTCGCGGCCGCACGTGCGCTGACCGAGGCGGCGCAGAGCAGGCTGGGGCACATCCAGGGCGGCCGCGAGGATCTGCCCCGTATCGTCGCCCCGCCAGTCGATTTCGATCCCGACGCGGTCTTCGGTGGCGGCGAGGTCCGGCCGTTCTCGTCGATCCGTTCGTGCGAGCTCGATGACGTCGCCGAGGATGTGCGTCTTCTGCTCGACCGTCTTCGCGCTGACGGGTTCCCGCAGGTCGTTGCGTTCGACCTCACCCGCCCGGAGGTCGGCGTTCCCGTCGTGCGGGTCGTCGTTCCCCGCGCGGAATGCTGGAGCATCTTCTATGCCCATGGGTGCCACGCGCCCTTCGGGCAACGGGTCAGCCGCGTGCTCGGTGACGCTGTGGGAGCGGTCCGTGCCTGACACGGCATCCCTCACACTCTGCAGCGCCACGCTCGGCGAGGACGGCATGTGCGAGCCGCCGCTCGGCCCGCTCTACGTCGCCGCCGCATTCGAGGAAGTGGGCGTCGAGGTCGACTTCCGCGACTTCCAGCTCGAGGAAGGCGCTCACGGGCTCTCCGGCGACGAGCTCGCGCGTTTCCTCGACGGCCACGAGGAGCTCGTCGCGATCTCGTGCTTCGTCGACATGCTCCCGGCGGTCGTAGACGCGACGCGGCAGCTGTGCGAGGCACGGCCGGGCACGCTCGTCCTGCTCGGTGGCCCAGGCCCCACTGCCTCCGCGGTGCGCATCGTCGAGGCGTACCCGTGGATCGACGGCGTCGTTCGCAGCGAGGGCGAGGAGACTGCGCAGGACTGGATTCGCCTCCTCCGCGGCGGACTCGACGGGCCCGTTCCCGGTCTGGTCTACCGCCGCGGCGACACCGTCGTCGACGGCGGCGAGCGGGCCCGCAACCGCCACCTCGACGACCTGCCGCTTCCCGCCTACCACCTCCTCGACTGGAACAGGTACACGCACGCCCGTATCGTCACGACGAGGGGCTGCTCCTACCGCTGCTCGTTTTGCGACGTCACGGCGCTGTGGGGAAACCGGAGCGTCTACCGCGGCCTCGACGCAGTCGTGGAGGAGCTGGAGATCCTGCGCGACACCTACGGCAAGTCGGGAATCAGCATCGTCGACGACACGTTCGTGCTCAACCGCAGCCGCGTGCGCGACTTCTGCCGGCTGCTGGTGGAGCGCGACGTCGATGTCGGGTGGGGGTGCTTCGGCCGGATCAACCTGATGACGCCTGACCTCGTCGTGTCGATGGCGGAAGCCGGGTGCCGCGGGGTCTTCTACGGGATCGACTCCGGCTCGCAGGCGGTCCTCGACCGCACCGTGAAGAAGGTTCGTCGGGAGGACGTCGCGCCGGTGCTCGAGCTGTCGGCTCGGCATTTCGACCGGATCGAGGCGTCGTTCATCTGGGGCTACCCCTTCGAAACGCTTCGTGACTTCGAGGAGACGTTCGAGCTCGCCGCCGACGCCGGCAGGTTCGCGCCGACCGTGAACGTCCAGCTGCACATGCTGAGCCCGCTGCCGCTCTCGCCGATCTACCGCGAGTTCAGCGGACAACTGATCGAGCCTGACGCCGACGACCGGCAATGGCTCCTGTTGCCGGCCCTGTTCCTCGAGGAGCGCGCCTCGACGCTGCGCGAGATCGTCCGCGCCGCTCCCGACATCTATCCCGGCTTCTACACGCTCCCGACTCCCGACAAGGAGCAGAAACGACGGCTGCTCGACGATGTGATGCGGACGCTTCACCGGCACATCGGCAGCGCGCTCTACGACCCCCGTATCGCGGGCCTGATGGAGCACGAGGACCGCGAGGTCGAGCAGTCGCTGCTTGAGGCGGCGACCGGCACGGTCGACCGGATCGGTACGGCACTGGCGCTCGGTTTCTTCCGCCGCAATCGTCGCAACGCCTCCGGCGCGGCGACGTTCGAGGGCACGCGAGGCGCGCGCATCGTGCGGGAGCGTCCGGAGCTGCGGCAGGTGGCGTCGTGAGCACGCTCGTCTTCCTCGGGCCGAGCCTGCCCCTCGCGGAGGCACAGGGTCTGCTCGACGCCGACTACCGTCCGCCGGTCCGCCGCGGCGACCTGCCTGCGCGCCACGACGGCACGGTGGTCATCATCGACGGCGAGTTCGGCCAGAGCTTGTCGGTCTCGCCGAACGAGATTCTGCGGCTGCTCGATGGCGGCACGCGCGTGGTGGGAGCGGCGAGCATGGGCGCGCTGCGGGCGGCGGAACTGCACCGCTTCGGCATGGAGGGACGCGGCTGGATCTTCGAGGGCTACCGGTCGGGACGGTTCGACGGCGATGACGAGGTCGCCGTGACGTACTCACCGGACGACATGCAGCCGTTGACGGTGCCGCTCGTGAACGTCCGCTGCTGGCTAGAGCGGCTCGTGGCGGCCGGCGAACTCGACGCTATCACCGCCCGCCGCGCGCTCGGCCGAGCGCGGCGGATCTTCTATGCCGACCGGACCGAGGAGCGTTTGCGGGAAGAGCTCCGGAATGCTCTGGGACCCGAGGATCTCGCGCGCCTCCTCTCCGTGTCCGGCGGCGCGATCACAGATGCAAAGGCAGAGGACGCTCGCGCCGCACTCGGGGCTGCGGACGGGCGAAGACCAGGAAGGAGAGGTGGAGATGGCAGCTAGCCCTAGCAAGGAAGGCGTGAGCCCGGCTTTCATGGAGCTGGTCGGACGCGCCATCACCGACGAGCAGTTCCGCGATCGGCTCTACAGCGACCGCCAGACCGCCATCGCGGACTACCAGCTGACGGACGTCGACGAAGCCGCGCTCGAAGACCTGACGCGAGAAAAGCTCGAGGAGCAGGCCGAGGTGATGACGCACGCAAGCCAGATCTCGATTTCGATCAAGATCACCTACCACTTCTAGACGGAGGTCGCACCGACTGCGGCGACGGCGTCGTCGAGCGCGCGTCTGCGCTCGGCGGCCGCCGCCAGCAGGGCGGCCCCGATCGCGGGCTCGCGTTCCGTCAGCGCGCGCAGATCCTGCCGGCTGAGCGAGTAGATATCGGTCGCGGCCGCCGTGCGCACCGTCGCAGCGCGAATCCCATCGCCGAGGAGTGCCATCTCGCCGAAGAAATCGCCCTCGCCGAGCGTGCCCACCCGCTGCTCGCGTCCGTCGTGCTCGAGCAGGACGTCGACCTGGCCCCGAACGACGACGTAGAAGCGGTCGCCCGCGTCGCCCTGACGCGCCACGATCTCGCCCGCGCTGAAGCGCTCCAGCACGAGCTGCCGCGATACCACTGCGAGCCTGTCGTCATCGAGGTGCGCGAGGAGCGGGATCCGGCGCAGACGGTCGCGCGGCAGCCCCTGACGTCCGTCGCCTCCGGTCTGCTCCGCGCGCAGGCGGCTGTACAGTCCGCCGCTCGCGAGGAGCTCGTTGTGCGTACCCGACTCGACAAGGCGCCCCTCATCAAGAACGAAGATCCGGTCGGCGGCCGCAGCGAGCACGAGACGGTGGGTGATTGTGATCGTGGTCCGGCCGCGCGCCGCGTCTGCGAGCGACTCGAGGATGGCGGCTTCGGTCCGCGTGTCGAGGGCGCTCGTCGCCTCGTCGAGCACGAGAATGCGCGGGTCGCGCAGCAGCGCGCGAGCGATCGCGAGCCGCTGGCGCTGACCTCCGCTCATTCGCACGCCACGCTCGCCCAGCAGTGTGTCGTAGCCGGCCGGCAGTGTCGCGAGCCAGCCGTCGAGCCGCGCGCCCTCTGCCGCGGCGCGGATCTCCACGTCGGTCGCGCCTGGCCGGCCGAGCCCGATGTTCTCGCGGACGGTCGTGTCGAAGACGAACGTGTCCTGGAAGACGAGCCCGATCTGACCGCGAAGCGACTCGAGCGTCACTTCGCGCGCGTCGCGGCCGTCGTAGCGCACCGCGCCCTGCTGCGGGTCCCAGAACCGGAGGAGCAGATTCGCGACGGTGCTCTTGCCCGAGCCCGAGGGGCCGACGATCGCGACGTTGCTACCCGCCGGAACCGCCAGGTCGAGGTCGTGCAGGACGGGCCGCTCGGGGTCGTAGCCGAACGTCACGTGGTCCAGCGCGACGTCGCCGCGCGCCGGCGGCAGCGCCACGGCGTCCGGTGCATCCACGATCGCCGGCCGCTCGTCGAGGAGTTCAGTGACGCGCACCATCGAGCCCGCGGCCGTCTGCAGCGATTGAAGTGCGACGGCGACCATGGTGATTGGCGAGAAGACGAGCGGCAGCACGGCGAGAAATGCGATGAGCGTCCCGAGGGTGAAGTGGCCGGCGATGACGAGGTAGCCGCCGACGCCGATCACGAGCAACGTCATGAAGCGGAAGGCGAATGTCACCGCTGCATTCAGCGCAGCGACGATGAGATTCATCCGCAGCGACACCTTGACGAGCGCCGCGAGACGCGCCCGATAGCGGCCAAGCGCGTGCTCCTCGAGCCTGTACGCCTTGACGACGCCCTGGGCTGAAAGGGTCTCCTGTGCGATCGAGGCGACTCGCCCCTCCTCCTGCTGGCGTGCGTACGAGAGGCGTGCCGCACGCGTGCCGAGGAGGATGTACGCGACGACCATCAGCGGGAACGCGAGGAGCACGAGCAAACCCATCCAGACGTTCATGTAGATCAGCGTTCCGAGCGCGGCGAAGGCGCTTAGGAGCATGAACAGGGCCGTGCCGGCAAACTCCGCCAGTGCCTCCTGGATGCTCGCGACGTCCTGCGAAAGCCGCACCATTACGTCGCCCACACGCGCCTCGGAGTAGTAGGAGTGACTCAGGTGCTGGAGATGCGCGAACATCCGCTGCTTCAGGTCGGCGAGGACGCGCAGGTTCACGGCGCCCTGGACGTACGAGAGCCGCAGCCCGACGACCGCGTCGCCGAGGTAGAGGCCGAGCAGAGAGAGTGCGACGAGCAGAAAGCCGTGCTTATCGTGTTTCGGGATCTCGGTGTCGATCAGGTGTCGCGTGAAGAGCGGCGCCGCGATCGTGACGCCGAGCCCGATCAGCATCCACAAACCGACCTCGACGAGTTGCCTGCGGTACGGGCGGAAGAGCGGCGCTAGATGGCGGACGAAGTCGCGGAACGGGCGTCGTGGGTCGCTCCGCTCGAGCGCCGCAAGCCACGCCTCCTCGAGTGCCGCGAGCGGCTGCCGAAAAGCCGCGTTCGCGCTCTCGTCCCGTCGCGCCGGGTCGTAGCCGGCGAGGAAGTGGCTCAGGGCGCCGCGCCCGAAGGACTCGACGAGAAAGGCCACGAATGAGGTCGTAACCGGGTCCAGCAGCGCAGGCCCACCCGGTTCGAGGCGCGTCAGGATCGAGACGCCCGCGTCGGCAGGCGACGGCGCGTCGGCGAGGAGCGAGCGGACGTGATCGTCAGCCTCGGAAGCCGGCGCTCCCGTCCCGGTCTCGGCTGCGACTAGCCCGGCGACGCCGGCGGCGAGCAGCGGCACGGCGGCGGCGTTCTCGTTCAGCCAGCGTGCGATCCCAAAGCGTGCGAGCGACAGCGTGATTTGGTCGTCGTGAACGCCCGGCTCGACCGTTCGTACGAGCCCGCCCACGCCGACGACGTCGCCGACGGTCTCCTCGCGCGTTGCGACCGGGTCGACGAGGTACACGTGGATCGGCTCTCGCTGCGTCTCGGGCGGTGGCTGCAGCAGCCACTCCAGCGCCGCCCGAGCCGCCTCAAGCTCGTGCAGCTCCGCATGCGCCCGCCCGGCGGCGAACGACCCGTCCGGTGCATGGACGACGACGCCCTCGCCGGCCAGCTCGAACCACCGCGTGCCCTTCATCCGGGATGAGGGGTACCGCATTGGCTGAGCGGCTGCAAGCGCATAGCCTACGAGACGTGACGCCGGAGGCGGCGGGAGCCAGCGAAGACGTCGAGTTCGCCGCGAGGCTGCGCCGCGCGCTCGAAATCGCCGGTGCCGCAGGCGCAATCGGCTCGCAGGTCTCGCACGCGACGCTGCTCGAGCTGATCGTCGCGACCGCGGTGCAGGTCCTGCACGCCGAAGCCGGCTCGCTTCTGCTCGTCGACGACGGGGGCGATGAGCTCGTGTTCGAGGTCGCGCTCGGGGCCAAGGCCGACGCAGTCAAGGCGGTTCGCGTCCCGATCGGCCACGGCGTAGCCGGGCTCGTCGCCCTGACGGGTCAACCGATGGCGGTGAGCGGCGCGGAGCGCGACGTGGTGGCTGCACGTGACATCGCCGAACAGGTCGGCTACCTCCCGAAGAGCCTCCTCTGCGTTCCCCTCTTCTACGCCGACCGGATCGTCGGCGTGCTCGAGCTGCTCGACAAGCGGGGCGGCGGCGCCTTCACGCACGACGACACCGAGTCGCTCCGCCTCTTCGCGAGCCAGGCCGCCGTCGCGATCGAGCACTCACGCCTGCATGCGAGCCTCGTGGCCATGATCGGTGACGTTCTCGGCAGTGCGGCCGCCGGCGGCGCGGAGGCCGCGGCGTTCGCCGCCCGGATCGAGCAGGATCCCGGCCGTACCGCCGCGCTCGGGCTCGCCGCGCTCGTGCAGGAGATCAGCAGCGCCGGCATCGAGGAGCAAAACGCCTGCCGGGCACTCCTCGAGGGCCTCGCTGCCTACCTGCGGGCACGTTCCGCGACGGGCTCGCCCAGATGAAGTCGAGACGGCCCGCATTCTCCGCCGCCTTCGAGGCCGAGCACCTGCGGATGCTCGAGCGGTTGCTGCCCGTAGACGAGATGACACCCGACTGGGCTTGGGGTGGGACGACCGGGAAGGGCGTGAAGGTCGCTGTTGTCGACACGGGCGTCGACGCCGAACATCCGCAGATCGGCGGGCGCGTGGCAGGCTATGTCGGGGTAGCCGTCGCCCCGGGCGAGGAGATCATCTTTGACGAGGCGCCGCATGGCGACGCCGTCGGTCACGGGACCGCTTGCGCGGGGATCATCCTCGGCATCGCGCCCGGGTGCGAGCTCTACAGCGTCCGCGTGCTCGGACCGGGCGCCGCCAAGGGCGCCGCCTTCGTCGCGGGCCTCCGCTGGGTGATCGACACAGGTATGCAGGCAGCGAACCTCAGCCTCGGCACGACGAAGCGCGACTTCTTCGCGACGTTGCACGAACTCACCGACGAGGCGTACTTCCGGAACGTCGTCCTCGTTACGGCGGCGAACAACTTCCCGATCCCGAGCTTCCCGTGCGAGTACGCCTCCGTCGTCTCCGTCGCGTCGCACGCCGTTCCGGATCCGTACGTCATCTACTACAACCCAACCCCGCCGACCGAGTTCGGCGCCTTCGGCATCGACGTCCCGGTCGCGTGGAAGGGCGGCGGTACACTGACCGCGACGGCGAACAGCTTCGCGGCGCCACACGTCACCGGACTCGTTGCGCGCATCCTCGAGAAGCGTCCGGCGCTGACCGTCTTCCAGGCGAAGACTGTCCTGCGTGCGGTATCCGCGAACGTCGGTCGTGGTAGCTGACGGTCGGGCGCAAGCGTACGCTCGCCCGATCGTCTTCGTCATGCACTCGCCGCTACTCGGCGAGCGCCGAATGCCGCGCTTCGTCGTCCTAGCCGAACGTGGCGTGGAGGGCTTTCTCGGAGTCGCTGAGACAACTCCTGCCATGCAGCACGAGATCGTGCAGTAACTCCCGCCCGTCCTCGTCACCCAAGACAACCAGACGAAACAATCGTCGCGTTGTCAAATTGACAACAAATGGTCCTTATTGGGCATCTTCAAACCTCGATTCAAACAAATAAAAGCCCGCTAATCCGACTCACAGACTCCGCCCGAACGGCTCCAGAAGACGCTTCACGCGCCACTTTGGTCGGCCGCAACGCTTGTTGGCCGCGACG
>Ga0070741_10011224_pt1 | contig 16608 bp, 11 predicted proteins | sample Coa_R1_4_FD_66440 | JGI IMG/M metagenome (GOLD analysis project Ga0070741, IMG submission 66440) | Surface soil microbial communities from Centralia Pennsylvania, which are recovering from an underground coalmine fire - Coalmine... | ecosystem: Environmental > Terrestrial > Soil > Unclassified ...
GAACGCGATATTCGATCTGCTCAGGTGAAGCCAGAAACACGGGGGCGCTGACTTCCACACCTTCGCTATCGATTAGAAGTATCGACGTTCCGTCGAGTATGGTGCCCGGATGTCCCGAGTCCGCCACGGCGGACGATACATTCAAACCCGTTCCTAGCAGAGTGGCGATTGAGTCGGGCGGCACCGCTCCCGGATTGAAGCCGGCGGCGGAGACATTCTCAGTGTGGCCGTTCACTACGTCCAGTCCGGCCAGGGCCAGCGTCTCGAGGACATAGGACTGGGTCTTGGTCAATAAGCCCGCCTTCGCGACCTCGTTCACCGCTAAGACGAAGCTTATCAACGAATCGGCAATCGCGAATTTCGTCTCTCCGCGATCCGTCCGCGCGATGGCATCATTCACCATCGAGGCAAGATTGTCACGGATTGGACTTGGTGGAAGATATAAATTGAGGTAATCCACTAATCCGGCTGGTGCAGTCGCAATCTGCTGTTGGTATTGGAACGGATTCAGTGCCGGATCGCTCAGGTTCGCCGCAACGCGGATAATGCCGCTATGAAATCCGGTCAGAACCGATAGCGATGGCCTGAGCGGCGTATTCGCTAGTGGCGGAATAATCCAATTGTTCACCAGGGCAGTTTCTCCATCCGCCGTAAAGATTGCTTCCCCGTGTGGCGCGAGAACGGGCGGGCCGTTTGGACCTACGGAAACGGAGGACCGAAAACCTGGAAAGGCAGAGGCTTGAGCTTGAACTTCGATGGGTCGCCTGAGCCAAGGCCGATCAACAGGTTCGCCCCGCCGCTATCGAGAGCGTTGACCACCAGAGCCGAGTCGCCATGCGGTGAAATCCCCGCCTGGTAGGGGCCGCCATTCACACCGTCAGCTTCCGTCAGTAGCCGCGCGACCTCCAATTTGCCATTTCGCACCGGGCCTCACATGGCGATCTGATTCAACCCGATGGGCAAGCCCTGCGCGTCAAAGTCGCGAATGGTCCCAATCGGCGCGACGACAAATCTGCCGTCCAACGTCAGCTTTGCGTCTTCGACGGGAGTCGGACTGCCGGCCGGATATCCCGCAGGTGTCTGAAACGTGTGCGTAGCGGCGACTCGCGGCGGCGGGCCGCCGGGCCGAATACCCTGGAGCACGATGGCTTGGGACTTTTTTCCGCCGCTACTAAGGTCCGTCGAATCGTTGAGCAGCAGTGTTCCGCCGTCAAGGCTGAGGTCGATATTCCCCAGGCTGTGCATCGGGACGGAAAACGGAGCCGAAAATACCGGGTTGTCCGGAAGACCCGTAATGATGACTATCGTGCCCCTCAAAGTGGTGTAGGTGAGATCGAGGGGTCCGGGCCCTCCGGTGTTTACCACGGCCCAGCGCCCGTCAGGCCCGAATGCCAGGCCGGAGACGTTGTCCAACTGAGGGAACTCCGTTGCCTTGAACGCCTGACAGGAAATCCGTGTTGAACAAACTCTGCGCCGGGCTTCTTCTTGCGTGCGCTCTCGGATTGGGTCAGACCCATACCGTGACAGTACGCGGAGTGGTGAAAGACAGCTCGGGCGGCGTGGTAAGAAACGCGGCGGTTTCGGTCGCCAACATCGACCAGGGCCGGCATTGGGACACGCGCACCGCCGACTTCGGAGAGTATGTGCTGGTCCAGATTCCGCCCGAATGTCGGCCCAAGCATCAGGACTGGCGAGCGGCGGCTAAGGCGACAGAGAGCAGCGAGGTCCACAGGCGAGCACCGGGCTTGGCGGCCTACGGCTTAGCCTATTGCCCCGTAACGGTTAAGGTCGTGTTCACGGTATCGCCTTTAGCCGCGGAGATCTGAGCTGACAGGCTGCCCCCCATGAAGGCGGTCGTGGTCGCAGTAAACGTACCTGTGGTCTGCCCTTGCGCGATCGTGATAGACCCCGGGACTTGGACGAAGCTGTTGCTGCTCGAGATTGTCACGAGCGCGCCTCCCGAAGGCGCCGCGCCGTTCAGGGTTACGGTTCCGGTAGACGAGTTCCCGGCCACCACCGTACTCGGATTCATGCTGACAGCCGAAACGGCCAGCACGGCGGGACCGCACTGGTTCGGCACCCCACCGCCGCCGCAGGTCTGACCGGGAAGATTGGTGCAGCCACAATTAATGGTTCCTCCGCAGCCATCAGGCGTCTGTCCGCAGGACGGCCCGCCGGAACAGGTAATCGGCACGCAACCGGCGTTCACCGTCAGCGGCTGCGTCAAAGGATTCTGACCCGTGGCTCCGTCGCTCGCGCTGATCGTCACAGTGGTCGTCTGCGGGACATTGTTCGCCGCTTGAACGCCCACGGTCCCATTGGAGGTCAGGCAGCTTCCATTGATGAATGGCTGTCCGGGGTTCACAATGTTGGCTACACTCGAATTGCTGCTGCTCAGGTTGACCTGCACGCCGTTAGCCGGCGCCATGCGCGACAGTGTCGCAGTCACCACCGATTGTCCGCCGGCGTTGATCGTAGACGGGCTCAGCGAGAACGATGCGAGGGGAGGTGTCGGGGGCAGTGTCCCGCCGGGATTGAACGTGACCACCTGAATCCTGGATGCGAGTTCCCGGCTTACTCCGGCCGAATCGGTGTAGGAGAGATCGGAAAACATGTGCACCGGCGTGGTCGCGTTCACCACGGCGCTCGACAATCCGAAGGTCGTGCTGGCTTGCGTTGAGCTCAACTCGAATGGAGGAGCGCAATAAGCCCCCGGCACGATGTCCCCCCGATCGATCTTCAGGTTGACATAGGCGCCGTCGGGATGTGCGTTATTCAGATTCAGGGTGACGCTCAGGTCGGCCCCGCCTACCGTATTCAGCGGCGAGACGTTAATCGGCGCAAAAGGACCGGTAAAGCAGGAATCGTTCAGCGACCCGGCCGAGCCGTTAGTAAGACATCCGTTCGAGCAAGTCGACTGAATGGAACAGTTATTGGTCCTACTATTGGTGTTACATCTATAGAGAACGCCAGCCGTGCAGCCCAGCCCATGAGATGTGCCGCCACACACAGTACCCTGAATCGGGTTGCCTGCAATGTTTGTTACGGTGCACTTTTGAGCTGGAGGCACAGAGAAGTTCTGCGCCCGCAGATAACTTGTACAGGGAACAACAAACACGGTCGCACAGGTAAAGAATGAGGACCATACGAGCCTCTGCGATCGAACTTCAAGGTACATAGCTCTCCTTTTTGTGGGGCGAAAGACATCGTCTTGCGAAGAGAAGAGGCGCGCCTAATTCCAGTGTCTATCTATCCCGAATAATAATAATTCCCCTTGACTGCCGTTGGAACACAACAACCTGTAAACAAGCTGTAAACTTCGGCCGTAGAGCACTCGCGTTCGGATTCGTACGCACATCGAGTGAAGTTGCTTCGACCGCAAACTGTCACACGACACCATGCCGACTCATCTCGCCAGAAAGTGACTTGCTCGTCTTGCTGACTCCTGACTCTTGCGGCTGGAAGCTCGCCAACCGTCCCGGTTTCCGCTTCGATGTGAAGATCGCTTTTCTTCCCGATGTCCTGACACTACGGCATCAAATTCGTTTGCATACCGACGGTATGTTATGCTCTGCTGTAGAGCGATCGCGTGCTATGGAGATGTTCGAACGGCCGCGAGACTACAAGGGCCCAAATCTCGACCCTACGGGCATATCCTTCCGACCGCGTGCTTTCGCGAACGGTGTCTATGCGCTTCTCGCGCGCCCGTGGCCAAGAGACAACTCCGGGGTAATCGTTGGCGAAAACGCCACGCTTGTGATCGATGCTGGTATAAACGGCCGCGTCGCGCAACGTATCCAGAAAATCGCCGCGAAGCTGTCGGACAAGCCAGTCCGGTACCTTGTCAACACGAACTACCATGGGGACCACACCTTTGGCAACTATGCGTTCCCCGATTCCGTCGAGATCATCGCCCATCGCAAAACCGCCGACAGCATGACGGATCTGGAATACGAAAAACGCATACGCAGCCGCAATCTGTACGGTAAAGGAGAGTCAATCGCTGACGTGACGCGATGGCGAAAACCTGATCGAGTGTTCGATGAACGGCTCGATATCGACCTCGGCGGAATCGTTGTTCAACTCCGGCATTTTGGGCCAGGCAATACTCCCGGCGATACAGTTGTGTACCTGCCGAAGCAGCGAGTCGCGTGGACCGGAAATCTGATCGGGAACGAAAAGCTGTTGCCGATGCTGCTGGAAGTTGGCCCGCTCCCATATATGGAGACATTGATCCGATGCTATGAAACGCTGGAAATCCGGACAACGGTTCCAGGGCACGGGCCGCTGGGCGGCGCGGGCGCATTTCCGCGCACAGTGCACTACCTGTCGGCGCTAGTGCAGGACGTCGCGGCGGCCGTCCGGAGAGGACTCACGGCCGATGAAACCGTTGATTCGGTCCGGCTTCGTCCCGAATTTGAGTTGCCGTGGTGGTTTCCCGGTGCGCGGCTCCGTGAACTCATGCAGCAGTTTCAGCGGCTCAATGTACTGTTCGTTTATCGGGAAATGCATCTGCGGCGGGAATCCGCCGGCAAAGTGGAGGGCACATGAAAAAGTTCTGGTGCGGGCTGGTGTGCGCCTCGATCGCGGGGATCATTCTGGCTCGCGGCCGCCGGAACAACCGTTCTTTGCTCAGGACCGCCGTCCCGACGCTCAACGCAGTTGGGGCGATTGCAATATTTCGCCGCCTTTCCCACGGGAATACGCTGCGGTTCACCTTCGTGCCTGCCATGGCCGTCTCTTGGGCGCTTTATATGGCCGTCCTTCGCAAGCGTATGCCCGACGGGCTGAAGATCACACCGTTATATATGTTCGCGCTCGCCTGGCAATTCGTTCATTTCCTCGAGGAATATTTAACTGGTTTCCAATACCGCTGGCCCGTTGAGATCTTCGAAGCAAAGCCATACCCGGACAGGCAGTTTGTTGCCATCAACGTGGGGTCCTACACGCTTTTCGTTTTGAGCGGCATCGCGCTGTTGAAGAGCGTACCTGAGTTCGTCATGCCGGCGGTGTTCTTTGTTGTTATGGGAGTTGTTGGTAATGGCATCCAGCACCCGATCTATTCCGTCATGGTCCGGGGTTATTTCCCTGGGCTGTGGACGTCGATACCTAACTTGATAATCGGCCCGATTCTCCTGCGCCAACTGCTCAGCGGCACGAGTGGACCGACGGTTGCGCATCCAGCGCTCGCACGCTGAGTTTGATGCAGCCTCGATCGAAGGCAATGCCTCGGAGGGGTTGACCTTGGTCGCGGGATTCTTTCGACGTTGTCGGGAACGTGGGCTGGAGTTCAGCCAAGGATTCACGCGCCGGCGAGCCCGCTACAGTATTTGCATGAGCTGGAGCACGGCTCTCCCTGTCCGTACGTTACCGCCAGGTCCGCGTATGTCGTCTGTACCAGCATGGGAAGCCTCGGGTTTGCTAAATGACTCTGAACGTCCTGGGCATTGTTGAATGGAGTTGATCACGGCCGTGTAAACGGGGACGGTTACGTGATTCGACGCCGCCCGTTAACGGTGATGCTTATGAAAGCTGCTTTTCTCGAGCAATTCGGCCCTCCTGAGGTGATCCGGTATGGCGATTTGGCCATGCCTCAGGTGGGGAATCGCGACGTGCTGGTTCAGGTGGACGCCGTGGCCATCAACAACATCGACGCTTACATTCGAAGCGGCTCCTACCGGGTCGCCGCTCCGATGCCGTTCATTATCGGCCGCGACTTAGTCGGAACTGTGGTGGAGACCGGACCTGAGGTGACCCGTTTCCATTCCGGGGATAAGGTCTGGGCGAATAACCAGGGGTATGGAGGCCGTCAGGGGAGCTTCAGCAATTACTGTGCGGTGGCGGAAGAACTCCTCTATCCGTTGCCGGCGGGCGCGGACCCACTCGAGACGGTTGCTGTCGTTCATTCGGCACTGACCGCCGTGCTCGGCCTGCAGTTCAAGGCGTACCTACGGCCGGGCGAGGCCGTCTTTGTGAACGGCGGCGCCGGAAACGTGGGGACGGCAGTAGTCGGGATCGCGAAGGCGCTTGGGGCCAAGGTGGCGGTGGCAGTCGCCGGCGAGGAGAAGGCGGCGTGGTGCCGAGCGCTGGGTGCGGACCGGGTGATCGATTACAAGCAACAAGACACCGGGCACGCATTGCACGAGTTTGCGCCGAAAGGTGTCGACGTATACTTCGACACCACGCGTGAGTTCGATGCGAAAACGGCTTTGGAGTCGCTGGCGACGCGGGGGCGGATCGTACTGATCGCAGGAACGTCGCATCAGACGATCCTGCCTGTAGGACTTCTCTATCTGCGGAATGCGACCATTTTCGGCTTCACGGTAACGGATGCGACAACCGATGAACTGGCAACGTACGCCGTTGAAATCAATCGTTGGCTGACGCGGGGGGTGTTGCGGGCAAAGATTGCCCGCCGGTTGCGTCTCTCGGACGCGGCAGAAGCACATCGGCTCTTGGAGAGCGGAGGTTTGTTCGGCAAGATAGTGCTAACGCCTGAAAGGGTGGGCGAAGCCGAATGAGGCTGGGCCGAATTGGGCGTGAAATGAAGGAGGGGCGTCCCCTGTTACCGAGTATATGTTCATTTCGCCGCGCCCAATGTGGAGGACACCGCCCAATTCAGGTGGCTGATGGGCAAGACGGTGCAGGACACCCGAACTGAGGGAAACCTACGAGCGCTTGCTCTTACAGGACGATACCGGCTGCGCCCCTGGCGATTACACGGGGATGGCCGGCGGCCAAGCACATCGGCGCAGCCGTTAAGCGGCCATCTTCACTGGACTCCACTTGTCTGGCAAGGTCAACAGGATCTCGGATATCGCGATGGAGTAGCTATTATCCTGCGATTTCGCCTAGATCGGCACAACCTCTGCGTTGGAGTTCGTGCGGCCTAGCAGGCTGGTCATTCACATCGGCCGCAGCCTTCGCGTAATCCGCCGGCCTTCTAGGCTGAGGGTCGCTGATTCGAATCCAGCCGCGCCTGCCAGATTCTAACTTACCTAGGGGAGAACCGGCCAGCCGACACGAAACGGAGTGACCGTCAGGCCGTTCGAATAAGAAGTGCGTTGTTTTTGCTCGGTACTGCGGCAGGAGCCGCCCCAGTGTCGCGATTTGCTGGTTCTCTATCGGTAAGCAGCTTGCCTCATAAAGGAGTATCCTTCAGGAAGACTTGGATGCTGGGCAAATCAGTCGCACATTACGTGTTTGTGGAGCGCCTCGGCCAAGGTGGTATGGGCGTAGTCTACAAGGCTCGCGATACCCACCTCGACCGGTTCGTCGCACTCAAAGTGCTCCCTCCAGAAAGAGTCGCCGATTCGGAGCGGAAGCGGCGTTTTGTCCAGGAAGCAAAGTCCGCGTCCGCGCTCAACCATCCGAATATCGTCCACATCTACGACATCGCGACCGACGGCGGAGTGGATTACATTGCCATGGAGTTGATCGAGGGCAGGACGCTGGCCGAGATGATCGGACAGCACCGTTTACGCACCGAACAGGTGCTGAAGTACGGCGCCCAGGTGGCGGACGCGCTGGCGAAATCGCATGCGGCAGGCATCGTCCATCGCGACCTGAAGCCGACCAATATCATGGTCACCGAGGCAGGTCTCGTTAAGGTGCTGGATTTTGGTCTTGCGAAATTGGCGGAGAGTTCCACCGACGAGTTCGCCGCTACTCGAACGGTTCGGGCGGATGAGTTCCGGAGCGAGGAAGGCGCAATCGTGGGGACACTCGCCTACATGTCGCCCGAGCAGGCGGAGGGAAAGCGGGTCGACGGCCGCTCCGATATCTTCTCGTTCGGTGCCGTGCTCTACGAGATGGTAGCCGGCCGAAGCGCATTCTCGCGCGAGTCGCAGGCTGCCACGCTGGCGGCGATCCTGCGTGATCAGCCTGCACCACTGCCGCCGGAAGTGGTGCCCGGCCTGCGCAGTGTGATCGCACGCTGCCTGGTGAAAGAACCCGCCGAGCGCTACCAGCAGGCCACGGAGGTGCGCGCCGCATTAGAGGTGATCCGCGATAGCTCCACCGACCACGCGGCCGTGTCTCTTCCCCAACGCCACCGCTGGCGCATCATGTGGCTGGCCGCGGCGGCCGGGCTGATCGTGCTTGCTGCCGCGGTATGGTGGATGCGCCTGCGCACCCGGCCTCCGGAGTTCTCCGGCCAGAGGGTCGTGTCGACGTTTGCCGGCTCGCATCGGTCGGCGAGTTTTTCTCCCGATGGCAGCATGATCGCGTTCCTCAACACGGTGGCCGATGTACCCCAGATTTGGATCAAGAACCTGGCTCAAGGTGAGCCCATCCAGATCACCACCGGCAATGTGCCGGCGGTGCAGCCGCGCTGGTCGCCAAAGAACGACCAGATCGTCTTCAGCCGCCCCGGCCAGGGAATCTGGTCGGTGCCGCCTTTGGGCGGACCTCCCCGGCAACTCGCTCGTCTGGGCCGCAATCCCAACTTCTCGGCCAATGGCGAGAGATTGGTTTTCGAGCGAGGGCACCAGATCTGGGTGGCCCGATCTGATGGCAGCGCCGCCCGTCGCGTCGAGGGTGTCCCCGAATGGTATTACGGCAAGGACAGCATGCCCGCGCTTTCGGCCCATGGCGAATGGATCGCGTTCTTCCGGCCGGAAGTCGGACCATACGGCGATTTATGGGTGATTCCGGCGGCGGGAGGAAAAGCTCGACAGTTGACGTTCGACGTGCGCGTCAGCACGGGTCCTGTGTGGACACCGGATGACCGCTGGATCATCTACTCTTCCTCGCGCACCGGCGGCGTCACGCTGTGGAGGATACGCGCCACGGGCGGCGTACCGGAGCCCTTGACTACCGGCGCGGGGGAGGACACAGAGCCGGCAATTTCCGCCGATGGCAGCCGCCTGATTTTCACCAATGCCCACAACACGTGGGCGCTCGATCTTCTGGATCTTACTACCGGCGAGCAGAAGGAGTTGATCCAGCGCCGTTATGACCTGGCGTTCCCGGCATTCTCGCCGGCCGGTGACCGCATCGCATTCATACAGGCGATCGACGGTGATTCGCACATTTTCACCATGGAAGTAAACGGCGCCGAGCTCCGCCAGCTCACCCGCGAGAGGGGCGAACTCAATGGTCTGCCGCGATGGTCGGCTGACGGATCGTTCGTCTATTTCTATCAGGCTCATCCCACCCGTTCCTTCCGCAGAATTCCGGCGGCCGGCGGCGCGAGCACAGAGGCCGTGCCGGGCTGGTCGTGGGAAACTCATAACGGAGCGCAGGAAGACCCCAGCGGACAGCGGCTCGTTTATACGTTTGTGCAGCATAACCGCGAGGTGGCTACTGTTGTCCGCAACCTGAGCAGTGGAAAAGAAGCGAAGTTAGGCGATATCCTCTTTAATCCACGCTGGTCGCCGGACGGCTCGGTAGTAGTGGGTTCATCGGTCGATCGAGGTGAGATAGAAATGTGTCCGGCTTCGGGAATCCCATGCATTCCCCTCGTTAAGGGCGGCTTTCCCGCTTGGGACCACACTGGCGCCAAAATCTACTTTTGGCGGGCCGGCGCAACCCGCCTGGGTTACGGCTTGTGGTCGCTCGATCTGCAAACTCGTGCGGAGAAGCAACTTGCAGCGCTTGGGCCATTCACTCAGGTGGAAGAATCGTTTGATGTCTCCGTCACCGGCCAAGTCATAACCGCACCTTTCCACCAGGGGCGGACGGAGCTCTGGCTGGCCGATATTAGGAAATAAAAGCAATAAAGAACGCCAGCCCGCTAAAGAGCGTATAATCCAATCACGCACGTAGTAGCCGCGGCCGTCTCATCGCGAGACTGCCTCGTCACAGAGAGGAAGGCTGGCCTTGCGAAGCTTCGTAGGTCTAAGGAGTGTCTCCGCCTTGCTCCTGGCATCTGCGTGTTGGGCGCAGGTCCCGGTAGGGGCTATTGAAGGCATCGTCATCGATCCCAGCCGAGCCCCGGTACCTGATGCCCGGGTGACCGTCACCGAATCTGCCACTGGCCGCGTGCTGTTGCTCATCACCAACGAACTCGGCCGATATTCGGTCCGCAACCTGCCGCCCGGTCAGTATGCCCTACGAGCCGCGGCTCCCCTGTTCGCCACCACGGAGGTGACGAGTATCTCCGTCAGTGCCGGCGCCGTCGTCACCCAGGACGTCCTCCTGACACTGGGGCAATTGGAACAAGTTGTCTCGGTAACTGCCTCGCCCGTGGCCGTCGATTCGACCCGCCAGAACGTCGACACCATCATCTCCGCGGGCGAGATCCGCAACACCCCGCTGTTCAGCCGCAATTTTCTGGACTTGGCAGCACTGGCGCCTGGCGTAATCGTGCGCGACGGCCAATCGATTTTTCCCAGCAAGACCACCGGCTATCGCGCCGTCGGGATCTCCGGCAGGTCCGGGATCGGAACCCGCGTCCAGATCGACGGCATCGACGTCACCGATGCCATCGGCGGCAGCAGCGTCTCTAATGTGTCCTCCGACGCCGTCTTTGAGTTTCAATTGAGCCGTTCGTCGCTCGACATTTCCAGCCCCATGACGTCGTCGGGGACGGTGAGTATCATCAGCAAGAGCGGAAGCAACGAACTTCACGGTACAGGCTTCTGGGACTACTACAACCAGGACATGGGAGCACGGCTGAACTATCTCGCCACTGCCCCGCCTTTTCGCCGCAATCGCGCCGGGGTGACCGCGGGCGGTCCGTTCGTGGGGAACAAGCTGTTTTGGTTTGCGAATTGGGAGCGCGCCTACCAGCAGGAGCAGTCCATCAACGCCACCCCGGAGTTCCCTCAAGTCAACGTCACCCATGCGGCCCCGACGGGCATACGCTACGCCAAGGGACGCCTGGATTGGAATGTCTCGCCGTCCATCCGCCTGTTCTACAGTTTTCAGCACGACTGGAACCTGGCAACCGGCGGCACCCCAGTCTCGCCGATCCAGAGCGTCAACTGGAGCAACGTACACACGGCGGCGCTCGACCTGACCCGGCAGCGCTCGACGCATTCCTTCCGGTTTGGCTACGTCAATTACGACAGCCGCGTCGAATCGCGCGATCCCGCCGTGCCGTTTCCGCTAACCCCGCAGGGATTCCCGTACGACCTGAGCGTGGGCCGCTTCCAGGCCGGGCCAATGCCGCCAATGGCGCAAGTGCAGACGTATGATCAAGGCTCCTACAACGGCAGTTTCTTCCACGGACGCCACTCGCTGCGGTTTGGGGGCGGCGTGAACCGCGTAGCCATTGGCGGGTACGCCGCGTTTTCGAGCCAGCTCATGGTTAGCGGAGTGTTCAGTACCGCTACCATCGCGCAGGTCGCGGAGCGAGGCGGCAACGTGGAAGATCCGCTGGAATACCCCCTCAATTCCTTCAACACTGGCCCCAGCACCGGGTATTTCAATTTGAAAGCTGGCCAGGGATACCCCCACGGCGCACATTACGATACCCGGACTTCGTGGTATGCAGGCGACACGTTCAAGGCCACGCGCCGGTTCACATTGAATCTGGGGGTCCGGTGGGAATACGACAGTGGTTACTTCCCCAACGATCGCCGGGTCAAGCGCGATCCCGCTCTCGATACCTGGATTCCAGGCGCTTCGCAGTTTCCCGTGATGCGCAAAGATCTTTTCTCGCCTTCGTTCGGCTTCGCCTATGACCCGTCGGGTTCGGGCAAGACCGTGATCCGTGGCGGATTCTACCTGGGCTACGAGCCGAATGTCGCCAATAACCAAACCGGCGATGAGTCTGCCATGCTTCCGCCGGGATTAGGGCCGGACTCCTTCAGCAGCAACTTCGTGGCAGGGCCGGACGGAATACCCATCAATGTAGATGGCAAGCATCCAAACGGCATCTATAGCGATCTCCAGGGCAGGAGAATCGGAGACGTGATCGGTTTGATCGGCCAGGTCCACCAGGCTCTCCAGTCCGCATACGCCAAATACCCGTTCGACCCGAACAAAGGTCCTTCGGTGTTCTCGCTCTTCAAGGGCACTACGGGAATCTTTTTTCCTGGGGACCAGTTCAAGATCCCGTATTCGGTGCAGATGAACCTCGGGTTCCAGCGGCAATTGAGACCGGGTACCGTGCTCAGCGTTGATTATGTGCGCAACCACGGTATCGGATTGCCCTTCACACAGGTCGACTTTGAGCGGCGGCGCGATGCCTCCACCTTCAACGCCGGCGCGGCGCGATCGCAGATCGCCAGTGTGCTGGCAGGGAAGACAGTGGACGAGTGGATCGCGGCCAATCCTGGAAAGACGATTGGCTCATTCGGGTTGATCAACGACAGTATCTGGCAGGGTGTGACGCCGGACTTCCTGCGCGCGGCATTCATCACCGGTGGCTTCACGCAATATCGCGCGGTTCAGGTCAGTCTGCGCGGATCGCGGCCATCGTTGGCGATTTTCAGAGACTTGACATACCTGATCGGTTACGCGCTGTCCCGAAGCGAGTCATCAAGTGAAGCCCGCAACGCGGAGACGATCACCGGCCAGGCCATCCGTGACAACCGACACCCGAATGCGCGGGACTACTTCGGCCCCACAAACCTGGATCACACGCACATACTCTCGGTGGTGTCGACTCTGAGGACGGCCGGCGGTTTTCACGTCAGCTCCTTATGGAGCTTTCAAACGCCCAGGTCGCAACTGGTGAGCATCCCCGCCCTGAATCTCGCCATTTCGGGCGATCAGTCATTTTTCGGGACGAATCTGAAGGGCGATGGCGGATCCAGCGGTTCCTCGTATGAAACGCTCGTGCCCGGCATCAACGCGGGACAATTAGGACGCAGTGTGAAGACATTCGCGGATTTGAATAGAGTGATCCAGGCCTTCAACCAGAACTATGCCGGCACGCTGACCCCTTACGGGCAAGCGCTAGTGAATGCCGGATTGTTCACGGCCGCGCAGTTGCACGCGCTGGGCGCGGAGGTCCCGACTATTCCACTCGCCCCGCTGAACAATCCGAATCCATGGCATAACCTGCTGACTACCGATCTGCGGCTGGATCGCCCGATCCGCTTCCGGGAACGGGTTCAAGTGAGCCCCTATGTGGATTTCATCAACCTCTTCAATCATGCGCCGCCGGATGTCTATCCGTTAGGATCCGCGGGACTGCTCGCAGCCAGGTTCGGATCTCTGAATTTCGATTATGCCAACGCTCCCGCGGGCCGGAAAGCGAGCGACCTCGATTCCCAGCGCTCGCGCCTCAATCCCACGCGCAAGGTTCAGATCGGCGTCCGCGTGGACTTTTAGAGGCGTGCAGGACCACTGTCACTACCTTCCCTGCATTCGCCAAGAAGCTCCAGGCCAAGATGCAGAAGTGTCAAATGATCAAGCCGCGCGAGCGTAGCAGCGAAGCAAAACGCCGAGGCGTTCGCGGCAGCGGACCGGAACCATGTAGCCTTTGTGGAGGATTTGCGAGATCCAGCCATCTAGCGAAAGGCTGTTACAACCTCGCGGACGGGCGTACGGCTGGTGTCGCAGCGGCGCGCCAGGTCAACCCCGGCGAGGAAATCGCCGGGATGAAACTCACATTGCAGGATCCGGCTCTTCAACGCCCGGTAAACGCGATCGACTCGCTTTCGATTCAGCCACTCCATTTGCCTGTCATTGTTATTGCTGGTCATTTCGACTATACGCAGGGGGAATTGTCAGTGGCGGTTAAAAAAGACCTCGTTCGCGGATTTTCCCAGGAGCCACTCGCGATCACCAGGCGAGAGAAACTCCAGCCGGTCTCGTACCAATTCTATGGAACCCGCATAGTTGTGCGGCGGCTGGACCTGGAAAGGCGAATCGGATGCCCACATCAGCCTGGCCGGCCCATAGGCGTCATAAAGCGCCCGGATGAGCGGACTGAGATCGGTATACGGATACTGTTTGCTGCCAAGCGCATAGAACGCCGACACCTTGACGTGAACATTGCGGTGCCGGGCCAACCCGCTCAGCGCCTTCACGTCCGCTGCCCGGATCGTGCCGTCCGCTCCGATCCGCGCCATGTGATCGATCACTACGGGCGTGTCCGGGAACATGGCGCACATCCGGTCGACGGAGGGGAGCGCTTCGGGTCCGATAAGGGGACACATCGCGATGCGCTTCTCGGCGCCGCAGCGCCACATCTGCCCCATTCCCTCGGAATCGAGCCACCCTGCTGTATCGCCACCTGGTGTGATGCGATAGCCACGTACTCCCTGCGGCTCCAGATGGATCATCTTGGCGCGTACGCCAGGGGCGCGATGGTCCAGAATGCCGACGCCGGCAAACACAGCCGGATAACGTTTGATGGCGTCCAGCATGTAGGAGTTGTCAGTACCGTAGAAGCTCATCTGGATGAGCACGATTCGGGCTACGCCGGATGCCCTCGCGATCGGCAGCAGTTGTTCCGGGGTGAAGCTGTCGGGCTGGTAGCGCGGGCCGCTGCGTTTCGGATCGTGGGGAAAGCGGACGACGTCGGGCGTCCATACATGGACGTGCGCATCGATGTAGTTCCCCGCCTTCTGCGCGCCGGAAGCGCTCGCCAAGACCAGGTTTGTCAGAAAATTTCGTCGCGTGAATCGGTGCACTCGTTCACGATTCTACAGCACAACTGACACCGCTACAGGGTTCCGGCAGAAGTGCAACTCCCTTATAATTAAGACTCGGAATTGACAGAGTCTGGGGATGGTGCTGCACACATGACGTATACAACTTCCGGCCGCCGGCGGTTGACGTGTTCCCCCTCGCCCCTGCGCCGTGCCGCTCCATTCCTTCATGCTTTTTGCCTGTTGACGTGTGTGCGTTTGGCCGCTGGTCAAACCACCGGAGTGGAGTATTTCGAGACACACGTTCGGCCGCTACTGGTGGCGAAATGCCAGGGTTGTCACAGCGCCGCCCCGCGTATGGCGGGGCTCGACCTGAGTTCCGCGGAAGGATTTAGAAGAGGCGCCGACAGCGGTGTCCTGATCGGCGCCTCTGATCCGGCGGAAAGCCGCCTGATGCGCGCAATCGGCTATGAAGGCCAGATCAAAATGCCGCCGACCGGTCGGCTGAAGGCGGAGGAGATTGCGGCGATCCGACAGTGGATAGAGATGGGTGCGCCGTGGCCCGCGGAAAAGGCCAAAGCAGCGGAGACCAGCACTGGCGAGCCGGTCGCGAAACTGAGCGAACAACGAAAATTCTGGTCGTTTCAGCCCGTTCACAAAACGGCGCCGCCGGCCGTAAAGAACCGGGCCTGGACGAAAAATCCGATTGATGCCTTCATACTTTCCAAGCTGGATGAGAAGCACCTGCAGCCGGCGCCCCCTGCCGACAAGGTGACGCTGTTGCGCCGCGCCACCTTCGATCTCACCGGACTGCCGCCTACCGAAGCCGAAATTCGAAGCTTTCTGCAAGATAACTCGCCCGACGCCTTTGCGCGCGTGGTTGACCGGCTGCTGAATTCGCCGCGCTACGGCGAGCGCTGGGGCAGGCATTGGATGGACGTAGCCCGCTACGCCGATTCGACCGGCGCGGATGAAGATCACCGTTATCCGTATGCGTGGCGTTATCGGGATTACGTGATCGATTCGTTCAATCGCGACACTCCCTACGACCGCTTTGTGCGCGAGCAGGTGGCGGGAGATCTGCTGCCCGCGGATAAACCCGGGGAAGTGAACGTACGCGGCATCGTAGCTACCGGCTTCCTGGCCCTTGGACCAAAGCTCATCGCGGAACAAGACAAGGTCAAAATGTTTTATGACCTGGTGGACGAAGAGATCGATACCCTGTCGCGCGGATTCCTGGGATTAACGGTCGCCTGCGCGCGCTGCCACGATCACAAGTTCGATCCGATTTCGACCAAAGATTACTACGGTCTGGCTTCTATCTTTGCCAGTTCGAAGCAGCTTGCCAATGTGGAAGCACATGTTTCGGAGCTGTACTTCGCGCCGTTGGTTCCCAAGAATGTGGCCGATCGATACGAAGCGCACCAGGCCAAAATCAAGGCTACGCAAAAGGAGATCGGCGAACTGCTGGCAGAGGAAGGGGCCAGGTATCGCGACGCGCTGGCGCCCAGGATGGCCGAATACATACTGGCTGCGGGCCGGGTTTATCGAGACGGCGAAAGCGCCGAGAAGCTAGCGGCGGAAAAGCACCTGGACAAAGCCATCGTGGAGAAGTGGGCGGCCTATCTGAAGCCCGTGGCCGAACGCCGGGCACACCTGGAGCCGTGGTACAACACGACTGCCGGCACACGGATTCGGATTGCCGCGGAATACCAGAAAAAGTTCATCGAAACTGCGACGTTCCGGCAAAAGGCGTTGGCTAAGTGGCGGCAGGAGGCGGCGGTTGCAAAAGCAGCCGGGAAAGATGCACCGGCCGCACCTAAGTTTCAAGCCGGTGACGACCGCTTTTTCACCGAGGTGACATCGGGCAAAGCCGCACCCTTTGCGCTGCCGGAGAGCGATCGCGACAACTTCCTCAGCGAAGCCGGACGCGCTCGCCTGGCTTCTCTGCAGAAGGAGTTGAAGCAATTGAAAGAGTCCGGCCCGCCGGAACCGCCGCTCGCCTGTGCCTTATCGGAAGGAAACGTAATCGAGCAGCATGTTTTCGTCCGCGGCAATCCGCAGAATCACGGCGAAGTGGTGCCGAAGCGCTTTCCCCTGGTGCTGGTGAGCGACC
>Ga0070741_10011225_pt1 | contig 16608 bp, 17 predicted proteins | sample Coa_R1_4_FD_66440 | JGI IMG/M metagenome (GOLD analysis project Ga0070741, IMG submission 66440) | Surface soil microbial communities from Centralia Pennsylvania, which are recovering from an underground coalmine fire - Coalmine... | ecosystem: Environmental > Terrestrial > Soil > Unclassified ...
AGCTGATCGACCTGGGCAGCAACGAGGTACCGAACCGCATCGTGCCGGTACCGAATGGGCGGGTGGTGAAGGACATTCCCCTGCCGGCCCCGCTGCTCGATGCCGACCTGATCATCGACGTACCGAAAGCCAAGAACCACCACATCGAGCCGATCAGCGGCGCGATCAAGAACTGGGTAGGCGCGGTCAACCGTGACTGGCGCCAGTACAACCACGGCGACGAGGACATGATCCAGCGCTTCGTCGATCTCATGTCCGTCGCGCGGCCGGGGCTTTGCGTGGTGGATGCGCTCATCTGCGGCGAAGGCGATGGCCCCATTGCCGATCTGCCGCGCTGGTGTGGCTGCATCCTGGCCTCCACCGATCCGGTGGCGACCGACGTGAGCATCGCCCGCCTGATGGGCCACGACTGGCGGCAGCTGCGCTTTGCCGCGGAGGCGGAGCGCCGCGGCCTCGGCGTCCGCGAGCCAATCGAGTATGTGGGCGTGCCACTCGAGCAGGTGGCCTTCCAGGCCTGGAAAGGCCACGAGGGCTTCGACTACCTGCCCATCAACTTCCTCGTTGGCTCCGGGGTGACGCTCGAAGGGACGATCGGCCACGTCAAGAGCGTGCTCGATAGCATGCTGCGCCGCGGCGAGCTACAGCAGGTGATCTGGCTCAAGGGCACGCCGACGATCATGGTCGGCGAGATCGACGATCCCCTCTTCGAGCAGCACCTGGCGGAGGGGCCGTACATCGTCTTCGACGATGCAGCCAGGCCCCAGTACAAGCACGATCCGCGCGTGCACTTCGTCGCCGGCCATCCGGTGCTCGATAACGCAATGGAGGAGCTCTTCAAGGGGCTGGGCGTGGAGTACCCGGGGCAGGCAGTGCTCCGGTGGCAGCAGCTCCAGCGCTGGGGCATGCACACGGCCACCTACGCCTCCACACGCCAGAAGGTGCGCACATTGGCGAAGGCGCTGGGCACCGCCGGCCTGGCCCTGGCCGGCGGCGCGGCCGTGGTGGCCGCCCTGCGCCGCGCTACCGCCGGCTCGCTCCGCCCGCGGCGCCGCCTGGCCGTGCGCCTGTCGCTCCCCGGTGCGCGCTGACGGCAGGCTCGATCCGGGGGCGAGCCCCATCCTCAGCCGCTCGCCCTACAAGGGAGACGGCAGGCAATCTTACCTCGCCGATCACCGGCTCTGCCCGGTGAGCGCGACCGGCCCGGCGGCTCCGGCATAGCGGTGCACCATCGCGGCGCAGAACTCGGCAAAGTCCTCGATGCGCCGCGGAGGGCTGGTGTGGTGCGGCTCCACTCCCAGGTGCGCCGGTGTGAAGCAGAAGGTCACCGTGACCTGAAATTCCGCTAGCGCGCCCATCTGCCGGTCGAACCAGCCCAGCGCGCCGGGGCGAAAGCTGTCGGCCCAGCTCAGGCCGGTGCGCACGTGCCGCACCCCCAGCCGGCGCAGCCAGCGGACGGCCTCGTCGAGGCGGTGGTCCTGGAAGTGGAACCACTGGCAGATGCCCAGCGCCGGTGTGTAACGCGGAAAGAGCGCCAGAGCCCGCTTGGGCGTCCCATCGTCGCGCAGCAGGCCCATGTGGAAGTGGCGGTCATACGAGGAGCCCTCCGCTTCCCTGTGCCGCGTGGTGGCCTCCCAGGTACGCGGCAGGTCGAACAGGCTGTACCAGTGGATGCGCTCCACGCGGCCGGTGAGCAGGGCAGCCGTGCGCGCCAGCCCGAACTCCTGCACCTCCTCCGCGCCGAAGCTGCTGGCGCCCACCTCGGAGACCCAGACCGGCAGCCCGGCCACCGCCTCGATCTCGCCGATCTTGCTCGGCCATTCGTGAATGCTCCAGTGGTTCCAGTCCAGAGGAAAGCCATGCACCGCCACCACATCCAGGCAATCGAGCACACCGTGCATTCGCATCAGCTGAATGAAGTCGGGGTCGATCGGTGAGATCCCGCCGAGCACGCGCCGCAGGCGCGGATTCTCCGCCCTGACGGCATCGGCCGCCAGCCTCACCATCGCGGCAAAGGTGCGCCACTCTGGATCGATCTCGAAGGCCCAGTGCGACTTGTTATTCGGCTCGTTCCAGAACATCACCGCTTCGATCATCGCCGCGCCCATTCCTGGCCAGCAGCGCGTGCGCATGCTCCACCCACTATCGGCGCCCCACGTGCAAATGAGGGCCATCGGCGCGCAGCGCCGGTGCACGCAGCAGCCCGGCTGATAGAGGTCGCGCTGGCTGGGTACTCAGCAGCCGGATCGCCTCACGATATCCGTGGACGGTGCCGACGTCGACGTAGGCATGGCCAGCGCACACGCCCCGAGCACACCCCCCTTCGGCGAGGTAGGCGTTCACCAGCGTGCCCACGTACTCGTCGGCCTGCCCGCGCCGGCACCAGAGGCAGTGGAGCTCGTGAAAGACGGCGCCCGGTAGCTTGAAGGCACCCCAGATCCAGCGCGAGCCTGCCGGTGCCTGCTTTACCTGGATTTCGAGCACGTACCCGGCTTCATCGGTCACCACCGCATCGAACCGCTCCGGGTGCTCCACCGGAAAAAGCAGAAACGAGAACGATGCATCGTCGAGCGCTCGGAGCGCGTCCTCTGGGAACCAGATGGTATCGGGAAGCCCGATGATCACCGGCTCATCGTCCCGGACGAGCGGCGCAGCTCGGAAGATGGCATCGCAGAGACCGGCCGGGCTCGGCTGCACGACGTAGCAGATGGAAGCGCTGCCGGCCCCGGCGCCATAGTAGCCGAGAATGTCCGACTTGCCCGGGCTGATCACGAAGCACAGCTTGGTCGCGCCGCCGAGGAGCATGCGCTCGACGAGATACTCGCTCACGGCGCGCGGCCGCTCCGTTTCGCCATCCACCCAGCTGCCGACGGGCAGCAGCTCCTTGGAGAACGCCAGCGGCTGGATCCGGCTGCCCAGGCCCGCCGCCGGAATGATACCCCACATTGGATTACTCCTCTGGCAGCTGGCAGCAGCGCCGTCTACCGCGCGCGGACCGACCCGAGCGCCGCCTGCTGGACGTGGTTCGGCGGGGACGAGGCGCCGGTGCGGCCCTGGTCGGTGCCCGCCATCTCCGGCGCGCGGCTCAGTGCCTGCTCGATGAGCCGTTCTAGCTCAAGGGCACGCCGGTGCGCGGTGTGCTCGTCGAGCACTCGCTCGCGCGCGGCCCGGGCCACCCGTGCCAGCGCTTCATCCGGAAGCCGGAGCACCTCGCTCACCTCCTCGGCCGTGCGCGCGATGAAGATCTCGCACCCCGGCCGGAAGAACGTGTCGAGCCCCTCCCACCAGTCGCTCACGAGCGGGGTCCCACAGGCAGCGGCTTCGAAGAGCCGGCCAGACGGGCAATAGCCCATCTCAGCCATGGCCCGGCGCGTCACGCTGAGCGTCAGCCTGGAGGAGCTGAAGAAGGCCGGGTGCTCGCCCGGCGGCACATGGGGGATCAGGCGCACATTACTCGGCCAGCAGACGTCTGCCGGATAGAGTGCGCCGCCGACCACGAAGCGGCAGTGCGGCCGGCGGCGCGCCGGCTCGAGCAAGAGCTGCTCCACCTTCTCCTGGCGGTCGGCAGCGTACGTCCCCAGGTACGAGAGATCGGCCCGGTAGGTCGTCACCGGAGCGACGGGATAGTGCGCCTCGGGATCCACGCTGCCGTAGAGCGGCGCCACGCGCCGCGCTCCCAGCAGCCTGCTGAGCGCTGCTAGGACACGGCCGCCGGTGTAGCTCAGCACCAGATCGAAGTCGCGGAGGCCGCGCGGCCCGAGATACTCGACCGGCTCGCCGGTGCCGAGCCGGGCCAGCGTGACCGGCGCATCGAGGTCATAGAACAGGCGCAGGCGCACCGGCGACGAGAGCAGCAGGTCGGTCGCCGCCACTCCGTCCGGACAGTACGAGGTGACCATGCCCGCATCGGCATCGGCCAGATGCCGGTACGCCAGTGGGGCAATCTCCGTCCACTCCGCGTAGAGCTGCAATGCGGCGCCGGCGAGCGCCACCAGATCGCGATGGGTGGCGTAGTACGGCGTGTCCCGCTCGAAGAACACCACGTGGTGCCCCCGCTGGGCCAGTGCCCGGCACAGGCCGCGCCATAACGTGGCATGGCCATTCCCCCACGACGAGCTTACGGTTAGACCGAAGATCACCAGCTTCATGCCACTGCCCCGGCGGGCGGCTGCTCCGGCTCGCCGGCCGGCCGCCGGCCACCTGCCAGACCGGGCGGCGTGCACCGGGCGGTGAGGCTCTTGCAAGCAGCATGCCAGCTACTCAGAGAGCTGGATTGAGCCATCATCCGAGTGCTGTCGTCCATCTTGTCCGAGGCTCGAGTACCCGAAGTAGCAGGCGAGTGAGAAATCCACATTGCCGGTGGTAAGGGTCGGCTCTATAATCCCCATTGCTCTTCTCCTCGTCCGTTCTCCGTAGCAGGTCCTGCCGACACATCTCTCCTGGTTCTGGATTTCCCATGGCCCGCGAGCAGCTCATCGCCGGTCTTGACGTCGGCACGACCAAAACATGCGCCGTGCTGGCCGAGCGACGCCCGAGCGGCCGCCTGCAGCTGGTTGCTGCCGGAATCGCTCCTTCGCGCGGCCTCAAGCGAGGCGTGGTGGTGAGTCTTGAGGATGCAAGCGCCTCCATTCAGGCCGCGTGCGAGCAATGCGAGCGCATCAGCGGGCGGCGTATTAGCTCGGCGCTGGTCAGCATCGCCGGCAGCCACATCGAGTCGCAGAACACCAAAGGCGTTACCACCCTGTCGGCCAACGGGCATGAGCTGACGGCGGCCGACGTGCAGAAGGCGCTCGACTCGGCGCGCGCGGTGCCGCTGCCGCCGAACCGCGAGATCATCGATGTGGTGCCGCGCAGCTACGTGCTCGACGGCCAGGAAGGGATCAAGAATCCCATTGGCATGAGCGGCCAGCGGCTGGAGGCTGAGACCCACATCATCACCGGCGCCGTCGGCTCGATCCAGAACCTGATCAAGGCGGTGCAGCGCACCGGGATTGAGCTCGACGATCTAGTGCTCCAGCCGCTGGCGAGTGCCGAGGCCGTGCTGACCCAGGAGGAGCGCGAGCTCGGCGGTGTGCTGGTGGATATCGGCGGCGGCACGACCGACGTCGCCATCTTCCTCGATGGCAGCGTCTGGTACACGGCCGTGCTCCCTGTTGGCGGCACCAACGTCTCGAACGATATCGCCATCTGCCTGCGTACGCCGGTGGCGCAGGCGGAGGAGCTGAAAATCGAATATGGCCATGCCGATCCCGCCGCCGTGGCCGACCTCCAGCCAGTGGAGGTGCCGACATTCGAGCGCGGGCGCGTGCAGCAGGTGCCGCGCGATTACCTGGCCGAGATCATCCGTGCCCGCCTGGAGGAGATCTTCGGCATGGTCGCCGCCGAGCTGCGCCGCAGCGGCTACAGCGGCCTGCTCGGTGCCGGCGTGGTGCTGACCGGCGGCGTTGCCGAGCAGGCCGGCATCAAAGAGCTCGCGGAGGCCATTCTCGACCTGCCGGTTCGCCTCGGCCAGCCGCAGGGCGTTGATCGCCTCGACGATCGGCTGGCCTCGCCGGCATTCGCCACAGCCATTGGCCTGCTCATCTGGGCAGAGCGCACCGGCGCGGCGAGTAGCGCGGCGAGCCACAGCCTGCGGCTGCCCAACGTCGCCGGCAAGCTCGGCGGCTGGCTGCGGGCCTTTCTGCCCTGATGGTCTGCCCTACTGGCGCGGCGGATGGTCGGCGGCTCGGGCGTGGAAGGGCCCCGCATCCGGTGCGCTCCTTGGGCGTTCAGGAGACTGTGTGCTAGTGTTGATTGGCCTCCGACGGCCGCACGAGCGCAATCGGTGAGCACCGAACGCGCTCCCACTGACCATACGAGAGCCAGGATGAAACGCGCGGGCTTGCCCAGCTTGGCAGCCGGTGGAGCGATCAGCCTGGCCTCAGCGAAGAGCTTGAGCTAGAGAGTGAGAGGCGAGATCTGATGTTTCCAGAACGGCTGCGGCTGGGGCGCGCGACGGAGGAGCGGCCGGAGAATATGACCACCCTGCCGGACTTCGAGTCGTTTGCGCAGATCAAGGTCATTGGCGTCGGCGGCGGCGGCAGCAATGCCGTGGACCGCATGATCGAAACGGAGCTCCGCGGCGTCGAGTTCATCACCGTTAACACGGACTCACAGGCGCTGCTGCGCTCGCAGGCACCGGTGCGCATTCGCATCGGCGATAAGGTCACCCGCGGGCTTGGCGCTGGCGGCAATCCGGCCGTGGGCGAGCGGGCCGCCGAGGAGAGCGCCGAAGAGATCTACGAGGCGCTCAAAGGGGCGGATATGGTCTTCATCGCCGCCGGCATGGGCGGCGGCACGGGGACAGGCGCGGCGCCGAAGGTGGCCGAGATTGCGCGTGACCTCGGCGCGCTGACGATCGGCGTGGTCACGCGCCCCTTCAGCTTCGAGGGGCCGCGCCGCGCCCAGAATGCGGAGATGGGCATCGCTGCCCTCAAAGAAAAGGTGGACACGCTAATCACCATCCCCAACGACCGCCTGCTGGCCGTGGCTGATAAGAAGATGCCGATGGTCGACGCCTTCCGCCTAGCCGACGACGTCCTCCGCCAGGGCATCCAGGGGATCTCCGATCTTATTACCGTGCCGGGGCTGATCAACCTCGACTTCGCCGACGTGAAGACGATCATGTCGAACGCTGGCTCGGCACTCATGGCCATCGGTGCCGGCGCCGGGGATGCACGCGCCGCCGATGCCGCGCGGGCGGCGGTCTCGAGCCCGTTGCTCGACATCGCCATCGATGGCGCAAAGGGCATTCTCTTCAACATTACCGGCGGCGATGACCTGACGCTCTTCGAGGTGAACGAGGCGGCCGAGATCATCAACAAGGCTGCCGATCCGGATGCCAACATCATCTTTGGCGCGGTGATCGACCCGCGCCTCCAGAATGAGGTGCGGATCACGCTGATTGCCACCGGGTTCGAGACGAGCCGCTCGCAGGGGGCGCTCCGCCCGGCCCACCGCCCAGAGCTTCCTCCGCGCGAGCCGTACCGGCGCGAGTTCGAGCCGCGCGAGTCGGTAGGGCGCGAGCCGTACGAGCGCGCTCCGCGCCCGCCGCTTGGCGAGGAGCGAACCGGCCAGACCGATAATCTGGACATTCCGCCCTTCCTCCGGCCACGGCGCTAGCCCAACGGCCGGTGCCGGCTCCTGGTACACTCTGCCGGGAGCCTCGATTCACCATGATCGAATCGGCAGTGGCCGCCGCGGCGCCGCCGGTGGCCGCGCGTGTGGCGGCGGTGCGCGAGCAGATCGCCGCGGCGGCGCGCCGCGCCGGGCGCGATCCCACCGCCGTCACGCTGGTGGCAGTCACCAAGACCTTCGGCCCTGAGATGGCGCGCCTGGCGGTGGAAGCCGGCGTGCTCGACCTGGGCGAGAACCGCGTGCAGGAGGCCGAGCCCAAGGTGCGCGCGCTCCCGGCCGGCGTGCGCTGGCACCTGATCGGCCACCTGCAGCGCAACAAGGTCAATCGAGCGCTCGAGCTCTTCTCGCTCATTCACAGCGTGGATACTGTCGAGCTCGGCGAGGCGATCGCGGCACGCGCAGCCCGGCTGGGTCGGCACGCGAGCGTGCTCCTGCAGGTCAATCTGGCGCAGAAGGAGACGCAGTTCGGCTTCGCCGAGCCAGCGCTGGAAGCGGCGGCGCACCGTCTCAGCCGGCTGCCGGCACTCTCGCTCGAAGGCTTGATGTGCATCGCTCCCCTCATGGATGAGATGGAGCGCACCCGCCCCTACTTCCGGCGCCTGGCCGAGCTGTTTGGGGCACTGGCCGAGCCGATGCGAGCGGCGGGCCATCCGTGGCGGCATCTTTCCATGGGCATGACGAACGACTATCCGGTCGCCGTCGAAGAGGGGGCGACGCTGGTGCGCGTGGGGCGCGCCATCTTTGGCGAGCGCGTGCCCTAGGGCCGGCTCAGCTCTAGAAGGAATGTAACGTGATCTTCCTGTATGCGGCCCAGTTCGTGAATCTGCTGGTCTACGTGCTGACGGCGGCCATCTTCCTGCGCGCCATCTTCTCGTGGTTCGTGCCGCCTGGCAGTGATAACGTGATCATGCGCTTCCTGCGCGACGTGACCGAGCCGATCCTGGCGCCGCTGCGCCGCGTGCTGCCCTCAATGGGCATGCTCGACCTCTCGCCCTTCGTGGCGATGATCATCCTCCAGGTAGTCGGTAACATCGTCATCGGCACACTGCTCACTGCGGCGCGTGCCTCGTAGCCGCGGCGCCACTGCAGTGATGGGCGGTGATGGAAGGAGAGCCAGGACGTGAGCCTTACCAGCGCCGGCGGCCGCGGGCGATACCGTTGGACGCCACGCTCGATCCCGAGTCGGAGGAACGATCGGTGAGCCTGGCCATCGTCGATTACGGCGCCGGCAACCTGCGGAGTGTCGTCCATGCGGTCGAGCACGCCGGCCTCGAGGCCATCGTGACCAACGAGCCGCCGGCCATTCTGGCGGCCCGCGGCGTGATCCTGCCCGGCGTTGGCGCGGCGGCGGATACGATGGCTAATCTGCACCGGCACCGCCTGGTGGAGGTCATCAAGGAGGTCATCGCCCGCGGCACGCCCTTCCTCGGCGTGTGCATGGGCCTGCAGGCACTCTTCACCAGCAGCCTGGAGGGCGGAGAGCACCCCTGCCTCGGCATCTTCGAGGGGGTGGTGCGCCGGTTCCCGGCCGGGCTGCGCGTGCCCCACATGGGCTGGAACCAGGTGCGCCAGGTGCAGCCACATCCTTTCTTCGATGGCGTGCCCGATGGCGCGCACTTCTACTTTGTGCACTCGTACTACGCCGACCCGGCGGCGCGCGGCATCGTGGCCGGTGAGACCGACTACGGCGTGACCTTTCCCAGCGTGGTGATCTACCGGAACGTGATCGCCACCCAGTTCCATCCCGAGAAGAGTGGTGCGCACGGGCTGCGCCTCTATGCCAACTTTGGGCGGATCGTGGCCGGCGAGCTATCGCTGCCCGAGGCGCCCGCGGCCGTGGCCAGCTGAGCACCGCCGCAGGTCGCCATGCTCGCGATTCATCGCCGGCATGTGGCGAAGTGACGATCATCCACGACGAGGAAGCAGCGTCGCAGGCAGCTATGTTCGAGATCATTCCCTCGATCGACCTCCGCGCCGGCCGCGTAGTCGATCTGCTCCAGGGCGACTACGCGCGAGAGACCGTCTACGAGGTGCCGGCCGAGGCGGTTGCCGAGCAGTTCGTGGCGGCCGGAGCGCGGTGGATCCACGTGGTGGACCTCGACGGCGCGAAAGCCGGAGCGCCGGCCAATCGCGACCTGATCCGGCGCCTCGCCGGCGTGGCAGCGCGTGGCGGCGCACGCATCGAGGTCGGCGGCGGCATCCGCAGCCTCGAGGCCGCACGCGCCGCTCTCGACGACGGCGCGGCGCGCGTCATCTTCGGCACCGCCGCCGTCGAGCGGCCCGAGCTGGTCGCTCAAGCGGTGGCCGCCTTCGGTGCGGAGGCCGTGATCGCCGCCATCGATGCCCGCGACGGGCGCGTCGCCATTCGCGGCTGGACGGCCGGCACCTCCTTCTCGGCCATCGATCTGGCACGGCGCATGGTCGAGGCCGGCGTGCAGCGGCTGATCTACACCGATGTGTCGCGCGATAGCACCCTGACCGAGCCCAACTTCGAGGCGCTCTGGCAGCTCCGCCGGGCAGTGGCCGCCGCGGTGATCGCCTCCGGCGGCGTGACCACTGCCGGCCAGGTGCGCCGGCTGGCCGCGCTGGGGCTTGAGGGGGCCATCATCGGCAGCGCCCTCTACGCCGGCCGGCTCACACTGGCGGAGGCGCTGGCCGCGGCCCGCGGCCACCGCGAGCAAGAGGGCGAACGAGTGCAGGAGACTGGATTAGGACAATGCTGACCAAGCGTGTGATTCCCTGCCTGGACGTGGCGAACGGCCGCGTGGTGCGGGGCGTGAAATTCTCGGCCGATAAGGATGCCGGCGACCCGGTGCAGCTAGCCGCCGCCTATAACGAGCAGGGCGCCGACGAGCTGGTTTTCTATGACATTACGGCCTCGCACGAGCAGCGCGGCATCATGCTGGACGTGCTCGAGCGGACGGCAAAGGAGGTCTTTATCCCCCTGTGCGTCGGCGGCGGCTTGCGGTCGGTGGACGATATGTGGCGCGTGCTGCGCGCGGGCGCCGACAAGACCTCCATCAATTCGAGCGCGGTGGCGAATCCCGATCTGATCAACCAGGGCGCGGAGCGCTTCGGCAGCCAGTGTATCGTGCTTTCGATCGACGCCAAGCGCACGATCGAGCCCGATGGCCGGCAGTGGTGGCAGGTCTACGTCAACGGCGGGCGGGTGGCAACCGGCAAGGATGCCCTGGCCTGGGCAGTGGAGGGCGTGGCCCGCGGCGCCGGTGAGCTGGTGCTCAATAGCATCGACGCCGACGGTACGCGCGAGGGCTACGACCTGGAGCTACTGCGCGAGGTGAACGCTCGCGTCGAGGTGCCGGTGGTCGCTTCCGGCGGTGCCGGGGCGCTCGAGCACTTTGCGCAGGCCTTTCTGGAGGGCCACGCCCACGCCGTCCTGGCCGCCTCAGTCTTCCATTACGGCGTGTACACCATCCGGCAGGTCAAGGAGTATCTCGCCGCGCAGGGCCTGGCAATGCGCCTGTGAGGGACTGATGGCGATGGGCGGCCATTGGCTATCGGCAGGTAGCGCGCGGCACCGGTACGCCGGTGAGGGAGCGATGGCGATTCGCCGGACGAGCGAGCCGACGTGCCGGTGAGGGAGTGTGCATGATGGGTGATGAGCTAGCTGGCCGCCAGGCGACCCTGTCGATGGCCGGCCTCGACGAGCTGGAATTTGGGCCGGATGGGCTGGTGCCGGCGATCGTGCAGGATCGCCGGACTAAGGAGGTGCTCATGCTCGGCTTCATGAACCGCGAGATGCTGGCCAGGACGCTCGAGACTGGCGACGCCTGGTTCTGGAGCCGCCGCCGCGGGCGCCCCTGGCACAAGGGCGAGACCTCCGGCAACTTCATCCGCGTACGCGAGGTACGGCGCAACTGCGAGGACAACTCGCTGCTGCTGCTGGCCGACCCGGTCGGGCCGGTCTGCCATACCGGCGCCCGAAGCTGCTACTTCCGTACGCTCGACGGCGAGCCGGTCGAGGCGGGCGAGCCGGCTGGCTCGGCTGGCTCGGCTGGGCCGGTGGGTGAGGCGCCGGTACCGGCGGAGCCGGGCGCCCGGCCGCCGGAGGGAACGCTCGACTGGCTCTTCGAGATCATCGAGGAGCGCCGGCTTCGGCCGCGCGAGGGCTCGTACACCCATCGGCTGCTCCAGGGCGGCGTGGACCGCATCGGCAAAAAGGTCGGCGAAGAGGCGGCTGAGGTGATCATTGCCGCGAAGAACCGCTCGCGCACCGAGCTGGCGAATGAGATGGCCGACCTCTGGTATCACGCTCTCGTGCTGCTGGCCGAGGCAGGGATGGCTCCCCAGGATGTCTACGCCGTGCTGGCCGCCCGCCACCGTGACCGCACCTCGCCCATTGACAACATGAAGAAGTAGTACTTTAGGGCAAGAGCTGTGCCACGCGCACGGGTGGCTGGCTCTAAGGTGCTACAATCAGCGTGGTTGCGCCAGCGCTCACCGCTGGGGGTGGGTGAGGATCCAAGCCGGCTTCGATGTGGCTCGACCGGCCTGCAGCAGCGCTCGCGGCAAGGCTGCCGCCCGAGCAAGGGATCCTCTCTGAGCGCGCCGGCTCCGCGCCTTGCCCGCCGGCCGGCCGCGTCTTGTGGTGGGTAGCGGCGTGCTCTCGCGATGAGGAGAAGCTAGAAGGAAGGGAACCGCGAGCGAGATGGACGACGGAACGGTTAGCAACGAGAATCAGCAGCTCCAGGCAACAGCGCCGGTGGCCCCTATGGCGCATCTGATGCCGGAATCACGTCACGAGGTCGAGCCCACCGTCCAATACGCCATCGTTCCTGGACCGGCCCGCGACACCTTTCTTTTCTACCACATGGACGCATCCTCGAAGGACGTCAACGGGCTGTGGGATTATTGTCGGTTCTGCGTCTCGAATCTGGTCTGGGTCAACGACCACTTCGTCGTCACGCCGAACCCGTGCTATCTGAATCCGTCGTCCGATATCGAGGAGCGGTTCGCCAAGATCAAGCGGGTACTGCTCAACTGGTACAGCGCCAAGCGCCTGATCAGCAGCCTGGACCTCGCCTTCAACTGATGCGCCACGGCCGTGGCGGAAACTCTTCGTTGGAGAGGCCGGCGCGTTCCCCCACGCTGCACCGGCCATTCGACGGCGACTAAGGGTCGGCGAACGGGGCCAACCGGCAGCGCCACCGCGTGATGCTAGCCGCCCGGGCCCCGCTGGGCGCGGAGGGCCTCGTATTCGGCACGCACGCGCTCATTGGGCGGATAGACCTCGAAGATCGAGAGCCCTTCCTCGATCTTGCGCCGCTGGAAGACCTCCAGCGCTTCGTGCTCTGGGCCCCACTCGGCCAGCTCGGCAGCGTAGGCGGCCGGAATCACCACCACCCCTTCCTCGTCCCCAAGTAGCACGTCGCCCGGCTGGACGGTCACGCCGCCGCACTGAATGGTGTCGTTGTGTGCGTAGGGCAGGAGTGCGCTGGTGTTCGCCGCCGGATGCACCCCGCGCGTGTAGACCGGAATACCCAGGCGCTTGATGTAGGGGGAGTCGCGCACACAGCCGTCGGCGACGATTCCCACCGCGCCGCGCACCTTGATGCGCGTAGCCAGAATGTCGCCCAGCGTGCCGGCCTCCAGCGAGCCCATAGCATCGATCACGAAGACGTCGCCGCGCTCCACCTGCTCGATCGCCTGGCGCTGCGGATTCTCCTCGCCGGCCCGGCTGCGGTTGCGGAGCAAGGCCAGCAGGTCCTCGCGTACCGGTACGTAGCGCAGGGTGCGTGCTCGTCCAACCATCGGGCCCACGTCGCCCAGCGAAAGCAGATGGAGCCCCTGCATGTAGGGGCGGCGAATGCCTTTGCCGGTGAGAAAGCCCCAGGCCGTGGCCGTGCTCACCAGCTTGAGCCGCTCGAGTACGTCATCGGGAACGTGCCCCCGCGCCGCGTCGTAGATCCCCATTGTCCAAGCCTCCCAGTGTCGGCGAGTCGGTACAAAGCGCTATCCTACCGCGCGAGGAGGGAGCAGTGACCACTGAGCAGGTATCGAGCCGGCTGCTCACCATTACCGGCGCAGCCGGCCGCATTGGAAGCTTTTACCGGCGCCATCTGCACGACGAGGGACGGGCCGGGACCGGGGCGGGCCAGTGGCGCCTGCGGCTGGTGGATGTGCGCCCGCCGCGGGACACCATGCCAGATGACGAGGTGCTGGCTGGCGAGCAGGAGGGGAACCTGGCCGACCTCGAGGTTGCGCGACGCGCAGTGGCCGGCGCGCACTCGGTGCTGCACCTGGCGGCCGATCCCAGCCCCAGCGCCGATTTCTACGCCTCGCTGCTCGACCGCAATATCAAAGCTACCTATAACGTGCTGCACGCGGCGGCCGAGGCCGCGGTGAGGCGCGTCGTCTTCGCCAGCTCGGTGAACGCCATTGGCGGCTACCCGCGCGACCGCCAGGCGCGCGCCGAGGATGTGGCCTGGCCCGGCAACGTCTATGGCGCCTCCAAAGCCTGGGGCGAGGCCATCTGCGGCGCCTTCGTTGCGCTGACGCAGGGCCGGCTCTCGGCCATTGCCGTGCGCATCGGCGGCGTCACCCGGCGCGACCAGATCGGGCCAGCGACGCGTGCGGGCTGGCTCTCCATTGCCGTGACCGAGGAGGACCTCTGCCGGCTGTTCGATCGCTGCCTCGACGGTGCACCGGACGTGACGTTTGCCGTCGTCAACGGCATCTCGGCCAACCGCTTTCTGCGCATGGACCTCGACTCCACCCGCCGCCTCACCGGCTACGCGCCCCAGGACGACGCTTTTGCCATCGCCGAGACTGCCGCCGCTGAGGCACGCGCGGCGCAGGAGTAGGGGCAGGCGTGAGCGCGGCGGCGGCCTGATTGGTGCCTCCGGCCCCTTCGTGCCCCGTGCTGCCAGCGCGATTCAGGAGCCAGGAACCTGGTGGATGCGCCACCTAGCGCACCGCCGCCGTCACCGCATTGCTAAAGAGTGCCTGGCGCGGGCGCTCGGACGTCCAGCCGCTCACCAGCGTGCGGTTGGTGAGCAGCACGCAGGCGACGTCGAGCTCTGGATCGGCCCACACCATCGTTCCCGTGGCGCCGGCATGGCTGAACGTCGCCGGCGAGGTCAGCTCACCGCTGCGGTGTGGCCGCTTGGTGCCCTTGATCTCCCAGCCGATGCCCCATTCCACCGCAGGCAGCGGTGGGGTGCGCGCGGCTGCGTCGCGTAGCTCCGGCGCCAGATCGGCCGGCGCATCGGGTGGCGCGAACTGCACCGCCGTCATCGCGCGGGCCGTGGCCGGACTCACCAGTATCGTGCCGGCGGCCGGCCCGATCCGCACGCGACCGCCGGCGGCCGGCAGGAACAGGTCGACGAAGCGCACCAGCTCGCGCGGCGTGCTGAACATCCCGCCCCAGGGAATGCCCAGCGAGCGATAGTACGCCGAGTTGGCCCCCTCCCAATCGAGCCCCTCCTGCCCGGTCTGCTCTACCCAGGCGATGCGCTCGTTCCATTCGGGCGGCGGGAGCATGGAGCTGCTCGCCATACCCAGCCGGGCCAGGATGCGCTCGTGCACCAGGCCGTGCAGGCGGCGAATGGCCGGTACCTCCAGACGCTGCCCGAGCGTGCCCGCCAGCGCGCGGGCGGCCGCCTCGGCGGCCATGAGGATGCCGGGGTTGCTGTACAGGTACGCCGTGCCCGGGGCAAAGAAGAGCGGCTGGCGCCCAAAGGAACGCACGAAGTCCTCCAGTGGCCGGTGTGCCTGCCGCAGCGCGAGGTTATCCTCAGAAAACCCCGGCAGGCCCGAGCAATGGGCCAGCACATGGCGCAGCGTCACCAGCCGGCGATCGAACGGCGTCTCAGGCGCATCGAGGAACTCCGGCACCAGCCGGTGGAGTGGCTCGTCGAGCGAGAGGACACCGGCCTCCACCAGCAGCATCACCGCCGTCGCCGTGAAGGGCTTGGTGATGGAGGCCAGCGACCAGATCGTCGCCGCATCGACCGGCCGGCCCTGGGCTCGATGCGCCAGGCCAACGTATGCCTCTGCACCGATCCGCCCGCCGCGAGCAATGAGCGCCGCTGCCCCGGGCAGCGTGCCGTCGCCAACCCATCCCTGGAGCAGGCCAAAGGCCCGCCGCAGCGCGTCGGGATCGAGCCCGGCCGCGCGTGCGCCATCGAGCAGCAGCCCGCGTTCACTTGGCTCAGTCATGGCCCGCAATCACCCGCAATCATACGGCTTCCGGCAGGAAGGAGCCAGAGAGTGTGCGGGCTCATATATCGGAAGACTAGACATTCTGATGTCCGCGCCCGGCGATGAGCCAGCCTCCTGGCTCGCAGGGGTGTGAAACGCCGCTGCCGGCCCACGCGTGCTATCTATTGAGCAGGGCACGTTATGTCGTGGAGCCAGTGGCCTCGGCCAGTGCTGAATACGATCGTCGCCGCGGCGCTGGCAGCCGCTCTGGCCGGCTGTGGCGTGGCAGCCGCACGTGCGGGCAGCGGCGGTGCGCCGGGGGCCGCCGCTACACCGGTACCGCAGCCATCGCCGGCCTTACCCCGTACGGCAGCTACACCGCCGGCCAGCAGCGCCGCCCAGCCGGCGGCGGCGCCGGCCGACTCAGTGCAGACGATCGACGCCACGCTGAGCGAATACTCGATCTACCTCACCCAGACCGAGGCCAGGCCCGGCGTGGTGCGCTTCACCATCACTAACACCGGGCAGCGCAAGCACAATCTGCGTGTGGCCGGCAATGGCGTCGACGAGAAGACGCCGGATCTGCGGCCCGGGCAGTCGGCCGTGCTCGAGGTGCGCTTCGTCGATCCCGGGCCCTACACCGTCTATTGCGACCTCGCCGACCACGCCGACCGTGGCATGATGCAGACGCTTTCCGTTGAGCCGTAGCTGTGCCGTTCAGGAGGCGTGGTGCCAATCGTTCACGACTAGAAGCCGTAGTGAAATCGTTCACAACCAGAGGCCGTAGTGAAATCGTGGCCTGATCCTTCAGGAGAGGAGGAGTGGCTGACGATGCAGGCTACCGGAGCGACCATGGTGGCTGAGGCGGCCGGTGCACCGCCAACCGGTGGCCGGCTCAGCCGCGCAGCGCTGGGGGCGATACTCGCCGCCGCGCTGCAGACCGCCGTTGCCTGCGCCAGGCAGACACGCAACGGCCAGCACCCGCCGCTGGCAAGCGAGCGCGACCGGATTGCCCACCTGCTGCGCCGCGCCGGCTTTGGAGCCTCGTTCGATGAGCTCGAGGAATACACCAGGCTGGGGCTCTCGAAGACAATCGAGCGGCTCATCGAGTATGCGCCGGAGGAGCCGGAGCTCGAGGAGCGCCTGAAGCGGGCGCACCTGGATCTGGCCAAGGCGGCCGACATGCAGCGCTGGTGGCTGCTGCGCATGATCTACACCAAGCGCCCGCTGCTGGAGAAGATGGTCCTCTTCTGGCATGGCTTGCTCACCAGC
>Ga0070741_10011226_pt1 | contig 16607 bp, 12 predicted proteins | sample Coa_R1_4_FD_66440 | JGI IMG/M metagenome (GOLD analysis project Ga0070741, IMG submission 66440) | Surface soil microbial communities from Centralia Pennsylvania, which are recovering from an underground coalmine fire - Coalmine... | ecosystem: Environmental > Terrestrial > Soil > Unclassified ...
TTCTCTTGAGAGAACCTTACCTCCCTCGTCAATCCCATATCGCCAATTGCTCATTCTCTACGTGCGGCCCCTCTGGCGTCGGAGTGTCGTGTTGCTAGCTCTGCTCTTGCTTGGCACAGGTCTACAAATTGTCACGCCTCAGATTGTTCGTTATTACATCGATACTGCCAGTTCAGGAGGCACGGTGCAGCTACTTACCCTGGCTGGTGTCGCATACCTGGGGGTTGCAATTGTCACACAGGCTGTACGTGTCATCGATACATATGTAGCCGAGAACCTGGGCTGGAACATTACCAATAAGCTGCGCGGTGACCTGATAGATCACTGTCTGCGCCTGGACATGCGCTTCCACAATATGCATACACCTGGTGAGATGATCGAACGCATCGATGGTGATGTGATGCTCTTGAGTACCTTTTTTACCCGTTTCGTGGTTGTGATGCTGGGAACGGCGCTCCTTCTCATCGGAGTGCTGGTAGTCCTGTTTGTGCAGGATTGGCGAGTAGGTCTGGTATTCACCATTTTTGTAATTGGTGCCCTCGCCATCTTCTACGCGGTGCGCAATGTCTCTACTGCTGCCTGGGAGCGGGCGCGCCAGTCGAGTGCAGATCTGTTTGGCTATATTGAGGAGCGGCTTAGTGGGGGTGAAGATATACGAGCCAATGGAGGGGTGAGCTATGCCTTGCGCCGCCTGTACGAGCAATTGCGCTCAAATCTGCGCCACACCAGTCGAGCGCGCCAGCGTGGGGTGGTGACGTCGTTCGTTCTCTATGTCTGTATTGGGATCGGAGAAGGACTCGCGTTCAGCCTGGGAGGTCCCTTACGCTTTGCTGGAACGATCACAATTGGCACGGTATATCTGCTTTATATGTATCTGATACTCCTGGTTCTTCCACTGACGCAGGTTGGCAATCAGATCAATGATCTACAACAAGCCAGTGCTGGGATACGCCGTATTCAGCGCATCCTGCAAAGCACTGGCGCCATTAAGGATGGACCTGGCGTTGATCTTCCTGCCGGGGCACCCTCGATTGAATTTGACAATGTATCCTTCGCCTACCAGGAGGAAGAGGTGGTGCTTCAGGAGATCTCGTTCTCTCTTGCGCCTGGGCATGTGCTCGGCTTGCTCGGGAGGACTGGCAGTGGAAAAACCACGATCGCTCGTCTACTCATGCGCTTCTACGATCCCGCAACCGGCAGCATTCGACTGGATGGATCTAACCTGCAAGACTTCAAAGTAGCTGATCTACGTCGTCAGATCGGTGTAGTGACGCAGGACGTGCAGTTATTCCATGCAACTGTGCGTGATAACCTGACGTTCTTTGACAGCAGCGTGTCTGATGCTCGCATTATAGATGTACTAGAAACGCTTGGCCTGGGTGCCTGGCTGAAACATCTCTCTCTTGGCCTGGATACGATGATGGCAGGAGATTCCGACCTATCGGCAGGAGAGGCCCAGCTTCTGGCCTTCGCTCGCGTCTTCCTGGCGGACCCCAGGCTCGTCATCCTCGATGAGGCCTCATCGCGCCTGGATCTCTCGACGATGCAGTTAGTTGAGCGTGCAGTAGATACACTGCTGCAAGGCCGTACCGCGATTGTGATCGCTCATCGTCTGGAGACGATTGCACGTGCAGATGAGATCTTGATCCTCGATCAGGGCAAGATACAAGAATACGGGGAACGTGCCCGGTTGGCTGGTGATGCCAACTCACGCTTCTATCACCTGCTGCATAGCGGCAAAGAGATCGCGGAGGTGTTAGCATGAGTACCTGGCGCTTCATCTTGCGGCTCCTCTCGTTTAGTCCTCTGCTCTTTCTAGGCTATCTGCTGGTTCACATCTCCTACTTCACAATTGACCTCGGTGTACCGTTGATTATCCAGCGGCTCTTCGACAGCCTGACCCATATCACCCGGATTCCATCCTGGTACTGGTGGTTAGTAGCGTTGCTCGTCATGGTACGTGTGAGTAGAGGTGCCCTGCTCTTTCTGCTCGCCGTCAGGCTGAATATTTGCGAGCGAGTATTTGGAGGGCTTCTACGCAGAAACGTCTTTGCATGGCTGCTCCAAAAGTCATCTCTACAAGCATTCAGTGCGACGACGGGGGAGATTGTCAACCATCTACGCGACGATGTCGATGCAGTCGTGGGCATCTTCCAGGACACAGGGTTACTGGTAGCCTATGCATCAGCCGTTGCGGTTGGCCTCGTGCTCATGATGCAAATTGATGTGTTCCTTACATTGGCTGTTTGGGTTCCCCTTGTGGCAGTCGTTGTGTTCACGACAATGGCTTCGCGCCGCCTGGAAGCCTACCGCCGCCGGAACCGCGAAGCGACCTCGGATGTGAGCGGGGCCATCACCGAGATGTTCGCAGGTATTCAGGCCATCCAGGTCGCAAGGGTTGAAGGACGGGTGGCAGATCGTTTTCGCGCGCTCAGCGAGGTGCGCCGTAAAGCTGCAGTAAGGGATCGTGTGTTCAGCGAAGCTGTTGATGCTGTGTTCTTTAATGCATCTCAGCTTGGTACTGGTGTCATCCTGTTGCTGGTTGGTCAGAAGTTGCGTGCAGGCACTTTCACCGTTGGTGATTTTGCTTTGTTCGTGTACTTCCTTGGCTGGATTGGCGAATTCACAGGCATGGTTGGTACATGGTTGGCACATTACAAGCAGGTTGGTGTCTCATTCAGGCGTCTATCCACATTGATAGCAGATGCCCCGACTGTGACACTGACACAAAAGGAGCCGATCTATCTGTGGGGCGAATTGCCGCGTCTCCTCCCGCTGAGCAGAACAGATGCAGACCATCTCGTCTCCCTCGAAGCCAGCCATCTCACCTATCACTATCCTGATACATCCAGGGGCATAGAGAACGTCAGCCTGTCTCTGCAACGAGGCTCATTCACCGTCATCACCGGACGCGTTGGTTCTGGCAAAACGACGCTCTTGCGTGTGCTGTTAGGACTCTTGCAAAAGGAAGCTGGAGATATCTGCTGGAATGGGCAGACCGTAACTAATCCAGGAAGCTTTTTTATCCCTCCTCGTTGTGCCTATACACCTCAAGTGCCCCATCTATTCAGCGATACGCTTCGTGACAACATTCTGATGGGATTGCCAACCAACGCCGAGGTTCTCCAGGAAGCGATCCAGTCAGCCGTGTTAGAACGCGACATTGCAGAGATGGACGCAGGGCTGGATACAGTAATTGGTTCACGCGGCGTAAGACTATCTGGAGGGCAGAGGCAAAGAACTGCCGCAGCCAGAATGTTTGTGCGCGAGCCAGAGCTTGCGGTGTTCGATGACCTCTCAAGCGCTCTCGATGTCGATACAGAAAAAAAGCTATGGGAACGGGTCTTCGCACGAAAGGCTCTGACAGTGCTTGCTGTTTCGCATCGCAGGATAGCGCTGGAGCGTGCCGACCAGATCATCGTCCTCAAAGACGGAAAAGTGGAAGCCCAGGGAACGCTCCAGGAACTCCTGCTCACATCAGAAGAAATGCGTGCGCTCTGGACCATCGATGAATCCGTAGAGGTCCAGAGTGCATAACCATAGGCTAGTTATTCAGTGATCAAGTCGCGCCCGATTGCTGCGGCGATAGCCTGCACCTGGGGCATCAAGCTCCTGAACTGCTCAATAGTCAGTGATTGAGCGCCATCCTTCAATGCCTCATCGGGATTGGGGTGGACTTCGATGATCAGACCATCTGCCCCTGCTGCAACTGAAGCCAGCGTCATCGGACCGACCAGATCACGGCGACCGGTGCCCTGGCTGGGATCAGAGATAAGGGGCAGGTGAGAGAGGCGTTCGATGAGCGGAATGGCGCTGATATCCATCGTATTGCGTGTGGTCTTCTCAAAGGTACGGATACCGCGCTCGCAGAGAATCACGTTGCGATTGCCTTGTGAGAGGATATATTCTGCCGCTAGCAACCATTCCTCAATTGTGGCTGACATGCCGCGCTTGAGCATGACCGGTTTTTGCGTACGTCCCACTTCATCAAGGAGGAAGTAGTTTTGCATATTGCGTGTACCGATCTGCAAAATATCGGCGTATTCGCTGACCATCGGCACGTCCGCTGGCGTCATGACCTCGGTGATCACTGCCATACCAAATTCCTTGCGTGCCTTGGCGAGCAACTTGAGGCCCTCTTCGCCCAATCCACGGAACCCATACGGCGAGGTCGAAGGCTTGAATGCGCCGCCGCGCAGGATGACTGCGCCTTCTTTTCTCACGGCTTCTGCCGTCGTCATGAGCTGCTGTTCCGTCTCGACAGTGCACGGCCCCGCCATCATGACCACTGCGTTGCCTCCGATGCTCACCGTCCCTCCCGAGACACAGGCGGCAGGTACCTCCACTATCGTATCTTCAGGGTGAAATTCTCGGCTGGCGAGCTTGTACGGCTTGGAGACGCGCAAGACGCTTTCGACCCCAGGCAGACCTTCCAACGTTTCGCCCAATGTCGGATTAATACCCCCAATGCTGCCCGGTGCACCGGAGGGGCCAACCCCACCCAGGACGCCGATAACTGTACGTTCAACCCCGTGTGAAGGATGGCCGGTTAAGCCATGATTCTCCAGAAAATTTAATACTCGTTCAACGTCTATATTGCTACAATTCGACTTCATGACTACAATCATGACGGATAACTCCTTCGGATCAAAATGGTAGAGGCTGGCGTACCCCGACGTACCTGGTCCTGCATTACCAGTCCTACGGCCCATCCTGACCCCGTTGTCATGATCGTCGGTGCCTGAACTTGTCTTCTATTGTTTTGCTACCAGGATAGACAATACATGAATAATACCTACAGGTCCACACTATAGGTAGGACGTAAGTTGGCCGCCTCTCGGACGTACACATGCTGTATCTCTGCCGCACTGCGCGTAGTATTCACATGCAGTAGCACACGGATACATTTGCTTAAGCTGTTCGGTACGGGAATCTGGCGCGCATCCATCAGTGCCACCTCGGTCCAGTCCAGAATGTTACGTGCCGCTGTCGCGGGAAATGCCGCATCCAGATCATCCGTCACGGTAAAGATAGCGCTGGCGATGTCTTCTTTGCGCAGATTGTTGCGCTGAACCATTAGCTGGAGCAGTTCAGCGGTTGCTGCCAGGATTTCCTCTCGGTCATTATGCTCTACAGTAGTCGCACCACGGATGCCTCGAAAGTACATCACTCGGCTCACCCCTTTCGAATAAGAATAGCTGTTCGTTACATCTGTGATGTCAATCGAACGATAGCCCTCTTATTGTAAGGGATAGAGGCAAGCTTACACCAGTATCTTGTACCTGTTAGTGTACCTGATCCTATGTGCAGATAATATATTCAGTCTGTACTACTTTTGGCACAAACTCTGTATATAATTTCTCACCGCTTCCGCCTGCTTACTCTCTTCGTGTTGGTCGATCAGGTTGACGAGTGCGCTGCCCACGACAGCACCATCTGCATAGCTGGTCACTTCGGCGATATGCTCGGGCGTGGTGAGACCAAAGCCAACAGCAAGCGGTAGATGTTTGTTTTTCGTATAGCCTTGAACGCGCTCGATGAAGCTGCGTAAATGTGCTGGTAGTTGCTTGCGTGAGCCTGTGACCCCACTGAGCGAGACACAGTAGACAAAACCACCAGGTCCATTAGCTGCGCGTATGGCAATTTTTTCAATGCGCTCGTTGGGGGTAGTAGGTGGCACAAGGAAAATAACTGCCAATCCTTGACGATATGCTGCTGTCTGCAAGGGATCAGCCTCTTCGGGCGGCAGGTCAGGGACGATCAGGCCACAGATCCCGTGCGTCCTGGCATCCTCACAGAAGCGCTCAAGTCCGTAAGCCATAATAGGATTGTAGTAGCCCATGAAGATGAGCGGCACTGTACTTTGTGCAGCTATCTGGCTTGCAATCTCCATACAGCCCCGGATGGTCATGCCTCGTTCGAGCGCTACGTGTCCTGCATGCTGGATCGTCGCGCCATCGGCAAGCGGATCGCTGAAGGGCACCCCTAATTCAATAATGTCGGCTCCCCCCTCAATGGCTGCCAGCACCAGCCTGGTGCTCTGCTCGGCCGAAGGATACCCGCACATGAAATAGGGAATGAGCACACCGCGTCCCTGCTGTCGCGCACTCTCGAATGCCTGCGTAATCCGTGTGGCCGGTACACTATCTTTCTCTATAACACTGCTTTTTGTAGGTTCCATCAATCTCTCCTGGCTAGTCGTTGCTTTTGCAGGTGATATACCATATTGTCAATCAGAAGCAATGACGATTCAGGGCAGTTGCATTCTTGACCTGTTTGGATCCCCTGGGATAGTTGTCAAATTGTCCAATGACCCCTTCCGACTGCTTGTAGAGGGGATTGAGGGCTTGACAACCATTTGACATTGGGTTTTCCCTTGTCCAGTAGATCGACATGTGGCAGAAGGCCAGTCAACGAGAAATCGCATGGTCAGCTCTCCTTTCGAGCCCTTCGACTACTTTGTAACAGCCCTGATGACGATTGTTTCAGTTTGAAATTACTGCATTGTTTTTATCTAATATACCCGTCGTGAAAGTGCCACCCGCGTACTTCGTAATCAATTCCTGTAAGTCGGTGAGAGCGGCTTCGATATCGCGGTGTCCTCCAACGTGATGCGCCTCTATGGTAATAATCGCATCGGTGGTATCCGACTGAGCCGCGCTTGGCTCGCTCTGTCGCCAGCACCAGCGCCGAGCAATCACCAGTCCGCTTTCGTCGGAAAAAACCACCTCTCCCTGTTCCGGGTGTTCCTCTTCCTCCTGGCCAAGAATGGTGTAGCGCTCTGTGCCGTCTGCGAAATGCACAGTGACTGCTCCCTGGATTGCGCGTACATCAAATACAGCGACTGGGAGAGCATACCGAATGCTAACCAGGTTACCGATATCGACCAGCACGTTGATGCTTGGGATATCGCCTTTCTTAGTCAGACGACGTAGCAGAGCCTCCGCAGCGCTCCGGTATTGCGTCGGGTCCACGTTGAAGCCCCGGAAGGCGCTGCGCCACGCTGCCAATGATGGTATCTGGCTCAAAGGAGTATTCCCGATGCGTTGTTTCACCGCCTGCTGCTCTGCCTGATACATCTGTAGCAGGCTATCTGGCGTCGGGCCATTAGTCATGCCCTGTGCCAGGATCACGCCCCCTACGATGGCAGGATAGCGTGCCAGGATATCTGCATGATACTGAAATGTGCTCATTGACTTCCTTCAAGTTCTCTTAATTGATCTTCTTTATAGATTCACATTGAGGGCTTTCGCAACCGTCAGCATATCTTTATCTCCTCGCCCGGACAGATTGATGATAATGAGAGAACCTTCGGGAATCTTGCCCTGCTCTCCCATCTCTAACAGATAGCCGAGTGCATGCGAAGATTCCAAGGCCGGTATGATACCTTCGCTGCGGCTCAATGCTTGCAATCCGCGCAGTGCAGTTGCATCACTTGCTGAAACGTAGCTAGCGCGTCCCGTCTCCTTCAAGTAGCTGTGTTCTGGTCCGACACCTGGATAGTCGAGCCCAGCTGAGATGCTATGGGTATCCATAATTTGTCCATCCTCATTTTGCAGCAAATAACTCAGTGCACCGTGCAATACTCCGGGGCTGCCTGCTACCAATGTTGCTGCATGCTGTCCAGGTTCCATGCCTGTGCCGCCTGCCTCGACACCGATGAGTTGGATCTCCTCTGCATCCGCGAACGGATAGAATATACCGATTGCGTTGCTTCCCCCACCGACGCAGGCAAGAATCATATCTGGCAGGCGTCCCTCTTGCTGCATAATCTGATCGCGTGCCTCCATACCTATGACCGATTGGAGGTCGCGCACGATACGTGGATAAGGATGTGGCCCTGCTGCCGTACCGAACAGATAGAAGGTGGTCTCCACGTTGGTCACCCAGTCGCGGATAGCCTCGTTGATAGCATCCTTCAATGTGCGCGAACCACTGCTGACTGCGCGTACCTCGGCACCTAACAGCTTCATACGGAAGACATTGAGCGATTGGCGAGCCATATCAATCTCGCCCATATAGATGATGCAGTCGAGGCCGAGCAGCGCGCACACCGTCGCTGTTGCTACGCCGTGCTGTCCTGCACCTGTCTCGGCAATAATGCGCTTCTTGCCCATACGTTTTGCCAGCAAGCCCTGTCCCAGTGCATTGTTGATCTTATGGGCTCCCGTATGAGCCAGATCCTCGCGCTTGAGATAAACCTTAATATCGGGCGCAACCATCTGCGAGAATCTCGGCACATAGTGCAGCGTAGTGGGGCGACCTACATAACTATGCAGCTGATATCGTAATTCCGCCTGAAACGCGGCATCTTTGAGCGAAGCGTCATAGGCCGCTTCCAGATCGGTGAGCGCTGCCATCAAACTTTCGGGCACGAACTGACCACCAAAGGGTCCAAAGTGTCCCCGCTGGTCAGGATACAGATAATGCTGGTATTGGGTATGGCTTTCCTGGTTATGTGTCTGCAAGTTCTGTTGTATTTGCATGAATGCTACTTTCCTCGGTTTGAATCCTTGTTACAATTAAATCGCGCGATACTAAGCTTATTCGGAAGCTAGCTTCACGAAATCACCTGCCAGGGAGCAGGTACGCTCAGGCTACTCCGTTTCGCACGCGCGTACCTGTTCAATAAATGCTCGTATCTTGCCTGCATCTTTTTGTTTATTGGTCTCGACGCCGCTACTGACATCAGCGCCCCAGGGCCGTACCCTCTGAATTGCTTCCTGCACATTTTCAGGAGTCAACCCGCCCGCCAGCAGGATAGGCGTTTCCTGTGCTGCAGTCCGTGCTAACTCCCAATCGTGGGTCAGACCTGTTCCTCCCCAATTTGGAGTTGGCGTATCGAGCAAAATCCGCCAGGCCACATGCTCATATCGCTTGACCTGTGCCAGATCCTCCTCGCTGTGTATATGCAGTGCCTTAACCACCGGCCGGTTAATCTGCTGGCAGAACTCAGGCGGTTCTGTACTATGCAACTGGACAAAATCCAGCCCGACCTGCTCTATAGCAGCATTGATAAAATCGGCATCTTTGTTCACGAAAACACCAACCAGGTCGGGACGCGCCTGTCCTTTGGGAGGGGTGACATACCTCTCACTGGCTTGCAAGAGCGGGCGGACCTGCTCTGGCCGGATATAACGGTGGCTTGGCTCATAGAAAATGAAGCCGAGCATATCTGCTCCCGCTTCTATGGCGGCATTGACGTGTTCCGGCTCGCGCAATCCGCAGATTTTCACCTGTGTACTCTCGTTGGCTCCACGCAACAGCATGCGCATCTGGCCTGGTACATCCTTTGAGACAACCAGCGATTCACCGACCAGCATGGCTCGCACATCATAGCGTGCTAAACGCCTGGTATCTGCCTCTGTATGGATGCCGCTTTCAGCAACAACCACGCGGTCAGCTGGGATCATCTGGCGTATCTCGCGAATAAGATAGGGATTCATCTCGAAAGTTACCAGATCGCGGCTGTTCACCCCAATAATCGTCGCTCCCGCATCGATGGCGTGTTGGGCCTCCTGGCCGCTATGAACCTCGACGAGGCAGTGCATACCTAGCTCGCGGGCTACCTGGAGCAGATGCCGTAACTGGGCGTCATCAAGGATCGCACAAATCAACAGGATAGCATCTGCCCCCCAGGCTCGTGCTTCGTAGACCTGATATTCATCAAAAATGAAATCTTTACGCAATACGGGTATACCTACTGCTTGCTTGATCTTCGTGAGATACGCTGGTGAGCCAAGAAAAAAGTGCGGCTCCGTTAGCACAGAAATAGCCGAAGCTCCATTGGCCTCATATGTGCGGGCCAGTTCCACCGGATCGAGATCGGGAGCCAGCATGCCTTTCGAGGGCGAGGCCCGTTTCACCTCAGCAATCAAGTGTACTTTTGAGCCCCGCTTCAATGCCTCTAACAGATCGCGAGGCGCCGATTGTTCGGCGGCGAGCTGCTGGAGTGTTTCTACCGGACAGTCTCGTTTCCTTTGTTCTAAGTCCTGGCGTGTCTGGTGAACAATACGGTTGAGAAACATGAGATCACCTGTTGTGGGATTGAGAACACTCAATAACATCTGCCAGTTTGTGCCGGGCTTTGCCTTCTTTTATCGTTGCTCGTGCAAGTTTGATGCCATCGATCAAAGAAGAAACGCGCTCGCCAGCAAATAATGCCGCCCCTGCATTCAAGCAGATCATATGGGTAGCGGGCGTATCAGCATAATCGGATAACAGTTCTCGCAACATGATCGCGTTATGGGCAGGATCACCGCCCTGGAAGTACTGGCGATCAGTGATGCTGGTCAGCCCCACCTCTTCTGGCGTAATAGTATATTCATGCAATTCCTGGCCGCTACGTATTTCACAGATGCGCGTAGGCCCACTAAGCGAGCACTCGTCGATTCCCTCTTCTCCATGTACGATCAGTGCATGTTGGCAGCCCAGATGCAGGAGGACTTCGCCCATCTTGCGCAACAAAGAACCATCGGCAACTCCCAACACCTGATAGCGTGTAAATGCAGGGTTAGTCAGCGGCCCTAGAATGTTGAAGACCGTACGGATACCAATTTCGCGGCGTGTTGGTCCCACATATTTCATCGCCGGATGATAGGCTGGGGCAAACATGAAGCCAAAGCCGCACTCTTTTACGCAGCGGGCTACCTGCTCGGGTCCAAGATCGATCTTTGCGCCGAGGGCTTCTAATACATCGGCGCTACCACAACTGCTTGTGGCGGAACGGTTGCCATGCTTAGCAACGGCAGCTCCTGCTGCTGCTGCGACGATTCCAGCTGCCGTCGAGACATTGAAGGTTCCTGACTGATCGCCACCCGTCCCGCAGGTATCCAGTGCATAGGCAGCGACCTCCTCGTCGAGATGGACCCGGACGGCTTTCTCGCGCATAACGTGAGCCAACCCTGCAATCTCTTCGACAGTTTCGCCCCCAGGACGCAGACGTAACGCGGTGAGAAATGCGCCCAACTGTGATGGTGTCGCGACACCGGTCATGATCTCTTCCATAGCCGCTGCGGCCTCTTCCGTACTGAGTGCGGCACCAGCGGCGACATGAGCGATTGCTTCTCGAATCATTGCGTGCTCTCCTCTCGTGATTTCCCTGATAGTAATCAGCTTCTGTGTAAGGCATCTTCTATGGTTTTACGGCTACAGTGCTTACTGCTCCAGAAAGTTTCGCAGCAGGTCTTTACCAACTGGTGTCATGATCGACTCGGGGTGAAACTGCACCCCTTCAACAGGATAATGCCGATGACGCAGCCCCATGATTAGGCCATCCTCAGTTCTGGCAGTAACCTCAAGGCTATCTGGCAAGGTAGAAGACTCAACGATGAGGCTATGATAGCGATTGGCTTCAAAGGGTCTGGGAAGTCCACGCAAGACACCTTTCTCATCATGGTACATCAGCGAAGCCTTCCCATGCATCGGTTCAGGTGCTCGGATGACGCGTCCACCATAGACCTGCCCAATCGACTGGTGACCCAGGCAAACACCCAGAGTAGGTATACGCGGTCCAAAGGTTTCGATGACCTGGCACGACATCCCAGCTTCATTCGGGGTACAAGGCCCTGGAGATACAACAATATGATCAGGCTGCATGGTTTCGATTTCTTCCAGAGTCACCTGGTCGTTACGGCGTACCTCTATCTCCGCTCCCAGCTCTGCCAGGTATTGATACAGGTTATACGTGAAGCTATCGTAATTGTCCAGTAACAGCAGCATATTACTTCTCCTTTTCCTGCAAGGCAGCGGGGGGTGTTACCTGTGTTGTCTCTGCTTGTGTGTGTGCTCGAGCAATATTTTCTGCTTCATCAAGCGCTCGTAGCAAGGCTCGTGCTTTGTTCAGGCTCTCCTGATACTCGTTGGTTGGATCGGAATCGGCAACCACGCCTCCACCTGCCTGAATATAGGCACGACCATTTTTGATCACCATTGTACGTAGCGCGATAGCTGTCTCCTGGTTTCCCGAGTGACTGAAATAGCCGACTGCACCCGCGTAGACTCCGCGTTGCTCTCCTTCAAGCTCACTGATAATCTCCATTGCACGAATTTTCGGCGCACCCGAAACGGTACCTGCCGGAAATCCTGCGCGTAATGCCTCAAAGGGGGTGAGGTCGTCGCGTAGTTGTCCTGTAACGTTGGTCACCAGGTGCATGACATGGGAATATCGCTCAATATCCATAAAATCGCTTACCTGTACGCTGCCGGGCTTACAGACACGCCCTACGTCGTTACGTGCCAGGTCGAGGAGCATCACATGTTCCGCACGCTCTTTCGGATCTTTCTTGAGTTCCTCCGCAAGGCACTCGTCGCTTTGTTTGTCAATGCCACGAGGGCGTGTTCCGGCAATCGGGCGAATAGTTACTTCGTTGTCCTCGTAGCGTACCAGCAACTCCGGCGAGGCTCCTACCACATGGAAATCGTTCAGATCGAGAAAGAACATGTACGGTGATGGGTTGATTGCGCGCAACGCCCGGTAGATGGTGAATGGTGCCGCATTGACGTGGCGACTCAAACGTTGTGAAGGCACGACCTGGAAGATGTCGCCCGCCCGGATATATTCGATGGAGCGCCGTACCATCTCCTCATATTCTTCCTGGGTGCGATTCGAGGTTATGCGCAGTTCCTCGGCATCGTGAATTGGTTCAGGCTCCTGCGGCAAGCGAATGGGTTGGCTCAGGCGACGTTGCACGTCGTTGATGATGGAGATGCCGCGTTGATATTCAGTCTCCAGGTCTGGCGCATCAAGATGCAGATGCGTAACGACCCTGACACGATGTTTTACATGGTCGAAGACCAGCACCGTTTCGGTGAAGCTGAAGACGGCCAGCGGAAGATCCAGCTCGTTCTGTTTGGGCACAGGTAGCCGCTCAAAGCGTGCCGTCGCATCATACGCGAGGTAGCCGGCAGCGCCTCCGTGAAACTTCGGCAATGGGTCGTGTTGTATCGCCTGCGGCGTTACCAGGCGATACTGACCCAGTTCCGCTTCAACAAACTGAAGAGGATCGTGACAGGGTATTGTTTCGACATTGGAAGAATGCGCGTCATGCGCTCTATAGAGCGTAGCTGTTTCGTCTCGATGGATCATCACCATATAGGGATCGATGCCAATCAGCGAAAAGCGCGCGATATTTTCTCCACCGGAGACGCTCTCTAAAAGAAAGCTATACGGTCGCCGGGCCGTTTTGCAGTACGCTGAGACGGGCGTCTCCATATCGGCAAGGATATCGCGGTAGAACGGCAGGAGGGGCCTGCGTATATCTGTTTGCGTTGTCCCTTCTGCTAGGCGACCCAGCTCTTTGTCTCGCAATTGCTTGATCTCTTCAAACGTTGGGTAGTACATGTTGACACCTGCTTTGATTTATTTCGTCGATAGAAATTTCATTTTAAAGATATATCACGAGAGGATGACCTGATATCCTCCCAGGTTTCTCCAATGGGATAGCAGGCCATCATAAGTGTGATGGCCTGTTTCCTACCTATCCCAAACCTATCACATCTTTCATTCGCCGTAGCGTTGTCTCGGCGATGGGACGCACCTCGTCAGCGCCTTGCTTGAGAATACCTTCTAGCGTTGGCAGATCATTCATGAGGTCATAATAGCGTTGTTGTATGGGTCGCAGCGTCTCTACCAGTTGCTCGGTGAGAGCAGCTTTGAAGTCACCGTAGCCCTTGCCAGCGAACTCATCTTCGATTTCCTGCTGTGACTTGCCAGTCAGGATCTGGTAGATGCTCAGCAAGTTGGTAATGCCGGGGCGTTCTGGATCGAAGGTGACCAGGCGTAACGAGTCCGTTGTGGCCCGTCCGATCTTTTGCTTGATGGTCTTGGGATCGTCCAGCAAATTGATGCGCGAGTTCGGATTTGGATCGCTCTTGCTCATCTTCTTTGTTGGATCATCCAACGACATGATACGGGCGCCTTCCTCGCGGATCTGTGGCTCTGGGAGAGTGAACACCCGCTGCTTGTACAGGCTGTTGAAGCGTTGAGCAAGGTCTCGCGTGAACTCAACATGCTGACGCTGATCGTCGCCAACCGGAACATAATGTGCCTGGTAGAGCAAGATGTCACAAGCCATCAGAACAGGATAGGCATAGAGGCCGGTACCGACCGTGTCCGGGTTCTCGCCTGCCTTGGTTTTGAATTGCGTCATGCGATTCAGCCAGCCCATTGGTGTGAAGCAGGTCATGATCCAGCTTGCCTCGGCATGTTCGTGAACGTGTGATTGCACAAATAATTTGCAATAGCGGGTATCCAGTCCACAGGCGAGGTACAACGCCGCCAGTTTGCGTGTGTTTGTATGTAGCTCTTTAGGATCAATCGGCAGCGTAATGGCATGTAGATCAACAATGCAATAGATGTTGTCGTACTGATCCTGCACCTGTGCCCAGTTGCGAATTGCCCCTAGATAGTTGCCCAGGTGAATATTACCGGTCGGCTGCACTCCAGAAAATGTGCGTTTCTTTACCTGTGGTTTTGCCGTTACCTCCGATGGCTTTGCTTCTTGATTTGCGCCAACAGACATTGCTCTACCTCCAACAACTTATGCGATAAAAACAACCATAAAAAAACGCCTCTCATCCTGCAAGGACGAGAAGCGTGAAGCTTTCGTGGTACCACCCTGATTCAGATTACCTGCTTTGTTTAATCTCACAAGAAAACAGATAATCCCTCATTTCAGATACAGTGCTTTTCTAAACCCTCATATGTTCTTGAGGAAGAACAGTCACGATATCCTGTCCTCGATAACGGGGGACATTCCGAAAGAGTCCTACTTGTTCTTTATCATAAAGATCCAGAACGTTCGCTCTTTAGCTTCCAGGCCCATTCCATAGCTGCGCTGGCGTCGGTTCCCACCATACCCGACTCTCTGTATCCAGGCTGAGGCTATGTACTCTTCCTGTTCGTAGCTTCAGTATAGTATTGTACTTGTGCTCTCTAGTATAGAGGGAATGGAAAGACATGTCAAGGGTCAGTTCTATCCGAATTTGCGCATCAATGTCTGTACATTATAGACATAGCGCCAGTTAAAAATTCCCCGGTGAATGACGTTCCAACCTCCTTCGTTATAAGCGCTGATAACCCGAACCAGATCGCCGTGAAATCCGACCATGAGAAAATGCAGGTAAATGGCACCCAGGGCAATGTTGTCGCTCAGCTTATATGGGTCGTAGTGTGTACCCGCTGCCGTATTAAGCCCTGCTGCCGTGTATGGCATAATCTGCATTGCTCCAATACCACCATCGCGAGCTATGACGTGCTGGTTCCAGCCACTCTCTTGCCAGGCGATGGCCAGCAGGAGACCTGCTGGTAGTTGGTAGTGAGCAGCTTCCTGGCGAAGTAACGCGGTCACTTGTCCAGGAGTTGAGGCTTCCAGTGCATCGTAAGCATACCAGCGCACGTTGCCATTAGAGAGTAGACCACTAGAGACATAGTTTGCTGTATAGCGGATGCACAGGCGTTGACCCGCGAAAATCATGTTCACATTACGTATACCATTGATGCTAGCGAGTGTCCAGAGGGGTACCTGATAGCGCCTGGCAATAGTGTAGAGAGTATCGCCGCGAGTGATTGTGTACCAGGAACATGTACTACTCGTCTGCGCATCGGCTGCATGTGCAACTGAGTTGTTCTGAGGAATTACGAAGGAACTCAGTAACAGAAAAGCTGCAAGTACAACCAGCATAAGAGGTCTGAACATAGCGCCTTGGCAACAACGGAACCATCTGTTGCTGTCAGAGTTGTTTTTGTGTTCCATTACGATAAGCTTCTGTAGTGAGGTAAGCACCATACTTCCACTTCTCCTTTCTCATCTCACTATATTCCTCTGCTAAATAGGCAGGTATGTATAAGTAGCACAGCATTGAATAACACCCCCATTTTGTGCGATCCACACAAAATGGGGGTGTTATTCAATGCTGTGCTACTTCCTACTCTTCTTTCTCTTCTGGGGGTGGTCCCTTGACCTCGCGGCGTAGTCGTTCGATGTCGGGCTTTGGCTTATTGCGCATACGATAGCCTGTTAACTCGTGAATGCGCCGCAACTCGGCAATCAACACATCTGTATTGATTCTGAATGGGGGCAGGGGGGCACGGCCCAGATCGTCTACTGCTGCATCATCTCCTAACAGCAGGTTAATACATGTAGGGACGCAGCATGACATCACATCCAGGTTATAACCGCCCTCTTGTACCATTACCAGGCGTCCCTCGCATAGCGTATTTGCCAGATCAATGATGATCTGGTTCAGCTTGGCGAAGCCCGCCGTTGATATCAACATCCCTGGCGTGATCAAACCTGTGCCTGGTTCTGCATCCTTCCAATGGGCATCGAAGCCAGCAGAGACCAGGATCAGTTGTGGATTAAAACGATCTGCTGCTGGTGCCATTACCTGACGGAAGACCGGTTCATAAGTCTCGAAGCTGCATCCTGCCGGGAGTGGTACATTGATTGTGGTTCCCAACCCTGGACCCTCCCCACGCTCGTCTGATAGGCCAGTGCCAGGATAGAACGGAGCCTGGTGGGTCGAGAAGTAGAGCACACGTGGATCACTGTAGAACATCTCCTGGGTGCCGTTCCCGTGATGCACATCATAATCAATAATCATTA